>JAESFL010000047.1_pt1 | contig 161794 bp, 153 predicted proteins | sample 9269401 | NCBI WGS metagenome assembly JAESFL01 (sample SAMN14506025, study PRJNA617098) | algae metagenome | isolation source: Gloeocapsa sp. UFS-A4-WI-NPMV-4B04 and co-occurring heterotrophs from desert... | place: USA: Utah | collected 2006-10-01 | reverse complement strand
GACGGCCAGGCAGAGGCGTGGACGGATCCGGTGGCCACCGGGAAACACCGCGTAGCGGATCGCCTCGGCGAGGAGCGGCGGGGCGTCCGGCGCCTCCGCGTGCGATACCGCAACGTCGAGCACCGCCTCGATCCGCCGACCGACATCCATCGCGACCTCCCGAGTCAATTCATGTTGTCTTGCTCATGTGTCAATTATGATTGACACTAATCGCGGATCGGATCAACGCCGATCATGGGTCGGAGCGAGCATCTTCGATGGAGAGGCGCATCATCGTCATCGGCGCCGGGATCGGCGGGCTTGCTGCGGCAGCGAGCCTCGCCGCGAAGGGTTTTGATGTGACGGTGCTGGAGCGGGCACCTTCCGTCGGCGGCAAGATGCGGTCCGTCCCCGTCGGCGGCATCCCCGTCGAGGCGGGCCCGACCGTCTTCACCATGCGCTGGGTCTTCGACGAACTCTTCGCCGAGGCCGGCACCAGTCTCGGGGCGGAGATCGGGCTGCGGCCAGCCTCCTTGCTCGCCCGTCACGCCTGGAACGGGCGCGAGCGACTCGATCTGTTCGCCGATATCGACGCCTCCGCCCAGGCCATCAGCAGCTTCGCGGGCGCGCGGGAGGCGGACGGCTATCGCCGGTTCTGCGCCCGCGCCTCGGAGGTCTACCGGACGCTGGAAGGGCCGTTCATCCGCGCCGACCGGCCGAGCCCCGTCGACCTCGCCCAGCGCGTCGGCCTGTCGGGAATCGGCAGCCTCTGGCGCATCCAGCCCTTCGCGACCCTATGGGCGGCGCTCGGCGAGTATTTTCGCGATCTGCGCCTGCGCCAGCTCTTCGGGCGCTACGCCACCTATTGCGGCGCCTCGCCGTTCGAGGCGCCGGCCACCCTGATGCTGGTCGCCCATGTCGAGCAGGCCGGCGTCTGGACCGTCGAGGGCGGGTTGAGCCGGCTCGCGGGCGCCGTCGCCAGCTTGGTCGAGCGGCAGGGCGGCACGATCCGCGCCGGCGCGCAGGTGGCGCGCATCCTGACCGAGGGCGGCCGCGTCGCCGGGGTCGAGCTGGCCGATGGCGAGCGCATCGATGCCGACGCGGTGATCGCCAATGCGGACGTGGCCGCGCTGGGTACCGGATTGCTCGGCCCCGACGCGACCGTTGTCGGCGACCGCATTCCGCCGCGCGAACGCTCGCTCTCGGCGGCGACCTTCTGCCTGACGGCGCAGGCAAGGGGCTTCGACCTCGCCCACCACAGCGTGTTCTTCTCGGCCGATTACCGGGCGGAGTTCGACACAATCCTGCGCGGACGCCGCCTGCCGTCGGACCCGACCGTCTACGTCTGCGCCCAGGACCGGGACAGCGACGGCGGATCGGCGCCGAACGGTCCGGAACGCCTGCTGCTTCTCGTCAACGCCCCGGCCGATGGCGGGGAACGCCCACTTGCCTCTCGGGAGATCGCCGCATGCGAGACGAACATCCTTCGCAAGCTCTCGGCCTGCGGACTGACCCTCGAACCGACGCACTCGGCGAGGATCACGACACCGGAGGACTTCGCGAGGCTGTTTCCGGGGACGGCGGGGGCGCTCTACGGCCGGGCCTCGCACGGCTGGACGGCGACCTTCAAGCGGCCGGGAGCGCGGACGCGGGTGCCGGGGCTCTACCTCGCGGGGGGGAGCGTGCATCCGGGGCCGGGGGTCCCGATGGCGGCGCAATCGGGCCGGCTCGCGGCGGCGGCACTGTGCGCGGACCTCGATTCGACGGCGCGGTCGCGCAGGGCGGCTATGTCTGGTGGTACGTCGATGCGGTGAGCGAGGACGGGCGCCAGGGGCTCACGATCATCGCCTTCATCGGCAGCGTATTCTCGCCCTACTACGCCTGGGATGCGCAGCGCGACCCGTTCGCCCATTGCGCCGTCAACGTCGTGCTGTACGGCGAACGGGCGAATCGCTTTGCCATGACCGAGCGCAACGCGGCCGCCCTCACCCGCGGTGCTGCAAGCTTCAGCCTGGGACCGTCCTCACTCGACTGGGATGGCAGCGTGCTCACCATCCGCCTCGATGAGCGTGGTGCGCCGTTGCCGCAGGCGGTGCGCGGCACCGTGCGGGTGCGGCCGAGGGCACTGACCGCCCAGCCCTTCATCCTCGACGCCCATGGCCTGCACCGCTGGTGGCCGATGGCGCCCGATTGCGAGGTCGAGGCCGCGTTTTCCGCGCCCGCGATCGCGTGGCGCGGCAACGGCTACCACGATACGAATGACGGCGATGGCGCGCTGGAAGATGCTTTCACGGACTGGACGTGGTGCCGCGCGCCGCTCAAGCGCGGCTCGGCGATCCTCTACGACGTGCGCCGGACCGACGGCAGCGGCCAGAACCTGACGCTGCGCTTCGATGCCGACGGTACCCTCCGCGAGATGCGCCCGCCGCTCGCAGCCGGTCTGCCGCCGACCGGCCTATGGCGGATGCCGCGCACAACCCGCAGCGACGATGCGCGGGCGCAGGTCTTGCGCACCTTCGAGGATACGCCGTTCTACGCCCGCTCGCTCCTGGCCTCGACGCTCGACGGCGAGGCCGTGCAGCCGGTGCACGAGAGCCTCTCGCTCACGCGCTTCCGCAATCCGCTGGTGCGGCTGATGCTGCCGTTCCGGATGCCGCGACGGATCCATTAGAGCACCGTGCTGGATATCGGATCCACTACGATGCTCTCACCTCTTGCTTTGGCATCGTCCTTTTCCGGAAGTCGGCGGCCACCTTTCGGGACGATGCTCTAAGGTCGATCAGCCGATCTTCGCCCCCGCCTCGTCCTTGCGCTCGTGGCGCAGCAGCAGCGGCGTCTGCGCGAGCGCGAAGGCGATGGTGATCGGCATGATGCCGAACACCTTGAAATTCACCCAAAAATCCTCGGTCTGCGTGCGCCAGACGACCTCGTTGAGGACCGCGAGCGCGAGGAAGAACAGGCCCCAGCGAAAGGTGAGCTTACGCCAGCCCTCGTCCGTCAAGGCGAACATGCTGTCGAGGACCACCGACAGCAGCGACTTGTTGAAGGCGAGCCCGCCGAGCAGGACGAGACCGAACAGTGTGTTCACGATGGTCGGCTTCATCATGATGAAGGTCTTGTCCTGAAGCGCCAGCGTCAGGCCGCCGAACACGAGAACCACGACCCCGGAGACGAGCGGCATGATCGGCAGCCGCCGCAACAGCGCGAAATGCACGCCGAGCGCGATCATCGTGGCGAGGATGAACACGCCGGTCGCCACGAACAGCTTGCTGTCGGCGGTGACGCCGAAGCGCTCGGCATAGGCGTTGCTGAAGAAGAACACCGCGAGCGGGCCCACCTCCAGCGCCAGCTTGAGGAGCGGCGGCAGATGCCGGCGCGGCGGAACGCTCTCGACCTTCATGCTGAGGTTCTCACACGGCTCGGAGGGGGCAGCGGGCAATCGGTTACTCCTTGGGAAGACCGGTGATCGCCCGGGCGAAATCCCGCGCGGCGAACGGCTCCAGATCCTCCACACCCTCGCCGACCCCAATGAAATGCACGGGCAGGCCGAACTTCGCGGCGAGTGCGACCAGAATACCGCCTCGGGCGGTTCCGTCGAGCTTCGTCATCACTAAACCCGACACCGGTGCGGCCTGGGAGAACAGTTCGACCTGGCTCAGCGCGTTCTGGCCCACGGTCGCGTCGAGCACCAGCAGGGTGGCGTGGGGCGCTTCCGGGTCGAGCTTGCGAATGACGCGGACGATCTTTTCCAGCTCGGCCATCAGCCCGGCCTTGTTCTGCAGGCGGCCGGCGGTGTCGATGAGCAGCACGTCCGTGCCGTTTTCCCGCGCCTCCTTGAAGGCGTCGAAGGCGAGCCCGGCCGCATCCGATCCCTGTTCGCGGCTGATGACGGGCGTTCCGGTGCGATCGCCCCAGACGCGGAGCTGCTCGATCGCCGCCGCGCGGAACGTGTCGCCTGCCGCCAGCATCACGCTGCGCCCCTCGGCCTTGAACTTCAGCGAGAGCTTGCCGATCGTCGTCGTCTTGCCGGCGCCGTTCACGCCGACCGTCAGGATCACGTACGGCTTCTTGGCCGAGTCGATCTCGATCGGCTTGGCCACCGGCTCTAGCGCCCGTTCGATCTCGCTGGCGAGGATCGCGCGCACCTCGTCCGGCGAGATGCCCTTCTCGTAGCGGCCCTTACCGACCGCCTCCGACATGCGCATCGCCGTCTCCACGCCGAAATCGGCCTGGATCAGTGCGTCCTCCAGATCCTCCAGGGTGGTCGCGTCGAGCTTGCGCTTGGTGAACAAGCCCGTCACCCGGTCCGACAGCGCGGACGACGTACGGCGCATCCCGGCGGTGAGCCGCGACCACCAGCCCCGCTTCTCCGTACCCTCGACGGCGCTGGAGATCGCATCGCTGGCAAGCGCCGCGGCGGCATCGACGGGCTGGATGTCGGCTTCGGCGGGCGTTTGGGCCTCTTCAGGCGTCTGACCTTCGGTAGGCAGTTGGGCCGCCGGGGTGGCCTCCGCCGCGTCATCGCCGGTCAGGCGCGACCACCAGTTCCGCTTCTCCGACGGCGCGGCCATGGGCGCCGGGTTCTCCGCCACGGATTCTGTCTCGGGCTCGTCCGGCTGCGGCGCCTCTCCCGATGGCGGCTGCGGCTCCGGCTGGAGGTCGGCCCCCTCCACCTCATCCGGGATGCGATTCTTGTCGGGATCGTCCGGCGCCGGCTCGCTGGCGGGCGGCGGCACGTGAGAGACGTCGTCTGCCGCTGTCGTGAAGTCCGGCAATCCCTCCGATTCGGAGGCCGGCGACAGCGGATCCGGCGTGACCGGCTCGTCGGTCGGCTCCCGAGCCGTCTCCTGAGCCAGCTCGGCCTCGGCGGGCACAGACTCGGCGGGCTTCGTCTCGGGCGTGCCCTTGCGCCCGAACAGGCGTCCGAACCAGCCGGGCTTCTCGTCGTCGCTCATCCCCGTTCCTTGCTCGAAACTTGCCTGTCTCAGTCTTGCCCGCGACGATCCGGCATCTTAGCCCGTGAGGCATGAACGCGCGTGTTTCAGTGCCGGATCGCACCGTCGGACCGGAAATAGGGCTTTCCCTGCTCTACCGCGATGCCCTGATGCTCGTCATCGACAAGCCGGCGGGTTTGCCGGTGCATCCGGGCCCAAAGGGCGGGCCAACCCTGACCGACCGTCTCGACGCCCTCCGCTTCGGCTTGCCGCGCCGGCCCGAGGCGGCGCACCGGCTCGATCGCGACACGTCGGGCTGTCTCGTGCTCGGCCGCCACGCCAAGGCGCTCGCGCGTTTGAACCGCCTGTTCGCCGAGAGCAAGGTGGACAAGACCTACTGGGCCCTGGTCGAGGGTGGTCCCGCGGAGACGGAGGGGCGCATCGACCTGCCGCTCGCCAAGCGCTCGGACGATCCGCGCAGCTGGTGGATGAAGACCGACCCGGCCGGGGCGCCGTCGCTGACGCTGTACCGGGTGCTCGGGCGGACTGAGGGGATGGCGTGGCTCGAATTGAAGCCGGTGAGCGGGCGCACGCACCAGCTCCGGGTCCATTGCGCGGCGATGGGCTGGCCGATTCGCGGGGATGCGATCTACGGGGATGCCCCGCGGGATGGGCCTGGGCTGCAGCTGCATGCGCGGGGCTTGAGCCTGCCGCTCTATCCGAAGCGCGAGGCGATCACCGTGGAAGCGCCGGCGCCGGCGCATATGCGGGCGGGTCTGGAGGCGTGCGGGCTGGCGGCGTGATCACCGAAACTTTTTCCGTCGCGGCAGAGGGATGGCCGGGCTTCTCTCACGCCGCGAGCAGCGCCTGCCCGTCATGTCCTGTCACGAGGACGTCGCGGATCTCTCCGGCCGGCACCGCCTCCGGGAAGCGCACCGGCGTGAACGCCTCGGTCCGCCCGGTACCACCCCGCTCGGTCAGAACACGATGGCGCGCGCCGACTTCGGCATCGAGGTGACGGGCCAGCGCGACTGCGCCCGCCTCTCGGAGACGGGCAGCCCGCGCGCGGATCACGTCGCCGGCCACCGCCGGCATCCGCGCAGCCGGCGTGCCGGGGCGCGGCGAGTAGGGAAAGACGTGGAGATGCGTCAGCCCGCATTCCGTCACGAGATCGAGCGAACGGGCGAACTGCGCCTCGGTCTCGGTCGGGAATCCGGCGATCAGGTCGGCGCCGAAGACGAGGCCGGGACGTAGGGCGCGCAGGGTCTTACAGAGGCGGATCGCGTCGGCGCGAGTATGGCGCCGCTTCATCCGCTTGAGGATCAGGTCGTCGCCGGCCTGAAGCGAGAGGTGGACATGCGGCATCAGCCGCGCTTCCTCGGCAAAGGCCGCGATCAAGGCGGCATCGGCCTCCACCGAATCGATCGAGGAGAGACGCAGGCGGGGGAGATCCGGCACCTCGGCAAGAACCGTGCGGACGAGGCGCCCGAGGCTCAGATCCGGATCGAGATCGCGGCCATAGGCGGTGAGATCGACCCCGGTCAGCACCACCTCGCGGCCGCCATGCTCGACGATGCGGCGCACCTGCGCCACCGCCTCGGCGACCGGCACCGAGCGCGAGTTGCCGCGGCCGAACGGAATGACGCAGAAGGTACAGCGATGGTCGCAGCCGTTCTGCACCGGCACGAAGGCGCGGGTGTGCCCGCTCATCGCAGCGATGCGCGTCGGCTCGGCGCGACGCACCGCCATGATGTCCTCAGGTGGAGGCACGGCGCCGTCGCGCCAGCTTTCCGGCCGTAGCTTCGCCGCGTTGCCGACGAGGCGCGACACCTCCGGCATCCCGGCGTAATCCGCGCGCTCGACCTCGGCGCCGCAGCCGGTCACGACGATCTCGGCGCCCGGCCGCTCGCGGGCGAGGCGACGGATCGCCTTGCGGGCCTGCCGCCCGGCCTCGGCCGTGACGGCGCAGGTGTTGACCACGACGAGGTCGCGCCCCTCGGCGCCGCCCTCGGCATGGCCGCGCATCACCTCCGATTCGACGGTGTTGAGCCGGCAGCCGAAGGTGAGCGTCTCGACGCTCATCCGTCGAGCCCGGCGAAGAGATCGGGCGCGAAGGTGCCCTCCCCTTCGAGGAAAACGGGCCCGGTCATCAGCACGTGATCGTCGGCGCGCCATTCGATCGAGAGTTCGCCGCCCGGCAGCGCCACGCGGGCGGCGCGGCCGATCATCCGCAGGCGCGCGGCCGCCACCACCGTGGCGCAGGCCGCGGTGCCGCAGGCAAGCGTCAGCCCGGCGCCGCGCTCCCACACCCGGAGCTTGATCGTGTCGCGGCCGGTCACCTGGGCGATGGAAATGTTGGCACGCTCCGGGAAGATCGGGTGCGCTTCGAGCAGCGGACCGATGCGACCGAGATCGTAGCTGTCGGGGTCGCGCTCGACGAAAAAGATCGCGTGCGGGTTGCCCATGCTGACGGCGGCGGGCGAGTGCAGGATCGGATCGTCGATCGGCCCGACCTGCAGCTCGATGCGGCGGGTATCGGGGAAGGGTTCGGCCAGCGGGATCTCGTCCCAGCGCAGGCGCGGCTGGCCCATATCGACGGTGAAGGAGCGCTCGGTGACGCGCTTGACCGCGATCAGCCCGGCCTTCGTTTCCAGTGTCAGGGCACCGTTCTCGGCCGGCCGCGCCATGGCCGGATCGTCGAGCAGCGCGTAGCCGACGCAGCGGGTGCCGTTGCCGCAGGCGCCCGATTCCGAGCCGTCGGTGTTGTAGATGCGCATGAAGGCATCGGTGCCGGGTGTGACGGGATCGTGCACGACCATGAGCTGATCAAAGCGCGAATGTGCGTCGGCGGCGATCGCCCGCGCCTCGGCCGGGGTGACGCGCACCGGTGTGCCGCGCAGGTCGAGCACGACGATGGCGTTGCCGGCGCCGTGCATCTTCAGGAAGCGGCGATTGGCGAGAGGGCTCATCGGACCTCTGACGACCTTGTCTGCGATATGGGGATGGCGCGGCGTATAGGCCAAAAGCCGGCCGCCCGCGAGTCGGGAGGTATGGCCCGCATCGTCGCGCCGCAACGGTCTCGCGCGGGGCGCGTTTCGGCCCTACCCTGTCGGCATCGGCCACTCGGAGCCTCACCGCCTTGACCCGTCTCGCCACCCTCGCGGGCGTTCTCGCTCTCGTCCCCGCCCTGACCTCCGCGGCGCTCGCCCAGAACGCACCGCCGCCCAGCACCGCCCCCTCCCCTGCCGAGACGAACCCGCTGCCGACGACCACCGTGCCGGATACCTCGAAATCTGGCCCCGATCCGGCGTCGCCCGCGCCGCAGCAGGTACCGATCCCCCGCCCGGCGCAATCCGGCGCGGCGCAGACGGTCACGCCGCCGCCCTCGACGCTGCCGACGTTGGTGACGACGCCGGGCGAGCCGAACGACGTCGATGAGGTGACGCTGCCGGCCAAGCCCGTGGCGATCCTCACCGGATCGACCAAGTGGGACGATGCGCGGGCGAACTTGCGTAGGGCGTTCAAAACCATCGGCGAGACGCTGACCAAGCTGAACCTGAAGCCGGCAGGCCGGCCGATCGCCCTCTTCACCAAGACCGAGGATGACGGGTTCCAGTTCGAGGCGATGATCCCGATCGAGACCGTTCCGACGCAAAGCCCGGACGGCAGCGAGGTGAAGTTCGGCTCGAGCCCGAGCGGGAAGGCCCTGCGCTATCGGCACAGCGGCACCTACGAGGAGATCGACGGCACCTACGAGACCCTCACCGCCTATCTCGACGCGAAGGAGATCCCGGTCCAGGACCGCTTTCTCGAGGAATACGTGACCGATCTCGGCGAGGGTGCGGAGGACAAGCTCGACATCAACGTCTACGCGCTCGCCAAGTAGTGTTGTCGCGGGCCCGGAACTGCCGAATCCCCTCGCGGATTCGGCTTTCATGCCGCTGTTTCCCGATCCCGCCCTTCCGGCCGCCCCCCGTCGCCGACGCCTCGAAGCGCCGGCCACAGCCTCCGAGACCCTCAAGGACAAGGCGCTGGAGGTCCATCGCCGTCTCTGCGGCGTCTACGGGTGCCCGATCCCATACTTCCACAGCCTCGATCCGTTCTCGGAGCTGATCTCCTCGCTGCTGTCGCACCGGACCCGCAACGCCGATTCCGGACGTGCCTTCAAGGCGCTGCGGGCGCGCTGGCCCGATTGGGCCGCGGTCGAGGCGGTCGATGTGGCGGAGATCGAGGAGACGATCCGCGGCGTCACCTGGCCGGAACTCAAGGCACCGCGCATCAAGGCGGTGCTGAGTGCCGTGCGGGAACGGACGGGTGCGCTGTCTCTCGATTTCCTAGAGGATCTGAGCGTCGATGACGCGCGTGGATGGCTTGAAGCCATTCCCGGCATTGGTCCTAAGACGAGTGCCGCGGTGCTTTCCTTCTCGACGTTGCGGATGCCGGCCCTTCCGGTGGACAGCCACCATCATCGCGTCGCCCAGCGCACCGGGCTGATCGGTCTGAGGATCGATGTCGGGCCAAGCCACGCCGTGCTGCGGGCGCAATTGCCTGCCGACTGGTCGGCGCAGGCGCTCTACGACAATCACGAAGTGCTGATGCTGCACGGGCAGCAGGTGTGCTTCCACCGCTCGCCGGCCTGCGGACGCTGCGTGCTGCTCGACATCTGCCCGACGGGGCAGGCGCGCGAGGCCCGTTCTCCGACCACATCCTCCTGATCGCATCGGCCTGTCGCCGTCATTGCGAGGTGAGGCCGACGCTCCACAACGCCGAGCGCGCTCTCACGTGCCGAGAGATGCTGCTTCGCTTCCTTCGTATCGGGGACGGTGCAGAGGGCGCCGGCCTGGATGAAGGTGTGCTCGATCGCTCGGGCGAGTCCCGGCGCCTGCAACCCGGCATTCCCGAAGGATTCGGTGAGTGCAGCCCGTGTCAGCTCCTGTGACGCCCGCCCCAGGGCGAAAGCGGAAATGCCGGCTCCGACGAGACCGAGAAGAGCGACGACCGCGGCCAGCTTCACGTCAAGGACACATGCATGGAAAAGCCCGCCGCTCCGTAGAGTCGGCGGGCTTCGAGTATGGTCGTCTTGCCCGAAGTTCAAATGGTCCGGGCTACTCTTGAGGACTTTCGATGAGCACGTTGTGACGATCTTGCCTGTTTGCCCGTTTTTAATCGGGCGCGCCGGAAGACCCGCTTTAGTTTCTCTGCGGCGCCGTTCCACCGAGATGGAACACGCGGTGCGGCACCAACTCGCCGCGCTCCACATCGCCGACGGCGACGAGCACACCGCCGCAGGTGGCGTAGGCCTTGCCGCCGATCGGCGCGTCGTGACCGCGCAGGATCACCGGCTGGCCACGCATCAGGCGAAGGCCCATGTCGCGGCTAACCACCACCGAGGGGATTTCCTCCAGTGCCGTTTCGACCGGGTGGAGATGCAGTTCCGTGCTCTCCTCCAGGGCGGCGACGGTGCAGGCCGTCGCTTCCTCGAACGGGCCGACGCGGGTCCGGCGCAGGGCCGAGACGTGGCCGTAGCATCCGAGCACCCGCCCGAGGTCGCGGGCCAGCGCGCGGACATAGGTGCCCTTGCCGCACTCGGCGGCGATGATGGTGCGGTCGCCGTGATGCTCGATGACGGAGAGGTGGTCGATGCGGACCTGCCGGGCCACCAGTTCCACCACCTCGCCGTCACGGGCGAGATCGTAGGCGCGCTCGCCCTGGATCTTGATGGCGGAAAAGCGCGGCGGGACCTGCTCGATCTCGCCGACGAAGGCCGGCAGCGCTGCCTCGACCGCCTCGCGGGTCGGCCGGTTCTGGGAGGTCTCGACCGGACGTCCCTCCGCGTCGTCGGTATCGGTCTCGATGCCCCACGTCACCTCGAACCGATAGGCCTTGCGCCCGTCCATCACGAAGGGGACGGTTTTGGTCGCCTCGCCGAGCGCGATCGGCAGGATGCCGGAGGCCAGCGGATCGAGCGTGCCGGCATGGCCCGCCTTCTTGGCATTGAACAGGCGCTTCACCACCGCAACCGCCTGGGTCGAGGTGATGCCGACGCCCTTGTCGAGCACCACCCAGCCGCTCACGTCGTTCTTCTTCGGGCGGTCATGCCGCGGCCGGCCCCGCTGAGGGCGGCGAGCGCCCCGCGGCGGCCCGTCCCGGCCCATGTCGCCGCGCGGACCCTGCGGGGCTTCGCTCGCGCGTTCGGAAGAAATCTCGTCCTGCATCCTGTCCTCGATCGACGGGCTTTCTTGAGGGGCTTGTCCCGTCATGGGGTCTGTCACAGGGCCGCCACGCGGCCCGATGGATAGGCGGGCGGCACGAACGGCCCGCCCGGATCAACGTCAATCGCGCGAGGACGAATCCGGTTCGGCCTCGTCGTCCGCGCCGGGGGCGCTTTCCAGATCCCGCTGGACCTTCTCGCTCCGCAGGAGCTGGTCGATGCGAGCCGCCTCGTCGAAGGTCTCGTCGCGACGGAAGCGCAGGTCGGGGGCGTATTTCAGATTCACGCGCCGGGCCACCTCCTGGCGGAGGATCTTCTTGTGCCGCTCCAACGCGGCGATCACCGGCGCCTCGTCCTGGCCGCCGAGCGGCATGACGTAGGCGGTGGCGAGCTTCAGATCCGGCGACATCCGCACCTCGGGCACGGTGACGACGTGCGAACCGAGCACCGGGTCCTGGATGTCGCCGCGCTGGAGCACCTCGGCCAAAGCGTGGCGGATGAGTTCGGCCACGCGCTGCTGGCGCTGCGAGGGGCCGGAGGGATTTTGCTTTTGGGCCATCGGCTGATCGACGTCGCTGAACCGTCAGGCTGGTGCCTGGAAACAAAGGGGGCCGCAGCTTTCGCCGCGGCCCCGCTTGAACAAGAGCGGAAGGGAAGGGCCGCTCAGAGCGTGCGCTTGATTTCCTCGACGTTGAAGCACTCGATGAAATCGCCCACGCGCATGTCCTGGTAGTTCTGGAAGGACATACCGCACTCGTAGCCGGCGGTGACCTCCTTGGCGTCGTCCTTGAGACGCTTGAGCTGGGACAGCCTGCCCTCGTGGATCACCACGTCGTTGCGCAGCAGGCGGACATGAGCGCCGCGCTGGACCACGCCCTCCATGACGCGGCAACCGGCGATCTTGCCGACCTTCGACACGTCGAAGATCTGCAGGATCTGCGCCTCGCCGAGACGCTCCTCGCGCAGCGTCGGCGGCAGCATGCCCGACAGCGTGGCTTTGATGTCGTCCACGAGGTCGTAGATGATGCTGTAGTAGCGGATCTCGGTGCCGTCCCGCTCGGCCGCGTTGCGCGCTTCCTTGTGAGCGCGCACGTTGAAGCCGATCACCACCGCCTTCGAGGCGTTGGCGAGGGTGATGTCCGACTCGGTGATACCGCCCACGCCCGAGAGCAGGATGCGCACGCCGACCTCGTCGTTGCCGAGCGCGGTGAGCGCACCGTTGATGGCCTCGACCGAACCCTGCACGTCACCCTTGATGATGATCGGCAGTTCCTTGCGGTTGGCGCCTTCCTTGGCCTCGCGCATCATGTCGACGAGCGAGCGGTTGGCACCACCCGTGCGGGCGTTCAGGCGCTCGCGCTTGATCCGGGCGCGGTACTCGGTGACCTCGCGGGCGCGGGCCTCGTTCGGCACGACGATCACGCGGTCGCCGGCATCCGGCGTGCCGTTGAAGCCCAGCACCTCGACCGGCACCGACGGGCCGGCATAGGGGATGTGCTTGCCGGTGTCATCGATGAGAGCGCGAATGCGGCCCCACTCGGCGCCGGCGACGATGATGTCGCCGGTGAACAGCGTGCCGCGCTGAACGAGCACCGTGGCCACGGGGCCGCGACCGCGGTCGAGCTGCGCCTCGATGACCGTACCCTCACCGTCGCGCTTCTCGTTGGCGCGCAGGTTCATGATCTCGGCCTGAAGTTGCAGACCCTCGAGAAGCTCCGGCAGACCGTCGCCGGTCTTGGCGGACACTTCGAATTCCAGGGTCTCGCCGCCCATCGACTCGACCTGGATGTCGTGCTGCAGCAGCTCGGTGCGCACCCGCTGCGGGTTCGCGTCCGCCTTGTCGATCTTGTTGATCGCGATGATCATCGGCACGCCGGCCGCCTTGGCGTGCTGAATCGCCTCGATGGTCTGAGGCATCACGCCGTCATCGGCCGCCACCACGATCACGACGATGTCCGTCACCTTGGCGCCGCGGGCGCGCATGGAGGTGAAGGCCGCGTGGCCGGGCGTGTCGATGAAGGTGATGAGATCACCCGACGGCGCCGCCACCTGGTAGGCGCCGATATGCTGGGTGATGCCGCCGGCTTCGCCCTCGACCACGTTGGCCCGACGGATCGCGTCGAGCAGCGATGTCTTGCCGTGGTCGACATGACCCATGATCGTCACGACCGGCGGACGCGGCTCCAGATCCTCCTCCAGATCCGGCTCGTCGGAGGTCAGACCCTCCTCGACGTCCGACTCGGCGACGCGGCGGACCGTGTGGCCGAGTTCCTCGGCGATGAGCTGGGCGGTGTCCGAGTCGATCACGTCGGTGATCTTGTGGATCTGGCCCTGCTTCATCAGCAGGCGGATGACATCCACGGCTCGCTCCGACATGCGGTTGGCGAGTTCCTGGATCGTGATGGTCTCGGGGATAATCACGTCGCGGGCGATCTTCTCCTTGGCTTCCTCGTGCCGGTGACCACTCATCCGCTGCTGACGGCGGCGGAAGGAGGCCACGGAACGGGTGCGCTCGTCCTCGCCGGCCGTGGCGTTGGCGATGGTGAGGCGGCCGCGGTTACGGTCGCCGCCCGGCGATTTCGGCGTCTTGGGCGGCGTGATGATCTTCAGCGGCATGCCGGGACGACGGATCACCCGCTTGGTGTCCGACTCTTCCTCTGCGGCGGCCGCACCGGGACGCCCGGCCGGACGCGCCGCCGCACCCGCGCCCGCAGGACGGGCGGCGGTGGTCGGGCTCGGCGCCTTCTCCGGCTCCGGCGCAGGCGCCGGGCGGGCCATGAAGTTGAGGTCGCGCGGCTTCTTCACGTCCGCGGTGATGGTGCGACGCGGCTCGGCCGGCGGCTGCGGCGCCGGCGGACGGGCTGCCGTCGATGCCGGGCGCGCTCCGGCCATGCCGGGACGCGCACCGGTGGCGGCCGGACGCTGCGGCGCGGCGCTCGGGCGAGAAGCCGGAGCAGCTGCCGCCGGGCGGGCCGGCGCGGGTGTCGGATGAGCTGCCGGGGCAGGCGTCGGCGCGGCGACGGGCGCTGCGTCCGAAGCCTGAGCAGCCGGCGCGGCGGATGCCTGAGCCGGCGCTTCGGGCGCGGCGGCGGCACGAGCCGCTTCTTCCTCGGCGGCGCGTCGACGGGAATCCTCGGCGGCCTTGCGGCGGAGTTCGTCCTCCTGGCGGCGACGATCCTCCTCCTCGCGGCGGCGCGCCTCGGCGGCCTCGCGCTCGCGGCGCTCGGCTTCCTCGCGGTCGCGGCGGGCTTTCGCCTCGGCCTCGGCGCGGGCACGGGCCTCGGCCTCGCGGCGCTGCGCATCGGCCAGCGCGGCGGCGCGGGCATCGCGCTCCTGCTCGCTCAGGGTGCGCAGCACGACGCCGGAGGCGCTGCGGCCGGACGGACGCGCGGGCGCGGCGGGAGCCGGTGCAACGGAGGCGGGACGCGGCGGAGGCGCAGCGGTGGGCTCACGGGGCGCGACCGCTCCGGGGGCGGCGCCGATCGTGCGCCGCTTCACCGTCTCGACCACGACGGACTTCGACCGCCCGTGGGAGAAGCTCTGACGGACCGTCCCCTGCTCGACCGGGCGCTTCAGCGTCAACGGCTTCGAGGGAGCTCTGGTCTGCGTCTTGTCACCCGGATTGTTCGTATCGCTCATTCAGTCTGAACCCTGAGGGTTTCCATCGTCCCATCGGCCGGCGGCGGGCATGCCCGGCCGAGTGTCATGTCAATTCGTCGTCGTGCGAATCGAAGGCGGTCGCGCCAGCAGCAAGCGGGGCGTCCTCTTCAGACGCCGACGCCATACCCTCGAAGGTGCGGAACCGACGCCAACGCGCGAGATAGCCGGTAGTGCCGGCTCCCGCGATAAGGGCAGCGTGTATCACATGATCCCGGCCCAATGCCATGTCCAATTCGGCGTTGGACAGGTCATCGGCAACGGGAATAACCGATATGGCATCGCCGTAGCGCCGCCGCAAGGCGGCGGCCAGCTTGCGCCGGCCGTCCGGTGCGGCATCGCTAGCGTGAATCAGTCCCCTGACGCCCTCGGCGCCGAGGATCGCCGACTCGACCTTGCCGAAGCCGGTCACCACGCAGCCCGCCTTGTTGGCCAGAGCCAGCGCCTGACGCAGATCGGTGCGCAGCCCCTCGGCGACCTGATCGGCGAGATCGGGCGCGGCCTTCACCTCGCCGGTCTTGAAGGCGCGGTGGAAGGCGCGGCGCTTCACCGCCGCCTCGACCGTGGCGCGGGTCGCCGTCACCCAGGCGCCGCGGCCCGGGAGACGCGCGCGCAGGTCCGGCACCACCGCGCCGTCCGGTCCCAGCACGAAGCGAATCATCGCGGTCGGCGATTGCGCGGTCCGGGTGACGATGCAGGTGCGCACGGGCTCCCGGCCGCGGCCGGGGCCGCGGTCGAGTTCCGGACCGGGTTCGGCCGTCTCGCCCTGCGTGATCATGTCCTGCACCGCCTCGCGTCGCTCCCGGCTCAGGCCTGCTGCGGCTCTGCAGCCGCCGCCTCGGTCGGTTCGCCTTCCGCGGTCTCAGCCTCGTCCGCTTCCCCCTCCGCCGCCTCGCCCTCCGGCTCCGGCAGCGACTCGATCCAGCCGGCCTTCAGGCGGGCGGCCATGATCAGGGCCTCGGCCTCGGCCCGCGACAGCTCGAAACCGTCGAGGTAGCCGGCGTGGCGCACGGCCTCGGGGCCGCGGCCCTCGGTGTAGCCGACGAGGTCGTCGGTGGCGCAGCCAGCGAGATCCTCGACGGTTTTCACCTCGTTCTCTCCCAGCGCCACCATCATCGCCGTGGTGATGCCATCGATCTCGCGCAGCTCGTCCTCGACGCCGAGTTCGCGGCGGCGGTCGTCCTGCTCCTGCTCGATGCGGGCGAGGTAGTCCTGGGCGCGGGCCTGGATCTCGGCACCGGTCTCCTCGTCGAGGCCCTGGATATTCGAGAGTTCGGCAACATCGACGAAAGCGATTTCCTCGACGTTGCGGAAGCCCTCGGCCGCGAGGAGCTGGCCGACGGTCTCGTCCACATCGAGCGCTTCCATGAACACCTGGGTGCGCTCGGCGAATTCCTTCTGGCGGCGCTCCGATTCCTCGGCCTCGGTCAGGATGTCGATGTCCCAGCCGGTGAGCTGCGAGGCAAGACGCACGTTCTGGCCGCGGCGGCCGATGGCGAGCGAAAGCTGGTCGTCGGGCACGACGACCTCGATGCGGTCGGCCTCCTCGTCGAGCACCACCTTCACGACCTCGGCCGGCTGGAGCGCGTTGACGATGAAGGTCGCCTGATCTTCCGACCACGGGATGATGTCGATCTTCTCGCCCTGAAGCTCGCCGACCACTGCCTGGACGCGGGAACCGCGCATGCCGACGCAGGCGCCGACCGGATCGATCGAGGAATCGCGGGAGATGACGGCGATCTTGGCGCGCGAGCCGGGATCGCGGGCAACCGCCTTCACCTCGACGATGCCGTCGTAGATTTCCGGCACTTCCTGACCGAACAACTTGGCCATGAATTGCGGGTGGGAGCGCGAGAGGAAGATCTGCGGCCCGCGCACTTCGGAGCGGACATCGAACAGATAGGCGCGGATACGGTCGCCGGGGCGGAAGGTCTCGCGCGGGATCATCTCGTCGCGGCGCACGATGCCCTCGCCGCGACCGAGATCGACGATGACGTTTCCGTACTCGACGCGTTTGACCACGCCGTTGAGGATCTCGCCGATACGGTCCTTGTACTCGTCGTACTGGCGGGCGCGCTCGGCGTCGCGCACCTTCTGCACGATGACCTGCTTGGCGGATTGCGCGGCGACGCGGCCGAAATCGAAGGGGGGCAGAGTGTCGGAGATCACGTCGCCGACGAGCGCGCCGGGATTGTAGCGGCGGGCCTGATCGAGGGTGATCTCGCGGGCATCGTTCTCGACCTGATCGACGACGAGCAGGTGGCGCGACAGGCGCAGCGCGCCGCTCTTCGGGTCGATCTCGGCGTGGACGTCGGTCTCGGCGCCGTAGCGGGAGCGGGCGGCCTTGGCGATCGCCTCTTCCATCGCCTCGATGACGATCTGGCGGTCGATCACCTTCTCGCGGGCCACCGCGTCGGCGATCTGCAGGAGTTCGAGCCGGTTGGCGCTGACGACGGCCATGGTTCCTGGTCCTTCCTTCAGGGCGTGCATCCGTCCCTCGGGACGGGAAAACGCGAAAAAATCAGTGGAGGGTGTCGCGGTTCTTCAGGCGGGCGGCCTTGGTGACGATGCCGCCGCCGGGCTTGGGCTTCTTCGCCTTCACCGGCTTGCCGGCATTCTTGTCGACCTTGGGCTTGGGTCGCTTCGGCTGCGGGATGAAGCGGATCTGCGGCGCCTCGTCCTCGGCCTCCTCGCCCTCTTCCTCTTCGGCCGCGTCGCCGTCCTGCGGCGGGGCGGAGCCGCGGCGCAGCGACTCGCGAATCAGGTCGTCGGTGAGGACGAGATGCGCCTCGCCGAGATCGCGCAGCGGCAGCTCGATGCGGCTCGGCAGGCCGGGCTTCACGTCGGGCAGGTCGATCGGCACCGTGGCGCCGTCCGCGCTCGGAACCCCGATGATGCCGCGGAAACGCTTACGCCCGTCCATCGGTACGGCCAGTTCCACCTTGGCCTCGTAGCCGGCCCAGCGCTCGAAATCCGAGACGCGCACCAGCGGCCGGTCGATGCCGGGCGAGGAGATCTCGAGGTAGTAGGCGCCACCGACCGGATCTTCGAGATCGAGGATCGGCGAGATCGCCCGACTCACCGTCTCGCACTCGTCGACGCCCATCGTGCCGTCGGGCCGCTCGGCCATGATCTGCACGGTGCAGCCATTGGTGTTCGAGATCTTCACCCGCACCAGGCGAAAGCCGAGGCCCTCGATCGGTCCCTCGACGATCTGGGCGACGCGCGCGGCGACGCCAGTCTCGCTGACAAGACGTTTCTCGGTGGGCTCCGCCATGCTGTCGTTTTCCGAAAGTCTCAGTCGAGTGGTTAAGCTTGGCAAATCCGGCACAGGAGGCGCTTGCGGAAATAAAAAAGAGCGGACCCCGGGGGGCCCACTCCCGCAAGCAGCCTATCGACTGCACCAGAAATGTTGAGCCGTGACTTAACCCCGGCGCGCGGCGAATTCAAGCGCGTCGACGCGCTGTTCCCGGTCTGTCGCGCCGCGATATGGCCATTCCCGGTTGCGAACAGCGTTGCGTGCGATAGGGAGGAGAGAGGCATGCAGGCGACCATGACCGGACCGGATCCGGACAGGCTTCATCCAATGCCGGGGCACGCGCGCGTCACCTTCATCCGCAACCTCGATTTGCCGGAGAATGTCGAAGTCGGCGCCTATACGTATTACGACGATCCGGCCGGTCCGCAGGCCTTTCTCGACGCGATCCTCTACCACTTCCCCTTCATCGGCGACCGCTTAGTGATCGGGAAGTTCTGTGCCATCGCCGCGGGTACGCGCTTTCTGATGAACGGTGGCAACCATCGCCTCGACGGGCTCTCAACCTATCCGTTCCCGATCTTCGGCGGCGACTGGATCGGCCGCTACGAGGGTGAACTGAGTTTTCCCAATCGCGGCGACACGATCATCGGTAATGACGTCTGGCTCGGCTACCGCAGCACGGTGATGCCGGGCGTCACGATCGGCGACGGGGCGGTGGTGGCCGCACACGCGGTGGTGAGCGCCGACGTGCCGCCCTACGCGATCGTGGCCGGCAACCCGGCCCGCGTGGTGCGCCACCGCTTCTCGGAGGACGATGCGGCTCGGTTTCAGCGAATCGCGTGGTGGGACTGGCCGGTGGAGCGGATCACCGCGCATCTGCCGCTGATCGGCGGCGGGGATGTGGGAGCGCTGGAGGCGGTGGCGCGGGCCGAGCGATCGGCTAGGCCATAGGTAATCGGCGGCGCGACCAGTCAGATCGGCGCTTGCTCGGCTCTATCGCTGGCAGCGCCTCGCCTATCGGCGGACTGACTAGGCAGGTCGATTCCTGCATGGCTGGAAGGCAACTGCGCAGCCTGCACTTTGGGTCTCCTTGATCGACGTTGTCCGCCTCGTAGACGACGGCAGCACTGCGTAAACGAGAACGCCGCCCAGAGGGGCGGCGCTTCGCAACGTCAAAGATGATGGTCAGTCGAGAATCAGGCCGCCTGACGCGCCTTGTTCAGCAGCTTGCGGTTCACCAGCACTTCGGCGATCTGCACGGCGTTGAGCGCCGCGCCCTTGCGCAGGTTGTCCGAGACGCACCAGAAATTCAGGCCGTTCTCGACGGTCGCGTCCTCGCGGATGCGGGAGATGTAGGTGGCGTCCTCGCCCGCCGCCTCGTGCGGGGTCATGTAGCCGCCGTTCTCGCGCTTATCGATCACCAGCACGCCGGGCGCCGAGCGCAGGATCTCGGTCGCCTGTTCAGGCGAAAGCGGACGCTCGAACTCGACGTTCACCGCCTCGGCATGGCCGATGAAGACCGGCACGCGCACCGCGGTCGCCGTGAGCTTGATCTTGGGATCAAGCATCTTCTTGGTCTCGGCGACCATCTTCCACTCTTCCTTCGTGTAGCCGTCCTCCATGAACACATCGATGTGCGGGATGACGTTGAAGGCGATGCGCTTGGTGAACTTCTTCTGCACGACTTCGCCGGCGGTGAAGACAGCGCGGGTCTGGCTGAACAGCTCGTCCATGGCGTCCTTGCCGGCGCCGGAGACGGACTGGTAGGTCGAGACCACGACGCGCTTGATCGTCGCCGCCTCGTGGAGCGGCTTGAGCGCGACGACGAGCTGCGCGGTCGAGCAGTTCGGGTTGGCGATGATGTTGCGCTTGGTGAAACCCGTGACCGCGTCGGCATTCACCTCGGGCACGATCAGCGGCACATCGGCGTCGTAGCGGAAGGCGGACGAGTTATCGATCACCACGCAGCCCTGCTGGCCGATGCGCGGGCTCCATTCCTTCGACGCGTCGCCGCCCGCCGACATCAGGCAGATGTCGGTGTCGGAAAAATCGTAGGTGTCGAGCGCTTTGACCTTCAGAATCTTGTCGCCGAAGGAGACTTCCTGGCCCAGGCTGCGGCTCGAAGCCAGAGCCACGACCTCGTCGGCCGGAAAGGCGCGCTCGGCCAGAATGTCGAGCATCTCGCGGCCCACATTGCCCGTGGCTCCGACGACGGCGACCTTGTAACCCATCTCACCAAACTCCGCTGCGCGGGCGGGATGCCACCGGCCCGCCTCTTCCCCTGGCCGGCGGACGCACCGCGCAAGCCCTTCGTCGAGGAAGATTCCATAGGCTAACGAGCCCGCCCCGATTCGGTGTCGAGGTGGGCCCGTCAGGCGCCGGGAGCAAGATGCCTGCCGCGCCGGGCTGTCAAGAGGTGGGTGCGTGCCAGAGCAACAGTGACGTGACAGCCCCCTGCAATCGGCGGCCGCGGATTCACCATAGGGCGAGAATTGCGAGGATGGGCGGCACGCGCGCAACCTGCTGGTGGCCGGCGGCAAGGCAGAGGTTGGAGAACGGCGAGGGCTCATCGAGCCCCGCGGACCCGACGAAGGCCTGCGCATGCTCCCCCATCCGGACGACGCCCCCGACAGATTCGACGATCTCCACGCCTTGTCCGCCACATACCCGCGCCGCCGCGGCCCGCTGGCAGCCAAGCTTGTGCTGAGCGCGGCCCTGATCGCCGGCCTCTCCCTTGTCGCCCGCGACCGGGCCACCCTCCCCGAGCCGCAGCGTGCCTGGAGCGAGCCGCCCCGAGCCGCTGAGGGCGCGCGGCGGGCCATCGCCGCGACGGAACCGCTCCTGACCCTGCGTGAGGATGCGGCCGAGCTGCCGCCGCAGGTCGAGCCGACGCGCTGGAACTCCGGCAACGGGCAGCGCGAGGACAGTGTCAGCCAGGGCGCGTTCGACCTCATCGAAGCGCCCTATCTCCTCGTCACCGCCACCGATGCGGGCGGCCGGATCGAACCCGGTTCGAGCCTGTTCGTGACCCTGGTGCGTCGAGCGGCGGACGGGCGCGGCCTGTCGGTCCTCCGAACCGGCGAGCGCGGCGTCGTGGCGACCCGCCTGGGCGGTTTCGAGACCGTCGAGACGACGCTCTCGTCCATGGGAAAGCGCGGCTGCATCGGCTTTCGCAGCCTGGACCTAAAAACCGTGTCCATCGACGGCTGGCTGTGCGGCATCCTCGGCCAGCCGCCCGAGCCCCGCACCGTTGCCTGCGCCATCGATCGGGTTACGCTCGCCGGCCGCGTGACGGCGACGCTCGGCACCGATCTCTTCCCCGGAGCGAGCGCCTGCCGGAGCGAGGAAGTGGCCGCTTCGGGACCCGGCGACAGCACCGGATCGATTGCGGTCGCCGAGGCCACGGAGCCAGCGAAAAACAATGCGGCGAAATCGCGGCGAAAATGACGAAGCGCGGCCATAGTTCGGGAACAACGGCCACGCCAGAACGTCTACTCTGCAACAAGCGGGATTCTTAACGAACGGCCCGTACAGTCGCCTCTCACACGACAAGGTACGCCATGCGCTTTTCCAAGCTCGCCCTGTTGGGCGCCATGACCCTCACCGCGATCGGCTTCGGAACAAGTGCTGAGGCGCAGGGCCCCTACGGAAATCCCGGCTACGTGCGCGTGAGTCAGCCGCTGCCGATCCGCATCCGTCCGCGCTCCTGGCTCGATGCCGGCAACGTGGTCGAGCCCGGCAACGGCTCGGTGTCGAATCCGGCCACCAACCCGGCCTTCATCGCCGCCTCGAACGCGCTTCTGCCGGCCTACGGCCCGACCGACCGTTACGGCCGTGGCGTCCTCCCCGATCCGATCACCAACGGCCCGTTCATCGGCGCCCGCTCGACGGCGATCCGCAACGTCGATTTCTCGGCCATCGACGCGATCGACCCCACCTCTTACGTCGCGCGCTACGGCAACCCCTACCGGTAGGATCGTCTCGCTCTCTCCGGCGACGGAAGCGGGCCCTTCGGGGCCCGTTTTCGTTGCGGGACCGGATCAGGTCTTGAGCACCGGCTCAGCCACGTCGCCCGCGCCGCGCTCGGCGAGATAATCGGGCTGGAACAGGCACATGCGCACCGCGTCGCGGTAGCGGCCGTTGACGAAGAACTCGTCTCTCAGGATGCCCTCGGGACGAAACCCGCAGCTTTCATAGATACCGGCGGCGCGCTTGTTGTCCTTGTCCACGTGCAGGTAGAGCTTGTGGATGTTGAGCACCTTGAAAGCGTAGTCGATGGCGATGCGGGTGGCGCGCTTGGCGTAGCCCTTCCCCTGATAATCGGGGTGAATCGCGATCTGGAACTCGCAGCGCCGGTGCAGGTGGTTGATCTCCACCAGCTCGACCATCCCCGCCGGCTCGCCGCGCTCCGTGGCGATGATGAAGCGCCGCTCGGTCTGGTTGTGGATGTTGCGCTCGTAGAGCTGTGCCAGTTCGGCGAAGGACTCGTAGGCCTCCTCGAACCAGTAGCGCATGATGCTGTCGTTGTTGTTGAGCTGGTGCACGAAGAGGAGGTCTTCGCGCTCCAGCGGTCGCAGTATGATACTCATATCCGCACTCGGCCGGAGCTGAACGGGTTTGCCGTGAGGCCTACTCCCACGCCGACCAAGACGGAATGATGAAAGCCGGCTTCAAGTCTCGCGGAGCCGGACCTCCTCCACCGCCAGGACGCGGGCGGCGGCTTCATCCAAGTCATCGAGCGGGCCGCGGAAGCGCAGCGCCCGCGTCGGCTCGCCGGCCCGCATCACCAGCACCACCGTCTCCTTGTCGGGACAGCCGGGATCGGCGCAGGCGATCTCGTTGACGGAAAGGGCATCCGCCTCCGTGAGTGCCAACGCCGGGCGCAGAAGGGATTTGGCCCGTGCCGCCGCCTGCGCCAGCCCGGCCGAACGGGCACGCCAATCCTTCAGGCTGATAAAGCCCATCGGGATCAGGCGGCCGCGCGGCGCCAGGCCGGGAAGGGATCGGGCAAGTCGCGATAGGCGTCCGGATCAAAGCGCCGGATCTCGGCTGAGCCGACGAGGCAGGCATCGAGCGCGGCGGTGATCGCGTCGCGATCCATCCCGCGGCCGATGAACACGAGTTCCTGGCGCCGGTCGCCCCAGACTTCGCTCCAGACCGAGTGGAGACGCTCGCGAAAGACCTCCTCCGCCGGCCAGCGCTGGCGCGGCACCGCCGCCCACCAGAACCCCATCGCACCGATATGCGCGACGGCACCGGCGAGCGAGAACTCGCCGACCCATTCAGGCCGGGTCGCGAGCCAGAAATGGCCCTTCGCCCGGATCAGGCCCGGCCAGGTCGTGTTGACGAAGCCTTGAAACGCCTGCGGATCGAATGGGCGCCGCGCCCGGTAGACGAAGGAACCGATGCCGTATTCCTCGGTCTCCGGCACATGCTCGTGCGCGCCGTAGAGTTCCTTGAACCAGAGGGGGTGTTCCTGCGCCTTCTCTTCGTCGAACAGGCCGGTATCGAGGATCGCCTCCGAGGCGACCTGTCCGTGCGAGGCTTCGATGATGCGCGCATCCGCGTTCAATCCCCGAACCACCGAGCGGACGAGGTCGAGCGTCTCCGGCGCGACGTCGCGGGCCTTGTTGATCACCACAACGTCGGCGAATTCGATCTGCTCGACGAGAAGATCGACCAGGGTTCGGGTGTCCTCGGCGCCCGCCGTCTCGCCACGCTGGCGCAGGAAGTCGTTCGAGCCATAATCCTTCAGCAGGTTCACCGCATCGACCACGGTCACCATCGTGTCGAGCCGGGCAACGTCGCTCAGGGCCGCGCCGGCCTCGTCGCGGAAGGAGAAGGTGCTCGCCACCGGCAAAGGCTCGGCGATGCCGGTGCCCTCGATCAGCAGGTAGTCGAAGCGGCGCTCGGCGGCGAGGCGGCGAACCTCGGCGAGCAGATCGTCGCGCAGGGTGCAGCAGATGCAGCCGTTGGTCATCTCGACCAGCCGATCGTCGGTGCGTGACAGGCCCGCGCCGCCCTCGCGAACGAGGGCGGCATCGATGTTCACTTCGCTCATGTCGTTCACGATCACCGCGACGCGCCGACCCTCACGGTTGTTGAGAACGTGGTTGAGCAGCGTCGTCTTGCCGGCGCCGAGGAAGCCGGACAGCACGGTGACAGGAAGGCGAGCATCGGTCTGAGGCATAGTCGTCCAAAGGATCGGCTGATTGATGTTACTTTATAACGTTTCATTTGGTGCATGCCGTCAAGCCTGGTCGGCGGAAAAGATGGTCGACTCGTCGACCGACTCGGCGGAAAAGGCTGAAGCGGGTTCAAACCGAGCGAATGATGGTGGCGGCGTGCGACCGGCGCAGGGTTCGATCGGTTACAGACACGCGATCGGGCAGCGTGGAGGGATGGACGGGTGCGACCCTGGCGCGAGGGACCGGGAGACCGGCGCAGCTACCATCACGGCAACCTCAAGGAGGCCCTGATCGAGGCCGCACGCCGCTTCATTGCCGAGCGCGGCATCGGCGGCTTCACTCTGGTCGATGCCGCCCGGCTAGTCGGCGTCACGCCCGCAGCACTCTACCGCCATTTCCGCGGTCGGGAGGCGCTGCTGGAAGAGGTGGCCGGCCGCGGCTTCGCCGATTTGGCCGATCGTTTGGCGCGGGCGCTGGCAGGCCGCGGCACGCCATTGGAGCGTTTCACCCGCATGGGCGAGGCCTATCTCTCCTTCGCCGAGGAGGAACCGGGCTATTACGCGGCGATCTTCGAGGTGCGCGGTCAGGCGGTACCCGCCCCGGCCTCCGCGCGGCCGAACCCATTCGACCTTCTGGTCGAGGCCTTGCGCTCGACCTTTCCCGACGGGTTCGACGGTGTCGATCCGCGCTTTCTTGCCCTGGAAGTCTGGGCCCTCTCACACGGTATCGCCACTCTCGCCGCCGCCGGCCAACTGCCGAAGCCCGGCCCGGACAAGTACGAATTACTGCGTGCGGGCGTTCTGGCGCTGGTTCACGGAGCCGGCCAACGCCCGCGCGAAATGCCGTGAGGCCAGCCCCTTGAAACGATGGGGGCGCACCCGCATGTGAATGTTGTTCACATTCACACCCGGAGCCCTCAGCCGTGAACACGTCCTCCACCACGTCTCCCTGGTCCTCCGGCGCGTCTCGCCGAAGCGGCCCGTTTCCCAAGCGTTCGCTCGAAATCGGCGCGATCGTCGTCGCTTTCGTCTATTGGTGGCCAATCGCGGTCGCCTACGTCGCGTGGAAGATCGCGGGCTATCCCGCGCTCAGCCAGATGAAGGATTTCGCCAACAGCGGCAGCTTCAGCTTCGCGGGCGGTGATGGCCGGTCGCGCTTTGCCCGCGCCTTCGAGGCGGCCAAGGGGTATTCCGGCACTGCTGCCACCTCCGGCAACTGGGCCTTCGAGGAGTACCGCAGGGCCGAGCTGGAGCGACTGGAGGCGCGCCGCCGCGCACTTCAGGAAGAGAGCCAGGCCTTCGCCGAGTTCGTCGAGGAGCTGAAGCGGGCCAAGGATCGCGAGCAGTTCGACGCCTTCATGGCCAAGCGTCGCTCCGAAGGCGGCGGTCCGACCATCAACGCCTGATCCTACATCAAGCCGGAAGACGATCGTTAGAAGGGCTCCCCGCCGACCTGGGCGGGGAGCCCTTCGCATGTCCGGACGGTTTTGCGTGCAGTGCAGCGATTCCGTCACGCCGCGAGGTTGTCGCAGCCCTTCGCCGCCATAACTGCCGCGGCTGGGAACAAGCGGGCGCCGGGCGCCTTGTGAGACACAGAAACGGCCGCCCAGCCTGAGCGACGATCGATTTTGACTCCAGTGGAGAGCGGTGGCCTGATGCGGCGCGCCCATGCAATGCGGTTCGGCAGCGAGTTTGCCGACGACGGTGTGCGGTTCGCCCTGTGGGCGCCGACCGCCAAGGACGTGACTCTCGTCGTGGATGGGACCGACCATCCGATCCCGGATGTCGGCGAGGGCTGGCGCCGGACCACACTGCCCGGCGTGAAGGCGGGCGCCCGCTACGGCTTCCGCATCGACGGCGATCTCGTGGTGCCCGATCCGGCCTCGCGTTTCCAGCCGGAGGACGTTTCCGCACCGTCCGAGGTGATCGACCCGAAGGCCTACACGTGGTCGGACGGCGAGTGGACCGGGCGGCCCTGGGAAGAAGCGATCGTCTACGAGGTGCATGTCGGGACCGCGACGCCCGAGGGCACTTATGCCGGCCTCGAGAAGCGGCTCGACGATCTGGTCGATCTCGGCGTGACGGCGATCGAGCTGCTGCCGCTCGCCGACTTCAAGGGGACCCGCAACTGGGGCTACGATGGCGTGCTGCCCTACGCCCCGGACTCGGCCTACGGGCGCCCGGACGACCTCAAGCGCCTGATCGACACCGCCCATGCCAAGGGCCTGATGGTGCTGATCGATTGCGTCTACAACCACTTCGGCCCGGCCGGAAACTACCTGCACGCCTACGCCAAGACATTCTTCACCGAGCGTCACCAAACTCCGTGGGGCGCCGGTATCAATTTCGACGGAACGGAATCCGGCCCGGTCGTGCGCGATTACTTTATCGAGAACGCGCTCTACTGGCTGAAGGAGTATCACTTCGATGGCATCCGCTTCGACGCGGTGCACGCGATCCTCGACGACTCCGAGACGCATTTTCTCGCCGAACTCGGCGAGACGATCCGGAAGACCTTTCCGGATCGGCACGTCCACCTGATCCTGGAGAACGAGGCCAATCAGGCCCGCTGGCTGGAGCGTGACGACAAGGGCCAGCCCCTGCAGCACAGTGCGCAATGGGCGGACGACCTTCACCATTGTTGGCACGTGCTGCTGACCGGCGAGGATGCCGGCTATTACGAGAGCTTCGCCGACAAGCCGGTGGAGCATCTGGCCCGCTGCCTCGCGGAGGGGTTCGCCTATCAGGGCGAGCCGTTCCCGACCCTCGACAATCACCCTCGCGGCGAGCCCTCGGGTCACCTGCCGCCCTCGGCTTTCGTCACCTTCCTCCAGAACCACGATCAGGTCGGAAACCGCGCGCTCGGCGAACGGCTGAGCCACCTCGCGGACCCGAAAAAGCTGGCGCTGGCCCGCGCCGGCCTGCTGCTGGCGCCGCAGATTCCGATGCTGTGGATGGGCGAGGAATGGTCGGCCTCGGCGCCGTTCCTGTTCTTTGTGGATTTCGCGCCGGACGAGGAGCTGAACAAGGCCGTGCGCGAGGGGCGCCGCCGCGAGTTCAAGAGCTTCGCGGCCTTCGCCGACGACACCTCCGTGATTCCCGATCCGACGGACGCCAAGACCTTCGAGGATTCGAAGATCGATTGGGACGAAGCCGAGACCGAGCCGCACCGCGCCGTCTGGGCCGATACCCGCAACCTTCTCCAGATCCGCCGGCAGAGTGTCGTGCCGTTGACCAAGAGCCGCTTTCTCGGCGCCAAGGCCACGATCCCGGCGCCGGGCGTGGTGGACTGCACCTGGCTCTACGAGGACGGTTGGCTGCGCTTCGTCGCCAATGTCGGCGACGACGAGTACGCGGCGGATGCCGACGGCGGTCAGGTGATCTGGTCGAACGGCAGCGCCCGGCAGGCGATGCAGCTTCCGTTCTGGACCGGCGTGTTCCTGATCGGGGGCAGCAAGTGAGCAGCTCGGACGTGAGTGTTTCGGACGTGAATGCCCTCGAACGCCTCGCCGACCTCGTCGGGATCGCTGACGGTTTCACCGACGCCTTCGGGCAGCGGGTTGATACGCCGCTGGATGTCCGCCGCGGCATGCTGGAAGCCCTCGGTTTCTCCGCCGGCGACGACGATGCGGTGCGCCACAGCCTCGCCGCCGTCGAGGCCGTGCGCGCCAACGTCGTTCCGCCTCTGCTGGCGGCCGAGGCGCGCCGCGGCCTGCGCGTGCCGGTACGAATGGGCGTGACCACGGGTGCCGTCGCGTGGCGGCTCGTCGACGAGCACGACCGTTCCCGCGAGGGGCGCGCCACACTCACGGCCTCGGAGGAGGGTGCCGGTTTCGACCTGCCGCCGCTGACGCCGGGCTACCACCAACTCACGGTAACGGTCGGCGACCGCCGGGCTCAGGCCTGGATCGTCGCTGCCCCGCAAAAGTGCTGGCGCCCGCGCGCCTATGCCGAGGACGGCGCCCGCGACTGGGGCCTTGCCGCCCAGCTCTACGGTCTTCGCTCGCCTGCCAATCTCGGCATCGGCACCTACGCTGATGCCGGCCGCGCTGCCCGCGATGCGGCCCTGCGCGGTGCCTCGTTCCTGGGGCTCAGCCCGGCCCACGCCCTGTTCCCGACCGACCGGGCGAAGATCTCGCCCTACTCCCCGTCCTCGCGGCTGTTCCTCGAAACCCTCTACATCGAGCCGGGGGCTCTGCCGGGTTTTGCCGGCAGCCGCGCCGAGGCGCTTCTGGAGAGTCACCGCGCTCGCATCGAGGCGCTACGCGACACCTCGCTCGTCGATCATGCCGGCGTGTGGGAGGTTTTGTCTCCCCTTCTCGAAGCCTATTGGGACACCTCCGAGGCGAAGGCGGGCAAGGATGCCGGCTTCGCCGCGTTCCGCGAGGAGGGGGGTGAGAACCTCGAATCGCACGCGACCTTCGATGCCCTCTCGGAGCACTTCCGGGCCAAGGGCGCCCACTGGCTCGGCGATTGGCCAGAGGCGTATCGCCGCGCCGGCACCGACGCCGTCCGAGCCTTCGCTGAAGAACACGCGGAGCGCATCGCCTACCACGTCTTCCTGCAATACCTCGCCGACAGCCAGCTCAAGGCCTCGTCCGAGCTGGCGCTCAAGGCCGGCATGCGCCTCGGGCTCTACCGCGATCTCGCGGTCGGCGCCGACCGGGGCGGCTCCGAGATCTGGTCGCATCCCGAGCGTTTCGCCGATGGCGTCTCCATTGGCGCACCGCCGGACCTGCTCGCACCCAAGGGCCAGGATTGGGGCCTGCCGGCCTTCGATCCGCTGGAGATGGAGCGCGACGGCCTCAAGGCGTTCCGCGCGCTGGTGAAGGCAAACATGCGCCATGCCGGCGCGATCCGCATCGATCATGCCTTCCAGCTCGCTCGCCTGTTCCTGATCCCGCTCGGCCGTTCGGCCCGCGAGGGTGCCTACGTAGCGATGCCGTTCGAGCCGATGCTGGCGGTGCTCCGTCTCGAAAGCCACCGCGCCAAATGCCTCGTCATCGCTGAGGATCTCGGCACGGCGCCGGAGGGCTTCTCCGATGCGCTGATGCAATCGGGCATTCTCAGCTACCGCATTCTCGCCTTCGAGCGGGAGAACGGCGGTGCCTTCAAGGCGCCCGACGCGTATCCGAAGGACGCGCTCACGGCGATCACCACACATGACCTGCCGACCTTCGTCGGGTGGTGGCGCGGTGTCGATACCGACACCCGGCAATCACTCGGCCTCTACGATGCCGATCGGGCCGAGGCCGAGCGCACGGAGCGCGTCAGCGAGCGCTGGCGCCTGTCGGAGGCTCTGGCCGCCCAGCAGCTCCTGCCGAGTTCCGAGCCGCCGGAGCAAGCGCCCTTCGAGGCCGCCGCCCGATACCTCGCCCGTGCGCCCTCGATCCTGACCGCCGTGCAGTATGAGGACGTGGTCGGCGAACTCAGCCAAGCCAACGTGCCCGGCTCGACCGAGGGCTACCCGAACTGGCGGCGCAAGCTCGACCGCAATCTCGAGGCGATCGCCGCGCCGGGTGGCCCGCTCGCCAAGCTCGCCGCCGCCCTCTCGGCGGAGGAGCGCGGTCCGCGCTCGGGCGCCGCGCGCCTCGCCTCGGCCCCGCCGCGCGCGACCTACCGCCTGCAGTTCCACGAAGGTTTCACCTTCGCGGATGCGGAGAAGGTCGTCCCCTACCTCGCGCGGCTCGGGGTGAGTCACGTCTACGCCTCGCCGCTCCAGCGGGCGCGGCCGGGCTCGACCCACGGCTACGACATCGTCGACCACTCGCAGATCAATCCCGAAATTGGCGGCGAGGAGGGATTCTGCAGCTTCACCGACGCGCTTCACGCGCACGGGCTGAAGCTTCTGCTCGATATCGTGCCCAACCATATGGGCGTGGGTGGTGCCGACAATCCGTGGTGGCTCTCGGTGCTCGAATGGGGCGGTCTCTCACCCGCGGCCAATGCTTTCGACATCGACTGGGAGCGGCTTGGCGCCAACGGCAAACTCGTCATCCCCTTCCTCGGCGAGCGCTACGGCGAGGCGCTGGAGAAGGGCACGCTTGAGCTGAAGTTCGACGAGGCGGCCGGTGCCTTCAGCGTCTGGCACTACGAGCACCAGTTCCCAATCTGCCCGCTGCAATACCCGACGATCCTCAACCGGGCGCTCGCGGCGCTGGGCGAGATCGGCGACGACATGTCGGCGGAAGTGCTCTCGATCACCGAGCGCCTGCGCGCCATGGGCGAGGAGACGAACTCCGAGCGCCGCCGGGCCATGCCCCAGGCGGCCGAGGCGTTGAAGCGCCAGCTCGCGGGCGCCGTGCGGGCCTCGCCGCAGATGGCGGCGTCGATCTACCGGGCGCTGCACCTGCTCAACGGCAACCGCGACTATCCCGATAGCTTCGGACCGCTGCACCGGCTGCTCGAACAGCAATCCTACCGGCTCGCCCATTGGCGGATTGCGTCGAGCGACATCAACTATCGCCGCTTCTTCGACGTGAACTCGCTCGCGGGCCTGCGCGTCGAGCTGTCGGACGTCTTCGTCCGCTCGCACGACCTTCTCTTCCGCCTGATCGGCGAGGGCCGCATCGACGGCCTGCGCATCGATCACATCGACGGTCTCGCCGACCCGCTCGGCTATGCCCGCGCGCTTCAGGCCGCGGTCGGGCCGGGTTTCTACATCGTGGTCGAGAAGATCCTCGAGCCCGGTGAGAAGCTGCGCGACTGGCCGGTCGCTGGCACCACCGGCTACGACGTGCTGAACCAGCTCGACGGCATACTGGTGGATCGTGCTCTCAAGCCGCGTATCGAAAAGTTCTATCGGTGGGCCACCGATATGGACGAGCCCTACGGTTTCCAGTTCCGGGCGGCCAAGGCGGAAATCCTCGAGATCAGCTTCGCCTCGGAACTCGAGGTGATGACGGGCGACCTGAAGCAGATCGCCGATTCCGACCGGCGGACCCGCGACTTCTCCACCAACGCCATCCGCCGGGCGCTGATCGAGATCGTCGCGCGCTTTCCCGTCTACCGCTCCTACCTCCCAGGCGATCTCGATGAGACCGAGATCGAGCTGGAAGATGTGCGGTTGATCGAGGGAGCCGTTCGCAAGGCCAAGCGCTGGAGCGCCCTGCCGGATCGATCGGTCCACGACTTCGCCGCCGATGCTCTGCTCGGGCGTATCGATGTCGGCGGCGCCGGACATCCGGATCAGCAGGTGGTGCTGCGCTTCCGCCGCCGCTTCCAGCAGCTCACCGGCCCGGTGATGGCCAAGAGCCTGGAAGACACGCTGTTCTACCGGTTCGTCGAGTTGCTCGCCCTCAACGAAGTCGGCGGCGATCCCGGCGAGTACGGCATCGATGCGGAGCACTTCCACGCGCTTCAGGCGGCGCGGGCCCGCGACTGGCCGAACGCGATGATCACCACGGCCACCCACGACACCAAGCGCGGCGAGGATGCCCGCTCGCGCCAGCTCGCCCTCTCCGAACTCCCGGAGGAATGGGCGCGCGCCTGGGACACGTGGCGCCGTGCCTCGGAAGCCCACATCAGGCAAGTCGAGGGCGAGCCCGCCCCCGATCCCAACGATCAGTGGATGTTCCTCCAAGCGATTCTCGGCGCGTGGCCGCTGGAGCTTCTCGAGCGCGACGATCCCGACGCGATCGAGGACTTCCGCAAACGCCTCGACGCCTATGCCGAGAAGGCATTGCGCGAGAGCAAGCGCCGGTCGAGCTGGGTCAACGTGGACGAGGGCTACGAGAGCGCCGTCCACGCGCTCTTCGCTGCCCTCATCACCCCCGGCTCGGATTGCCTCCAGCGCCTCCGGCCGCTGGTGCGGCGGCTCGCCTTCCTCGGCATGATCGCCGGTCTCGGACGCACCGTGCTCAAATGCACCCTGCCGGGCATCCCCGACACCTATCAGGGCACCGAGTTCTGGGACTTCTCCTTCGTCGATCCCGACAATCGTCGGCCGGTCGATTACGAGGAGCGGGCGCGTGCCCTGGAAGCCGGCGGTGCTCCGGCTGCGCTGATCGGTGCTTGGTCCGACGGCCGTGTGAAGCAGGCGACGCTCGCGCGCCTGCTCGCCGACCGGGCAGAGCGCCCGGCCTTCTACGCCGATGCCGATTACCGGCCGCTACCAGCCGAGGGCCCGCGTGCTGAGCACGTCATCGCTTTCACCCGCTCTGCGGCGACCTCCGGTGCCGACGATCTACTGGTGGCGGTGCCCCGCCTTGTCGCACGCCTGACGCCCGAATCAGGTTGGTCGGGCGAGGCTTTCGCCGGAACCGTCCTCCCGGTGCCGGAGGGCAGCCGGTGGACCGACGTGATCGGCGGCAGCGAGATCGATGCCGAGGGCGATCGCCTCGACCTCGGTCTGCTCTTCGCGGCGCTGCCCTATGTGGTGCTGCGACGGACCGCTTGAGGGCGGTGCACGATTGTCCGGTCATCGGCCCTGACGCGGTGACCGAACCGGAGCCGCGGGCGTTTCCGGACGGCCACCCTGCGGCTCAAGACCCATCAGAACGCGCCAAGGCGTGAAGCGACAAGACGGAGGCGATCGATGAACGCACCGAACACCGCGATGGCGCCCGCGACCCGGACTGGGGCGGAGACCGTGGCCCTGCCGGCCGCCTTCGCGCCCCGCGCCCAGGGTCCGCGCATCTACAACCTGTTCCCGCTCCTCGTCGGTACGGTCTCGGCCTGGACGACGGAACTGCCGCGCATCGCCGGTCTCGGCTTCGACTGGGTCTATCTCAACCCGTTCCACCAGACCGGCGGCTCACGCAGCCTCTACGCCGTGGCCGATCTCGACGCGCTGGATGAGCGGTTCCGCGATCCCGACGGCACGCCCGACGACGAGCAGATCACCCGCTTCTGCCGGGCGGCGGCGTCGCACGGCCTTTCGGTGATGAGCGACCTCGTCATCAATCACACCGCCGACAACGCCCGCCTGTTCCACGAGCGGCCCAACTTGTTCGTGCGGGACGCCGACGGCAAGCCGGTGAGCCCGGCAGCGATCGATCCGGACGATCCGTCGAAGCGCACGGTCTGGGGGGACCTGATCGAGCTCGACTACCATTCCGAACATGCGCGGGACGAGCTGACCCGAATCTTCGACGGCTACATCGCCCGGCTGCAGCGCCTCGGCGTACGTGGCTTCCGCTGCGATGCGGCTTACAAGGTGCCGCCGGATGTCTGGCGGGCTCTGATCCAGGCCGCCAAGCAGCGTGAGCCGGACACGCTGTTCGCCGCCGAAACCCTCGGCTGCACCTTCGAGGAGGCGCAGGCGACGGCCGGTGCGGGCTTCGACTATCTGTTCAACTCCTTCGCGTGGTGGAATCTCAAAGCACCTTGGGCTCTGGAGCAGTACGAGCGGCTGCGGATAGTCGCCCCCTCCATCGCCTTCCCCGAGAATCACGACATGAGCCGGCTCGCCGCCGACATCCCCGGCGGCGCGGAGGCGGTCGCCCAGCGGCTGAAGACGCGATACGCGCTGGCGGCCTTCTTTTCGGCCGGCGTGCTGATGCCGATCGGCTACGAGTGGGGCTATGCCCGAGCGCTCCACGTCGTCGAGACCCATCCCGGCTCGCGCGAGCACGAAACCGGCATCGACATCTCGGGCTATGTGGCGGCGATCAACGCGCTGAAGGCTGAGATCCCGGCCGCCAATGTCGAGGGCGCGCAGATGCGCCTTTCGGCGCCCGACGCACCCTTCACCGCCCTGTTCCGCACCGATACGGGCCATCCGGCCTCGGCGCATTCGGCCACGCTGATCCTGTTCAATCCGGGTGAGACACCGGCCCCGGTCGATGCCGGCCGCCTCATCGAGCGGACCGGCGGCCAGCTCGGCACCTTCATCGACCGGACCCCCGAAGCCGAGCCCATCGCCTTCCATCCGGGTGCCAGCATCGATCTGCAGCCAGGCGAGATCCGCATCCTCGTGGCCGAGCGCGCCAAGGTCGCCGCCCCGCCACCGCCGACGACACCGGAAGGCAAGGGCCGCGTCGTCATCGAGGCGGTGACGCCGGAGATCGACGGCGGCCGCTCGGCGGTGAAGCGTGTCGTCGGCGAGCAGGTCCGTGTCGAGGCCGATATCTTCTCCGACGGCCATGAGATCATCAACGCGGCGATCCTTTCCCGCGTCGTCGGCGAGGAGACGTGGCGACGCGACCCGATGGTGTTCGTCGACAACGACCGCTGGGCCGGCCATTTCCCACTCGAGAGGAACGCCCGCTACGAGTTCACCATCGAAGCGTGGCGCGACGGCTTCTCCTCCTGGGTCCGCGACACTCTGAAGAAGCGCGATGCCGGCATCGATGTGCGCCTGGAGACGATCGAGGGCGTCGAGTTGATCCAGATCGCCGAGGATCTGGCGAGCGGCGCCGACAAGCAGCGGCTCGATGCTCTGATCCGCTCGCTCGCCGCCGAGCCCGAGGGCTCGCCCGTGATCCTCGAAAAGATCCTGGCCCCCGAATCGACCGCGCTGATCCGGCGCAACGCCGAGCGGGTGAACCTCTCGCGCTATCCGGTGAACATCCCGGTCATCGCCGACCGCCTCGCCGCCCGCTTCTCGGCTTGGTACGAGATCTTCCCGCGTTCGCAATCCGGCGATCCGAACCGCCACGGTACCTTCGCGGACGTGATCCGGCGCCTGCCCGAGATCCGCGAACTCGGCTTCGACGTGCTCTATTTCACCCCGATCCACCCGATCGGGAAGACGAACCGCAAGGGCAAGAACAACACGCTCAAGGCGCAGCCCGGCGATGTCGGCTCGGTCTACGCGGTGGGCTCGGAAGAAGGCGGCCACGAGGCCGTGCATCCCGAACTCGGCACGCTTGCAGATTTCCGCCAGCTCGTTGCCGCGAGCCACGCGCACGGCATGGAAGTCGCCATCGACTTCGCGATCCAGTGCTCGCCGGACCATCCGTGGATCAAGAACCACCCGGAATGGTTTGAGTGGCGCCCCGACGGCACGCTGAAATTCGCCGAGAACCCGCCGAAGAAGTACGAGGACATCTCCAACGTCCATTTCTACGGCGGGGCTTTGCCCTCGCTCTGGATCGAGCTGCGCGACATCGTCCTCGGCTGGTGCGCGCATGGCGCTCGCATCTTCCGGGTCGACAACCCGCACACCAAGCCGATCCCGTTCTGGGAGTGGATGCTGCGCGAGGTGAATGCCCAGTACCCCGACGCCATCTTCCTGGCGGAGGCCTTCACCCGGCCGAAGATGATGAAGAAGCTGGCCAAGGCCGGCTACCAGCAGAGCTACACCTACTTCACGTGGCGCAACACGAAGCAGGAGCTGACCGAGTACGCCCTGGAATTGGCCGGCGAGATGGGCGAGTACTATCGCCCGAACTTCTTCGCCAACACGCCCGATATCAATCCGTACTATCTCCAGACCAGCGGCCGGCCGGGCTTCATCGTGCGCGCGACACTGGCCGCGACGCTCTCGTCGATCTACGGCATCTACAACGGCTTCGAACTGTGCGAGGCCGCGCCGTATCCCGGCAAGGAAGAGTACCTCGATTCGGAGAAATATGAGCTGAAGGCGTGGGACTATCACCGCCCGGGCAATATCCGCGAGCACATCATCAAGCTCAATCAGGCACGCCGGGACAACCCGGCCTTGTGGGACTTCCGGAACATCCACTTCACGGGGGCCTGGAACGACAACATCATCGCCTACGCGAAGGTCACGCCGGAGCGCGACAACTGCGTGTTCGTGATGGTCAACCTCGATCCGAAGAACCGCCAGGAATGCACCTACGAGGTGCCGCTGCATCTTCTCGGTCTGCCCGATGACGGGGCGGTCGAGGTCGAGGATCTGCTCGCGGGCTACAAGTTCGAGCTCTACGGCAAGAACCACCGGATCGCCCTCGACCCCGCCGACCGTTCGGCGATCGTCTGGCGGCTGCGGCCTCGGCGCTCCTGACACGCGCTCCCGCGCCGAGCCGGCCTCCACTTTCGGCGCGGGGCGCTCTAGTTCCGGCGGAATACGGCGCTCACCGTCGTCTTCTTGCCAAGAAGCGGGCCGAGGAGGCTCGCAGCCCGGTGCCGCACGGCCCGGTTCCGCTCTCGAAAGTGACGTGAGGCAGCGACGGGATGATCGATCGCAGCGATCCGCAGTGGTACCGTGACGCCATCATCTACCAGATCCACGTCAAGTCGTTCTTCGACTCGTCGAACGATGGGATCGGGGACTTCGAGGGCCTGACGCAGAAGCTCGACTATGTCCGCGACCTCGGGGTCACGGCGATCTGGCTGATGCCGTTCTATCCCTCGCCGCTGCGCGACGACGGCTACGACATCGCCGACTACCGCGACATCAACCCGTCCTACGGGACGATGGAGGATTTCAGGGCCTTCGTGGCGGCGGCGCACGAGCGGGGCCTGCGCGTCATCACCGAGCTGGTCATCAACCACACCTCGGACCAGCATCCCTGGTTCCAGCGCGCTCGCGAGGCACCTCCCGGATCACCCGAACGGAACTTCTACGTCTGGTCGGACACCGACGAGCCGTACAGCGACACGCGTATCATCTTCCTCGACACGGAAGTCTCGAACTGGACCTGGGACCCGGTCGCGAAGCAGTATTTCTGGCACCGTTTCTACTCGCACCAGCCCGACCTGAACTTCGACAACCCGGCTGTGCTGGAAGCCGTGATCGAGGTGATGCGCTACTGGCTCGACATGGGCGTGGACGGGCTTCGCCTCGACGCGATCCCCTACCTGATCGAGCGCGACGGAACGAACTGCGAGAACCTCGCGGAGACGCACGACGTCATCAAGAAGATACGCGCGGCGCTCGACGAGAGCTATCCCGACCGGATGCTGCTGGCCGAGGCCAACCAGTGGCCGGAAGAAACGGCCCAGTATTTCGGTGACGGCGACGAATGCCACATGGCGTTCCACTTCCCGCTGATGCCGCGGATGTACATGGCGATCGCCCGCGAGGATCGGCACCCGATCACCGACATCATGCGCCAGACCCCGGAGATCCCGGAAGGCTGCCAGTGGGCGATCTTCCTGCGCAACCACGACGAGCTGACGCTCGAAATGGTGACGGCCGAAGAGCGTGACTATCTCTGGTCGTTCTACGCCGCCGAGCGGCGCGCCCGCATCAATCTCGGCATCCGCCGCCGCCTCGCGCCGCTGCTGGAGAACGACCGGCGCAAGATCGAGCTGATGAAGTCCCTCGTTCTGTCGATGCCCGGCACGCCGGTGCTCTATTACGGCGACGAGATCGGCATGGGCGACAACATCTATCTCGGCGACCGCGACGGTGTGCGCACGCCAATGCAGTGGTCACCGGACCGGAACGGCGGCTTCTCGCGCGCCAACCCGCAGCGGCTGTTCCTGCCCTCGATCCAAGACCCGATCTACGGTTACGACGCGATCAACGTCGAAGCGCAGATCCAGGCGCAGACCTCACTGCTGAACTGGACGCGGCGCATGATCGCGATCCGCAACAACTCCGTCGCGCTCGGGCGCGGCGCGATCCAGTTCCTCTATCCGGCCAACCGCAAGGTGCTCGCCTGGATCCGCGAACACGAGAACGAGCGCATCCTCTGCGTCGCCAATCTATCGCGGGCGCCGCAGGCGGTGCAGCTCGACCTGTCCGACCTGCGCGGCGCGATCCCGATCGAGCTGACCGGCGGCACCGCCTTCCCGGCCATCGGCGAGCTGCCCTACCTGCTGACGCTGCCGGCCTACGGCTTCTACTGGTTCTCGCTGTCGGTCGCGAATACCGGCGAGATCGGCCCGCAGCCGCAGAGCCCCGAACTGTTCACGCTGGTGCTCACCGGCGGCATCGAGACCCTGATCAAGGGCCGCGAGCGCACCGCCTTCGAGCGCACCGTGGCGCCGCCCTTCATCGGCTCGCGCCGCTGGTTCGGCGCCAAGGGCTCGCGCATCAAGTCGGTGCAGGTCGATGACAGCGCCATCGTCAAGGATGCCACCGGCGAGGGCAAGTTCCTGCTGCCGCGGGTGGCGGTGACGCTCGCTAACGGCGAGCGGCAGGATTATTTCGTGCCGCTCGCGGTCGAGGAAGGCCGTGAGGACGAGGCGCTGCTGGACCACGCGGTCGCCCGCGTGCGCCGCGGCCCGCGCACCGGCCTGCTCTACGAGGCCGCCGCCGCGGCCCCCTTCACGGTCGCCCTGATCGAAGCGATGCGCGACGACGTGACGATCCCGTCCGAGCGCGGCAGTATCGTCTTCTCGACGACCTCGGCCTACGATCCGGAGGTGCCATTCGAGGCCGCCGACGTGCGCCGCCTCTCGGCCGAACAGAGCAACACCTCGATCGCCATCGGCGCCCGGATGATGCTCAAGCTGCTGCGCCGCCTCCAGCCCGGCACGCATCCGGAAATCGAGATCGGGCGCTTCCTCACCGAGCAGGCGCATTTCGCCAACACGCCCGCTCTGCTCGGCGTGGTCGAGCACGTGGCCGAAGACGGCACCCGCACGGCGCTGGCGCTCCTCCAGAAGTTCGTCCTGAACCAGGGCGATGCCTGGACGCTGATGCTGGAGGGCCTGCGGCGCGACTTCGAGACCGTGGTGCTCGCCCCCGAGAGCGAGGCGCCGACGCCGGAGGACGCCTTCAACGCGCATCTGCGCTGGGCGATTCTGCTCGGCCAGCGCACGGCCGAGCTGCATCGGGCCTTCTCGATCGAGACCGATGACCCGGCCTTCGCGGTCGAGCCCTTCGAGGCCGACGATCTCGCCGCGCTGGTGAACGATGCCCGCCATCAGGCAGCCCGGGCCTTCAAGGGCCTCGATGCGATCACGGCGTGGTCGCCGGGGTCGGCCAGCGAGGCGCTGGCCGCCCGCCGTGGCGAGGTCGAGACCCTCATCGACGAGCTGGCCGCCGGCCCGCTGCGGGGCGCCACTAAGACGCGTATCCACGGCGACTATCACCTCGGCCAGGTGCTGGCCTCCGAGGGCGATCTCATCATCGTCGATTTCGAGGGCGAGCCCTCGCGCCCTGTCGAGCAGCGCCGGGCCAAATCGACGCCGCTGCGCGACGTCGCCGGCATGCTGCGCTCTTTCGCCTACGGGGCCGAGACCGTGGTGCGCGAGATCACCGCCCGCTTCGGCGACAGCGAGGAGCGCGCCCGCAACGCGGCGATCGCGTGGCGCGGCATGATCGATGCAGCGTTCCTCGACGGCTACGGACAAGCCGTGGCCGGCAGCCGGGCGGCGGTGGAGGATGCGGAGACGCATCGCGGCCTGCTGCGCCTGAGCCTGCTGACCAAGGCGCTCTACGAGGTCGATTACGAGGTCAACAACCGCCCCGACTGGATCGAAATCCCGGCACGGGGTGTTCTCAACATACTGGATGAGGCCAAGCGCGACCGCGCTTCGGTCTGACGATCACGCCCTCGCGCCGGGCTCGATCCCCGCGCCGGCCCGAGGGCGAATCCCTGGAAGAGGTGACTGGATGACGGCTCTGGACGAGAAGGCCGCGGCTCGAAACGAGGGGCAGGCGGCCGCCAACGTCCCGAACAGGTCAGGTTCGACCGAGGCGCCTCGCGCGCCCCGGCCGGCGGATTCGTTGGGCGGAGATGGGGGAGCGCCGCGCGTCGGCCGTCCTGCGTCGCAACCCCGCGACGGCCATCTCCACCCCGATGCGGTTGCCGCCGTCATGGCGGCCGATCACGGGGATGCTTTCGGCGTGCTCGGTCCGCATCAGGTCGGGCCCGGTGCTTGGGAAGTCCGTGCGATCCTGCCCGAGGCCAAGTCGGCTCGGCTCGTGACCGGCGGTCAGAGCATCCCGTTCGAGCGCGTCCACCCGGATGGATTCTACGTCGCCAGCGTGAAGAGCGAGGGCCGTCCGCTCTACGAGATCGAGGTCGAGGCCTGGGACGGCACCAGCGCCCGCCGCCACGATCCCTACGGCTTCGGCCCCTCGCTGGAGCAGAGCGAGATCGACGGCCTTCGCCAGATCGGCAGCAACCTCGTCTACCGCGTGCTCGGCGCCCATGCGGGTGAACTCGACGGCATTTCCGGCTTCCGCTTCGCGGTCTGGGCCCCGAACGCCCGCCGGGTCAGCGTGGTCGGCGACTTCAACGATTGGGACGGCCGGCGCCACCCGATGCGGCTGTGGCTCAACGGCGGCGTCTGGGAGCTGTTCGTGCCCGGTCTCAAGGCCGGCCAGAACTACAAATTCGAGATCCGCGGCCCCGACGGGACGTTGCAGCCGCTCAAGGCCGACCCGGTCGCTTTCCGGGCCCAACACCCGCCGCAGACAGCCTCCGTGCTGCAGGGCCTCAACGAGCCGCAATGGCACGACAGCGCCTGGATGGACTCACGCGGCGAGAAGGACCCGCGCCACGCCGCCATGTCGGTCTACGAGGTCCATCTCGGCTCCTGGGCGCGGGTGCCGGGCGAGGGCAACCGCTACCTCACCTACAAGGAGCTGTCCGACCGGCTGATCCCCTATGTCAAGGAGCTCGGCTTCACCCATATCGAGCTTCTGCCGATCACAGAGTACCCGTTCGACGGTTCCTGGGGCTACCAGCCGGTCTCGCTGTTCGCACCGACCAGCCGCTTCGGCACGCCCGACGACTTCGTCGCCTTCGTCAACGCCGCCCACGCGGCCGGTATCGGTATCCTTCTCGATTGGGTGCCCGGCCACTTCCCCCTCGACGCACACGGTCTCGGCCTGTTCGACGGCACGCATCTCTACGAGCACGCCGACCCGCGCCAGGGCTTCCACCAGGATTGGGGCACCTACATCTACAATTTCGGCCGCACCGAAGTGTCGGCCTTCCTCACGGCCAACGCCCGCTTCTGGCTGGAGCACTACCATCTCGACGGCCTGCGGGTGGATGCGGTGGCTTCGATGCTCTACCTCGACTACTCGCGGCGCGCGGGCGAGTGGATCCCGAACCAGTACGGTGGCAACGAGAATCTCGACGCCATCAACTTCATGCGCAAGACCAACGAGGCGACCTACAGCCACGCTCCGGGCACGATCACGGTGGCCGAGGAATCGACCTCGTGGCCGGGCGTCTCGCACCCGACCTATACCGGCGGCCTCGGCTTCGGCTTCAAGTGGAACATGGGGTGGATGCACGACACCCTGAAATACATGTCGGAGGATCCGATCCACCGGCGCTACCACCACCACAACCTGACCTTCGGCCTGCTCTACGCCTTCTCGGAAAACTTCGTGCTGCCGCTCTCCCACGACGAGGTGGTGCACGGGAAGGGCTCGCTGCTCGGCAAGATGCCGGGCGACCGCTGGCAGAAATTCGCGAATCTGCGCGCCTATTTCGGCTTCATGTGGGGCCACCCCGGCAAGAAGCTGCTCTTCATGGGCGGCGAGTTCGGCCAGGAGCGCGAGTGGAACCACAATCAGTCGCTCGACTGGCACCTCCTCGACGATTCCCTGCACGCAGGCGTCAAGGATCTGATCCGGGATCTGAACCACGTCTACACCTCGACGCCGGCACTCTATGTCCGCGACGTCGAGCCCGGCGGCTTCCAGTGGCTGGTGGCGGACGACTCCGACAACTCGGTCATTGCCTGGGCCCGCAAGGGCAAGGCGGAGGGGGAGGTCGCCATCGTCGTCTCGAACTTCACGCCGGTGCCGCGTGAGGGTTACCGTGTCGGCGTTCCGGCGGCGGGCTATTACCGCGAGGCGATCAACTCCGACGCCGAGCGCTACGGCGGCTCGAATGTCGGCAATATGGGTGGCGTGCAGAGCCAGCCGGAGCAGAGCCACGGCCAGCCGCACTCGCTGAGCCTGACGCTGCCGCCGCTCTCGACCCTGATCCTGATCCGCGAGGGTTGACCGTCGAACCGGGGCGGCTCAGCCGCCCCGCGGACCGAACAGGATGACCGCCATCCCGGCGAGGCAGATCGCCCCGCCGGCCATGTCCCAGCGGTCGGGCCGGTGCCCCTCGATCCCCCAGAGCCAGAGGATCGAGGCGACGATGTAGACGCCGCCATAGGCAGCGTAGGTGCGCCCGGCGGCATCGCTCTCCACCAAGGTGAGAAGCCACGCGAACAGCGCCAGCGAAGCCATCCCCGGTGCAACCCACCAGGCCGTCCGCTCCAGCCGCAGCCACGCCCAGAAGGCGAAGCACCCGGCGATCTCGGCCAGTGCGGCTCCCGAATAGGCGAGAAGGGTTCTGCTCATCGGCAACGCTTGGCCCGGTTCGGGCCCGGCGCCAAGGCGTTTTGAGCAGTTGTTGAGGCGGGAGGCTGGGGCTGTCCCCCCGGCTACGCATCATCCTCCGGTGCGAACACCTCGCCCTTCTCTGCCAGCCGCACATTGGCACGGTCGGCTGGCAGATCCCGTAAATCACGGTAATCCCTCAGAAGCCGATGGAGATCGGCGCGCGCCGGATCGGTGGGTTCGGGGGCTCCGGGATCGAAGCCCTCCACCGCCCTCTCGACCCGCTGGTCCAAGATGGCGCGGTTCTGTGGGTCGAGCCCCTCGATGCGCGCCAGTAGGTCGGCAACAGCCGCACGCTTCGTCTCCAGCTCCGTCATCGCTCACCTCGTCTTCAACGCGCGAGACCATCGCCCGAATCCGGTCGCAGTTCCGCAACGAGGCAGCCTCGGACCTCCAACCGATGGAGCGGATTGCTACGGTATGACCCTGCTCGTCACCGAGGAAGCTGAAGCTCCAGCCGCGAGGTTCGGCGGAAGCGCGCGGCTCCGGATTGCCAGGGCCATGCCGCGTCAGGCAGCGAAAGGCGCCGAAGCCATCGAACGGAAACCGTGTCACTCCCGTGGCGGCAACCCCGTCTCGATGATCCGCGCCCAGAGGGACGCGCCGTAGGGGATGGCCGCGTCGTTGAAGTCGTATTCCGGGTGGTGAAGGCCGGCGGAATCGCCGTTGCCCATGAAGATGTAGGCGCCCGGCCGATGGGCGAGCATGTAGGAGAAATCCTCCGCCGCCATCATCGGCGCCACGTCGCGCTCGACCCGCTCTTCGCCGACGACCTGTGCGGCGATGTCGGCCATGAAGTCAGTCTCGGCTGGATGATTCTCGGTCGCTGGGTAGCCGCTGGCGAAGTCGATGCTCGCCCGCGCACCGAAGGCCGCCGCGACGTTCTCGGCGATCGCGGCGAGACGGGTGTGCATCAGGCCGCGAACGTCCGGGGTCAGCGCCCGCATGGTACCGCGCAGTTCCGCCGTCTGCGGCAGTACGTTGAAGGCCTCGCCCGCCTCGAAGGCGCAGACGGAGACGACGCTCGAGTCGAGCGGATCGATGTTGCGGGCGACGATGGATTGCAGGGCCACCACGATGTGGCTCGCCACCACCACGGTATCGACCGCGGCCTGTGGCAGGGCTGCGTGCCCTCCCCGGCCCTCGATGAGGATCGTGAAGCGGTCGGTCGAAGCCATGATCGGGCCGGGGCGGATGGCGAAGGTGCCGAGCGGCTGGCCGGGGATGTTGTGCAGGCCGTAGACCGCCTCGACGCCGAAGCGCTCCATCATCCCGTCCTGCACCATCGCCTCGCCGCCGCCGCCGCCCTCTTCCGCCGGTTGGAAGATCAGGACGGCACGACCGTCGAAATCGCGTGTCTCGGCGAGGTACTTGGCAGCCCCGAGCAGCATGGCGGTGTGCCCGTCATGGCCGCAGGCGTGCATTTTGCCGGGCGCGGTCGAGCGATAGGGAAGGTCGCGGATCTCCTGGATCGGCAGGGCATCCATGTCGGCGCGCAGGCCGATTGCTCGGTTCGAGCCATGCGCTCGCCCGCGGATCACCCCGATGACGCCGGTCCGACCAATACCGGTGACGACCTCGTCGCAACCGAAGGCGCGCAGCTTGTCCGCCACGAACCCCGCCGTGCGATGCACGTCGTACTGAAGCTCGGGATGGGCGTGGAGATCGTGCCGCCAGGCGGTGATCTCCTCCGAGAGATCGACGATGCGGTCGATGACGGGCATGGATCCAACCTTTCCGGAGGGTCCCAGCAAGCAGAAGGCCAACCGCGGGTCAACGGCCAAGCCTCAGCGCGCCACCTCCCCTCCCGCCAGATCGTCGAGGATCGGGCAGTCTGGCCGGTCGTCGCCGCAGCAGCGCTCGGCCAGGTGTTCGAGGGTGCGGGCCATGGCCTCCAATTCGGCGATGCGGCGCCGCAGGTCGGCGACATGGTCGAGCGCCACCGCCTTGACCGCCGCGCTGGCGCGGGAGCGATCCTGCCAGAGCGCGAGAAGATCGGCGATCTCCCGCATCGAGAAGCCGAGATCGCGGGCGCGGCGGACGAAGCGGAGGGCGTGCAGGTCGCCCTCACTGTAGACGCGGTAGCCGGACGCGGTCCGGCCCGCGGGGCCGAGCAGGCCCGTCTCCTCGTAGTAGCGGATCATCTTGGCCGAGACGCCCGTGGCACGGGCTGCCTCGCCGATGGTGACGGATCGTTCGCTCATGCAGCCGCTCCCGCCCGGCGCAGACGCAGCGCATTGCCGACGACGAAGACGCTGGACAACGCCATGGCCCCAGCCGCGAGCACCGGCGAGAGCTGCGGCCCGCCGAAGGCGGCGAGCCCACCGGCGGCGATCGGGATCAGAGCCGCGTTGTAGGCGAACGCCCAGAACAGGTTCTGGCGGATGTTGGCCAGTGTCGCCCGCGACAGGACCACCGCCTCGACCAGCCCGCCGAGCGCACCCGACATCAGAACCACGTCGGCGCTCTCGACCGCAATGTCGGTGCCCGTGCCGATGGCGATACCGATATCGGCCTCGGCCAGGGCAGGCGCGTCGTTGATGCCGTCGCCGACGAAGGCGACCGGTCCATGGGCCTCGCGCAGGCGGCGCAGGGCCGCCACCTTGCCCTCGGGCAGCACCTCGGCCTCGACCGCGTCGATATCGAGCGCGCGTGCGACTGCTTCGGCGGTGGCGCGGGCATCGCCCGTCAGCATCGCCACCGTCAGGCCGCGGGCGCGCAGGGCCTCGATGACCGTCCGCGCTTCCGGCTTGATCGGATCGGCCACGGCGACGAGCGCAGCGAGCCGGCCGTCGATGCTGGCGAAGATTGGGCTCTTGCCCTCACCCGCGAGCCGGGCAGCCTCACCATCGAGTTCATCGGTCGCGATTCCGAGCCGCTTCATGTAGCGGCGGTTGCCGAGGGCGACGCTCCGCCCCTCGACCCGCGCCGAGACCCCGTGGCCCGGCACCGCCGTGAAGGCTTCGGCCTCGGGCAGGGCCGTGGCTTCCCGGGCCGCGTCGGCGATGGCGCGGGCGACCGGATGCTCCGAGCGCGCCTCGACGGCGCCTGCCAGGGCCAGCACGCTTTCGCGAGCGAAGCCGGACGCAGTGACGAGATCGGTCAGGCGGGGGCGGCCCTCGGTGAGCGTACCGGTCTTGTCGAGGGCGATGACGCGGGCATCCCGCAGGGCCTGGAGTGCGGCGCCCTGGCGGAACAGCACGCCGCGCTCCGCGGCCCGGCCGGTACCGACCATGATTGAGACCGGCGTCGCCAGACCCATGGCGCAGGGGCAGGCGATGATGAGCACGGAGATCGCCGCGACCAGCGCATGGCCGAACGCCGGCGCGGGCCCGAAAGCGAGCCAAGCGAGGAAGGTCAGAACGGCGATGGCGATGACGGCGGGCACGAACCACAGGGTCACCCGGTCCACCAGCGCCTGGATCGGCAGCTTGCCGCCTTGCGCCTCCTCGACCATCCGCACGATCCGCGCCAACGCGGTGTCGGCTCCGGTGCGGTCCACGGTGAGGTCGAAGCTGCCGGTGGTGTTGAGGGTGCCGCCGACCACGCGGGCGCCCTCCTCCTTCTTCACGGGAACCGGTTCGCCGGTGATCATGCTCTCATCGACGAAGGAGGCACCGGACGCGACGGTGCCGTCCGCCGGCACGCGCTCCCCGGGTCGCACCCGCACCCGATCACCGACCCGAAGGTCGGAGGCCGGCACTTCGCGCTCGTTCGCGCCCTCTACCCGCCGCGCGGTCTTGGGCGAAAGATCGATCAGCCGGGCGATCGCTGCGCCGGCTCGCCCCTTGGCGCGGGCCTCAAGGGTACGCCCGAGCAGGATCAGCGTGATGATGAGGACGCTCGCCTCGAAGTAAAGATGCGCCGACCCTTCCGGCAGCCAGGACGGGGCCGCAGTCGAGACCAGCGAAAACAGATAGGCCGCCCCGGACCCCAGGGCGACGAGGGCGTTCATGTCGGGATGGCCGCGCAGCAGGTTCGGCACGCCGATCCGGAAGAAGCGGCGGCCGGGCCCGGCCAGCACCAGGGTCGCGAGCACAGCCTGCAACCACGCATAGCCGGCGCCGAGCATGCTCGTCGCTGCGTGGTGGAAGCCCGGCAGGACGTGGCCGCCCATGTCGAGGACGACGATGGGACTCGACAGCACCGCCGCGAGGATCAGGTCGCGGCGGAGCGCGGCCGCCTCCCGCTCCTGTCTTTCCTCGGGAGAGGCCGCTTGCGGCGCATCGAGCCGGCGCGGCTCGTAGCCGGCCTGCCGCACGGCCGTCTCGACATCACCCAGGATGACCGCACCGACGGCGTGGCGCAGCTCGGCCCGGCCGGTGGCGAGATTGACGCTCGCCGACGTCGCGCCGGGCATCGCCAGAAGCGCGCGCTCGACGCGCCCGACGCAGGAGGCGCAGTTCATCCCCTCGACGGCGACGGCCGTGACCGTCTCGGGCACATCGTAACCGGCCTCGCGGATCGCCTCGACGGCGCGGGAAGGCGGCGTGCCCTCCGGCAATTCGAGGCTGGCGCGTCCCGTGGCGAGGTTGACGGAGACATCCGCCACCCCGGGAAGGGCGGCGAGAGCCCGTTCGACACGGCCGACGCAGGAGGCGCAGCTCATGCCCTCCACGGGCAGGGTGATGCGGGCTGAGGCCTTGGCGCCTGCGGGCGCAGGCGGCATGGCAGGGGGGGCGAGATGAGATTCCATGCCGCCTCAGATGGTCCTTCCCATCATGGGAAGGTCAAGGGGCCGGTCGCGTCAGGCCGCCGCTTTCGGCGATGCAGCACCGCATCTCGAACGATGGACCGTTCAAAGGCGGCGCTCGCGCCGTGCCGGTGAGATCTCATCCTGCAACCAAAACGGGAGAACACTGTTCCCACATCCATTGGGGAAAGACGGCGTTACGGCCCCGCCGGAGGCTCCGGCAACGCCGCTTCTGCCGCTTCAGGCCGATGCTCCGGCAGGCTCACGTGCACGGTGGTACCTCGGCCCGGCTCGCTCTCGATGACGAGCTTGCCGCGATGGCGGTTGAGCGTGTGCTTGACGATGGCGAGCCCAAGGCCGGTGCCGCCTTGCTGGCGGCTCGATGCCGTATCGACCCGGTAGAACCGCTCGGTGAGCCGCGGGATGTGCTCGGCCGGGATACCCGGCCCCTCGTCGCGCACCCGCAGCTCGATCCGCGCCCCGCGTCCGTTGGGATCCTCGACACGATGGAGAGAGACGACGACCACGCCGCCGCTGCCGCCATACTTCACCGCGTTCTCGACGAGGTTCTCGACGACGCGCAGCAGCTCGTCGCGATCTCCGAGAACCGGAAGCGGCCCCTCCGGCCGCTCGACGCTCAGCACGACGCCGCGCTCCCCGGCGAGCGGCGCCTGCATATCCACCATCTGCCGGGCGATGCGGCCGAGATCGACGATGCGGGTCGGCACGACGTGCTCGTGCAACTCGATGCGGGAGAGCGAGAGCAGATCGTCGATGAGGCCGGTCATGCGCTGGGCCTGGGTGCGCATGATGCCGAGGAACTGTTCGCGGGCGCGGGAATCGTCTCTGGCCGGACCCTGAAGCGTTTCGATGAAGCCGAGGAGGGCCGCGAGCGGCGTGCGCAGTTCGTGGCTGGCATTGGCGACGAAATCGACCCGCATCGCCTCCAGGCGGCGCGCCTCGGTGAGATCGCGCAGGAACAGCACGATGTTGGGCTCGCCGCCGCCCGGCATGTCGGGTAGCGGCAGGGCGCCGATCTGCACCTCGAAGGCACGCTCGGTCGGTACGCGCGTGGCGTACTCGGTCCTCACCGGTGTGCCGGTGCGCAGAACCTCATCGATGCCGTCGAGCACGTCGGGTGCCCGCAGGGAGAAGGAGAGCGGGTGGCGCAGCTTCAGCCCCGGCAGGAGCCGACGCGCGGCGGGGTTGGCCTCGATCACCACCACGCGGCGATCGACCAGGATGACGGGGTCGGGGATGTTGGCGAGTAGGGCCTCGGCGATGGCGTGGCGCTGCGGAGTCGTGGACTCGGCCGGGGGCAAGAGCGCGACCTGCCCCCCGCGTCCGAGCAACGCACCGATGAGAAGCGCCAGGCTTGCTGAGATCATCAGGGCGACATCGACGGTGCCGCCGACCGCCTCCGCGACAACGATGACCGCCACGGCGATCGTCACGCCGAGCCACATCGGGCGGGCCGATTTCGCGGGCATGGCGCCTCAGGCCGTCGGACGGGTCAAGGATCGTTCGCCGCCTGATGCCGCCGCAGCCGCTGAAAGCCCTCGTAGACGCCGAGCATCACGAGGGCCAGGACGAAGGGGACGACGTAGTAGCAGACCCGGAACAGCAGCAGCGATCCCAGCACCGACTCGCGCGGCAGGTAGGACAGGGCGAGCAGAATGGTGGCCTCGAACACACCGATGCCGCCCGGCGCATTCGAGGCGATGCCAAGCATGGCGGCGAGCACGTAGATCGCCAGGAAGGTGGTGAAGGCGAGGTTCATGCCCTCGGGCATCAGCATGTAGAGCACCGCCGCCGCGGCGCAGACGTCGCCGATGCCGACCACCATCTGGCTGAACGAAACCGTGGCGCCGGGCAGTTCGAGCTGCCAGTGGCGAACCTTGATGTAGCGCCGCTTCACCGAGACCCAGGCGAGATAACCGAGCACGAGGCCGAGCGTGCCAAAGCCGAGGATCTGGTTGAGGCGCGCGGTGGTGTTGACGCCGATACTCTGGAAGGTGAGACTCGCAAGCTGGCCCGCCTCGATAATGAGGCTGAAGCCCAGCACCACGCCCATCCCGAGCCAGAAGGTGAAGCCGGCGATCACCGTCAGAGCGGCGATCTTGGCTGCGGACAGGCCGCGCTTCGAGTAGATCCAGTAGCGGATCGTCGCCGCAGTGATGAGCGGGAAGCCGAGGGTGAAGCTCACGGCGTAGCTCGTGAAGGAGGCGAGTGCCGTGATGCGGTAGGGCATCTTGAGCCGGAGCTGGCGCAGGGCGAGCGCGTCGTAGCAAGTCAGGAACAGGTAGCTGACCGCTACGAAAAAGAAGGCCTCGCCGAGCCGGCCGGCCGCGACGGCGGTGAAGGCCGTCTGCAATTCGGCCCAACTGATCTCGCCCGAGAGCTTCCACAGGACGCCGAGTGAGACGAGGATGAGAACGAGGCTCGCGGCCGTCCCGATCCAGGCAAAGCGCCCGCGCCGCGATGCCGGCTTCGACCCGGCGTCAGCCTCGCGGCCCGCATCGGCCGGCTCGGCCTCCACGACCGTCCTGTGCTTCCCGGCAGCTTTCATGTGAGAACGGCGTCCGCCTCCGCTGGTCGACCGCAGGATGCATGGGGCGCGGGTCGTCCCGGGCGGCATCGGTCCCGAACCGCCCCCGCGCATTTAGGTGCTTCGATCGCCAAAGGCCAGCGAAGGACAGTCGCCACAGGACTGCCCTGCACCGGGAATGCGGCTGAAATCACGCGATCTTGGCCGTCAGGGCGCACCGGCGAGATGGCGCGCCGCCTGCGTCAGACCTGCAAGGATGCGTTCGCGGACCGACGGCGAGGTGCAGACATAGGTCGGGCTCGGATGCGGGATCGGTACCACCGGCAGATCGGGCCGGAGGGCTGCCAGCGGGGCCGCCGCCTCTTGCGCGAAGCGCCCCGCCGGGACGACCACAACGAGCCGCGGTAGAAGCGCGAGTAGCGGCGCGAAGTAGGGCGCGGCGGCGGCGGCTTCCGAGCGGCGCGGGGCACGATTGAGGGCGCCCGGCTCGTGGATCACCCAAGGCACCGCGTTCCAGATCAACGTGTCCCGCCGCGCGATGCCGGCCTCGGCGAGGAAGCGGAACAGGTTGGCGGCGGTGCCGGTGGCGTTGTCGCGGGAGACGAAGCCTGTGCGGCCGATCGAGGGACCGGGCGTCTCCAAGAGAAGCAGCAGGCGCGCCTCCACACCGCCATCGAGGGGATCGGGATCGGGCACTTCGGCGCCGCGCTCCGCGGCGATCGTCCGGGCGAAAGCGCGCAGCGGCCGCACATGCGGGGCGTCCGCCAGCGCACGGCGCGCATCGAGGACGGCGGGATCGCGCAGGCTCTTGGGTGCGTCAGGCGAAGCCGGCATCGCGCAGGTCGGGCGGGAGCCGGCCCTGAAGACGGAAGCGCTCGACGCCGTCTTCCGCCGCCAGACGCGCCTTCAGTCCCTCCAATCCGCCGAACTGGAAGCCGATCTGCGAGGCGTAGGCCGCGCAGGCCTCCGCCTTGCACCGCTCGGCTTGCCCATCGAGCCGTACCACCTGCTCGGGGAACGGCGCGAAGATCGCCCGCAGCGGCTCCTTCGGCGCGGCGCTGCGGACGGTGTAGGGGAAGTCGCGCCACCACAGCACCGGCAGCGGCGGCTGCGCGCCGCGAAAGGCGCGCACCACCTGCACGTGATCGACATGGCCGCCGACCGCCTGCGGCGCCAGGATCAGGTCGGGGCCCGTATCGGCCACGAGGCGCTCGAAGGCGTCGGCGAGATTGGCGCCGATCCGGTCGTCGGGGCGAAGCTCGGCGAAGAGTTCGGGTGCCGAGCCGTAGCCGCGATGCGGCGCCTCGCGGAACGGCAGGTGGACCGGTTCGATGCCAAGCGCCCCGGCCGCATCGCGATCCTCGCCGCGGCGCAGGGCCATGTAATCGACCTCCGGCGCGAGCCCCTTGTCGAGCTGGCAGGCCAGCGCGAAGCCGCGCGGGTTCGCCACCGAGGCGGTGAAGACCGTCGCCATCACGACCTGCCATCCCCGCGCGGCGAGCCGCGCCAGCGTGCCGCCGGCCGAGAAGACTGCGTCGTCGAGATGCGGCGAGATGGCGAGTGCGGTGCGCGTCACAGCAGGTGCGGCTCCTTGCGGAAGCGGCAATCCGGATCGACGGGCAATGTGTCCGGAATGTCGGTGTGCGGTCGCTCGCGGGTGACCCGCTCATAGACCTCCATGATCTGGCGGCCGACCGCCGTCCACGAATAGACCCGGCGGCACTCTTCAAGTCCGCTCTCGGCGAGGCGCTCACGCAGTTCCGCGTCCTCGATCATCCGCCGCAGCGCCTGAGTCAGCCCCCGTACATCGCCGGGTTCGACCAGAAGGCCGTTCTCGCCGTCGCGCAGGCAGTCCGAAACGCCGACTGAGTGGGTCGAGACCACCGCGTGCCCGGCGGCCATCGCCTCCAGGATCGTGTTGGAGAACCCTTCCGCGTAGGTCGGTGAGACGAACACGTCCGCTTCGCGGTAGAGGTCAGGCACCGTGTCGTAATCGGCGTAGCCGGTGAAGCGGACCTGGGCCGAGGTGAAGCCGATGGCGTCGGCCTTCTCGCGGGCAGCCTCGACATCCGGTCCGATGCCGGAAATCGCCGCATCGAACGGCACGCCGGCCTCCCACAGACGCTCCAGAGCGTCGAGGAAATCGAGCACGCCTTTCCGGCGGTCGACGCGGCCATGATAGAGCAGCCGCACTGGCTCCTCGTCCTCAAGCTCGGCCCCGAAGCGCGCACCGGGGGTGAAGCGCGCAGTATCGACGGCGCCGGGGACGATGGTGAAGCGAGCCGGATCGGAGCCGAGCCGGTCGCAGACCTCTTTCACGAAGGATGGCCCGCCGATCAGCAGGGCGTTGGCATGGGCGAGCACCTCGACCATCGCCCGGCGGTGGGTCTCGCAGCAGGAGCCGATCCAGTGGCCATCCCCGCCCTGGATCGAGACCACGGTCGGCAGGCCGAGGCGCTTGCCGGCGAGAAGCACCGCCCAGCCGGTCGGGTAGCCGTACTGCGCGTGCAGCACGTCGAACGGCTTCTTCGCGTGCTCGGCGCAAATCGTCTCGACGATCTCGTCGATGTCGCGCTCGAAGTCGCCGTTCTCCTGCTCGCCTTTCTGTTCGAGGCCGATGACGTGGACGCCCGGCACCGGCGGCGGCGGGCCGCCGCCATAGACCCGCGTGCCGAACTCATCGCCGCGATACTGCGAGATCATCGTCACGTCGTGGCCGGCACCCGCCACCTCCCGCAGGAGGTTCTGGGCATAGACGCTCATGCCGGAGATCGCCGGGAAGTAGCGGCGGCTGACAAAGCAGATTCTCATGGATGGGACGGCCCCGGAATCACGGTTTCGCGCGGCGCGGTGTCGGGTGTCGGCAGGCCGGGGCCTGGACGGCGGCAGGTGCGCAGATATGCGAGCGCTTGGCCCACCATCACGTCGGCCCGGTGCGAATCGCGCGACAGCTCCACGCAGACGAGTTTCGGGAAGGCGATCGCGTCGAGGGCGTCGAGCACGGCCGGCACATCCATGTCGCCTTCGCCGAAGGGCAGATGGATGTGCTCGCCCCGCTTCATGTCCTCGATCGCCACCGTGCCGAGGCGGGGGGCGAATTCGTGCACGGCCGCGGCCGGGTCACGCTCCTGCGTCACCAGACAGTGGCCGGTATCGAGGGCCAGCGACAGGCCCGGCACGTCGAGGCCGGCAAAATCGTCGAGGGTCTCGATCAGCATACCCGGCTCGGGTTCGAGGGCGGCGACGACGCCCTTCCCGGCTGCGAAATCGGCCACCTCGCGCAGGCCCTCGACGAGCCAGCCGCGTGCGTCCTGGTGATCGACTCCCGGCTTCGGCACGCCGGCCCAGAACGAGACAGCCTCGGAATTCAGGATCTTGCCGATCTCGATGGCGCGCTTGAGGAAGCCGACGCGCCGGGCGCGTCCGGCTGCGTCGGCGGTCACCAGCGTCGGCTCGTGTTTCGCGGTCGGATCGAGCAGGAAGCGTGCGCCGGTCTCGATCACCGATCCGAGTTCGAGCCGGTTCAGGAGGCTGGCGATGCGGTCGGCCTCGACCACCCAGTTCTCGGCGAAGGGATCGAGGTGGTGGATGTCGAGCGTCAGCGCCACGCCGTCGTAGCCCGCATCCTTGATGAGGCGGATCGCGTCCTCGATGCGGTGATTGGCGGTCCCGTTGGTGTTGTAGGCGAAGCGCAGGGTCATGCCGGCCTCCGCTCGGCCCGGCGGCCCTGGCGCTCGTAGCGGAACGGCGCGTGGTGCGATTCCGGCTCGCGGTAGAGCGGGTAGTGCGAGCCGACGATCTTCTCCGCCAAAGCGACATCGAAGAGCGGCTGTCCGCCGAAGCGCTCGACCGCCTCGGGTGTCAGGCGCACGGGCAGGAGCGTGTCGCTCGGGGTGCCGAAGCGAATGAGCGGATGCTCGCGCTCGATCAGCTTGCGCGTGTTGCGCTCGCCGATGCGGTAGTAGCTCATGGTCTCGACTTCGAGCCCCGGCACGATTGCCTTGACCACGCCGATCCCGCCGCCGGGCGGTGAGCAATCGACGAAGAGCACGTCGAAGCCCGCCTCCTCCAGCCGCTCGCGGGCGATGTTTCCACGCGCATGCCCGTCTGGCGCCGGTGTCGTCGGCAGCTCCGAAAAGGCTTTGGTGCTCTTCTCGGAATAGACCGTGTTGCTCAGAACCTCGCGCAGTTCGGCCGCCGGCAGATCGATCCAGGCGAGCATGGCTTGAAGCGCACGGCTCTCCTCGAGGTCGAGGCTCGGCAGCGCCTTCTGGATGAAGGACTCGACGTAGCCCGCTGGCGCCACCGTGTCGGCGAGCGCCAGCGGGCCGTGCCCGAAGGTCTTTCGCACCCGCGCCGCCTGGAATTCGAGGAGCGCCTTACGCAGGGCCCGCTCGCGATCCGGGTCGCAGGCCTCGCCGCAGGCCGAGAGCGCGATCGGCGCGGGCGTACGGGCCGGATCGAGGTCGTAGCCGACGACGTAGAGGTTGGTGAGGCCGAACTGATCGGTGGCGAATTTCGGCAGCGCCCGGATGCCGAGGCTCTCCAGTCGGTCGAGCATGCCGCGCGTCTCGGGGCCGATGCCGTCGAGGTCGAGCATCACGCCCTGATCGAGAGCGCGGAACAGCAGACCGTTGCCGTCGCGCTGCAGCAGTTCGAGCAGGCCGTGACCGAGGGCGAAGTCCACATCGGGACCGGCGCCGAGGCCGTTGGTGATGAGGTTGGTGAAGGGCTGATAGCCCTGGCGCAGCTCGAAATAATCAGTCGCGGCGATGTCGAGCGGCATCCAGACGGATTCGCCCGTGCGCGCCCGGATGGCCTTGGTCCAGTCGAGCGGGGTATCGCGTCCGACGGGGGAACCTGCGGGCAGGCACAGCGTCAGCGGGTCGGCGACGGAGGATGCGCCGTAGACGCGCACAAGATCGGTGTAGGAAACGGCGGCCTGATTGTCCCCCTTTCGCGGCAGCAGGGCGACCGAGGGCATCAGGTTCTCGGCAATCTCGGCCACCGCGCCGATCAGCGCCTCGTCGTCGGTGGCGCCGTAGCCGATGCCTGAAGGCATGGCGCCGACATAGAACGGGTCGTCGAGGAAGAGCGCGACGAACCAGACGGGGATGCCGGTGCGGTCGAGCCCGGCGAGGTTGAAGCCGACGACGCGACCCTCGGGCAGCACGTCGAGATAGGCGCGCACCGCCTCCGGCAACCGCTCCGGCAGTCCCTCGATCCGGCGCGGCGCACCGCGGCGATAAGGGCGCGGCGCCGCGAGGCTGGGGTGGTGGGCGCGGTCGTCCCGGTCGAGGGCATCGGTCGCTGTCATGTCCGTCCCATCAGCAGCGGTGGACCGGGCCTTCTCCAACCTGGACCCCCATCCTGAGGTACCGCGAAGCCGCTTTGAGCGATCCTCCACAAATCGCGCGGGATCTGGAGGATCGCTCAAAGCTGCGCTCCGCACCTCGGGATGAGGGCTTTGGTCGGACGGCCCGGTCTCCTCAGAAATGTCGTCAGGCCGCGTCGCGGCCGGCAGGTGTACCCGCCGCCGCGTAGGCACGAGCGATCAGGCGCATGGTGTGAAGGTCGCGCTCGGCGTCCCAGGCCCGGCGGGCCTCGGGGTCGCGCAGGGCACGGCCGAAGGCGCGCACCTGTTCGAGAAAAGGCGAAGCCATCTCGTCGAAGGCGATCGGCTCGACCCGGCCGTCGGCTCCGTCGGTGAAGGTGACGCGCCCGCCCGCGGTCTGCCCCATCGTATCGATGGCGGTGAGCAGCCCCTTCGTGCCGACCACTTCGAGGCGGCGACGGGGCAGCGCGTCGGGGCAGTTATAGGCGACGTTGAGCTGGGCAAGCGCGCCCGACCCGGTACGGCCGATCAGCACGGCGCCGTCATCGACGGCATAATCCTGGGCGCGGGCCTGGGTCATGGCGGCCATGTCTTCGATCGGCTCGCCGAGCAGGAAATCGACGAGATCGATTCCGTGGGGCGCCAGATCCATCAGCGCGCCGCCGCCCGCCTGGGCCGGGTCGATGCGCCAGTTGTCCTGGCCCCGAAACGAGGTCCAGGCCCGGTCGAGCCAGCAGGCATAAACGATGCGGATCGCCGTGACGGTGCCGAGCCGGCCCTCGCGGATCAGCTCGCGCATGGCGCGATGGCCGGGATGATGGCGCTGATCGAAGGCGGTGCCGTAGAAGGCACCCGACCGGCGCACTGCCGCCGCCATCGCCTCCGCATCGGTGAGCGAGGCCGCCATGGGTTTCTCGCACAGCACCGCCTTGCCGGAGGCGCAAAGCGCCTCGACGGCACCGCGATGCAGGTGGTTCGGGGTCGCGACGTAGACGGCGTCGACCTCAGGCTCGGCGATGAGGCCGGCGAGATCAGGGTGCGCCCGCGCGCCCTCGGCCTCCGCCGCCGCGCGCGACTCCGCGCCCGGATCGGCCACGGCGATGAGACGGTGCCCGGCGGCGCGGATGCCGGGCGCCATGTAGTCCCGGGCGACCCAGCCGTAGCCGACGATGCCCCAGCCGATGCTCTCCGCCATCACCAGCGCTCCGGCAGATCGACGTATTCGCGGCGGCGCACCCGGTCCGTCTCGGGCGCATCCAGCTTGCCGGCCCAGTCGATGGCTTCCGGGCCGTCCGAATGAAGGGGGTAGGTCGCCAGCGATGCGTATTCCGCCTCGTAGCGCTCCGACGGCCAACGGATGGCAAAACCCCCATCATCGGGCGCGTAGAGCGGATTGAGATGCAGGGCGGCATTGGGCGGCGGCAGGGTGATGCCGTCGACGAGCGCTCGGGGCGCGGGGCGCATGCCGGGGCCGGCCACGACGGAGAAGGCCTCGCAGGCCAGCAGATGGCGCGGTTCGCGCGGCTGCGGCGCGCGGGCCTCGACGAGGGCGCGGGTCAGCTCGGCGTCGTCGTAGACGAGCCCGTCGGGGAACAACTCCTCGATTTCGGCCGAGGAGATCGCCTTGCCGGCCGAGAAGCCGGGCTGGCCGCTGTTGTGGATGTGACTGAGAGCGAGCCAGCCCTCTTCTCCGGCCGTCTGGCGCAGGCAGGCGAGGATGCCGGGCTTGTCGTCGAGGAAGTAGAAGGCGTCGTTGCAGATCACGAGATCGACCGGCGATTCCGGAATTGGCCAATTCGGAGATGCGGCGTCGAAGCAGACGAGCTGCGCCTTTTCGCCGACCACCCAGTGGCGGGCGACCCACAGCTTGGCGAAGACGACGTCGGCACCCGCGACTTTGACGCCGCGGCGCTTCAGCTCACGCAGGTAATGGCCGATGCCGCAGGCGAGCTCGAACGCGCAGACCGGGCTGTTCCAGTGCGCCTCGAGCAGGCTCAGGCCCGCCAGGAAGGTCGGATCGGTCCAGCGGTTGACGAAGTAATCGCCAACCCGGCCCCAGCCGAGCCACTCCACGGCTTCGCGAAGCGAGGCGCTCTCGCGCTCGCGCACGAGCCGGCGCAGGGCTTCGGGATCGGCCGGCGGGCCGGTCCACCAATCGTCCTGATCGGCGAGCAAGAGGACGAGGGCATCTTCGGTCCAATCATGATCGAGATGATCGAGGACGGCCGCGATGAGGCTGTCGCGACCGGTGCGGAGATAGGGGATGCCGTCGATGACCGGCCAGCGCGCCCCGGTCTCGACGTCACGCAAAGCATGCGCCCCGTCGGGTTTGAGCCGGTGGCCGGTCTCCGGCGAGAGGAGATCGAAGGGGATCATGATCCTGGATTCTGCCGGACAGCGCGAGACGTCACGGGATGCGCATATCGATCAGAACGCGATCCTGGAAAGCCTTGACCGGTCCGGCATGGACCAGTTCCATCTCGCCGAGCACCGTGTCCATGGTCAGCGAGGCCGCCCGCAGGTGCTGGGCGATCTGCAGGACACGGTCGATGGAGTCGGCGGCATGGAAGGCGCGGCCCTCCGCCGTCGCATCGTCCGGCAGGACGAGGCGCGCGGCACGGACGGTTTCGCGCAGCGGCGGCTCCAACTGGTCCAGAGCCCATTCCGAGCAGCGCCCGACGATCGGCCAGAGGTGGTCGCCGAGCAGCATCTCGCCGGTGAAGCCCGCATCCGGCATCGCCGCGTTGTGGAAGTGGTGCGCCATGGCCGCGAGAAAAACGGTCGTCGCATCGGCCCGGTAGAACGGGCTGAGCAGCACACCGTAGACCGCCACGACGAGGCAATGCTCGGCATGGTTCTCCGGCGGTTCCAGCAGAATGCGTGGTTTGCCGGGACAGGTCACGCCGGCACGCGGCTGTTGTGCCAGGGCCGAGACGAAGCCGGGCACCGGCCCCGCCGGCAAGGCGGCAGGGTTTCGAAGGCACGCCGCCAGCTGCTCGCGCAGGACGACATCGACCGGACCTGAGACGGCATCGAGCCCCGCGACCAGAACCTCCGACGCCTGCGCCGCGTCGAGACCCGCCGCCGCGAGGAAGGCGGCATCGAGGTCGCACAGCCGTGAAGCGGCGAGCGCCTTGGCGGTGATGTCGAGGGCGACCGTTTCCGGTGCGGCGCCACCAGTCAGCGCCGACCAGCCCTGCGCGAACAGGCGCTCGGCGATCGAGCCCGCGCGCCCGGCCGAGCGGACGCGCTTGAGATCGCCGAGTTCGACCAGCAACGCCCGCATCGCGACGGGAGCGGCCGGTCCGGCTTCAGAGAAACCCGTCACGGGCGAAGGCCTTACTGCTGCACGCCCAGCCAGTCGAACAGCATGCGCTGCTGCTTGCCGAAATCGTGCTCCGGGCCGTGGCCGTTCTTCACCATGGGGGCCTTGAAGAAGGTCGAGAGCTGCTCCTGTACGCCGCCGTCGCCGCGGCTCTTGGCGAGGTCAAGAACGCGGGCAATCTCGATGACGAGGGGCGCGGCCAGGATCGAATCCTTGCAGAGGAAATTCACCTTGATCTGCATCCGCTGGCCCATGAAGCCGGTGACGTCGATGTTGTCCCAGGCTTCCTTGTCGTCGCCGCGCGGGCGGTAGTAGTGGATGTGGACCAGGTGATCCTCGACCGGATAGCCGAGGATCGAATCGAGCACCGTACCCTTGGTGTTGAGCTTCGACTGCAGCGAGTTCGGGTCGTTCAGCGCGAGGCCGTCGCGGTTGCCGAGGATGTTGGTCGAGAACCAGCCGTCCACGTGCAGCTGGCGCGCCTTCAGGGCGGGGGCCAGCACCGTCTTCATCATGGTCTGGCCGGTCTTGCCGTCCTTGCCCGCTACCGGGACGTTGAGTTCGCGTGCGAGGTCCATCAGCGCCGGCACGTCGGCGGCGACGGAGGGCGTGAAGTTGGCGTAAGGCACGCCGCTCTTGATGGCGGCGTAGGCGTAGAGCATCGCGGGCGAGATCGACTCGTCGCTGGCATCAAGCCCCTTCTCGAAGGCCTCGGCCGAGTTGAGGACCGGGTCGGCAAGGTCGGGCCACCGCTCCGTCGAGGCGAGGTTGATCACCACGACGTCGTCGAGGTTGCTCTCCTTGCGGAAGCGGTTGAGGTCGTTGGCGATGACGGAGACGGTCTCGCGGTGGTCCTTGGCGACGATGCGGTTGCCGCCGTCGATGTTCTTGCAGAACTTGGCCGAGCCGACCGCCGGCCAGGGGGTGATGCCCTTGAGGGCCTGGGCGCCGTTCTCGATGTCCTCGCGGGTCAGCACACCGTGACCAGTAGCGGCGGAGGCAAGGTCGTCGCCGTTCAGGTCCCAGCCGCCGAAGACGAGATCCTTATAGTCGGCCATGCCGGCGACGGGGACACCCGCGAGCGGCAGTCCGTCCAGACGGTTCGAACCCGATTTGATGGTTTCGATGCCGGCGATGGCTGTCGTCGCGACCGCACCGCCCATGCCAACGAACGCCACTCCGACGCGTCGACCGGTCTGAATGCCCATGGGAACTCGATCTTTCTGCTCTGTGGCGCTGACGCCTTAGGTTGTGCCCTAACTGGTCGCCGCGCGGCCCATGACAACTGTGACCGACCTGGAGCGTTCCAGCACCAACCCTGCCATCTTTGCCGCAGGCCAGCCGTCGACCGACCTGCATCGGTTGGTTAAAATATCGTAAACACAATGGCTTAACGCAGCATTAACGGGATCACGTTTGGATCACGCGGTGGTCCCATTGTGGTCACACCCGGCGGCGAAACCTCCGCCGGTCAAAACGAAGCCTGGCACCCAAGAACGCCGAGGCATCAACAAGGAAGACCGATGGGGGTTTACCCGGAGCCGGCGCTCTGCGCCGACGACGTGAGCCGACTCGTGCCGTGCGGGTCGAATGTCACCAACGAGGCCGCCCCGCGCCCGTCGCGCGGTCGTTCGCCCTTCGTGCGCAGCCTCGCTGCCGTGACCGCCAGCGTCACCCTGCTGATGTCCGCGCCGCAGGCGGTGTCGGCCTACGAGAACGCAAAAGTCTCCGCATCGATCCCGATGATGGTGCGTGCCGATCTCCGCCCCGCCGGTGCGGATCCGGAATGGGGCGGCACGGCGCTGCTCGGCCAGGATGGCGGAGTGACGGCTCCGATCGAGCGCCTGCAGGCGTCGTTCACCGCTCCGCGCTCGGACAACGACGACGAGATCCTGCGCTTCGGCGCCATGAGCGTGCCGCGTCCCCTGGTGGAGACGATCCTGAAGGCGTCCGAAGTCACCGGCGTCGATCCGGTCTACATGATGGCGCTCGCCGACAAGGAGTCGAGCTTCGACACGAGCGTGAAGTCGTCAGCCTCCTCGGCGCAGGGCCTGTTCCAATTCGTCACCGGCACGTGGCTTGAAATGATCCGCCAGTACGGCGCCAAGCACGGGCTCGCCGACGAGGCCGCCGCGGTGAAGGGCCACGGCACCGGCATCACCATCGCTGACGCCGGCCTGCGCAAGCGGGTGCTCGACCTGCGCAACGACCCCTACGTTTCGGGCCTGATGGCGGGTGAGCTGATCAAGCGCGACCGCAGCCGGATCGAGGCCCGGATCGGCCGCGAGCTGAAGACCACCGAACTCTACCTCGCGCATTTCCTCGGGACCGCCAGCGCCGGCAAGTTCCTCTCGCTCAGCGCCGAGGATCCGGACAAGGTCGCCAAGGCCGCCTTCGGCCGCGCCGCGCGCGCCAACCGCGCCATCTTCACGGCCAAGGACGGTGCCAAGCGCCGCAGCCTCACCGTGGCGGAAGTCCACGAGAAGCTCGACGGCATGATCGACCAGCGCATGAGCCAGTATCAGGCTATCGCCGACCTCGCCGCGCAGCAGCAGGCCGACGAACCCGCCGAGCCGATCCTCGACGCCCGCCTGCGCCTCAACGAGTCCGTGGCACCCTCGCTCGCGCTCCACACGGTGCAGTAGGCGCGTCCGGTTTCACCCCCACAGCTCAGGCAGCGGCGGATAGACGGTGCTGCCTTCGTAGCGCAAGGCCGGCTCGCGATCCTGGGCGAGCAGGAGCGGCCCGTCGAGATCGACATAGGCCGCGTGATGCGCAAGCAGCATCGCGGGTGCCATGGCGAGCGACGAGCCGACCATGCAGCCGACCATGATTTCGAAGCCGCGCGCGCGCGCTTCGTGCGCAAGTTTCAGCGCCTCCGTCAGGCCGCCGGCCTTGTCGAGCTTGATGTTGATCGCGTCGTAGCGGCGGGCCAGGGCATCGAGCCCGGCACGGTCGTGCAGGCTCTCGTCGGCGCAGATCGGAATCGTGCGATCGATCTCGGCGAGCAGATCGTCCTCTCCTGCCGGCAAGGGCTGCTCGATCAGGTCGACACCGGCCGCCGCGCAGGCCGTGAGGTTGTCGCGGATCGTCTCGGGACGCCACGCCTCGTTGGCATCGACGATGAGACGGGATTCGGGTGCGCCGCGACGAACCGCGGCGATCCGCTCCGGATCGCCCTCGCCGCCGAGCTTTACCTTCAAGAGCGGCCGGTGCGCCGCCGTGCGGGCTGCCTCCTCCATCGCCTCCGGATCACCAAGGCTCAGGGTGTAGGCCGTGGTGACCGGCATCGGCGCGGCCAGACCGGCGAGTTCGTAGGCGGGCAGGCCGGTGCGCTTCGCCTCGAGATCCCACAGGGCGCAATCCAGCGCATTGCGAGCGGCGCCCGGCTTCATGCGTTCGGTGAGATCGAAGCGCCCTCCCCCGTCGGCGATCCATCCCGCCTGCTGTTCGAGCGCAGCGGCGACGCTCTCGACCGTCTCATCGTAGCGGGCGTAGGGCACGCACTCGCCCCGGCCCCGAAACGGACCGTCCTCGATGGTCGCGACGACGACGACCGCCTCAGTGCGGCTGCCGCGGGCGATCGTGAACGATCCGGCGATGGGGAAGCGCTCGACGGCAACGGTCAGACGCGGCATCGACATCTCTCCCTCAGGCCGGGAATTCGGCAGCGATCCGATCCACGATCCGTTCGACGCCGAAGCGCACGGGGTCGGTGGCAGGCAGGCCGTGAGCAGCCTCGGTCTCACGCAACAGAGTGCGGGCCTGCGGTTCGGTGAGTGCCTGCGTGTTCACGGCGATGCCCACGGGACGGATGCCGGGATTGGTCAGCGCGCCGCAACGAATCGTCAGATCGATCACCTCTTGGATCGTCGGCAGGCTTGCCTCGACGCCGCGCATCCGCGTGCGCGTCGGCTCATGGCAGATCACGAAGGCATCGGCCTGCGCTCCGTGCAACAGGCCGAGGCTGACGCCGGCGAAAGAGGGATGGAACAGCGAGCCCTGCCCCTCGATCAGATCCCAATGGTTCGGATCGGCAGCCGGCGCCACCCACTCGACGGCCCCGGAGATGAAATCGGCCACGACGGCGTCGATGGCCACACCGCGGCCGGAGATGAACACGCCGGTCTGGCCCGTGGCGCGGAAGTCGGCATCGAAGCTGCGCTCGCGCATGCCGCGCTCTAGGGCGAGCGCGGTGTATTTCTTGCCGACGGAGCAATCGGTGCCGACGGTGAGCAGGCGACGGCCCGGACGCTTCGTGCCCTTGCCGGTGGGGAAGGTCTCGGTGGTGTGGCGGACATCGTGCAGGGCGCGGCCATTGCGTGTCGCGGCCTCGGCGATCTGAGGGATCGAGCCGAGCCGCACGTGTAGCCCACTGGCCACGTCAAGGCCCGCATCGAGGGCGGCGACGATCTCCTTCACCCAGTGCTCGGGCAGAACGCCGCCGGCATTGACTACGCCGACGACCATGGTCTTGCAGCCCTTGGCGACCGCCTCCGCCAGCGTCAGGTCGGGAATGCCGAGATCGGCGGCGCAGTCCTCCATCCGAAGCTGGCCGACGCACCATTCGGGACGCCAATCGTTGATGCCGTAAGCGGTCTTGGCGGCGAGCCGGTCCGGCACGTCGCCGAGGAACATCAGGTAGGGCGTGGCGATCTGCATGGGTCCGACGTCTCTCCCATCCGGTGCGAAGCACGGCCTGAGAACGCGTCTATGCGTGATCCGTGCCCGATGCGCGAGTGCGAGCCGCTGCAACCCGCCGAATCGCGCCCTTCCTCTGGCTGCGGCGCTCGCGGCACGCGAGCCTCGAAGCACGCGCCACCGGCTCTCCATCACTTTCAGCGATGCGGCGGCCCTGGATCAACCGCGCGCCGTGCTTCAAGGCCCGCATTCGCGGGCACCTCAGCATAAGGGGCGTGGTATGATCGAGAGCCGCTGTCGGGGCGCCTAATGCTCGATCTTCCTCACCGCGCCCTTGGCGGCGCTGGTGGCGAGCATCGCGTAGGCGCGAAGCGCCGTACTGACCTTGCGCTTGCGGGGGCTGGCCGGGCGCCAGCCCTCCGCGTCGCGGGCGGCGCGGCGCTCGGCCAGCATCGCCTCGTCCACGGCGAGATGGATGCGCCGGTTCGGGATGTCGATCTCGATCCGGTCACCTTGCTCCACGAGACCGATCAGCCCGCCCTCAGCGGCTTCGGGCGAGACGTGGCCGATCGAGAGGCCCGAGGAGCCGCCGGAGAAGCGGCCGTCAGTGACCAGCGCGCAGGCTTTCCCGAGCCCCTTCGATTTCAGGTAGCTCGTAGGATAGAGCATCTCCTGCATGCCGGGACCGCCGCGGGGACCCTCGTAGCGGATCAGCACCACCTCGCCCGCCTTCACACGGCCGTTGAGGATGCCATCCACCGCCGCGTCCTGGCTCTCGAAGACATGGGCCGTGCCGGTGAAGGTGAGGATCGAGGCGTCGACGCCCGCCGTCTTCACGATGCACCCGTCTTCCGCCAAGTTGCCGTAGAGTACGGCCAGCCCGCCATCTTTGGAATAGGCATGCTCGGCATCGCGGATCACGCCCTTTTCCCGGTCGAGGTCGAGCTCGTCCCAGCGCGAGGCTTGGCTGAAGGCGACCTGGGTCGGTACGCCGCCGGGTGCGGCGCGGAAGAATTCCTGCACCGAGGGGCTCTGGGTCTTTGTCACGTCCCAGCGGTCGAGCGCCTCACCGAGCGTGCCCGAGCCGACATTGCCCACGGAGCGGTCGATCAGGCCGGCGCGATCGAGTTCGCCGAGGATGCCCATGATGCCACCGGCCCGGTGCACGTCCTCCATGTGGATGTCGGCCACGGCGGGCGCGACCTTGCACAGCACCGGCACCCGGCGCGACAGGCGGTCGATGTCGGCCATGGTGAAGGGCACTTCGCCCTCGTGCGCGGCGGCGAGCAGGTGCAGCACCGTATTGGTCGAGCCGCCCATGGCGATGTCGAGGGTCATCGCGTTCTCGAACGCGGCCATGGTCGCGATCGCACGCGGCAGCACGCTGGCATCGTCCTGCTCGTAGTGGCGGCGGGCCAGATCGACGATGAGGTGCCCGGCCTCGACGAAGAGGCGCTTGCGGTCGGCATGCGTCGCCAGCGTCGAGCCGTTGCCGGGCAGCGACAGGCCGAGCGCTTCGGTCAGGCAGTTCATCGAGTTGGCCGTGAACATACCGGAGCACGAGCCGCAGGTCGGGCAGGCCGAGCGCTCGATGACCGCGACGTCCTCGTCGGAAACGCGGTCGTCGGCCGCCGCCACCATGGCGTCGACGAGGTCGAACTTGCGGGTGACGCCGTTCATCACGACCTTGCCGGCCTCCATTGGCCCGCCGGAGACGAACACCGCCGGGATGTTGAGGCGGAGCGCCGCCATCAGCATGCCGGGGGTGATCTTGTCGCAGTTCGAGATGCAGACCATGGCGTCGGCGCAATGCGCGTTGACCATGTACTCGACGGAATCGGCGATGAGTTCGCGCGAGGGGAGCGAGTAGAGCATCCCGTCATGGCCCATGGCGATGCCGTCATCGACGGCGATGGTGTTGAATTCCTTCGCGACACCACCGGCCTGCTCGATCTCGCGGGCGACGAGCTGGCCAAGATCCTTCAGGTGGACGTGGCCGGGCACGAACTGCGTGAACGAGTTCACCACCGCGATGATCGGCTTGCCGAAGTCCGAATCCTTCATGCCCGTGGCGCGCCACAGGCCGCGGGCGCCGGCCATGTTGCGGCCGTGGGTGGTGGTGCGGGAGCGATAGGCGGGCATTCTTTTGGGACTTTTTTCTATTCTTCAAAATTTGAGCGGCGGCATCAACTTTACGGCGTCAGTGCGAGGTGAAGCCGAAGCAATCCAGCGCTCCGCACTCTCCGGAAAGGTCGCGCTGCCGGATTGCTTCGCTGCCGCTCGCAATGACGCAGAGTGCGCTCACACCACTGCTGCGTGCTGGGCATGCAGCCGCACGGAGGCCGCCGAGAGTTTGTTCAAGGCCGACAGGTACGCTTTGGCCGAGGCGACCAGCGTGTCCGGGTCGGCGCCGCGGGCGGTCACCGAGCGCTCGCCGGCCTTCAGGCGCACCGAGACCTCGGCCTGCGCGTCGGTCCCCTCGGTCACGGCGTGGACCTGATAGAGTTCCAGCACCGCATCGTGCGGGACGATGGCGTGGATCGCGTTGAACACCGCATCCACCGGCCCGTTGCCGTCGGCCTCCTCGGTGAAGGTGCGGCCGTCCATCTCGATCTTCATCGTGGCGCGCTGCGGCCCGCGCGTACCCGCAATCACCGAGAGCGAGACGAGCTTGATGCGGTCGTGGGCGGTGGCGAGGTTCTGATCGACCAGCGCCTCGATGTCCTCGTCGTAGACGTGCTTCTTGCGATCGGCGAGATCCTTGAAGCGCTCGAACACGTCCTGGAACTGGTTGTCGGACAGCGAGATGCCGAGCTCGCCGAGCTTCGACTTGAACGCGGCTCGGCCCGAATGCTTGCCCATCACCAGCGAGGTCTTGGCCAGTCCGACGGAGGCCGGGGTCATGATCTCGTAGGTCTCGGAATGCTTGAGCATGCCGTCCTGGTGGATGCCGCTCTCGTGGGCGAAGGCATTCCGGCCGACGATGGCCTTGTTGTACTGAACGGGGAAGTTCGCCGCGTGGCTGACGAGCTTCGAGGCGCGGGTCAGCATCGTCGTGTCGATGCCGGTATCGTAGGGCATCACGTCGGCCCGCGTGCGGATCGCCATGACGATTTCTTCGAGCGCGGCGTTGCCGGCCCGCTCGCCGATGCCGTTGACCGTGCACTCGATCTGCCGGGCACCGCCTTCCAGGCCGGCGAGCGAGTTCGCCACCGCCAAGCCGAGATCGTTGTGGCAATGCACGGAAAAGATCGCCTTGTCGGCGTTCGGGACGCGCTCGCGGACCTGGCGGAACATCGCGCCGTATTCCAGCGGCGTGGCGTAGCCCACCGTGTCGGGCAGGTTGATGGTGGTGGCGCCCGAGCGGATCGCCGCCTCGACGCAGCGGCAGAGATAGTCGATGTCGGTCCGCGTCGCATCCATGGCCGACCATTCCACGTCCTCGACGAGGTCGCGGGCCTGGGCCACGGTCTTGAGGATGATCTCGATTACCTCGTCCTGCGTCTTGCGCATCTGGTGGGCGAGGTGGATCGCCGAGGTCGAGACGAAGGTGTGGATGCGGCCGCGCTCAGCGTGGCGCACCGCTTCCCCTGCGCGGGCGATGTCCGCGGGGATGGCTCGGGCGAGACCGGCCACGGTCGCGCGCTTGGTACGCCGGGCGATCTCGGAGACGGCCTCGAAATCACCGTTGGAGGCGATGGGGAAGCCCGCCTCGATGATATCGACGCCCATCCCATCGAGCAGCTCGGCCACCGCCAGCTTCTCGTCCAGCGTCATGGTGGCGCCGGGGCACTGTTCGCCGTCGCGCAGCGTCGTGTCGAAGATGACGACGCGGTCCTTCGCGCTCTGAGTGGTGTTCGCCATGGGTCTTCGTTCCTCGCAGCCGGCGCGCTCGACTCCTCGGGAGCGGCGCCGGAAAACCTGTCTTCCGGTGGACGAGCGGCATCCCCTGAGAGCCCAGGCGGTCGCGCCCGGACGGCCCTCAGGGGCGGCTAAGAAGCAGGCCTACGAGAATGAGCGCGCAGGACGACGCGGCCGCAAAAGCGGCGCCCTCGTTCGTCTGCACGGAGCGGCCAGGGGCCACGCTCGATTCTCCTGAAAGGCTGACTCGCCGGCAAACCGCCTGCGACCAGGGTGTCGGTATGTATCGGTTGGCGGGGATCGTGACAAGCACATGAGGGCAATCGCCTGAACGCGATCACCCTGGCTTTTGCTGCCATCAGGCGCTGGCGCCCGCCTCCGCGCACGCTTTTCGCGCCGTGAAGGCGCGCAAGCGGCTTCGAGCGATGGCACTGTACCGCGTCACCGTTACAATTGACCGACCCGAGCACGAAAGGCACAACCCGCCGGCCAAGCTTGGCTGCAGCGTACCTCCTCTTGCAACCGGAGAGACCCGTCGTGCCCGCGCCGCTTCACCGTGCTGTTTCCCTCGTTCTCCTCGGCTGTGCTCTGAGCGCCTGCCAGTCGAACGCACCGCCGCCGGTCGCGGCTGTCGCCGCAGCACCCGCGGCCGTCGTCGCGCCGCTACCGACCGGCGCCGGCTGCGGCCCCACCATCGCCCGCACTCAGGCCATCGTCGATGGCGACGTGAAGACCGGCGATCTCTCTGCGGCGGTCGGCACCCGCTTCAGCGCCGACCTGTCCAAGGCCGCGGGCGCCTGCGCCGCGGGCCGCGAGGGCGAGGCGATGAACCTGCTCGCGGTGGCCAAGACGCGCTACGGCTACCGGTAACCGCCGGCCTCCCGGTCTTCACTCAGGGAAGACGCTTGCGAGATAGGCCTGTACGAAGCCCGGCATCCGGGCGGCGTCGATATCGGTGCGTGAGCGGGCGATGACGGAGTGGGCGAGTTCCGGCTCGTCCTCACCGCCGCGATGGGCTTCGATGCAGGCTTTCAAGGTCTCGGCATCGCTGTCGAAGCGAACCGGGCGCAGGAAGGCGAGCTGCCCATCACCGCGCAGGAGCACCCACTCTTCCTCAGAGCCGTCCGGCAGCGTCAGGCCGGTTTCCTCCCGGAATTCGCGCACGGCGCTCCCGGCGAGATCGACCGTGCCGTCCTCGCGCAGATCGTCCGGATCGGGCGTACCGCAGGGAAAGTAGATCTGGCCGGCATTGGCGGTGTGGGCGCCCATCACGCCGAGAAGCACGGCGCCGTCGCGGCTATGGGGCACGATCGCCGCGAAGGCGTTCGCCACCAGCGCGTCGGGCACGCCCGCATCGCGAAAGGCGATGAAGCGCGAGTAGGGCACCTCGAACAGGCTCGCCTCGCAGGCGCCATCCGTGACGGCGCAACCGCTGGCGAGATAGACCGGTCCGTCGAACAGACCCGGCGTCTTCGCCTTGCGCCGCTGCCAATTGCGGTCGATCGCCTCGGCATTGTCCCGTGCCCAGGCCCAATCGTGGTCGACCCGCCGCGCCGAGACGCGTTCGAGGTGGGTGAGGCTGAAGCCGGGGGCCGCCTCCGCCGCGATCTCAACCGACACGCAGCACGCCCTCGCTCACCACCACCGCCTGGCCGCCGATCTCGACGGAGCGGAGCGCGCCTCCGTCGATAACGAGCTGGAGGTCGATCGTGCTTGGCCGCCCCATGGCGAGACCCTGGCGGATCACCACGTCGTGCGTTCCCTCGCCCAGGGGCTCGAACTGCATCAGCGCGCCCGCGAAGGCGGCCGCGGCACTACCCGTCGCCGGATCTTCCGCCACCCCGAGATGAGGCGCGAACATCCGCGTCTGGTAGCGGTGCCCGAGCCCCTCCGGATCGAGGGCATAGAGATAGACGGCGTCGGCCTGCGCCTGGGGAAACAGCCGCTCGAACCGGCCGACATCGAGCCGGGCGCGTGCCAGCGCCTCGCCGGAGGCGAGCGGCACGAAGGTAAAGAGCGGACCGGCCCCGTGCCGGCTCGGCTGATGGCGGTTGAAGCCGATCTCGTTCGGCTTCAATCCCAGGGCAGTGGCCAGGGCGTCCTTTGCGGCCGCCTCGCCGAGATAGGTCGGCAGGACGGGCAGCTTGAAGCGGGCGCGGCCGCTGCGGCCGTCCGAGCCTGCCTCGACGGCGCAGGAGAGGTTGCCGATCTCTGCCTCCAGCCCGAAGGCGGCGGCATCGGCGAGAGCCGCCGCCTGCCGCTCGGCGCGGTCGCGGAGCGCCAGCAGCACCGCCGAACCGACGGTCGGATGTCCGGCGAAGGGCAGTTCGCGGGCCGGCGTGAAGATGCGCAGGCGCGCCCGGTGGCGCGGCTCTTCGGGGGGTAGGACGAACACCGTCTCCGATAGGTTGAACTCGCGGGCGATACCCTGCATCGCCTCGCCGCTCAGCCCCTCGGCGTCGAGCACCACCGCGAGCGGGTTTCCGGCGAGCGGCGTGTCGGTGAACACGTCGAGGGTGGCGAAGCGGCGTTCCAGCATCACGGTTCCTTGCAGCGTCAGACGATCTCGACCGGGAAGGCCGCACTCGGCGCAACGAATTCCTCCTGCGCCGCCACCGTCAGCAGCTCCTCCGAGCCGGCCTCGGCGGTGCGCCGCAGCAGGCCATGGATCGAGGCCGCCGCCATGCCGAGCGCCAGGGCGGCCGAACGAGTGCGCAGGTAATGCACCAGATAGAGCGCGGCGACGGCATCGCCCGCCCCCGAGACCGCCTTCAGATCGAGCCGGGGCGTGCGCACGCGCCAGAACGAGCCCCCCTCCGCCGCCATCATGTCGATGGCGTCCGGCGGCGTCTCGGCCGTTGCGAGGGAGGTCACGAGCAGGACGCGCGGCCCGAGCGCCATCACCGAGGCCGCCGCCGCCTTGGCGGCCTCCAGCGTGTCGCTCGGTGCGTCCGAGATCAGGTCGAGTTCGAACTGGTTCGGCGTGAGGATGTCGGCCGCCGGCACCGCCTGCGTACGCATGAAGTCGGCGATGCCGGGGCGGACATAGACGCCGGAATAGGTGTCGCCGATCACCGGATCACAGCAATAGAGCGCCTCGCGGTTGGCCGCGCGCACGGCCGCGACCGTGCGCAGGATGGCGGTGCCGATATCGGCCGAGCCCATATAGCCGGAGAGGACCGCGTCGCACGCCTTCAGCGCGCCGCGCTCGGCCACGCCCTGCACCACCTCCTCCACCGCCGGCCCGTCGAAGACGCGCCCGCGCCACTGCCCGTAGCCGGTATGGTTGGAGAACTGCACCGTATGCACCGGCCAGACCTCGACCCCGAGGCGCTGCATCGGAAAGACGGCCGAGGAATTCCCGACATGACCGTAGGCGACGTGCGATTGGATCGACAGTACCTTCATGGTGCTCCGATATCCGCTTCCGCGCCGTGATAGCGCGGCAGACCGCCGCGCGCATCCGATCGATGCGGCGACGCGTTACGGCTCAGCCAGACACGACCCGCCCTCCGGAGTGAGTATGGATTTCGACGCCATCCGCCAATCCGTGCTCACCTTCATCGAGACCCACAAGGCCTGGGCGCCGGTGGTGACGGGCGTCATCGCCTTCTGCGAATCGCTCGCGGTGCTGTCGCTGCTCGTGCCGGCGACCGTGATCCTGCTCGGCATCGGCGCCCTGATCGGCGGCAGCGACCTGCCGTTCTGGCCGATGGTGATCGGCGCCGGAATCGGTGCGGGGCTGGGGGACTGGATCTCCTATGAGGTCGGCTTTTACTACAAGGACGGGATCAAACGCCTCTGGCCGATGAGCCGGCACCCGGAGATGACGGCCAAGGCCGAAGCCTTTCTCCGGCGCTGGGGCGCGGGCGCCATCGTCATCGGCCGCTTTATCGGTCCGGCGCGGGCGGTGGTGCCGCTGGTCGCCGGCAGCTTCGGCCTCCGGCGCATCCCGTTCCAGCTCGCGAACTGGAGTTCGGGCTTCGTCTGGGCGTTCGTGATGCTCGCCCCCGGTGCCGGGCTGCTGACATGGCTGCATTATTGAGACGCCATGCGCCGCTTTCCGCCCGAACGCATCGTCTGCCTCACGGAAGAGACCGTCGAGACGCTCTACCTGCTCGGCGAGGATCAGCGCATCGTCGGCGTATCGGGCTACGCGGTGCGCCCGCCGCAGGTGCGCCGCGAGAAGCCGCGGATCTCGGCCTTCACCAGCGCGGACCTGCCCAAGATCCTCGCGCTCGAGCCGGACCTCGTCCTCGCCTTTTCCGACCTTCAGGCGGAGATTGTCGCCAACCTCGCTCGGGCGGGGGTGGCGGTCCACCTGTTCAACCAGCGCGACGTGGCCGGCTGCCTCGCGATGATCCGCACCGTGGGCGCCCTCGTCGGCGCGGCGGAGCGGGCCGAGGCGCTGGCCCGCGGATACGAGGCGTGCCTTGCGGACGCCGCCGCCGAGACCGCTGGGCGGCCGCGACCGAGGGTGTATTTCGAGGAATGGGACGAGCCAATGATTTCCGGCATCGGCTGGGTCTCGGACCTAATCGGCTTTGCCGGCGGACAGGATGTCTTTCCGGAGCTGAGCCGGGCTCAGGCCGCGAAGGACCGGATCGTCACGAGCGAGCAGGTGATCGCGGCGGCGCCCGACGTGATCCTCGCTTCCTGGTGCGGCAAGCGGGTCAACGTGGAGCGCATCCGCGGCCGGCCCGGATGGCAGGCCATACCCGCTGTGGCCGCAGGGCGCATCCATGAGATCAAGTCGCCGCTGATCCTCCAGCCGGGACCGGCGGCGCTGACGGATGGATTCGCGGCGATCCGGGCGGCCCTGGCGCTGTGACAAAGCGGCCGGTGACACCGATGGGATTCGGCTGACAGGATGGGTCGACTCGATTCGGCCGCATCCGCAAGCCACCAGCCCGGCATGTCCACAGCGCTAGCCCACATCGTCCTGCCGCCCGACCGCCGCCAGTCGCCCACCGCGCTGAACATCCAGCGCGGGGTGCGGCGTCTGCTCGCCGAGATGGGCTGCGTGAGCCTGCCGGAATTCTCGCTCGCTAACGGGCGCCGCGCCGACGTGATCGCGCTCTGCGCGGCGGGTCGGCTCACCATCGTCGAGATCAAGTCGAGCGTCGCCGATTTCCGCGCCGACCGGAAATGGCCGAATTACCGCGACTATTGCGACCGCTTCTTCTTCGCGATCCCCGAGACGGTGCCGGAGACGCTGATTCCGGAAGAATGCGGTCTGATCGTCGCCGATTCCTTCGGCGCGGCGATCCTGCGCGAGCCGCCGGACCACCCGCTGAGCCCGGCTCGACGCAAAGCGGTCACCCTACGCTTCGCCCACTCCGCTGCCGGGCTCCTGCACGCCCTAGCCGATCCCGGCGCGATCCGTGAAGGGGCTCTCTGACACTTCGGAGGTGCGACGAAAGGCGCTCAGCACGAACACCCGGATCGCCGAGGACAGGTTGCGCTCGCCGCGCCCCGAATCGATCGCACCGATCAGCGCCTGAACCGAGTGCCCGCGCCCCCGCGCGATCTCCTGAAGCGCCTCCCAGAACTCCGCCTCCAGCGAGACGCTGGTGCGGTGCCCCGCGATCATCACGGAGCGCTTCGCGGTCTCCCGCTGAGGCGCCCGCGTCATTCCTTGTCGGGATCAGCGAGGCGGTGGCCCTCGTGGCGGGCTTGCTCGATCGCCTTGCGCGTCTCGGCCAGCGTCTTCGCTTTCTTCGGCCGGCCGAACAGGATGCGGTTCTCCGCAGCCTTGGCCTCTTTCGCCGCCTTCTCACGGTCCTTGCGCACCTGGCGCAGGTTGATGATCTCGGCCATCGCGTCAGCCCCTCCGACGACCCGGCGCGGAAGGCCCGCGCCGGGAAGCGAGTCTAGCGCTTATTCCGCGCTCGGCGCCAGCATGGTTTCGGGGCGTACGACCCGTTCGAACTCCTCATCCGTGACGTAGCCGAGCCGCAGCGCCTCCTCCTTGAGGGTGGTGCCGTTCTTGTGCGCAGTCTTGGCGATCTCGGCGGCCTTGTCGTAGCCGATCGAGGGGGCAAGCGCGGTCACCAGCATCAGCGAGCGGCTCATCAGGTCGCTGATCCGGTCGGTGTTGGCCTTGATGCCGACGACGCAGTTGTCGGTGAAGCTCACCGAGCTGTCGGCGAGCAGCCGCACCGATTGCAGCACCGCGTTGGCGATCACCGGCTTGAACACGTTGAGCTCGAAATGGCCCTGGCTGCCGGCGAAGCTCACCGTGGTGCCGTTGCCGACGACCTGGGCGCAGACCATCGTCAGCGCCTCACACTGGGTCGGGTTGACCTTGCCCGGCATGATCGAGGAACCCGGCTCGTTCTCGGGCAGCGAGAGTTCGCCGAGACCCGAGCGCGGGCCCGAGCCGAGCAGGCGGATATCGTTGGCGATCTTGAACAGGCCGGTGGCCAGCGCCGTCAGCGCGCCCTGCGTGAAGACGAGCGCGTCATGGGTGGCGAGCGCCTCGAACTTGTTCTCGGCCGAGGTGAAGGGCAGACCGGTCAGCTCCGCGACCTTGGCCGCGAACCGCTCGGCGAATTCCGGATGCGCGTTGAGGCCGGTCCCGACGGCGGTGCCGCCCTGGGCCAGCGCCAGCACGCCGGGCAGCGTCGCGGCGATGCGGGCGCCGCCCAGCGCGACCTGCGCCGCGTAGCCGGAAAATTCCTGGCCGAGCGAGACCGGGGTCGCGTCCTGCAGGTGGGTGCGGCCGATCTTGACGATGCTCTCGAACTCCTTCGCCTTGGCGTCGAGCGCCGCGTGCAGGTGGGAGAGCGCCGGCAGAAGCCGCTCCTGCACCTCGCGGGCGACCGCAATGTGCATCGCGGTGGGGAAGGTGTCGTTCGAGGACTGGCCGCGATTGCAGTGATCGTTGGGGTGAACCGGCGACTTGCCGCCGCGCTTGCCCCCGAGCCGCTCGTTGGCGAGGCTCGCGATCACCTCGTTGGCGTTCATGTTCGACTGGGTGCCCGAACCGGTCTGCCAGACCACCAGCGGGAACTCGTCGTCGTGCTTGCCGGCGACGACTTCCGCCGCGGATTCGGCGATGGCGTCGGCGACCTTCGGGTCGAGACCGCCGAGATCCTTGTTCACCAGGGCGGCGGCCTGCTTGACGATGCCGAGCGCGTGGACGAGCGGCGCCGGCTGGCGCTCGGTGCCGATCTTGAAGTTCTGGATCGAGCGCTGGGTCTGGGCGCCCCAGTAGCGGTGGGCGGGCACCTGGATCGGACCGAAGGTGTCGGATTCGGTGCGTGTCTCGACGGCAGGGTTCTCGTGCGGCGACATCGTGGCCTCTTCGTTGGCTCGGATGCGGCCCTACTTAACGAAGCATGATGCCAAGCGCGATGCCGGCCCGAAACCGAGCATGACGCATCGCGCACTCCGTCACCGCCGAGGTTCTCCCCTCTTCATGCTGGATCTGCCGACCCGCCCGGCCCGCATCACGCAAGCCGGGCCGTTCCGTCCGAAGGTGCCGCCGCCGCTGACGCAGCCGCTCGGCCTGTTCGCCTTCCTGAAGAAGGTGCGTGAGAATCCGATCGCGACCTGGATGGACGCGCATTTCGAGGAATTCGTCGTTGCCGGCGAGACGGCGATGGGTCGGATCACCGTCGTCAGCGATCCGGCCCTGGTACGCTACCTGCTGGTGGAGCGGGCCGCCCACTACCGCAAGGACGACCTCCAGAAGCGGGTGCTGGCGCCGGGCCTCGGCGACGGGCTGCTCACGGCCGAGGGCGAGGAGTGGCGCCTGCAGCGGCGCACGCTGGCGCCCATCTTTTCCGCCCGCCATGTTTCGGGCTTCGTCGCGCAGATGGATGCGGCGGGCGCACGCCTCGGCCGGCGATTGGCGCGGCGGGACGGGGCCACCGTCGACGTCGCCCTTGAGACGACCCGCGCCACCCTCGACGTGCTGGAGCGGACGATCTTCACACAAGGGCTGCCGGGTGATCCCGACGCGCTCGGGCGTGCCATTACCCGGCTGCTCGAATCGATCGGCCCGATCGACCCCCTCGACGTGTTCGGCTTCCCCGCTTTCGTGCCGCGGCTCGGCCGCCTGCGGGCTCGGCCGGCCCTGCGCTTCTTCGCCGAGGTGGTGGATACGCTGCTGGATCAGCGCAAGGCGGCGCTCGCCCGCGGCGAGGCGCCCCACGATCTGATGACCCTGCTGTTGGCGGCTCAGGACCCGGAGACCGGCCGCGGCCTCTCCGACATCGAAGTGAAGGCCAACATCGTCACCTTCATCGCCGCCGGGCACGAGACGACGGCCAACGCCCTGACCTGGGCACTCTATTGCCTGTCGCAGGACGAGGCCGCGCAGGAACGCGTCGAGGCGGAGGCCGATGCCGCGGCCGGCGAGGACGGCGCGCTGCGACTCGACCGGCTGCCCTTCACCAAGGCTGTGATGGAGGAGACCATGCGGCTCTTCCCGCCGGTGCCGTTCCTCAGCCGTCAGGCCCTGCGCGAGGATCGGATCGGGCGGGTCAAGATTCCTCGCAACTCGACCGTCATCATCGCCCCCTGGGTGATGCACCGGCATCGCAAGCTGTGGGACGAGCCGGATGCGTTCATTCCCGAGCGCTTCCTCGGGGAGCGGCGCGAGCGCATCGAGCGCTTCGCCTACCTGCCGTTCGGCGCCGGACCGCGCGTCTGCATCGGCCAGAGTTTTTCGGTTCAGGAGGCGACGTTGGTTCTCGCGCAGGTCGCGCGGTCAGTGCGGCTCACTCTGCCCGCGGACCATCCGCCGGTCACGCCGCTGCACCGGGTGACGCTGCGGCCGAAAGAGGGCCTGCGCATGGTGGCACAGCGCCGCTCCTAAGACACCCGCCCGCGTCTCCGGACGAGGCGCGGGATCAGCGGAACAATCAGTTCTTCTTACGGAAGGCGTCGAGGCTCACGACCTCGGCGGTGCCGTCGCGATCGGTCTTCTCGGCGGCCTCCGGCTTGGCCTCACCGTCCTCGGACTTGTCGTCCGGCTTTGCCTCGGCCTTGGCCTTGCCCGCGGCAGGAAGTGCCGGGACGATCTTCGGGCCGCCCTGAACCGTCGCGAGGCCGGTGCCCTTCGGCTTGATCTCGGCAGGCTCGGATGCCGCGCCACGCGGACCGGCCTTGATCGGCGCGCTCGGCTGCGCTTCCTCCGGCTGCTCGCCCTCGGCCCCCTCGTTGAGATCGAACTTCAGGCCGAACTGCACCGAGGGGTCGAAGAAGCCCGACAGCGCATCGAACGGGATCAGCAGCCGCTCCGGCACGCCGGAGAACGACAGGCCGACCTCGAAGCTGTGCTCGGAGACGCCGAGATCCCAGAACTGGTGCTGCAGGACGATCGTCATGTCCTGCGGGTATTTCTCGCGCAGGCGCTGCGACATCCGCACGCCCGGCGCCTCGGTGCGGAACGAGATGTAGAAGTGGTGCTCGCCGGAGAGACCCTCGCGGGCGGCATCAGTCAGCACCTTGCGCACGACGCCGCGCAGGGCGTCCTGAACCAGGAGATCGTAACGGATCAGATCTTCGGCCATCGGCGCTCGCTTGACCGGTCACGGCCGGGATTGGGCTGCGCCGGGTCGTGGAAATGAGTGGAGGTTTCTGTTGCCAGGTACCTCCGAACCCCGCCTATGCGGTGCTACCCGCTAGGACTTTAGGTCGGTTTTTGGCACCGCTTACGCGGCGACAGCCACCGGAGCAAAGTTGTCGTTGGCAACTATTGCAAAGGCCCGATAACGGCGGAACCATGCCGAGCGAAAGCTCTACCTTTACGCCCTCGTCGATCCTATTTCGCCCCCGCCGGAACCCAACACCTGAGGCCGTGCGGCCATCGGTCCTGGGTTCGGGTGGAGGCGCCGGGTACCGCCCCCGGGTCCGATAGGTTTATTTCGAAGAACGTTTATCGCCATAGCCGGCCTTGCGACCGGCAAGGCGAATATAGAGAGGCCGACGGCGGTTTTGAAGAGCGATCTGCGCTCAGACCCGCTCCGCGTTGCGAGCGTGGCCGATATGCCGCCCGCCTCCGCCGACGCGCGCCCGTCGAAGCCGCCGCTCGCCCGCCTCGAAGCGGGCCTTCTGTGGCTCGGCCGTGTGCTGCTGCTCATTGCGGTCCCGCTCTTCATCCTGGTTCTGGCGAGCGGGCTGGCCATCGCCATCATCCGGATCGGCGGCGACCTGCGCCTCGGGATCGACCCGCTCCTCGACACCGCCGCACGCCCGCGCTTGCCCCTCTCCGAACTTGCCGGCCGAGCCGTCGCGGTGGATGCCCTGCGGCAGGTGTTGATGGCCGGTCTCGTCGTCTCGCTGGCCGCCTGGGTGGCGGGCGGAGCATGGCGCCGACGCCTCGGCCTGGCACGGCCCGATGAAGCGCGGGCGCCGATGCGGCGGCTCTGGCTGCTGCTGCCACTCTGGCCGTTGATCCACATCGCCTGGGTGACGACCAGTGCCGCCGCGCTCAACATGAATTTCGGCAACGGCGTTCGCCTCTCGCCCTTCCTCAGCCCGTCGATGCTCGCCCTGTGGTTCGCCTTCGTCGTGGTGCTTGCACCGATCACGGAGGAATTGCTGCTGCGGGGCGAGACGTTCGCCCGCGCCAGCGCCTTCATGGGGCCGGCCGGGACGATCGTGGCGACGGCGCTGCTGTTCTGCCTCGCCCACGTCTCTCTCGATCCCGGCGCCAAGAGTGCGCTCGCTCGTCCGCTGACCCTGCTCCCGCTCGCGCTCACCCTCGGCTGGCTGCGCTGGCGCACGGGGCGGCTCTGGCCCTGCATCCTGCTTCACGGTTGGAGCAATTTCTGTCTGGTCGCCTACCAGATCGGGCCGAGCCTCCTGCGTTAGCGGCGATCCTGCGTAACCAAGACGTCGGGAAAGACGGGACGGCGGGAAAGCCCCACTCGACATCGGCCGGGGCGCCCGCCAGATCTGAGGAGCCATGCGCGCCTATCACGATCTGCTCACCCGCATCCTGTCCGAGGGCGTCCGCAAGGAGGACCGCACCGGCACGGGCACGCTCTCCGTGTTCGGCCACCAGATGCGGTTCGATCTCTCCGACGGCTTCCCGCTGGTGACGACCAAGCAGCTCCACCTGCGCTCGATCATCCACGAGTTGCTGTGGTTCCTGAAGGGCGAGACCAACATCGCCTACCTGAAGCAGAACGGCGTCACGATCTGGGACGAGTGGGCCGACGCCGACGGCGATCTCGGCCCCGTCTACGGCAAGCAATGGCGGAGCTGGGCCAAGCCCGACGGCGGCACGGTCGATCAGATCGCCTGGATCCTCGACCAGATAGCCCGCAACCCGGATTCGCGTCGCCTGATCGTCTCGGCCTGGAACCCGGCCGATCTCGACCGGATGGCGCTCGCGCCCTGCCATTGCCTGTTCCAGTTCTACGTCGCGGAGGGCCGGCTTTCCTGCCAACTCTACCAGCGCTCGGCCGACGCCTTCCTCGGCGTGCCGTTCAACATCGCGAGCTACGCCCTGCTCACCGCGATGATGGCGCAGGTGACGGGGCTCCGAGCCGGTGACTTCGTCCACACCTTCGGCGACGCGCATCTCTACGCCAACCACTTGGAGCAGACCCGCCTCCTCCTCTCGCGCGCGCCGCGGCCCCTGCCCCGGCTGCGCCTGAATCCGGAGGTGCGCTCGCTGTTCGATTTCCGCTTCGAGGACATTGTGATCGAGGGCTACGAACCGCATCCCGCCATCAAGGCGCCGGTGGCCGTCTGATGGAAAATCCCCGCATCGCCCTCGTCGTCGCGATTGCCCGCAACGGCGTGATCGGCCGCGACAACGATCTCGCTTGGCGGATCTCGAGTGACCTCGCGCGCTTCAAGGCGCTCACCATGGGCAAGCCGATCTTGATGGGCCGCAAGACCTGGGATTCGATCGGCCGCCCGCTGCCCGGCCGGCGCAGCCTCGTCCTGACCCGCGACCGCAGCCTCGCCATTCCCGGCGCGACCGTCGTGCACGATTGGGACGCCGCGCTCGCGGCCGCCGAAAGCGAAACGCTGATGGTGGTGGGAGGTGCCGAGATCTACCGGCTCGCCCTGCCACATGCCGACCGGCTGCACCTCACCGAGGTCGATGCCGCGCCGGAGGGCGATGCGTACTTTCCGCCCTTCGACCGAGCCGCCTTCCGTGAAACCTTCCGCGAGGCGCACGGGGCGGGTGAGCGCGACGAATTCGCCTTTGAATTCGTGGATTTGGAGCGGATCACCGATCGTTGACCGGGGAATTGGCGCTTTGGCCGCAGGGGCGGGAACAGATTCGCGGCTCGATCAGCCGTTGCGGTTGACGCGGTGCGGGCCCACCTGCCAGCCTTGACAGGACGGCGCGGCGCCACTCAGGTGCGCGGCGTCCTTGCGGCACCGCAAACGCGTTCTGGCGCTTGGGAAAACCGGTTCTCTCCGCACTCAGGCAGAGAAGCGGCAGGGCGGTGGATCGAGTTTTAGGGCAAGGGCCTGCCGCATCCGCGGGGGCCGGCTTCAGCAGGAGTTCACGTCGAGAATGCCTTGGAGCAATCAGAGCGGCGGCGGAGGGGGCCCTTGGGGCCGTCCCGGCGGCGGCAATGGCGGCGGCCCCTGGGGTGGCGGGGGCGGCGGCAAGACGCCCCCCGATCTCGAGGATCTGCTCCGGCGCGGCCAGGATCGGCTCCGCGGCGTGATGCCGGGCGGAGGTTTCGGCGGCGGCAAGGGAATCCTCGTGGCGGCAGGCCTCGTGCTCGGCGCGTGGCTGCTGACCGGCTTCTACATCGTGAAGCCCAACGAGGTCGGCATCAACACGATCTTCGGGCGCTATACCGGCCAGTCCGGTGAAGGTCTGCGCTACAACTTCCCCTACCCGATCGGGTCGGTGCAGAAGCCCAACGTCGGCATCGTGAACTCGATTCCGATCGGCTACATCCCCACCGGCGGCACCACGCGCCAGCGCGACGTGGCGGAAGAGAGCCTGATGCTCACCGGCGACGAGAACATCGTCGACATCGATTTCGAGGTGCAGTGGCGCGTCAATCCGCTCAAGGCGGAGGATTACGTCTTCAACCTCGCCAATCCGGAGGGGACCATCAAGGCGATCTCCGAGAGCGCGATGCGCGAGGTCATCGGCCGCCGCAACATCCAGGCGATCCTGACCAACGAGCAGTCCAGCATCGCCCAGGAGGTCAAGGAGATCGTCCAGAGCGCGCTCGACGAGTACGGTGCCGGCGTGCGCATCGAGGTCGTGCAGCTCACCAGCGTCACCCCTCCCCCGGAGGTGCGGCCGGCCTTCATCGACGTGAACGCGGCGCAACAATACGCCCAGCAGGTGCGCAACGAGGCCGAGACCTATGCCAGCCGCGTCGTCCCCGACGCCCGAGGCAACGCGAGTAAGGTCGTGCAGGCCGCTGAGGCCTATCGGTCGCAGGCGACGGCCGAGGCGACGGGTCAAGCGTCCCGCTTCCGTCAAGTCTACGATTCCTACAAGGTCGCCCCTGAGGTGATCCGTGAGCGGATCTTCCTGGAAACCATGGAGAAAGTGCTCGGCTCCGTGAACAAGGTCATCATCGATCAGAACGGCGGCGTGGCCGGCGGCGCCAGCGCTGCGGGCGTGCTCCCGGTGCTTCCGCTGCTCGACAGCGGCCGCGCACAGTCGAATGGAGCGGCGGGCCGATGAACAATCCAGCGATCCGAACCGGCCTGCTCCTTATCGTCGCCGTGGTGGGGATCGGGCTCTACGCTTCGGTCTTCACCGTGGGGCAGATGCAGCAGGCGCTCGTGCTTCAGCTCGGCCGCGTGCGCGACGTGCTGAATCCGGTGGGCCAGAACAAGCCCGGCCTCTACTTCAAGGTGCCGTTCACCGACAGCGTCGTGCTGTTCGACAAGCGGGTGCTCGATCTCGACCTGCCGGTCCAGACCCTGCTCACCGCCGACCGGCAGAACCTCGAGGTGGACGCCTTCGCCCGCTACCGCATCGTCGATCCGCTGAAGTTCTATCAGTCGGTCGGCACGATCGCGCTGGCGAACCAGCGTCTGGCGAGCTTCACCAACTCGGCGCTGCGTAACGTGCTGGCCCGCACCAGTCGCGACGCCATCGTGCGCACCGAGCGCTCCGACCTGATGAACACGATCCAGGAGGACGTGAACCGGCAGGCCAAGGGGCTCGGCGTCGAGATCGTCGATCTGCGCATGACCCGCGTCGACCTTCCCGCCAAGAACAGTCAGGCGGTCTACGACCGCATGACCTCCGAGCGGAAGAAGGAGGCGACCGACATCCGCGCCAACGGCGATCAGGCGGCCACCCTGATCCGCGCCAAGGCCGACCGCGACGTCGTCGTGATCCTGGCCGAGGCCAATCAGAAGCAGGAAGAGCTGCGCGGTCAGGGCGATGCGGACAAGAACCGCATCCTCGCAGAGGCTTTCGGGCAGGACGCGGACTTCTTCGCCTTCTACCGCTCGATGCAGGCCTACGAGCACGCGCTGAAGGGTCAGGACACGCGGCTGGTCGTGAGCCCCGGCTCGGACTTCTTCCGCTACTTCAACGATCCGCAGGGCCGCCGCCCGCAGGGTGCCCGGAACGGTGCTGCCCAGCCGACGGCCTCCGGCAACAGCGAGACCACCGGCGCCGTGCGCTGAGCGGCCTGCGACCGATCCGACCGATGCGGCCGGCGCCCTTGATCGAGGGTGCCGGCCGCCGAATTTATATGCCGGCCTGAATCAGGCACCGTTTATGAGCTTGGGGAAACGTCCATGAGACTCGCCGCGAACGCCGCCCGGGGCCGAACGCCGTCTCTTGCCCGGCGCGCCTCTTCGGCCCTGGCCGCCGCGGTGCTGGGCGTCACCATCACGGTCACCGCCCTGCCACTCCCCGCGTTCGCCCGCGGCCCGGAATCGCTCGCCGACCTCGCCGAGAAGGTGACGGATGCGGTGGTGAACATCTCGGCCTCGACCACGGTCGAGGCGAGCAACCGGGGCGGCCGCTCCATGCCGCAACTGCCTCAGGGCACGCCGTTCGAGGATCTCTTCGAAGAATTCTTCAAGCGGCGCGGCCAGGGCACCCCGAAGGGCGACGACGACAGCCCGCGCGGGCCGTCGCGCAAGTCGAACTCGCTCGGCTCCGGCTTCATCATCGACGCATCCGGCATCGTGGTGACGAACAACCACGTCATCGGCGACGCCAACGACATCCAGGTCATCCTGAGCGACGGCACCAAGCTGAAGGCGGAGATCATCGGCAAGGATCCGAAGATCGATCTCGCCCTGTTGCGGGTGAAGCCGACGGCGGAGCGCCCGCTCAAGGCGGTGCCCTTCGGCGATTCCGACAAGATGCGCCCCGGCGACTGGGTGATGGCGATCGGCAACCCGTTCGGCCTCGGCGGTTCCGTCTCCGCCGGCATCGTTTCGGCCCGCGGTCGCAACATCGAGTCCGGTCCCTACGACAACTACATTCAGACGGATGCGGCCATCAACAAGGGCAATTCGGGCGGACCGCTGTTCAACATGGATGGCGAGGTGATCGGCATCAACACCGCGATCCTTTCCCCCTCGGGCGGATCGGTCGGCATCGGCTTCGCGGTTCCGTCGGGAACGGCGAGCCAGGTCGTTGATCAGCTGCGGCAGTTCGGCGAGGTGCGCCGCGGCTGGCTCGGCGTGCGCATCCAGAACGTCGATGAGGCCACCGCCGAGGCGCTCGGCCTGAAGGGCGGCGCCAAGGGCGCGCTGGTGGCTGGCGTCGATGAGAAGGGCCCGGCCAAGACGGCGGGGCTCGAAGTCGGCGACGTCATCGTCAAGTTCAACGGCGTGCCGGTGAAGTCGTCGAGCGAGCTGCCGCGCATCGTCGCCGCCACCCCGGTCGGCAAGACGGTGGACGTGCAGATCGTGCGCAAGGGCGAGGAGCAGACCAAGGCGGTCCTGCTCGGCCGCCTGGAGGACGGCGAGAAGACCCAGGTCGCCAACGTCAAGCAGCCGGAGCCGGAAGCGGTCAACCGCCAGATCCTCGGTCTCAACCTGTCCGGCCTCAGCGACGAGGCGCGCCGCCGCTACAACATCAAGGAGAGCGTCAAGAACGGCGTGGTCGTGACCAAGGTCGATCCGAACTCGACCGCCGCCGACAAGCGAATCCAGCCGGGTGAGGTCATCGTCGAGGTCGGCCAGGAGGCAGTGTCGAACCCCGCCGACGTGACGAAGCGAGTCGAGGCCCTCAAGAAGGAAGGCCGCAAGTCGGTGCTGCTGCTGGTCGCCAGCGCCAGCGGCGACGTGCGCTTCGTGGCGATCGGACTGGAATGAGCCGCCGATCTGGGAAGGGCGCGCGTTGCGCCCTTCCCCTCTGATCTACTTCGCGAACTCCGCCGCCGAGAATCCCTGCAGGTAGAGCAAAGCCGTCAGGTCACCGTGCTCGATCCGAACGCGGGCGGCCTCGGCCACCTTCGGCTTCGCCCGGAATGCGACGCCGATGCCAGCCTCTCCGAGCATCGGCAGATCGTTGGCGCCGTCGCCCACAGCGATCGTCTCGCCCGCGCTCAGGCCTAGACGCTCCCGCAATTCGATGAGGCTCGCCCGCTTAGCCTCCGCTCCGACGATCGGCTCGACCACCTGCCCGGTCAGATGCCCGTCCGCGACGTCGAGACGGTTGGCGCGGGTCTCGTCGAAGCCGAGCTTCGCTCCGATCGGCCCGGTGAACAGGGTGAAGCCGCCGGAGACGAGGCAGGTGAAGGCGCCGTGCGCCCGCATCGTCGCAACGAGAGTGCCGCCGCCCGGCGTCAGGCGGATCGCATCGCGGATCAGGCCGTCGATCACGCTGACCGACAGTCCCTTCAGCAGCCCCACCCGCTCCCGCAGGGCCGGCTCGAAGGCGACCTCTCCGCGCATCGCTCGCTCGGTGATCGCCGCCACCTGATCCTTGATCCCGACGACATCGGCGAGTTCGTCGATGCATTCCTGCTCGATCATGGTCGAGTCCATGTCCGCCAGGAACAGCCGCTTGCGGCGGTGCTGATCGTGGGGAAGCACGGCCACGTCGATCGGCTCTGACCCGAGCGCCCCGCGCAGGGCCTCGGTCAGGGCTGGCGCCCCTTCGAGCGTACCCGGAACCAGGAGTTCCGCTGCCACTTCGCCGTGGAGAATCCGCGGCTGATGCTCCGTGCGGGTCACCCGGCGCGCCTCGGCGAGCACCGCATCCGTGATGGCGGGCCGGGCCGGGTTTGCTATCAGCGTCGCAACGAGGGTCATGGAGGTCAGCCGTGCAAAGTTCGGACGGGCAGGAGACGGGGCGCCCGGCCGCCATCCTCATTGCAGGGCCCACCGCCTCGGGCAAGTCGGCACTAGGATCGCGGATCGCCCGCGCCTTCGGCGGCGCGGTGATCAACACGGATTCGATGCAGGTCTATGCCGACCTGCGCGTGCTCTCGGCCCGGCCAACCCCGCAGGAAGAGGCGTTGGCACCCCACCACCTCTACGGCAGCGTGGACGGTGCGGTAAATTTTTCGGTCGGTCACTTCCAGCGGCAGGCCGCCGCGATCCTCTCAGGCGTCGAGGCCGGAACCCTGCCGATCTTCGTCGGCGGCACCGGCCTGTATTTCCGCTCCCTCGACGAGGGGATCTCGGACCTGCCCGCGGTGCCGGAGCCGGTTCGCGCACGAATCCGGGCCGAGGCGGAAGGGCAGCCGACCGAGGCGCTGCACGCCGCCCTCGCGTCCCGCGACCCCGAGAGCGCAGGGCGCCTGCGGCCCTCGGACCGGATGCGGGTGATGCGGGCCTTGGAGATCTTCGAGGCGACCGGCCGTTCCATCGGCTCGTTCCACGAGGCCCGTGAACCGGGTCCCCTCGCGGGGAGGCCGCTCCTGAAGATCTTCCTGGCAGCCGAGCGCGAGACCCTGCGCCGCCGCATCGACGCGCGCTTTCTGACGATGATGGAGGAAGGCGCCCTCGACGAGGTCGCCGCTTTACGAGACCGGCACCTCGACCCGCTGCTGCCGGTGATGCGCGCCCACGGCGTGCCCGGCCTGATCGCCCATCTCGACGGGACGATCTCCCGCGACGAGGCGATCCGGCGAGGCCAGGGCGATACCCGCCGCTACGCCAAGCGCCAGTTCACGTGGTTCCGCCACCAGATGGGCGAGGACTGGCACTGGACCATGCCGGAGGCGGCGTGGTCCCTCGCACAAGGCCGGCTCAGCGCTCCAGCCGGGCGATGAGGGACGAGGTATCCCAGCGCTCGCCGCCCATGGCCTCGACCTCGGCATAGAACTGATCGACCAGGGCCGTCACGGGGAGCCGGGCGCCGTTGCGACGGGATTCGGCGAGTAGGATGCCGAGATCCTTGCGCATCCACTCCACGGCGAAGCCGAAATCGAACTTGTCCGCGTTCATGGTGCGGCCCCGGTTCTCCATCTGCCACGAGCCGGCCGCGCCCTTCGAGATCACGTCGAGCACCGCCTCCACGTCGAGCCCGGCGCGCTTGCCGAAGTGGATCGCCTCGGACAGGCCCTGCACCAGCCCGGCAATGGCGATCTGGTTGACCATCTTGGTGAGCTGGCCCGAGCCCGAAGGCCCGAGCAGACGGCACGACTTGGCGTAGGCCATGATGACGGACTCGACCTCGGCATAGGTCGCCGCCTCGCCGCCGCACATCACGGTGAGCACGCCATTCTCCGCACCCGCCTGACCGCCGGAGACCGGCGCATCGACGAAGCGGAGTCCAGCCGCGTCGGCAGCCGCGGACAGCTCGCGAGCGACCTCGGCCGACGCCGTGGTGTGATCGACGAAGACCGCGCCTTTCTCCATGCCGGCGAAGGCCCCGTCCGCGCCGAGCACCACCGAGCGCAGATCGTCGTCGTTGCCGACGCAGGCGAAGACGATGGCGCATCCGGCCGCCGCCTCGCGCGGTGTCGCGGCGGCCCGGCCGCCGTTCGCGGCGACCCAGGCCTCTGCCTTCGCGCCGGTGCGGTTGAAGACGGTGACGTCGTGGCCCTTCTTCGCGAGGTGACCCGCCATCGGCGAGCCCATCACGCCGAGGCCTAGAAACGCGACTTTCGCCATGGGACTCCGTTCTCCGTCATCCAACTGGAATACAGGCGGCCGGCTCAATTCCGGCGAGCAGATTGTTCAAAACGATGTTTGCGTCGGTAAACGGTGCCACGCTCACCGGCGTCGGATCACCCACACATCCTGAGGATGCCATGCACCCCGCTCGTAGCTGACGATGACATCGTCCGAAGCAGATCTGATTTGCCGGACGACATATTCGAAGTCGACCGCCATCGTTCCGTAGACGGCGGTCGACAAATCCGGCTGGTCGGAATCATTCCCGAAGTAGCCATATCCCTTCTTCTTATCGTAATTCACTGCGATATGGGGCTGATGCTCCATCGAGTTCTCACCCGATGTGGTGAACAGCAGCACGCCGTTCGGCTGCAACAGACTCAGGAGCGCCCTCAGCCAGCGACTGAACGAGGCGTGAGGCAGATGGGAAAACAGCGATAGGACGAAGATAAAATCGAAGGTGTTCTTCGGGATGTCGAGCTGTTCGGGCTCGAAAGAGGAGAGCTCGGCCTTCATGGCCAGCCGCTCCCGCATGAATGCGATCGCCGCAGGATGAATGTCGGACGCGGTAAAATCCAGATCCGGTCGCTTGGACGTCATGAACCGCCCGACGCGACCAAAGCCCGATGCGAATTCCAGAACTTTGGGACTTGGATTCTGCACATACTTTCCGAGAACGCCGAGCATCCAGTCTGCGTCGTAATTTCCGCTCACGAAATAATGTCGTACGCCCTCAAAGTTTCCGATGTACTTGATGTACGCCCGGAGGAGCATGTCTTTGTCATCGAAAAGCGGATCGACCCCGGAGGAGCTGCGATAAGACTCCATCCATTCCCGCGTTTCAGGATCGAGATGGATCGGATCGAGCGACAATTCCTCGACGCCATTAACTCGTGAAGCTGGCCCGCGACGTCCCGCACCGAAGAATTTGTGCTTTATTTCACTCAGAAACTCCGGCATCGGCAGTCTTTCTATCAGTATCTTTGCTTCGAAAGGATAGGATGGTCGTCTTCGACGTTCGAGCGTGCCGGTAAGACGTTCGATCCGAGGGGCGTATCATCGATCATCGCTCGATTGAAGCGGACAAGGCCCTCTTGCCGACGATTGCAGTCCGGACATTGCTATGCTGAAGGCCGGCAGACACCGTAACGATTTGGAACAAAACTCAATCGATCAAACAAAATAGGCAAGACAAAATATGATTACCGCGATTTTTGACAAGGCAGGTATCTTAGATAAAGGTGTTTTCGAAGAGTTGGATCGCTCGATTCATCCGCACAATACCAGCCGCCTTACCGTGCGGCGACACCCGATCGCAGGATTGCGCCGCGATCGAGTGTCGCCGAGGCCTTGCAGCACCGGCAATTGGCGTCGGCGTCTCTCCCGCTTTGGATGACGGCGATCAGCCGCCGGTCACGCTCATGTGCCGCGGCACGGCGGCCGGGCGGGCACGCTCGATGACGAAGTCGTGGCCCTTGGGCTTGCGGGAGATTGCCTCGACGACGGCCTGCGTCACCAGTGCGTCGTCGGGCGAGGCGCGCAGGGCCGCCCGCAGGTCCGCCGCATCCTCCTGGCCGAGGCACATGTAGAGCTTGCCGGTGCAGGTGAGGCGCACGCGGTTGCAGCTTTCGCAGAAATTATGCGTCAGAGGAGTGATGAAGCCGAGCCGTCCGCCGGTCTCTTCGATCCGCACGTAGCGGGCCGGTCCGCCGGTACGGTCGGGCAGAGGGGTCAGGGTAAAGCGCTGTTCCAGGCGCTCGCGCGCGACCGAGAGCGGCAGGAACTGGTCGGTGCGATCGCCCTCGATCTCGCCGAGCGGCATCACCTCGATCAGGGTCATGTCCATGCCGAGGCCGTGGGCCCAGGCAATCATGTCGGCGATCTCGTCCTCGTTGACGCCCTTGAGCGCCACCGCGTTGATCTTGACTTTGATGCCGGCGGCCCGCGCCGCCTCGATGCCGGCCAGCACCACCGCGAGGTCACCACGCCGGGTGATGTCCCGGAATTTCTGCGGGTCGAGGGTATCGAGCGAAACATTGATCCGGCGCACGCCGAGATCGGCGAGTTCGGGCGCGAAGCGCGCGAGCTGCGAGCCGTTAGTCGTCAGCGTGAGTTCGTCGAGTGCGCCGCTCTTCAGATGGCGCGAGAGCCGGCGGAACAGGTGCATAATATCCCGGCGCACCAGCGGCTCGCCGCCGGTAATCCGCAGCTTGCGCACGCCGCGATCAATGAAGACGCCGCAGAGCCGGTCGAGCTCTTCGAGGGTCAGCAGATCGCGTTTAGGCAGGAACTGCATGTCCTCCGCCATGCAATAGGCACAGCGGAAATCGCAGCGATCCGTCACCGAGATGCGCAGGTAAGTGATCGCCCGCTGGAATGGGTCGATCAGGGGCGCCGGGCGCACAGGCGCAGGCGCGTCTTCGGCGGGACCCCACATGCGCGCCTCTGACCCTGACTCGTTTCCGGCGTTGACGGTTTTGTCGGCTGACAGATCCAACATCGCCATCCATATGAGGGCGGTGGCATTTTCCGGCAAGCACATGGGTGCAACGCCGGCATGAGAGCGTGGAACAGACCGTCATGAGTGAGCGCTGGCCCACAGAAATCCGCCTGTCCGGCGACAAGCGGATCCTGACCGTGGCTTTCGACGGGGGCGGCCGCTTCGAACTGCCCGCCGAATACTTGCGCGTGTCGAGTCCCTCCGCGGAGGTTCAAGGCCATTCTCCGGCAGAACGCAAGGTGCTGGGCGGCAAGCGCGACGTCGCCATTCTCTCGGTCGAGCCGGTCGGCAACTACGCCGTGAAGCTCTTCTTCGACGACATGCACGATACCGGCATCTACGGCTGGGACTACCTGTTCGACCTCGGCCGTGAGTACCGGAGCCGCTGGTCGACCTACCTTCGCGAGCTGGAGGAGCGCGGCCTGACGCGCGACCGCGTGGCCAGCGCACCGGCGAAGACGAGCCACGGCGCTGGTGGTTGCGGCAGCGGAAGCTGCGGGTGCCACTGATTTTTCAGGCCGGTGCGGGTCGTCTCATGAGACGACCCGTAAAATATATCAGCTCGGCTGTTCCTCGACCTCTTCGAGATCCTCCTCGGGGATCGCATCCGGCCGCGGCGCCGGAGGATCCCCGGCCGGCGCCTGAGATGCAGGAGGCGGATCGCCGACGGGCTTCGGCTCCGTCTCGGATTGCGGCCGATCGTTGTGTGCGGTCACATTATTCTCCTTGCGTCGGTCGCCGACCGCGACAACGTGATGCCGCTGCGGCCCATGAAATCAGGTGAGGTCTCTGCTGTCCGATCAGGAAACGGCAGACATACCGGTCAAGCGGCGCCCGACGTGCTCCACTCCTTCTTCACCTCGTCGGCGCTCCGGTTGAGCCGGACTTGATCGCCCTCGACGGCGATGACGAAGTCGAGCGGGATGTAGTGGTGAAGACCGCCCGCTTCGGCGTCCTTCTTCGTCAGCTTGATCTCGCCCTTGGCGACGTGATCGACGGTGCCGACATGGCCGCCGTCCGAACCGACGACGGTGGCGTGCTCGCGGATTTGGCTGGCATCGACCATGGCTGTCCTCCTGCGTTAAGCGGGGCCAACCGACTGATCGGATGCAGGTTCCGCTCGTCGCCTCGTCCGCGGCCGGATGCGGCCCCGCGACAGCGTGGCATTGAACCATCCGCCTGCATCGCCGTTGGCGTGCGAGATCAACCGCATCGACAGGAAGCAACGCATGGCGGCGACAGATTCCCGGCACCGCATCGGTCAGGACGTGAACACCGTCGATCAACTCAGCAGCGTCGTCATCCTCGGCCTTGCCGTCGCTGGCGGTGCCGCTGCCATCGTGCTCAGCTTGCTCTTGATCGGCTGAGGCGGGCCCGCATCGACGGTCAAAAGAAAAGGGCCGGCATCCCTCCCGGCCCTTTCTCATCGTGCCTCGAATAGGCGATTAGCGCTGGACGACGACCCGAGCGCCGACCTTCACGCGGCTGTAGAGGTCCGTCACGTCCTCGTTGGTCATGCGGATGCAGCCCGAGGAGACGGCGGTGCCGATCGTCTCCGGCTCATTGGAGCCGTGGATGCGGTAGATCGTGTTGCCGAGATACATGGCGCGGGCGCCGAGCGGATTCTCGATGCCGCCCTTCATGTAGCGCGGAAGATCGGGGCGGCGGCGCAGCATCTCGGCGGGCGGGCGCCAATCGGGCCACTCACGCTTCATCGTGACGGTTTGGGTGCCGCCCCAGGTGAAGCCGGGCCGGCCGACGCCGACACCGTAGCGCAGGGCTTCGCCGCCGGGCTGGACGAGGTAGAGCCGGCGCTCGGTGGTCGAGACGATGATGGTGCCGGGCGCGTACGGGCCGGCATAGGACACTGTCTCGCGCGGGATCGCGGTCATCTGCGGCACGGTCGAGGCAAGCGGATCGGCTGCGGCGCCCGGCACGTCGGCGGGGAGAGCCGCGTTCTGCGGGCGCACGCGAACCGTCAGCACCTCGGTCAGCGGCTGGCGGGTGAGCGGGTCGATCTCATAGGCGGCAGCGGGGCTTGCAAGCGCGACCGTCGCGCAGGCAAGCCCGCCCAGGGCAACGACGAAACGGCGCATCAGGGCCTCTCGGGGCAGGCGAAAAATAGGGGACGCGGTGGAAACACCGCCGCACGATGCCGTGCGGACCCTCGCCAACGCGTAAACGCTCGCCGCTTAAAGCCAAGCTTGATTTGTGCTCCGCAACCGGTTCAACCGTCCTCGTGACACGGTGGCCACACTGTGGCAGCTTGGCCTTACGAGCAAGGATTATCGTCGGCGGATGGAACCGGTCAAAGCATCGGGCTGGGGACGGATCGATTGTCGCCCCTATCACGCAAGCGATCTCGAAGCCGTCATTGGCATCTTCCATTCCGCCCTGCGCGAGACTGCTTCAGCCGATTACGATCCGGCGCAGATCGAGGCTTGGTCGCGAATCGATCGGGCCGTCTGGACGGAGCGGCGGATGCGGGGGCATTGCCGGGTCGCCTGGATCGGCACGGAAGCGGCAGGGTTCGCGGATCTCGAACCGGACGGCCGCCTCGACATGCTCTACGTCCATCCCGCACACGGACGCCGAGGCGTCGCGCGGGCGCTGCTGCGAGCTGTCGAGACGATGGCGCTGGATCTCGGCGTCGGCGTGCTACGAACCGAGGCAAGCCTGACCGCCCGACCGTTTTTCGGAGCGGCCGGCTTTCACGTCGTCGAGGCGGAAACGGTGACGCGGAACGGGCAGGCCTTCCGGCGCTACCGGATGCGGAGGGACGGGCTCGGCGCCTGACGGCCTACGCCGCGTCGAGGCCCAGATCGATGATCGCCGAACTGTGTGTGATCCAGCCGACCGAGATCAGATCGACTCCCGAGGCGGCGACCGCTCCGACGGTCTCCCGGTTGATCCGGCCCGAAGCCTCGGTCACGGCGCGCCCATCGACCGTGGCCACGGCCTGCCGAAGGGTGTCGGGGCTCATGTTGTCGAGAAGGACCGCGTCGGCACCGACCGAGAGCGCCTGCTCAAGCTGCGCCAGAGTATCGACCTCGACCTCGATCTTGACGAGGTGGCCGGTCTTCGCCCGCGCCCGCTCGATGGCCGGGATGATGCCGCCCGCGACCGCGACGTGATTGTCCTTGATCAGCACCGCATCGTCGAGGCCGAAGCGGTGATTCGAGCCCCCACCCGCCCGCACGGCGTGCTTCTCCAGCGCCCGCAGGCCCGGCGTGGTCTTGCGGGTGCAGACGATCCGCGCCTTGCCGTGAGGCCGGGCCGCGTCGACCAGGGAGGCTGTCGCCGTGGCGACCCCGCTCAGGCGGCAGAGCAGGTTGAGGGCGACACGCTCGGCCGTCAGCACGGCGCGGGCCGGGCCGGAGAGGCGAATCACCGTATCGCCCGGCGCGACGCGGCTGCCGTCCGGCCGCTCGACCGAGACCGAGAGGCTGGGGTCGATCAGCGCGAAGGCGATAGCCGCGGCGTCCGTACCGGCGATCACGCCGTCCTGCCGGGAGGCGATGACCGCCTCCATGCGCTCGCCCGCCGGAATGATGGCATCCGTGGTAATGTCGCCGGCCCGGCCGAGATCTTCGAGGAGGGCTGCCCGCACCACCGGCTCGACGAGGAGGCGCGGGAGCGGCAGCAGGACGTCGTCAGGCATCGGTGAGTTCCTGAAGCGCGGGAGCCTCCGCCGCGGCGGGCGTAAGCACGGAGTGCCGGGCCGGAAGCTGACCCGGGTAGTCGCTGCGCCAATGGGCGCCGCGGCTCTCGCACCGGTCGAGCGCGGACCGGGCGATCATCAAGCCAGTCGCGGCCGCATCGGAGCCGCGCTCGGAAAGATTGGTGAGATGCGCCACGGCCTGCGACAGCCCCACCTCGTCGCGCACGACGCCGACGCTGCGTTCCATGAGGCTGCGAATCTCGGTCAGTACCGCCGGGACCTCCGGTCGGATCTCAGGCAGAGGCGCCGGCCGGTCGACTCCCACGAGCGCCGACGCGTCGCCGATCGACGCCGCGATGCGGGGCGCGAAGGCCAGAGCTTCGAGGAGCGAGTTGCTGGCAAGCCGGTTGGCGCCGTGCAGCCCGGTCGAGGAGACCTCGCCGCAGGCCCAGAGGCCCGGCACGGTGCTGCGGCCGGCCTCGTCCACGAGGATGCCGCCCATATGGTAGTGTGCCGCCGGACGGACCGGAATCGGCTGCACGGCCGGGTCGATCCCGGCCTCGGCGCAGAGCGCGGCGACCGTCGGGAAGCGCTGCGGCATGCGCTCGCCGAGACGGCCGGTCGTGTCGAGATAGACGGTGCGACCGCGGCCGAGCGCCTGGAAGATGCCGCGGGCGACCACGTCGCGCGGGGCGAGATCCCCGCCCTCGATGCCGGCCATGACCGGCGCGCCGAATTCGTCGATCAGCCGCGCGCCCTCGCCCCGGAGGGCCTCGGTCGCGAGCGGCATGGGATCGCGGCCAGCCGCGATGGCGGTCGGGTGGAACTGCACGAATTCCAGATCGCGCAGGGCCGCGCCGGCCCGCGCGGCGGCGAGCAGACCGCGTCCCAGAGCGCCGCGGGGGTTGGTGGTCGAGGCGTAGAGCGCGCCGACGCCGCCGGTCGCCAGCACCACCGCGCGGGCGGGCAAGCGGAAGGCGACGCCGTCGCGCTCGCACAGGACGCCACGCACGCAGCCATCGGCATCCTGCATCAGGCCGTGAAGGCCGGCGACGAGGATCTCGATCGAGGGCGTCGCCTGAGCCGCGCAGACCAGCGCGTCGAGCACGGTGCGGCCGGTCGAGTCGCCCCGCGCCCGCACGATGCGGCGGCGGCTATGGGCCGCCTCCAGCCCGAGCGCCAGCGCACCGTCGGCTTCGCGGTCGAAGCCGGTGCCGAGGCCGACGAGCCAGTCGATCAGACCGGGCCCGGCCTCGGCGACGCGCAAAGCCACCTCAGGTTCGGTGAGCCCGGCCCCCGCCGCACACGTGTCATCGGCGTGGAGGGAAGGCGCATCGTCGGCGGCAACCGCGGCGGCGATGCCGCCCTGTGCCCAACCCGTCGCCGTGCCGGTGCCCAGGGGGGCCGCGGTGATGAGGGTGACCGGCCGCGGCGCGAGCCGCAGGGCCGTGGCGAGCCCCGCCACCCCGGCGCCGACCACGATCACCCGGTCGGCCGGACTCCGGGCGAAGACGCTCATCAGGCGGCCTGCCGCGGTGAGACGGTCTGGGTCGGCTTGACGGCGAGCATCCGCTCCACGGCGAGCCGCGCCCGTTCGGCAAGTCCTTCCTCGACGATGATCTCGTGCGTCATCGTCTCGAGCGAGCGGCGGATGTTGCTGAGCGTGATCCGCTTCATGTGCGGGCAAAGATTGCAAGGCTTGATGAACTCGATGTCCGGGTTAGCCACCGCAATGTTGTCAGCCATCGAGCACTCGGTCACGAGCACGACCTGCGAGGGCCGCTTCTCGGTGACGTAGTTCATCATCATCGCCGTCGAGCCGGAGAAGTCCGAGGCCTCGACCACCTCCGGCGGGCATTCCGGGTGGGCGATGACGGTGATGCCGGGATAGCTGTCCCGCACGTCGGCGATGTCGGCTGGCGTGAAGCGCTCGTGCACTTCGCAGTGACCCGCCCAAGTCAGCAACTCTACTTCGGGGACTTGGCTCTGGACGTTGCGGGCGAGAAACTCGTCGGGGATCATCAGAACCCGCGGGACGCCGAGCGCACGCACTACGTCGGCGGCGTTGCCGGAGGTGCAGCACACGTCCGATTCCGCCTTCACCGCGGCGGACGTGTTGACGTAGGTCACCACCGGCACGCCGGGATACTTCGCCCGCAAGGCCCGCACGTCGGCGGCGGTAATCGAATCGGCGAGCGAGCAACCGGCGGCCATATCGGGCATCAGCACGGTCTTGCCCGGGTTCAAGAGCTTGGCGGTCTCGGCCATGAAGTGAACGCCGGCCAGGACAATGACGTCCGCATCCACTCGCGCCGCCTCGCGCGCTAGCGCCAGGCTGTCGCCGACGATGTCGGCCACGGTGTGGAAGATCTCCGGCGCCTGGTAATTATGGGCCAGAACCACCGCGTTGCGCTCGCGTTTCAGGCGGAGGATCGCCTCGACGTCCGGGGCGAGCGCCGGCCACTCGATGGCCGGCACATGGCGGCTCACCCGCTCGTAGAGGTCGGGGAGCGGGAAGGCCCGTCCGGCGGGCTCGCGAAAGGCGGTTCCTGCCTCGGACATCGCGGTCTCCTTTATGCTCAAAATGAGCATTGCGCCGCCTAACTTAGGGGTGGCAATCCTCGTTGTCCAGATATGCTGAGAGTGAGCATAACGTTTTTGCGACGCAACACTTTCGCTGCATCCGCACATCTCACGTCCGAGCTCGGGGCCGATCTTCGCAGCCGCACGAAGCATAAGAGTTTCAAAAGCCCATGGGCCGGCCTAATCGGTAAGCCATTCGCCACCTAAGCGATCATTGAAAGCCGGTGTTAACTCCCGCCGAGTCATCATCCTGGTCATCGCTACGAAAGGCTTTCTACCTATCCGAGATTCAACCGGCGGGTGAGCAACGATTACCAAGAACAACGATCTTGGGTCCGCCGTTCGCAATAAGTGACAAAGAAGAACGTGGGGGTCCTCTAACGCCATGCTGTCTTTCAAGCTCGGCCGCAATGCCGGACCGTCCGCATCTGTCACACCCGACGTTCCGCCCGCCGGAACGTCTGATGAGGCGCGCCTGATCGGCGCGCTCAAGCGCTTGGCGGATCGTGCTGCGCTCGATGTGTCCACCGCACCGGGGGGTGCGTTGGACGTCGCCCTGAGCGAGCTCGAGCGTGCTCAGAATCACGGGCTGCGTGCCGAGCGGAGTCATATCGCCGCCATCGCCCGGGAAGCCTCGGAAGGCGCCATCAACATCGGCTGGACGACCTACGATGTCGGCGAGGTCGCGCAGGCCACGCAGACGATCGCGAGCGCCATCGAGGAGATGGGGGCATCCATCGCGGAGGTCGCCGAGACGTCGGAGGCTGCCGGCTCTAGCGCCGCGCAGGCGCGCGAGGCGATGGCCGCCTGCATGTCCGACGTTGGTAATGCCCGCTCGGCAATGGATTCGATCCGCGATCGCACGCATCAGATCGATGAGCGGCTTCAGTTGCTCCAGAACGCCATCGCCGAGATCGGCACGATGGCGGGCACCATCGCCACGATCTCCAGTCAGACGAACCTGCTGGCGCTCAACGCCACCATCGAGGCGGCGCGCGCCGGCGAGGCGGGCCGCGGCTTCTCGGTCGTCGCGGCCGAGGTGAAGTCGCTCTCCGGGCAGACCGCCCGCTCGACCGAGCAGATCCGCACCTGGCTCCACACGCTTCAGGGCGAGATGAGCCAGATCGCCCGTGCCGTCGAAGAGAGCCGTTCGGCGGTCTCGACCGGCAGCTCCGTGGTCGACAGCCTGGGAACCCGCGTCGAGGGCGCGGCCGAGCAGATCGCGCGCACGAGCGAGATGACCACGGCGCTGGCCGCAGCCATCACGCAGCAGAGCAGCGCGACGGCGGAGATTTCGAGCAGCGTTCAGAACATCGCCGCGAAGGCGGCCAAGACCCGCACCGAGATCGACAGCATCACCAAGCGCCTGGTCAAAGCCGAGACTCTGGCACAGACGGCGCTGGCGGATGCGAGCGGGCTTGGCCACTACGAGTTGGTGCGCCTGCCTGCCGATCTCGGTCTTTGGAAGCGCGGGCTCGCGACGATCCTCCTCGGCGCCGGGCCCGCCGATCCGGCCGCCGCCGTGCTTCGCAACCGCGCCGCCCGGCAGGTTGCACAGGGTCTCACCGCCGACCCCGTCCGCCGACAATGGGTGGACGCGTTCCTGAAGGCCGAGGCCACGGCCCACGAAGAGGCCGAGCGGATGGTCAAGGCGATCGCCCAGAACAACTGGGATGTCGGAACGCCGGCCTACCAAGCCGCGAATGCGGCGATGAATGACATGGCCGAGGCCGCGGCACGGATCATCGAAGCGGCCTGAGCCGCGAGCGTCCGTTCAAACCGAAACCGTGAGGCCGCCCCTGCCGATCCGGCAGGGGCGGCCTCGTCAGCGATCAGGCGGCCTCGTCGTCATCAAGCGTCGGATCGCCGGTCCAGGCGGTGGCGAAGGCGGCCAGATGACGTGCGTCGGAGAAAGCGAGCACCGTCACGGTGCGCTCCGTCGGTGCGGCGCCGGGATAGGGCGCGAGCAACACCGTCTCCTGCGACAGGCGGGCATCGGGCGCCTTTGCATCGAGCCACGCCTTCGCCTCCGGCGTCAGGGTCGCCGGATCGGCGAGCGCCCGCGAGTCGGAGCGCAGCACGATGATCGTCGTGCCGAGTGCCGGATTGGCGTCCTGAATCTGCTTGATGATGTCGATCATCAGCCTCTCACTTCCGATGCCGCGAAGTCGCTGAGCTGCACCGCCGGCTGCGTGTCGGTGAAGTTCGGGATGTCCCCGAAGATCTCCGGTCCGTCCGCCGTCGCGGCGGCCTTGAACGCCTCGGCGGATTCGAAACGCAGCAGCGCCATCACCTGATAGGGCGGCGTGCCGCCGTCCGGGGTGCCGACGCCCTTCACGACCGTGTAGTCGTGCAGGCCCTTGGAGGTCCAACGCTCGCTGACCAGCGGCATGTGCTTGTTGAGATAGTAGTCCATGTCGAAGCGGGTGCCGGCGCCGCTCGGATACATCACGCTGACGAGGATCATGGCGTCTCCTTACGCCGGCTTTTTCTTCAGGCCGGCGGAACGGGAACATGACGCACCCCTCCGCCGGATCAAGCCGAACCTTTCGTCAGTGCAGCTTTACGCGCGGTTCGGTGCGCCGGGTCAGAGCGCGTGCCAGGGCGTCGAGGCTGGTCTTCCACCAACCGTTCACCGCCGTCTCGTGCATCTTGTAGAGCGAACGGTACATCAAGCGGGCGAAGAGCCCGGCGATGAACATGTTCCTTCCCTGAATGAAGCCCATCAGGTTGCCGACCGCAGTGTACTCGCCAAGCGAGACGAGCGAACCGAAGTCGCGGTACTTGAATGGCTTCAGCGGTCGGCCCGCGAGACGGTTCGCCATCTGCCCGTACAGGTGCGAGGCCTGCTGGTGGGCCGCCTGGGCCCGCGGCGGGATCGGCGTCTGCGAGCCCTCCTCCACGAGGTAGGCGCAATCGCCGATGGCGAAGATGTCCGGATCGCGGGAGGTCTGCAGCGTCGGCGTGACGACGAGTTGATTGTTGCGGGTGCTCTCGAGACCGCCGAGATCCTTCAGGAAGGCAGGACCCTTCACGCCGGCAGCCCAGACCACCAGTTCGGACGGGATGAAGCCGCCGTCGGCAAGCTGAACGCCGTCGGCCCGCACCTCGGTGACACGGGCCTGCACCCGCACCTCGACGCCGATCTTGGCGAGCTGCCCCATCACTTCCGCGGCCAGGCGCTGCGGCACCGCGGGCAGGATGCGGTCGGCGGCTTCCACCAGGGTGATCTTGAGATCCTTGGCCGGATCGATCCGGTCGAGGCCGGTGCGGGCGACCTCGCGGGTGGTGCGGTGCAGTTCCGCCGCCAGTTCCGTCCCGGTTGCGCCCGCGCCGATCACCGTCACGTGGAGCTGGCCGGGACGCACCGGCCCCTCCTGCGTGTGCGCCCGCAGCATGCCGTTGACGAGGCGCTGGTGAAAGCGCAGCGCCTGCTCCTTGGTGTCGAGGGCGATGGCGTACTCGGCGACGCCCGGCGTGCCGAAATCGTTGGTGGTGGAGCCCACCGCCAGGATCAGCGTATCGTAGGAAATCGCTCGCACAGGCGTGACCTCACGCCCCTCGCTGTCGCGGCTGGCGGCGAGATGGATCACCCGCTTCTCACGGTCGAGCCCCGTCATCTCGCCGATTCGGTAGCGGAAGTGGTTGGCGTGGGCGTGGTGCAGGTAATCGACGGCGTGATGGCCGACATCGAGTGAACCAGCGGCAACCTCGTGCAGCAACGGCTTCCAGATGTGCGTGCGGGCGCGATCCACCAGCGTGACGTGGGCCTTGCCGCGCTTGCCGTATTTGTTGCCGAGCTTGGTCACCAACTCCAGGCCGGCCGCCCCTCCTCCCACCACGACGATCTTGTGCAGATCCGTGACCGTTTCGCTCGGAACCATCCTCGCCCCACCTCGAAGAAAAAGGGCCGCCTCGATCGGCGGCGCTTCAGTTTGGAATGATCTTACAACAGCAACCCTTCAAGAACCCACCCGTTCGCAGCGGAGGTGGGGTGCAAGTTTGACAAGACACAGAGGCGTGATTGCAAAAATATTTTTGACGTACCGGTCACTTGATTCTAGCTGGTCGGTGCGCCCGGTTGCCGGAGGGGATGGGCGCGGACCACGGCGTCGAGGGCCAACACCGTTTCGGCGATGCGGCGGACCGTGGGATAGGGATCGGTCTCGATCCCGAAGATGCCGGTGCCGACCCAAAGGCTGACGAGACAGAGGTCGGCGTGACTCACCGCGTCGCCCTGGCAGAAGCGGCCGGTGCCCTCCTCCGTCGAGAGCCGGGTCTCCAGCACCTTCAGGCCCGAGGTGAAGGCGTTGCGCAGGAATTCGAGCATTCTCTCGCGCGGCAGGCCATAATTCTCCATCAGGAACGTGCGCACCCGCGGTACGTAGAGGGGGTGGGTGTCGCACGCCACCACCTGGGCCAGGGAGCGGGCACGGGCGCGCGCCCGAGGCTCTGTGGGAAGCAGCTTCACGCCTGCCTGCGTCTCCTCGAGATAGTCGAGGATCGCCAACGACTGGGTCAGGGGCGGCCCGTCGCCGTCGAACAAGGCAGGCACGGCCCCCTGCGGATTGATCGCCAGGAAGTCCGGCTTGAACTGGTCACCGGCATCGAGGTCGAGGAAGATCTCCTCGTAGGCGATCCCCTTGAGGTTCATCGCGATGCGCACGCGGAAGGCCGCTGCAGAGCGCCAGTTGCCGTACATCTTCATGGCCGGATCGTCCCTCTCTCGGCTCAGAAGCCGTTGAGCGTCAGTTCGGTGTGCTCGACTTGGGGCGCGCTCTCGAACGTGTCCGAGACCAGCGACCGGTATGCCTTCCAGGCGTCGGAGCCTGTGAAGTCCCGCGTATGCGCTTCAAGGGTCTCCCATTCGATCAGCAGGCGATAGCGCTGCGGCTTCTCGATCGAGCGGCGCACAGCGAAGCTGCGGCACCCTGCGGCAGCGCGGAAGATTTCAGCAGCCTGGGCGATGCCGCTCTCGAACGCGGCCTCCGAACCGGGCTTTACGTCGATCTGCGCGATTTCCAGAATCATGGCCGTCGTCTCCAGGGCGAGCACCCGGTCCGGGATCAGGGCTGGGGCTCGATCACTCGGCTATAGCGGCGGTGCCGGAGCCGGCAAAGCCTGTGGGGATACCAGACGTCTCAGAGGCAAACCGCATCGTGATTCGCCTTTATCTTCGGCAATCCGACCCTCGTTGTCCGCGATCCAGTCGATGCTCCAAGTATGCTGGCAGGGAAATGCCTGCTGGACGAAACTTGATCGTCGCCCCTCGATGCCGCGGCCCCGGAGACCTTGCGCGTCGCGGGTCCGAAGAAGATCGGCCTCCGGCGATCCGACCGGGAAGGCTGTCAGGACACGCTTGGCGAAGGCTCGATCCGTCGATCGCAGTTCTTGCGGCAACCCATCGGCCAAGGGCGGACGCGAAGCGGGATTCGGCCTCATCACGGAGGGGACCGCCAGCAGGAGTCCGCCTGCCGGAGTGAGGATCACGAGAACGGTGAAGCCGATGCCCAGGAGGATACGCTCGGAAGGCGTCTTCCTCGCCTCGCGCCCCCGCATCTCGATGAAACGACGAAAAAAGCCCCTCCCTTGCGGGAGAGGCTCTTCGGTCGCCGAAACGACGGATGGTTAGGCTGCGAGCGAGCGCAGCACGTAGGGCAGGATGCCACCGTTGCGGAAGTATTCCAGCTCGTCGAGGGTATCGATCCGGCAGGTCAGCGGAACCTCCTGCTTCGAGCCGTCCGCCGCGGTGACCTCGGCAATCAGCGTCTGGCGCGGCTTCAGCTCGCCCGCCAGCCCCTTGATCGTCACGGTCTCGTCGCCCTTCAGGCCCAGCGACTGCCAGGACGTGTCGCCCTGGAACACCAGCGGCACCACGCCCATGCCAACGAGATTCGAGCGGTGGATGCGCTCGAAGCTCTCGGCGATCACAGCGCGCACGCCGAGCAGCTTCGTGCCCTTGGCCGCCCAGTCGCGCGACGAACCGGTGCCGTACTCCTTGCCGGCGAAGACGACGAGCGGCGTGCCCTCCTCCGCGTATTTCTGCGCGGCATCGTAGATATACATCCGCTCACCGTCGGGCTGATGCAGGGTGAGGCCGCCCTCGACGACGTTGCCGCTCTCGTCCCGCACCATCTGGTTCTTGATGCGGATGTTGGCGAACGTGCCCCGCATCATCACCTCGTGGTTGCCGCGCCGCGTGCCGTATTGGTTGAAGTCCTGCACCCGCACCTGATGCGACTGCAGGTACTCGCCGGCGGGCGAGGCCGCGCGGATGTTGCCCGCAGGCGAGATGTGGTCCGTCGTGATCGAGTCGAGGAACAGGCCGAGGATGCGCGCGCCCTCGATGTCGGTGATCGGGTCGGGCGTCTTGGTCATGCCCTCGAAATAGGGCGGGTTCTGCACGTAAGTGGAGCCGGCATCCCAGGCGAAGGTCTCCGCCTCGGTGACCTCGACGCCCTTCCAGTTGGCGTCGCCGCCAAACACGTCGGCGTAGCGGCTCTTGAACAGCTCCGAGGTGATATTCTCCTCGATGAAGCGGTTCACCTCTTCCGAGGACGGCCAGATGTCCTTCAGGTAGACCGGCTTGCCGTCCGAGCCCTGGCCGAGCGGCTCGCGGGTGATGTCGATCTGGAGCGAGCCGGCCAGCGCGTAGGCCACGACGAGCGGCGGCGAGGCGAGGTAGTTGGCCCGCACGTCCGGGTTCACGCGACCCTCGAAGTTGCGGTTGCCCGACAGCACGGCCGCGGCGACCACGTCGTTGTCATTGATCGCCTTCGAGATCGGGGCCGGAAGCGGGCCCGAATTGCCGATGCAGGTGGTGCAGCCGAAGCCGACGAGATTGAAGCCGAGTGCGTCGAGGCTCGCCTGCAGGCCGGACTTGTCCAAGTACTCACCGACGACCTGCGAACCGGGGGCGAGCGAGGTCTTCACCCACGGCTTCGACGAGAGGCCCTTGGCGACCGCGTTGCGGGCGAGCAGGCCCGCGCCGATCATCACGCTCGGGTTCGAGGTGTTGGTGCAGGAGGTGATCGCCGCGATCACCACGTCGCCGTGGCCGATGTCGAAGTTCGCACCCTCGACCGCGTAGCGGCTGGCGATGTCGGCGGCCTTCTTGAACTCCTTCTCCATGGAATCGGCGAAGCCGGCCTTGGCGGCATCGAGCAGAACCCGGTCCTGCGGGCGCTTCGGGCCGGCGAGCGACGGACGCACCGTGCCCATGTCGAGTTCGAGCGTGTCGGTGAAGACCGGATCGGGCGTCTTGGCGTCGCGCCACATGCCCTGCGCCTTGGCGTAGGCCTCGACCAGCGCGATGCGATCGTCCTGTCGGCCAGTGACCTTCAGGAAGTCGATGGTCTTCTGGTCGATCGGGAAGAAGCCGCAGGTCGCGCCGTATTCGGGCGCCATGTTCGAAATGGTCGCGCGGTCGGCCACCGGCATGTCGTCGAGACCGGGACCGTAGAACTCCACGAACTTGCCGACTACGCCCTTCTTACGCAGCATCTGCGTGACGGTGAGCACGAGGTCGGTCGCGGTGGTTCCCTCGGGGAGCTTGCCCGACAGCTTGAAGCCGACGACCTCGGGGATCAGCATCGACAGCGGCTGACCGAGCATGGCCGCCTCGGCCTCGATCCCGCCGACACCCCAGCCGAGCACGGCAAGGCCATTGACCATGGTGGTGTGCGAATCGGTGCCGACAAGGCTGTCCGGATAGGCACACGGGAAGGGATCTCCATCTTCACCCGCCCCGGTCCATACCGTCTGCGACAGGTATTCGAGATTCACCTGATGGCAGATGCCGGTGCCGGGAGGCACGACGGAGAAGTTATCGAACGCCGACTGGCCCCATTTCAGGAAGGTGTAGCGCTCGCCGTTGCGGGCGTATTCGAGGGCGACGTTGTCGCCGAGCGCCTTCGGGGTGCCGAACTCGTCGACGATCACCGAGTGGTCGATGACGAGATCGACCGGCACCAGCGGGTTGATCTTCTGGGGGTCGCCGCCGAGCGCGACCATGGCGTCGCGCATGGCGGCGAGGTCCACCACCGCGGGCACGCCCGTGAAATCCTGCATCAGCACGCGGGAGGGGCGGAAGGCGATCTCGGTCTCGGCCTTGCCCTTGTTGCCGAGCCACGCCACGGCGGCCTCGATGTCGCCCTTGCGGACCGAGCGGTCGTCCTCGAAGCGGAGAAGGTTCTCAAGGATCACCTTCATCGAGAACGGCAGCGCGGTCGCGTCGGCCAAGCCGTTCTTCTGTGCCTCGGGGATCGAGTAGTAGGCGTAGGTCTTGCCCCCTGCCTCAAGCGTCTGGCGGGACTTGAAACTATCGAGCGATGCCACGGCGAGTCGGATCCTGAGCTGGCGTTAGCGAACACGGAGCAGGCATAACCTGCACCACGAGAGGTGTTCGGCCGGATGCGCTCCAAGGAGCGCGCGCCGCCCCGGGGGTGCCCGGGTAGCGAGTGCCCTCGGGGATCTCCCGGCGGCCGGGAGGCCCGCGAATGACACTCAGGATGGTGCGCGAGGGGCGGTTTGGACGCCCTTGAATGATCGCGCGGCGCAGCCTGAACCGGTCTATAGAACGTTTCGAAATTGGCCGCTACTGGCCCGATGACACAGCCGCGCGCCTGACATTCCAGCTCCGAGTGCCGTGCAAAAGCCGCTCGGTCAGCCACCCCGGCGAAGGCACCGCATCGGCGCAAAGCCGCCCGGAATGCGTCGCGCCGATGGAGCGTGAGGTGGGCGAGCCGGGCCTCCAACCACCCGCGGCCGGCCAGAGCGGCGGGATCGCGGGTCGCTTCCTCCTCGATCGACCGGCGGCTGCTCGGAAGCTCTGACAATCAGTCCTGCGAATCCGCCACCGGGAACCGCGAAACCCTTGCGCCGGAGAGGCGTACGGTTCGCGCGCCGCGAAACGATCGGCTATAGGCCGCAAGCCGTCGGATCGCCGAAGCGATCCGGCCTCGAACCGCCTCTCGTATCGCGGGCGGTCTATCCAGCTTTCCTCGGGACGAAGACGAGACGTGCGGACCCTCCCCTCACCCAAGGCCGATCCGTGCGGTTGATCGTCGAGAATCTCGCCTGCCGCCGTTCGGGGCGCCGGATCTTCGCCGGGCTCTCCTTCGCCGTCGGCCCCGGCGAAGGGCTGATGGTGACCGGACGAAACGGCGCCGGCAAATCGAGCCTGCTGACGATGCTGTCCGGCCGCCTCAAACCCGATGCCGGCGCGATCCGCGGCGAGGGCATCGGCGAGGCCACCCTGCCGGAATGCCTTCACGTCGTCGGTCACCGAGACGGGCTGAAATCGGCACTGACGGCTGCGGAGAACCTTGAATTTGCCCGCGACCTTCTCGGTCACCCAGCCGCCTCTCCAGTGCAGGCTCTGGCGGCGATGGGCCTGCCGCACGTGGCGCGGTTGCCGGTGGGCTACCTCTCCGCGGGACAAAGGCGACGGGTGGCGCTGGCTCGGCTCCTTGTCTGTCGCCGCCCGCTCTGGCTTCTCGACGAGCCGACCGCCGCCCTCGACCTCGCCTCGCAAGGCGTGCTCGCCGGCCTGATGCAGCACCACCGCGCGGAGGGCGGCCTCGTGATTGCTGCAACGCACCAAGCCCTCGGCCTCGAAGATGCCCGCGAGCTGCGCATCGGACCCGTCACCGCTCCGGCCGCGGTCGAGGACGCGTTCGCTGCAGAGGAGTGGCTGTGATTCGCGCATTCTCCGCCCTGCTTGCCCGTGATCTGAAGCTCGCCGCCCGTGTCGGCGGCTCGGGCGCACTGTCGCTGGTCTTCTTCCTGATGATCGTGGTGCTGGTGCCCTTCGCCCTCGGGCCGGATCTGAAGCTGCTCTCGCGGATCGGCCCAGCGATCCTGTGGCTCTCGGCCGTGCTCGCCACCCTGATCGGGCTCGACCGATTGTTTCAATCGGACGAGGAGGACGGCTCCCTCGACCTGATGACCGGTGCCGCCGTTCCCCTGGAACTGGTGGTGCTGGCCAAGGTGCTCGCCTCCTGGCTCACCACCGGGCTGCCGCTGGCGCTCGCCTCTCCGCTGTTCGGATTGCTGGTCGCCCTTTCGCCGAAAGCTATGGGCGCCACGGCACTGACGCTCGCGCTGGGCACGCCGGCCCTGGCCTTCATCGGGGCGGTCGGCGCGGCCCTCACGGCCACCATCCGCCGCGGTGGCCTGATCCTGGCGATCATCGTGCTACCGCTGATGATTCCGACCCTGATCTTCGGCGTCTCGTCGGCCGAGGCCGCCCTCGGCGGCACGGTGCCCTTCGCGACACCGCTCGCGGTGCTGGCCGCTTTAAGCCTGATCGCGGCGGTGGTCGGCACCCTGGCTGCCGCCGCCGCCCTGCGCTGGTCGGAGTGACAACGGCACCGCCTGCAGCCGCTCGCGGGCTTCGCCTACTTGTCGCAACCGATGCAGATGCCGGTGTCGATCTTGTCGTCCTTCCGCTCCATGGCGGTCTCGCGGTCGGGATTGTTTGAATCCCGGCGCGCTCCTCCGGCCCCGGCCGGCGGCATAGTCCGGCCGACGGGCGAGGTGTTGGGCGCGTAGATGGTCGAGGCCGGATCACCACCGGTGCCGGTCTGGGCCGGTCCCTGCGCGAGGGCCGGAACAACGAGCAGGGCGGTGAGGCCCGCTGCGGAGATGAGACGTGCGATCATCGGTAAACTCCCTAGAAGTTCCAACGCCGTAAGCCTTCGACGGTTCACCCGTGGGCTCATGCCCATTCCCTGCCCAGGGACACCGCCACGCTCCGGCCGTCGGCATCATCTCCATCCGTCAGTCAGGCCAGCGGATCGCCGCCTCGCGCAGACCGATCAGACGCGCCTCACCCAATCCGAAGGAGCGGGCGGCATCGTAGACCTCACCCGACACGTTCACTTCGCAGCTTCCGTTGAGGGCGCCTCCGGCGCAGTGGGCGAGAGCCCGCTTATGGCTCGACATCTCCGCGGGACCGACGCGGATCAGAAGCTTGCCGGCCATCCGCACCTCGCCTGCGGCATCCTTCGGCAGAAGTCCGACGCAGGTGATCTCCTCCTCGGTCGTGTAGACGAGGTGGCAATGTTCGAGGGTGACGCGCTCGCCGATATGGTGCTGGGCGGTCTCGATAAAGGTGGCAACATCCGATCGCGCCTCCAGGCCCCTCGATGCGGAAGGGATCAGCAAACCGATCAGCACCACCGCGCAGCCGACCCGCATGACAGCCCCCCCTCCAACGTTCCTGCAACTCGGTTTTGCAATTTGCAGGCCGAGCAGGATCGAGGGGTTCACCGGCGGGAAAAGGAGAGCGTGCGAGGTGGTGGTGTCAGCGCGTCTGGCCGGTTTGCGGCGCGTGAGTGTTCTGATTGTCCGTCGGACCGGTGCGCGTGAAGGCAAACACGACAAGCGCCGCCATCAGCAGCAGCACGATGGGGAAGGCAAACATCCAGCGAGGCATCTCAGGCATCCGAAAACGGCGTCAGGCGGACCGGAACTCGTGAGCGGGCCTTTGGCTCCGTCGAATGAAGCGTTGCCAACATATGCAGTCAGCGCATGCCCCTTCCGACGCTTCGCCAATTGCATTGTGCAGTGCAACGTGAGAAATATTGGGCATGCCGGATCGCGATGGCGTCGCGGTTCTGCAGCCCTTCTTGGGCGTTTCCTCCCTAGACTTCGGGCCGTCCTTCGGGGCGGCCTTTTTTGTTTTTGTTGACCACCCTTACTCGGGCATTCCCCAATACAGGCTGTTGCTCGGATTTGCTGATACGGTTGCACCCTGTGCGGAGTCAGCCACGGAAATCCCGCCTCGGATGTCATCCACGGCGGGTGTCGTCATCAGGCCGCAGGGGCGCCAGGAAACCGAGCAGCCGTTGAGAGACTTGCATGCGGATAGCGGCCCTTCCTGCGTCGTTCAGGAGTTCTCGGGGCACTCGTTCAGGAGTTTCATATGCGCCGCACCGCTCTCACCCTTGCCGCCTTGAGCTGTCTCGGCTCGGGCGCGGCGACCGCCCAAGTCCAACCTCCCGGTCCGTTGGCAGGTCCATTTCCGCCGGGCACGATCATCCAGCGCCAGACCAACACAACCGGCAACACCGTCGATTACATTATCGCGCCCGGCGCCACCGGAGCTGACACCATCACCACCAATTCTGCGGCAGGCGGCAATGCCGGCCAACCGGAGCGCGCGATCCCGCAAGGCAGCGCCGGCGGCGGCAATGGCGGCGGAAGCTCTCGCTAAAGGCAGCTTCGGTGTAGGCAGACCGGCCGCCAGGAGCTTCTGGTGGCGGGTCGACCTTTCTCACGGGACAGTTTCCGGCAGCGCCCGAAGCAGATAAATCTCTGAGAAACAACTTAAATTTCGCATCTCACGCAACATCGAAGAACGCACCGTATTGCGTCTGTCGGATCTGCAGATCATGAGGCGGCATCCGACAACGCAACGGGGAGCAAAGCGATGGGACGAGCGGCAGCGATCGGGTTGTTGGCCATGTTCTGCCTCGTCGATCCATCTCTGGCGGCAGGCCGGCTGAAGATGGACGACAAAGCCTCCCTATGGCCGCGCGCCGGAGCCGGCGAGAAGATCGATTTCGCCAATCGCGTCGGCAAAGCGATGAGCACGCTCTCGCCCGGCCTCGATAGCGGCTATTTCATGCGCTGCCTGGAAGAGGTGGCCAATATCGGCGACACCAAGGCGTTGACGCTGAGCGACATGGTGCGGACCTGCATCTCACTTCAGGGCAGCCGGTCCGGAGGCTCGGAGTAATCCAGCGCCCGCTCGTGGCAGAAGAAGCGGTTTCACGCTCTCAACGAACGAGAGCCTGAATCTCGGCAGCAGCGGCAGCGTGGGAGAGTGGTGCCGCAAGAGGGATTCGAACCCCCGACCCCCTCATTACGAATGAGGTGCTCTACCAGCTGAGCTATTGCGGCGTCGCGTCAGGCGCGTCGAAGCCCAACGGAATGTGCCGGGTCTTAGACGGCTGCCTGGCCGTTGGCAAGCCTCGGAACGTGTCCGTGGGCCGACATCGCGTTGCGGTGGCGGCGGGCTTGTGCGTAAGACCACGCGGATGAACGAGCTTCTCACCACCGACGCCTTGAAGCCACAGTTTCCCGGCAGCCCGGGCCGGCCACCTCTCGTGCTGGCCTCGGCCTCGCCGCGCCGGCTCGCTCTGCTGCAACAGGTCGGCATCGAACCCGATGCGCTCCTGCCGGCCGATCTCGATGAGACGCCGCGCAAGTCCGAATCGCCGCGCGATTTGGCCCGCCGCCTCGCCCGCGAGAAGCTGGAGGCGGCAGGCGCTGCGGCGCGGCGCCGGGACGATCTGCGGGAGGCTTATCTCGTCTCGGCCGACACCGTGGTCGCCGTGGGCCGCCGCGTTCTGCCCAAGGCCGAACTGCTCGACGAGGCGGCCGACTGCCTGCGGTTGCTCTCGGGACGGGCGCACCGCGTCTTCACCGCCGTCTGTATCCTTTCGCCGAAGGATCGCCGCCGCGAGCGAATGGTCGAGACCCGCGTGCGCTTCAAGCGCCTGTCGAACCGCGAGATCGAGGGCTACCTCTCCTCCGGCGAGTGGCGTGGGAAGGCCGGCGGCTATGCCATCCAGGGGCTGGCCGCCGCCTTCGTCGTCAAGCTCGTCGGCTCGCACAGCGCGGTGGTCGGACTGCCGCTCTACGAGACGATGAGCTTGCTTGAGGGTGAGGGATTCCCGGTACGCGGAGCCTGGGGAGCTGCGTCGTGACGCAGGCGGTGAAGAAGGGCCTCGCGCCGTGTCCGATCTGCGGCAAGCCTGCAAACCCCGAGACCAAGCCGTTCTGCTCACCACGCTGCGCCGACATCGACCTCGGCCGCTGGCTCGGCGAACGCTACGTCATTCCCGGCCCGGACGACGAGGAGTCGCTCCTGTCACCCCGCTCGGATGAGGAGGATCGCTCCCGCTGAGGCGAAACCGGTGTTCGGCAAAAAAGCTTCGCCTCGGACCCATGAGAGGCTGGACAGGCTCCAAGCCCTTCACTATACCCCCGCCAGCCGACGACGCAGCGCGACGCGGCGGTTGCCCAGGTAGCTCAGTTGGTAGAGCATGCGACTGAAAATCGCAGTGTCGGCGGTTCGACTCCGTCCCTGGGCACCATTTATCTGAAGCGCCCGCGCGACTCAGAAGTCCAATCTCTCAAAATATTTGCGTAGGTTGATCTAATTGCGAGACTCGTCTCGCTGATCGAGCGACGGAGCCGCGACGGAGCGTCCGCTGGCTCAGGTCACCTCTGCTTCGTCAGAAGGTTCTGCGCTTCGCCGTTACGCGTTTCCGCTTTGGCTTGCGAGCACCGCCCGATGCCGGCTTCAGCATGTCCTTAAGTGCGGCCCGTTGTTGCAGTCGAGCGGCATTCGTCGCTTGGGCCATCCACCAGTTGACTGACGAGAGCCAGAGGCTGAGGGCAGGATTCTTCATGTGGTCTCGCTCAAGCTGCTAAGGTCGTGAAAAAAGTTCTTTCTCAGCCGACCTTGCCTTGCGGAGCGGACGCGAGTTACCCCACGCGGCGAGGCTCTTCGTTCGACCGCCTCTGCGTCATCGTCGGAATCTCGCAATTCCAAGCTCTTGCTGATCAACGACGGTCGATGATGAGCTACCAGTACCGCGTATCGCGGCAAGACATTTCGAACGCGCTCAGCTGGCACAGACTAAACGACTAAACCCAACGCTGCCGACACTCAACAAGACACTAACGCTGGCTCTAAAGAAATCGCGCTGCTCAAGCGGCCAGAATCATCACCACTCGAAGAACGAGTCGAGCCGCGGCATCAGGCAGATGAGGGTTCCTGCAGCTCCAACAACACCTGCCACCATCACAATTGCCGCCACAGCCGGATCTCCGCGTCATCAGTACGCAGCCATAACGTGGGAGAGGCTTGGGGGGTTTCAAACGATCGTTCGGCGCCAGACCGCGGTCAGTGGATCACCACTTCAGATATCGATCGGCGCTCGGACGCGCAGCGAGTGTGATGGCGATCGCGCCGAGGGCACCAATCAGCATGATGGCAGCAGCGAGGATCATGGGCGTTGCTCCGCAGCGGAGGTCGAGGACTGTCGCGAAACCAACGAGCGAAAACTGTGGCCTGTGCCGTGCGGCAGATTGGCCGTTATAAGACCGTCGTTACATTGGTCTTCGTCCTTCAGCTATCTTGTCCGATCCCGAGACCGCGGAGGATGTCGCCGATCGGATCGATCCGGGCGGCCTTCTGCGGCTGCGTCGCCGTCGTCGGCTGAGCCGGAGCGCTCGTCTCGGCGGTGGTCTCGACTGCCGCTGCCGGACGGGTTCGGCTCGCGACCTTAGCGGCACGGTGGCGCCGAACCGCCTGAACCCTTTGCGCGGCGTCCACCTTCACGAAGTCGCCGGCCGCCAGGAGGGCCGCCGTCTCAGCCGATAGCAGGGCGAAGCTCGCGGGCCGCGGCGACGGCATGACGCCGGCTTCGCTCCGGCTCTCCGCCGACGCATCCGTCGCGGCTGCCAGGCTCAATCGATGCCGGGGCGGATCGGTCCACCCGTCGCTGCTGCCAGAGACGGCATCGACGGCAGCACGCAACGGGCGCGACGGACCCGAATCCTGCTCTGCGATGAGCGGAGAGGTCGCAACAAGGCCGATTACCATTACGGCGGCGGTGGCGAAGACGGATCTATAGTGTTCCATACTTGCAGAACGTACCGCCAAGGTTCCGGTTCCGCGGCTCGATGCTGTTGTCGTGGCGGATGATGCGCTTCCCACCCCGCCCGGCCATCACCGCTCGCACCGTTCCAATACGGCGTCGGTTCGATCAACTAAGTGGCGTGTTTCCCGAGTTCTGTCGCGGATCGCTGCGACGCTGCGGCATCCGCTTGACGCCCCCCGCGCCCGCCGTGCTACAGACCGAGCCCGTGACAGACGGGCCGAAGGGTGCGTTTGTCATCAACCACTTAAGCGGCGCTCCGAACCTATAGCAGCCCGGAGCGCTTGACGCGTGTTCGTCCGTCAGCGCGGCGTCTGCCCGCGCTCTCGAACGCGCCCCTCTTGGGCCCGGTGACCGTTTGAGGACCCTCCTCGATCTCCTGCGGGTGATGCGACGGCGCGATCGGCGGCGGCTCGCATGGCTCGGATTGGGCCTCGGGCTCGCCGCCCTCCTCGAAGTGGTTGGCGTCGCTTCGGTGCTGCCCTTTCTCACCCTGGTCGGCGATCCCGGCGCGACGGCGCGCATCCCTTCGCTCGCCGCCCTGCGTGATGCCCTCGGCCTCGGCGACGACCGTGCCTTCCTTCTGGCCACGGGGTTCGCCGCGCTCGCCGCGATCCTGCTCACCAGCGCGGTGAATGCCGCCTTCGCCTATGCTCAACTCCTATTCGCGCACCTGATCGGGTACGACTTCGCGCGGCGCCTGCTCGCCCGCTACGTCGATCGCGAGCGGCTGTTCTTCACCCATGCCAACAGTGCCGAACTTGCCAAGAACGTGCTGAGCGAGACCGACCGCCTCGTCGTGGGCGTGCTCACGCCCGCAATGGTAATCGCCTCGCGCGGCGCCTCGGCGCTGGCGGTGGTGATCTTCCTCATCGCCTACCAGCCGCGGCTCGCGCTGATCCTGGGCGGCGGCTTCGGCGGGCTCTACGTCGCGATCTATCTGGTGATGCGGGCGCGGCTTGCCCGGCTCGGCACGCGGGCGGTGGCGGGCAACGAAGGGCGCTACCGCGTGGTGCAGGAAACCTTCGGAGCGCTGACTGAACTCAAGCTCTACGGCCGCGCGGAGACATTCACCGGCGGCTTCGATGCCCCCGCCCGCTCCTATGCCCACGCCCTCGCCTCCAGTCTGGTGACCGGGCAGTTGCCGCGCTTCGTCATCGAATCGCTCGCCTTCGGCGGCGTCATCGCCGTGGTTCTGTTCGCGCTGACGCAGGGCATCGACACGGCGGGGATGCTGCCGCTGCTCGGCCTGTTCGCCTTCGCCGGCTACCGCATGCTGCCGGCCTTCCAGAACATCTTCACCTCCGTCTCGCAGTTGCGCTTCCACCTGCCCGGCGTGCGCCTGATCGTCGACGCGCTGGCAGGCGAGCGCGAACGCCCTGCCCGCACGACGCAACGGCTGCCGTTCACACAGACGATCCGCCTAGACGGCGTCACGTTCGATTACGAACCCGGCCGCCCGACCCTGCGCGGCATCGATCTGACCATCCCGGCCCACACCACAATCGGCTTCGTCGGCCGCACCGGCTCGGGAAAATCGACGCTGGTAGGCCTGATCCTCGGTATCCTCACGCCGACCCAAGGGCGCATCCTGATCGACGGCCGGCCGCTCGACGCGGAGAGCCTTCCGGCCTGGCAGAACCGGATCGGCTACGTGCCGCAGGACGTGTTCCTGATCGACGGCAGCATCGCGCAGAACATCGCCCTCGGCATCGAGCCGGATCGGCTCGACCGGGCGGCCGTGGAACGCGCCGCGCGGCTCGCCGGTGCGCACGACTTCGTCGCCGCCCTCGGCGACGGCTACGACACCGGTGTCGGGGAGCGCGGCGCGCGGCTCAGCGGCGGCCAACGCCAGCGCATCGGCATCGCCCGCGCGCTCTATCACGACCCCGACGTGATCGTGTTCGACGAGGCGACGAGCGCGCTCGACGGCGAGACCGAGGCCGCGGTGATGGAAGCACTCGGTGCGCTTGGCGGAACGCGGACCATCATCATGATCGCCCACCGCCTGACCTCACTGCGCCGGGCCGACACGATCCATGTCGTCGAGGATGGGCGGATCGTCGCCTCCGGGCCGCCCTCGCAGGTGATCGCGGAATCGGCCGCGCCTGCCCCGCCCGACAAAGCCGTCGCGGCGCAGGATCGGTAGCGGACCCGCTTCGGCCCGGCTATCGCTTCCAGGCAGAGAAGCGGCACGGGGGAGAGCGGCATGGGCGAGACGGTCGAGATTCGGGCCGGGGACGGCAGCACGGCGCGGATCGCGCTGCGCGGGGCCGAGCCGGTCTCCTGGCAGGTCGAAGGCCGCGAATACCTCTGGAACGGCAATCCGGAGCACTGGAACCGGAGCGCACCGTGGCTTTTCCCCGTGGTCGGCGCCTCTGCCGGGGGTGAGGTGCAGGTCGAGGGCCGGCGCTATCCCATGGCCCAGCACGGCTTCGCCCGCGACCTCCCCTTCGCCGTCGTCGGCTGGAGCGACGATGCGGTCTCCCTGAGCCTGAGCGACGACGAGGCGACGCGGGCGCATTACCCCTTCCCGTTCCGGCTCACCATCGAGGCCCGCATCGCCCCCAGGGCGCTGGATTTCAAGATCAGCGTCGAGAATCCGGGCGAGACTTCCTTGCCCTACGCCCTCGGCTTCCACCCCGCTTTCCCCTGGCCCTTCGCGGACGGCGAGCGCCGTGCCGGCGGCGGCTACACGGTTTTGTTCGAAGAGGCCGAGCGGCCGTTCGTGCCAGAGGTCGGTGCGGGTGGGTTACTGGTGCGCAGCGAGCGTGCGTTGCCCCTCGATGGGGCGCGGCTCGACCTGGATCCGGAGCTGTTCACCGAGGCGCTGGCTTTTCTGAACGCGCGCAGCCGTTCGATGCGGTTCGAGGCGCCGAACGGCCGGGCCATCGCCATGCGGATGGACGACTTTCCCCATCTCGCGGTCTGGACCAAGCCGACGGCGCCGTTCCTGTCGCTGGAAGCTTGGACCGGCCATGCCGACTGGGCCGACTTCGACGGCGCACTGGCGGAGCGCGATTCGCAGCGACTGTTGGCGCCGGGCGCAACCGCCCGGCACGGAATCGCCCTCGCGATCGAAGGGTGAGCCTAACGCTCAGTCGACGGCGATGATGACGTCGGAACTCTTGATCACGGCGTAAGCCTCGCCGCCGACCTTGAGCCCGAGCGCATCGACCGACTCGTTGGTGATGGCCGAGGTGACAACCTGACCGCTGGCGATCTCGATCTTCACATGCGCCGTGGTCGAGCCCTTCTCGACCGCGACGACCTTGCCCTTGAGGACGTTGCGCGCGCTGAGCTTCATGGAAGACCTTTCTTCGATTGTGAGGAAGGCTCTCCCTGCCCCAGTGCCGGCAGTCGGGCAAGCGGCGCCGGCCAGCCTATCCCTCACTCTTCAGGGAGCTCGTCCTCGCCAGCCTCGGCCTCCTCGGAGACGCGGCGGCGGCAGCCCCACTCGGCCAGCATCGCGTTCATGTCGTCGAGCACGAAGTGGCGGGCGCTGTCACGGTCGTAGCCCTCATCGAGGAGATCATCGTACTCGGTGAAGGCGTGGCGGGCGAAGGCCGTGAGCGCGAGCCAGGCCGCGTTCTCCGGCACGGCGCCGCGCAGGCCGGGACTTCGAAGCGCCCGGTCCACCACAGTTTCCGCCTCGAAATCCGGCAGGCGCGGGGCGAGCCGAACCAGCGCCTGCGTCACCAGGGTGCGCCGATCCGGTATTGCTGCGGCCTCCGCCGGACGGTCCGGGCTCCCTCCCCTCTTCATGCGACAGTCTCGCCTCGATGCGGGAAAACGGCAGGACACGAAAAAGGGCGGAGCCTCGCGGCCCCGCCCCCCAAAATCGTTGCAGACGAAACGTCTTAGCGCTTCGAGAACTGGAAGCTGCGACGGGCCTTCTTGCGGCCGTACTTCTTGCGCTCGACGACGCGCGGATCGCGGGTGAGGAAGCCTTCGCGCTTGAGCGGCGAGCGCAGCTCCGGCTCGTAGTAGGTCAGGGCCTTGGACAGGCCGTGGCGCACGGCGCCAGCCTGACCGGAGAGCCCGCCGCCCTTCACCGTGACGGTGATGTCGTACTGGTCGACGCGGCCGACGATCTCCAGCGGCTGGCGCAGGATCATGCGCAGCACCGGACGGGCGAAGTAGGTCTCGACCGGGCGGCCGTTGACCACGACGGTGCCGTTGCCGGGCTTGATCCAGACCCGGGCGACCGCGTCCTTGCGCTTGCCGGTGGCGTAGGCACGGCCCTGGGCGTCCAGCTTCTGGACGTGGACGGGCGCCTCGTTCTCGGGGTTGCTCGTCTGGGTGTTCGCCCGATTGAGATCGGCGAGGGACTGAAGGGTCGCCATGATCAAGCGCTCACGTTCTTACGGTTGAGGGAGCCGACGTCGAGCGCCTGCGGCTGCTGGGCCTCGTGGGGATGCGCGGCGCCCTTGTAGACGCGCAGGTTGCCGAGGATCTGCCGGAAGAGCGGGCCGCGGGGCAGCATGCGCTCGACAGCCTTCTCGACCACGCGCTCGGGGAACCGGCCCTCGAGGATGAACTTGGCCGAGCGCTCCTTGATGCCGCCCGGATAGCCCGTGTGGTGGTAGTAGACCTTCTGGTCGTACTTGCGGCCGGTGAACTTCACCTTGTCCGCATTGATGACGATGACGTTGTCGCCGCAATCGACGTGGGGCGTGTAGGCGGCCTTGTGCTTGCCGCGCAGGCGCATCGCCACGATCGAAGCGAGACGGCCCACGACGAGGCCCTCGGCGTCGATCACGACCCACTTCTTGTCGACGTCGGCGGGCTTCAGCGAAGTGGTCTTCATGGCCGATTCCCGTGCCGGTGACGTTTGAAACAAGGCGCCGCCGCGTCGGGTGAGGACGCAGCGGCGTGCGGAAGGGTCACTACGGAGGATTTGCGGCGGCGTCAAGGCGCGATCCCAGCTCGGAACGCAGAAAACCGTAATGAAACGAAGACGCTTGGCCTTACGGTATTTTGATACCACATATCTCGGGTGGTGTCGCGCATCATCTGCGCGGCCTCCCGGCATCGGGGTGAGAACAAGAAAAACCCGCCGCGGATGGGACCGGGCGGGTTGAGTTGGAGATTCGTCCGGATAACCCGAACATCAAGACAGACGGACGATCCTGCCGGTTAATCCGTCGTCGATGCAAAAAATTTCATTTTTTGCCTCGACCATCGATCGCAAAGCGTGATCACACAGCGCCGGCATGCGGGGCCGGCGCCTCAGTCGAGATGGCATCGACCGTCCGCTGTGCCGGCTCCGGACCGCCATCGGCCCGGTCGATGCGGATTTCCATGCCGGTCGGCTCCATCGCGCCGAAGGGCGTCGAGAAGGCAATCTCGGCAGCGTCCCGTCCGACACCGATCCGCACCAGCCCGTCGAGATGGGCTTGGCGCGTCGCATCGAACAGCCACCAGCGTCCGTCGAGATAGGCCTCGAACACAGCGTGGAAGTCGCGCGGCACGAGACCGTAGGCGTAGCAGCTGACGAAGCGCGCCGGGATGCCGAGCGCCCGGCAGAAGGCGGTTCCGAGGTGGGCGAAGTCGCGGCAGACGCCCGCCCGCTTGAGCAGCGTCTCGTCGGCGGTCGTCTCGGCATCGCTGGCGCCGCGCTGGTACGCGATGTGGTCGTGGATCCAGTTGCAGATCGCGTTGACCCGCTCGTGCCCCTTCGGGAGCGCGCCGAACTCGGCCTGAGCGAAAGGCGTCAGCCGATCGGAGGAGACGAAGCGGCTCGGCAGAAGGAAGGGCAAGATATCGAGCGGCAGTTCGGAGACCGGCGTTTCACCGATGGTCGCCGGATCGGCGCGGGTCACGCTGAGCGCGACCTCGGCATTGTAGTCGAGGGAGAACGGCCCAGGCTTCACGTTCACGCCGAGATAGCGGTTCTTCTGATCGGGATGGACGTAAACCCGGCGCGCGAGATCGGGCGACAGAGTCAGGCTCTCGCCGACGATGTCGAGGCTTAGCAGATGCGCAACCTCGACATTGAAGATGAAGGTAGTCGGACTCTTTACCTCGTAGGCGAGGCTGCAGCCGAGCTTGAAGCGCACGGTCGGTCTCCGGAAATTTGCGGGGGCGCGGCCTCGCTTGAACGAGGCATTTGGCCGCAAACGCTGAAACGGTCCGTGGGCTCCGCTTTCAGGCTGCCTCTTTTTTGCGCTGCAACAGAAATACCGTGAGCGAGCGGACGCCCTGAGCCCCGTGAATCAGCACGCCCTCGATGTCGGCGGTGGCCGACGGTCCGGTATGGAGCACGGCGTAGGCTGCCTGGGCGAAGTCGGGCCTTTTGTAGGCCGCCTGGATATTCACGACGATATCGGCGGGATCGAGCAGCACGATCAGGTGCTGGGCAAGGTAGGCGACCGAGTTCACGATCAGGTCGTCCTGCGTGAACAGCACCGAACCGGTCTCGGCCACGCCGAAGCGGGCGCGCACCACCGCGACGTCCACATCGGCCAGATCACCCGGCTTGCGGACGGCCGCGAGATCGCGGTTTCCGGCGAATTCCGGCACGGCGGAGGCGATCACCCGCGCTCCATCGAAGCGCGACCGCACCGTCGCGAAGGGATCGGAAGCGGGGCCGGCCCGCTCGACGCGGCCGCCCATCTTGCCCAGGCGCTCGGTGAACTCGGCCACGTGGTCGTCGCCCACGAGCGGCGCGAAGGTCGGTACCTCGGGAAGCGGAAAGTCGCCGACCGGGCGGTTGGTCCGCAGCCGAGCGAGGATGGCGTCGCGGGCGCTCACGCGTCGCTCCCCTTCTTCATGCGGTTCTGCCGGTACCAAGCGTGGAAGCTCTGGCGCGGGGCGTGCGGCATCTCGCGCTTCTTCCCCCAGGTGTTGGCCGGATTGTAGACGGCGAAGCGCGGCAGCACGCGGAGCGCCGAGTCGGCGGTCTGAATCGCGGCGCGGTAAGCCGCCGGGCGGCTGAGAACCGCGCCGGCCGCCTTCATCATGCCCTGCTTCAAGAGCGGGATCTGGTGCTCCTCGGCCAGCACCTTGCGCCACGCGAAGATCTGCTCGTGGATGTTGATCTTCACCGGGCAGACGTTGGTGCAGGAGCCGTTCATGGTCGAGGAGAACGGCAGGGTGGAGTATTTCCGCTTGTTGAAGGTCGGATCGATGATGAGGCCGATCGGGCCGGAATAGGTCGCGCCGTAGGAGAGCCCGCCCGAGCGCCGATAGACCGGGCAGGTGTTCATGCAGGCGCCGCAGCGGATGCATTTGAGCGAGGTCCAGAACTCTTCCATCGCCAGCCGCTCGGAACGGCCGTTATCGACCAGCACCATGTGCATCTCGGTGCCGGCCCGCGGCCCCCGGAAATGCGAAGTGTACTGGGTGATCGGCGAGCCCAGCGCCGAGCGCGAGAGGAGGCGTATGAAGACGCCGAGATGTTCGACCCGTGGGATCAGCTTCTCGATGCCGATCGAGTGGATCTGCAGCGGCGGCACGTTGCCGGAGAGGTCGGCATTGCCCTCGTTGGTGCAGGTCACCACCGTGCCGGTCTCGGCAATCGCGAAGTTGCAGCCGGTCAGCCCGGCATCGGCCTTGAGGATCAGCGGACGCGTGGTCTCGCGCTGGCTCTCGGCGAGGTAGTGGGCGTCGTCGTTGTCGGGGTCGGTGCCGAGCGTCCGGGCGAACACCTCGGCCACGTCGATGCGGGTCTTGTGGACCGCCGGCATCACCACGTGGCTGGGCTCTTCGTCGTCGAGCTGCTGGATGCGCTCGCCGAGATCGGTCTCGATCACGTCGATGTCGTGGGCGGCCATGAAGTGGCGGAAGCCGCACTCCTCGGTCAGCATCGACTTCGACTTCACGAGCGACTTGGCGCCGTGTTTCTTCAGGATGTCGAGGACGATGCGGTTATGCGCCGCCCCGTCCTCGGCCCAGTGGACGTGGACACCGTTGGCCTTTGCCGCCGCCTCGAATTGTTCGAGGTAGTGGTCGAGATGGGTCAGCGTGTGGGTCTTGATCTGCGAGGCAAGCTCGCGAAGTTCCTCCCATTCGGGGATGCCGTGGGCGGCGACATCGCGCTTGCGGCGCACGTCCCAGAGGCGCTCGTCATGGGCCTTCTGGTGGAGCGGCGCGGCGAGGAAGCGCTCGGCGGCCTCCGCCTGATCGATCGGCCGATTGCCGCGCACCTTGGCGCCACGGGGCTGTGGCTCGCGGGGCGCGTCGGCGCGGATCGGCTTCGAGGTGGCTTCGGCGTGCTGGAGGCGCTCGCCACCAGGGCCGCGCTCGCTCTCGTCGGAGGGAGCGCGCACCTCGCGGTGGAGCACGTCTCCGGTCTGGCGCGGGGTCAGGTCGTCGGTGCTCATGCGGCGGCTCCGTTCAGCACCTGGGCGATGTGGATGTACTTCAGCGGGACGCCGAGGCGCTCGGCGCAGCCCTTCTGATGCATCAGACAGGAGGAATCGGCCGAAACGACGTATTCGGCGCCGGCCCGGGCCTGATCCGTCACCTTGTCGTAGCCCATCTTCGCCGAGACGGCCGGCTCGAACACCGAGAAAGTGCCGCCGAAACCGCAGCACTCGTCGGGCCGGGTCAGGTCAACGACCTCCAGGCCCTTCACCTTCTTCAACAGGTTGAGGGGTTTCGAGAAGAACGGACGATTGAGCTCGGTCGGTCGGGCATGGCCGATGCCACGCAGCGCGTTGCAGTTCGAGTGGTAGGCGACCTTGTGCGGAAACGCCGCCCAGGGCAGCTCCTCGATCTTCAGGACGTCGTGCAGGAATTCGACGAGCTCGAAGGTCTTGGCGCGCACCGCCTTGACCTCATCGGTCTGCGGGATTGCGGTGAGGTGCTCGCGCACCTGATGCACGCAGGAGCCGGACGGGGCGACGACGTAGTCGAACCCGGAGAAATTCTTGACGAACAAAGCCTCGGTCGCGGCCGCCTCTTGGTGGCAGCCGGTGTTGGTCATCGGCTGGCCGCAGCAGGTCTGGTCGTAGGGATATTCGACGGTCAGGCCGAAGCGCTCCAGCAGCTCCAGCGTGGCAATGCCGACCTCCGGCTCGAAGGCATCGACGTAGCAGGGAACGAATAGCCCGATCCGCATGGCGCTCTTTGATCGCGGTTTCAGCCGATTGCGCGACTTGTCCACCTTGGAACGGTTTCAAGCCGGCACTGGCTGCATACGCCCGCGATCTCGGGTTTCCAAGCGCTGCCTAGTCGCGTCGGTCAGTTCGTCACGGGCGCGGACCGGCCAGCCGCGCGGATGCGGCCGAGCACGCTGGCATAGTTCTCCGGCGTCACGATGCCGACGAGCTTGTCGCGGATCACCCCGTCGGGCCCGATGATGAAGGTCTCCGGCACGCCGTAGACGCCGAGATCGATGCCGGCGCGGCCGCTCGTGTCGGCGCCGACCGCCGCGAACGGCAAGCCGTTGCGCTCCAGCCAGCGACGGCCCGCATCGCCCGGATCCTTGTAGTCGATGCCGACGAGACGGATGCCGGGCTCCTGCGCCAGCCGCATCAGCATCGGATGCTCGACCTGGCAGGGCGCGCACCACGACGCGAAGACGTTGAGGACGGTGACCTGCCCCTTCAGGTCGGCACTCGACAGGCCCGGCACCGGTTTGCCGTCGGCCTGAAGGCCGCTCACCGGCGGGAGCGCGAAGGCGGGCACCGGCTTACCGATCAGCGCCGAAGGCAGCGCCGCGGGATCGGCACCCGAGCGCAGCCGCACGAAGAAGGCGACCGCCAGCACAGCGAAGACGAGAACCGGCAGCAGCACGAGGAGCGAGCGGCGGGGACGCTCGCCGCCGGGCGGCACCGCTCCGGGAGCTCGCACGTTCATGGGCGGCCTCCCCGGTCGTCCTGCAGCTCGGCGAGCGCGCGGCGCTGCGCCCGCCCGTCCCGCCAGCCGTTGAGAATCAGCCCACCGAGCACCAGGGCGGCGAAGCCGTAGGAGCCGGCGATGAAGGGGGCGTAGGGTCCGAGGTCCATGGCTCTGCTCAGATCGCCTGTCCGACGGGAAGGGGCGCGGCCGCGCGGGTGACCGGGACGGCGCCCTCGGCACCGGCATCGAGCCGCTCGGCCTGCCGGATCAGCAGCGTGCGCACGCGGCGGCGGTCGATCTCGGTGCGCATCGCCTGAAGGTGTAGGGTGACGCCGAGCAGGGTCATCGCCAGCACCATCTCGAGCAGCGGGTAGAGCATGGAAGAATCAATCGATGAGCCGCCCATGCGCAGGATCGAGGCCGGCTGGTGCAGGGTGGACCACCAATTCACCGAGAACTTGATGATCGGCAGGTTCACCGCGCCGACCAGCGTCAGGATCGAAACCGCACGCGCCGCCCGGCTCGGATCCTCGATCGTCCGCCACAGGGCGATGATGCCGCAATAGATCAGGAACAGCACCAGCATCGACGTCAAACGCGCGTCCCAGACCCAGTAGGTGCCCCACATCGGCTTGCCCCAGAGCGAGCCGGTGACGAGGCAGATCAGGGTGAAGGCCGCGCCGATCGGGGCCGCGGCGCGTTGCGACACGTCGGCAAGCGGATGGCGCCAGACCAGCGTGCCGATCGCCGACAGCGTCATCGCCGCGTAGAAGCCCATGCCGAGGATCGCCGCGGGGACGTGCACGTACATGATCCGCACCGTGTCGCCCTGCTGGTAGTCGGGCGGCACGACGAAGAAGGTCAGGTAGAGTCCGAAGGCGACGAGCGCGGCCGAGGCGGCGGCGAGCCACGGCATGGCCACGCCCGTCCAGCGCAGGAAGTGGCCCGGATGGGCGAGACGGTTCCAGAGAGCGGTCCACATGGCCGCTTCCATACCGCCGAGTGCGCTGCAGCAGCAATGCGCGTCAATGTCCCGGCACCTCCCTCCCCTGCGGATGGCGCGCAAGTCGACGCGCTGCGGAACATTTGGGCAGGGATCAAGCGGAACGGCTCGCAATATCGACGCTTACCGAATTGTCCCGCGCGAAATCAGCATTTCGGGATGAGAAGACCACGTTGCAGGCCGTTCCATGCTGATCAAGACCGGATACGACATCACCTTCGAGACGGACGCCGCGACGCCGATGTCGCTGCTGCTGAGCGTCCACCCCTCGCGTCAGGGCGATCTGCGCAGCCCGGAGACGATCCGCTTCGATCCGCCGGTCCCGCAGCGGCAGACGCTGGATGCCTTCGGCAATGTCTGCACCCGCATCGTCGCGCCGGCCGGGCGCCTCTCGATCTCGGCGGATTTCCTCGTGGCCGATACGGGCCTGCCCGACACGATCGCGCCCGAGGCGGTCCAGGTGCCGGTGGAAGCGCTGCCGGACGAGGTGATGCTCTACCTGATGGCGAGCCGCTACTGCGACACCGACCATCTCTGCGAGTCCGCTTGGCAGCTCTTCGGCCATACGCCGGAGGGCTGGGGACGGGTTCAGGCCATCGTCGATTACGTCCACGCGCGCATCCGGTTCGACTACCAGCAGGCGGATGCGACGCGAACCGCCTCGGACGGCTACCATCAGCAGGTGGGCGTCTGTCGCGATTTCGCGCATCTCGCCATCGCGTTCTGCCGCTGCATGAACATCCCGGCACGTTACTGCACCGGCTATCTCGGCGATATCGGCGTGCCGCCGGTGCCCGATCCGATGGATTTCTCCGCGTGGTTCGAGGTCTATCTCGGCGGGCGCTGGTACACCTTCGATGCCCGCCACAACACGCCGCGAATCGGGCGGATCGTCATGGCGCGTGGTCGCGACGCGACGGATTGCGCGATCTCGACGAGCTTCGGCACGGCGCGTCTGGTCAAGTTCGAGGTTCACACCGACGCGGTGGCGGACGGGACGTCGGCCGATCTGATGCGGGCGGCGTAATCACGCCATCAGTCGATCGGCCACGTCCTCAGCGAGGGAGAGCGAGGAGGTCAGACCCGGACTCTCGATCCCGAAAAGCTGAACCAGCCCCGGCAGCCCGTGCTCGGGCGGGCCGTCGATGCGGAAATCCGCCGCCGGCTCGCCGGGGCCGCTGAGTTTCGTGCGGATGCCGGCGTAGTCGGGCATCAAACGCCCGTCCGGCAGGCCGGGCCAGTAGCGCCGGATCGCCGCCTCGAAGCCTGCGGCGCGCGCCGGATCGACGGTGTAGTCCGGCTCGTTCACCCACTCGACGTCGGGGCCGAACCGCATGCGGCCGGCAAGATCCAGGGTCAGGTGGATGCCCAGGCCACCCTCGACCGGCGCCGGGTAGATCAGTCGCGTGAAGGCCGGCTTGCCGCCGCACCCGAAATAGCTGCCCTTGGCCAGCACCTGACGGGGCACGCAAGTGGGCGCCAAACCCTCGATCCGTCGGGCGAGGGATTGAGCGCCGAGGCCGGCGGCGTTGACGAGACCGTCGACCTGCAGCGTGCCCGGTGCCACGCCGCCGAACCGGACGTGCCATCGCCCGTCCCGCCGCTCGGCGGATTCGATCGGGGTATGGAGGGCCAGCACGCCGCCGGCATCGTCGAGATCGCCGAGGAGGGCGAGCATCAGGGCATGGCTGTCGACGATTCCGGTCGCGGGCGAATGGAGCGCGGCGACGCAGGACAGGGCCGGCTCCAGGGCGGCGGCTTCGGCCCGGTCGAGCAGCCGAAGGTCCTCGACCCCGTTCGCGGCGCCGCGCAGACAGATTGTTTCGAGCGCCGAGTGCTCCGCCTCCCGCGTGGCCACGATGAGCTTGCCGCAGAGCCGGTAGGGCACACCGTGACTTTCGCAGAAGCCGACGAGGCGGTGGCGCCCTTCCACGCAATGGCGGGCGCGGAGTGAGCCCGGCGGGTAATACATCCCGCCGTGGATCACCTCCGAGCTGCGGGCGGACACACCCGTGCCGATCGCCGCGGCCGCCTCGGCGAGGATGACCGAGGCGCCGCGTAGGGCGAGGGCCCGCGCGACTGCGAGCCCGACCACCCCGGCTCCAACGACCAGCGCCTCCATGCCACGCCTGCCTCATAACTCACGACGCAGGCCATCCTCCCCGGCCGCGAGGATCCGGCGGTGCCCGGAGCGACGAGCCGACCCGATCGCTCGCCCGATCGTTTGCCCGACCTTGTCGGTCTCAGTTCTTGCTGTCGAGCGGGCGCCCGAGGAGCCGCGCGAACTCCGCCTCGATTTCCTCCACCGAGAACGGGTTCTGGCCCCCGGCGGGCGGCTCCGTTGATTCGGCCTTCGGCTCGCTCTTCGGCGGCTCGGGTCTCGCGGCTCCGGGCCTGAACGGCTCGGACTTGGGAGACTCGGGCCTGGAAGACTCCGGCCTAGGAGTTTCGGGCCTGGGAGATTCGGGCTTGGCCGACTCGGATCTGGGAGATTCAGGCTTGACCGGTTCGGGTCTGGACGGCGCCACGAATTGCGGCGGCGCGACGGGCTTGGCGGACGCCGCCGGCTTCGGCTCGGGCCGAAGCTCTGGTCTCGGCTCGGCCTGCGGCGGCGGTTCCGGCTTGGCCGGGACGGGCGTCGGCACAACGGACGCCGGTGGCGCCGAGCGGACGGGCTCGACCGACCGGGGCGCCGCCACGGCAGCCATCGCGGCCGCCACGGGATCGGGTTCGGAGGGTGCCGGCTCGGCCGGCTTCAGGGCCGGCGGCGGTGTTTCGGGGGCACCGGCGGGCGGCGGCGTGACGGCGGACGAGGGACGCTTCAGCGCCACCTGGAGCTGGCGTGCCATGTCGGAGAGAACCGCCGGATCGACCGCTCTCGGTTCACGGCTCGCCATAATCGGGGCCGGCTCGGATACGGGCTCCGGCGCTACCGCTGCGTCCGGTCGAGGGTTGCGTTGGGAAGCGGGCTCCGGGCGCGGGCTGACCACGGGCGGCGCCGTGCGCCGCATCAGGCGGCTCACCGGCGTGACCGGCCGGGAAGGTGCGTCGGCGGGCGAGATCTCGGGCTCGAACAGATCGGGATCGAGGGGCGGAGCCCGGTCGGTCGCGGGCGGCGCGCCGGGAACGGCGGGCGGCACCACCTCCGGCATCGCGAAGGTCGGGGGCATCGGCGAGTCGAGGAACGGGTCGGTGCGCGGCGGTTCCAGGCCGCCGGGTTCGGCGGCGCCGATCTCGCCCGCGCGGACAGCGCCCTCCGCGGCGTAGCGGCTCCCTGCGCCGCGCTGGATATGGCGCTCGACCACGACGTCGTTGGGGCCGCCGACGAGCAGCAGATGCTCCACGTTGTCCCGCCGCAGCAGGATGAGCTGCCGCTGCCGGTCGAGTTCGTAGATGTCGACGATGCCGAGCCGCGGCTGGCGCCCGCGACCACCTGCCCCCGCCGAGAGGGTAAGGCCGCGCCCGGAGAGCCGCATGAACAGCAGCGCCGCGATCAGGAACAGCACCAGGATGACGAGAAAGATCACCAGGAACTGCAGGGCGTAGGAGCCCTCGGAACTGAAGAACGCTTGCAAGACCTGCGTCTTTCGTAGTCGGGGCTCCGGTGTCGGCGCGCGGCGCCCAGCAGCGACTGGAGCCGGCGGGCGACGCGAACTCGGCCCCACGCAATACAGAAGGCGATTATCGCCTCCGGCTCGCTGCCCGGCAACAAAGGCTGACACTTCGTTAACAACTCGGTGGGGTCGAAACCGAGCTTTCTGCACCTGAAACGTGCCGTGCGGCACTGTGAGCACGCGGCAGGATTTGCCGGGTTAACGGCTCCTTAACCATGTTGGCGGCAGTTTCTGCCGGGTCCGGATCTGCGGCTCCTTCGACTTTCATCGCCCGCCGCGCCGGCTCCGAGGCACCATGTCGCTCACCGACCTGCCCCTGCTCGGCATGCTGCGCACCCGGATGCACTGGCATCAGGCGCGCCAAGGCCTCCTCGCCGAGAACGTCGCCAATGCCGACATGGCGGGGTTTCGCCCGCGCGACCTGGCCGAGCCCTCGGCCGGCTCCGCCGGCCTTGCCGCCCCGCTCGGAGCCTCCGTCGGCGGCGATGGCCTCGCCCGCACCGCTTCCGGGCATATCGGCCTGTCGGCGAGCGCCGGGCCGAATGCCGACCCTCGCCGCTTCAAGGGCTTCGAGGTCCGACCCTCCGGCAACGGGGTGAATCTCGAGGAGGAGATGATGAAGGCCGGTGACAACCAAGCCGACTATCAGCTCGTCGCCACGCTCTACCAGAAGAGCCTCGACGCCCTGAAGATCGCCGTCGGCAAGCGCTGAAGCGGGTAAGCGGAGACCGTCATGGATTTCCTCAAGAGCCTCGGCATCGCCGCCTCCGGCCTGAAGGCGCAGTCGGGACGGATGCGCATCATCGCCGAGAACATCGCCAACGCGGATTCGACCGCCCAGACCGCCGGCGGCGACCCTTACCGGCGCAAGATCCCGACCTTCACGAGCCGCTTCGACCGCGAATTGAACGCCAGTGTCATCGAAGCCGGCCGGGTGCGGCGCGATCCCACACCGTTCCGCACCAAGCATGATCCCGGCAACCCGGCCGCGGATGCCCGCGGTGAGGTGCGCCTGCCGAACGTCAACGGGCTCATCGAGAACATGGACATGCGCGAGGCCCAGCGCTCCTACGAGGCCAACCTCAACATGGTGACCGCCACGCGGCGGATGATCTCCCGCACCCTCGAGATCCTGAAGGCGTAGCCCCGATGACGACCTCCGCCTTCGCCGCCGGCGCCTACGGTGCCGCCCAGAGCCTCGCTCGCCCCGGCGCCCCGAAGCCCGCTCAGGGCATGGCCCAGGGGCTGACCGCACCGGGCGGCTTCACTGGCTTCCTGCAACAGAGCCTCGACAGCGTGGCCCAATCCGGCGCGCAGGCCGACCGCGCCGCCCTCTCGGCGGCGGCGGGCAAGGCCAACGTGGTGGATGTCGTCACGGCCGTGGCCGAGAGCGAGACCGCCCTCCAGACCCTGGTCGCGGTACGCGACCGCGTGATCTCGGCCTACGAAGAGATCATGCGCATGCCGATCTAGTTTTTGGCCCCTCCCCGCGTGCGGGCAGAGGGAACACCGCCGCCCACAGCCAAAGCCGAAAGCCCCATGACCGGCCTCGCCATCCTCGACATCGCCCGTGACGGCATCTTCGTCTTCCTGAAGGTGGCCGGCCCGCTGATGATCGTCGCCCTCGTCGTCGGCTTGGTCGTGTCGCTGTTCCAGGCGCTGACGCAGATCCAGGAGCAGACCCTGATCTACGTGCCGAAGATCGTCGCGGTGTTCGGGGTGATGCTCCTGATGCTGCCCTTCATCGGCGATGCCATGTCCGCCTACATGGCGCGGATCGCCGCCCGGATCGCCGCAGGCGGGTAATGCAGCGGCAGCGCGGGCCCGGCCGAGCGTGTAGGAGGGGCGGGCATGACCACGCCGCTCGACCTGCTGCTGCTGCCCGGCCTCGCGGCGGCCTTCCTCATCACCTTCGCCCGGGTCGGCACGCTGATCATGCTGATGCCGGGCCTGGGCGAGCAGCTCATCGCCGGCCGCATCCGACTTGCGCTGGCGCTCCTCGTGACGCTGGTGCTGTTCCCCACCGTGCGGCCGATGCTGCCGACGGGCAATGCTGCGCTCGCCGCGCCGGCCCTGATCGGGCTCCTGTTCGGCGAGATCCTGATCGGGCTGATGCTGGGCCTGTGCGTGCGCATGATCGTCGCCGCTCTGCAGACGGCCGGCACGGTGATCTCGCAGCAGCTCGGCCTGTCCTACGCCATGACCATCGATCCGACGATGGGCGGGCAGCAGGCCGCGCTCGGAAACTTCCTGGCCCTGCTCGGCGTCACCCTGATCATGGCGACCGACCTGCACCACATCGCTCTCGAAGCGATCGGGCGCAGCTACGTCCTGCTGCCGCCGAGCGGTGTGCCGGCCATGGCGGACGCCGCCAAGCTGGCCCTCGACGCCTTCAGCCGCGGCTTCGCCCTGGCGGTGCGGATCTCCGGGCCCTTCATCGTCTTCGGCATCCTGTTCAATCTCGGGCTCGGCGTGCTCTCCCGGCTGATGCCGCAATTGCAGGTCTTCTTCCTCGCCGTGCCCGCCTCGGTGCTGATCGGCATGATGCTGCTCGTCGGCGCGCTAGGCCTCGTCATGGGGCTGTTCCTGGACGATCTCGGCCGCTATCTCGGAGCGTTCCTCGGGCGCTGAGCGTCCGCGCATCGATCCGGAACGGGGGAGCCTGAGCCGGTGTCCGACGAGACCGACGACGAGGACAAGACCGAAGACCCGACGCCACGGCGCATCGAGCAGGCGATCGAGCGCGGCGACGTCCCGAACTCCCCCGAGATCAACACCTTCTTCATCCTGGCGGCCTTCACCCTCGCCCTGATGCTCTCGGCCCGCCCCGTGGCCGAGGGGCTGACCCGCGACATGCGCGGCTTCCTCGAACATGCCGGCAGCCTGTCCTCGGATGGGGGCACCTATCTCGGCGTCGCCTTCCGCGCGGGTTGGGTCTGCGCCAAGGCGCTCGCCGTGCCGCTCGGCATCGCCATGCTCGCGGCCCTCGCCGCCGGCCTGATCCAGCACCGGCCGATCTTCACCGCCGAGAGCCTGATGCCGAAATTCTCGCGCATCTCGCCGATGGCCGGGGCCAAGCGACTGCTCGGCACCGATGCCTGGGTCAATTTCGGCAAGGGACTCGCCAAGATCATCGTGGTCGGTGCGGTCGCCGGGGCGATCCTGTGGAACGAGCACGACCGGGCGGAATCCTTCGCCCAACTCGATCCGGGTGCGGCGCTTCAGGGCACCCTCACCCTCGCGCTCAAGATGATGGGCGGCACGCTCGCCATTTACGCCGCCATCGCCCTCAGCGACGCGCTGTATCAGCGCCACCGCTGGCACACGCGCCTGCGCATGACCAAGGAAGAGATGAAGCAGGAGCACAAGGAGAGCGAGGGCAGCCCCGAGGTGAAGGCCCGGGTGCGTCAGTTGCGCCAGGCGCGGGTGAAGAAGCGGATGATGGCCGCCGTGCCCACCGCGACCGTGGTGGTGACGAACCCGACCCACTTCGCCGTGGCCCTGCGCTACGAGACCGGCATGGCCGCGCCCATTTGCGTCGCCAAAGGCGTCGACTCGCTGGCCTTGCGCATCCGCGCGGTCGCCGCCGACCACGACGTGCCGGTGCTGGAGAACCCGCCGCTCGCCCGCGCCCTGCATGCCACGGTTGAGATCGATCAGGAGATTCCCGCCGAGCACTATCGCGCAGTTGCAGAAGTGATCGGTTTCGTGCTTCGCCTGCGCCGCCGGGCCGCCTGAGGCGGATTTCTGTTCCGCATGGGACGGCGAAGTCGTTCAGGCGCCACGGTTTATGCACCATTGTCCGGCAATGCTCCGGCACAAGGCGCGGCGGTTGACGACCCACAGGGCTCGAAGCAGCGAGTGCGGCGGCCAAAGGGTGGCGGCCATGTGCGAGGGATGGGTAGGGCCTGATGGCTGAGGTCAGCGGACCAGCGGTGCCGGCGTCCGGTTCGATCGATCGTTCGGAACGGCCCGGCCGGGTCGGCCTGCTGCTGATGCTGGCGGGGCTGCTCGTCGGCGCGGCGGTCGGGCTGTCGTTCGTCGCCAACGAGCAGGCGCAGCCGCTCATCCTCGCCCTGCTGGCGCTGCTCGCCATGGCGGGCGTGTTCTTCCTGTTCGCCCTGGCCATCGGCGCGCTGCAGCTCGCCGGCCCGGCCGCCCGCGACGACATCACCCGCGCCATCGTCGATGCGGCCCCCGAGGGCAAGCTCGTCGTCGAGGATAACGGGCGGATGATCTACGCCAACGAGGCCTATATGCGCCTTGCGGGCGGCGACAGCTTTTCGAACCTCCGCTCGATCGAGCGCATCTTCGTCGGGGCGCCCGAGGTGTCGGAGGCCGTCTACCGGCTCGCCCAGGCCTCCCGCGACGACCGCGCCTACGCGGAAGAGATCCGGATGTCGCCCCCGCCGGGCGGCGCGCCGGATCGCGACTTCGCTTGGTACCGCATCGCGGTGCGGCCGATCCCGCGCCACCGCGGCTCCGCGGCTCTCTGGACGGTGAGCGACATCACCCACGAGCGCGAGCGCCAGGAGAACGTCTTCCAGGAGCTGCAGCACGCGATCGATTATCTCGATCACGCGCCGGCCGGCTTCCTCTCGATCGATGCGGCCGGCTCGATCGTCTACATGAATGCGACGCTTGCCTCCTGGCTCGGCTACGACCTCGCCACGGTGGGTTCCGGCGGGCTGAAGCTCTTGGAGATCGCGCCCGGCGCCGACATGCTCACGGCCGCTCCTGGATTGCCCGGCGAGGTGCGCACCGATCGCTACGACATCGACTTGCGCCGCCGCAACGGTCAGCCCCTCCCGACCCGGCTCTACCACCGCGTCGCCTACGGGCAGGACGGGGCGCCCGGCCCCTCGCGCACCTTCGTGCTCAACCGCTCCGCCGGCTCGGATTCCGACGAGCCGCAGCGCGCGGCGGAGGTGCGGCTGGCCCGCTTTCTCAACAACAGCCCGATCGCCATCGCCACCCTCGACCGCGACGGCCGCGTCATCCGCGCCAACACCTCGTTCGTGCGGCTGTTCGCCGGCATGCCGCGCCAGCCGGCGGCGGAAGCCGGCCGCGATGCGCCGGACCCGATGATGCGCGACGCCGTGCTGGAGCGCGACCGCGGCGCCATCGAGGGCGCGCTGGCCCGCGCCGCCAACGGTTTCGGCGGCCTCGATCCGATCGAAGTCGGCCTGTCCGGTCCCGGCGAGCGCTCGGCCCGCGTCTGGATGAGCCCGGCGGATGCCGACGGGACGCAAGGCCAGGATGCCGAGGGCAAGGCCACCGGCGACGGCGACCGCGAGCGGGTGATCCTCTACGCCCTCGACACCACCGCTCAGCGCCAACTGGAGCAACAGGTCGCCCAGACCCAGAAGATGGACACCGTGGGCCAGCTTGCCGGCGGCATTGCCCACGACTTCAACAACGTGCTCCAGGCGATCATCGGCTACTCGGATCTGCTGCTCGCCAGCCACCGGCCGACAGACCACGCCTTCCAGGACATCATGCAGATCAAGCAGAACGCGAACCGGGCCGCGTCCCTGGTGCGCCAACTGCTGGCCTTCTCCCGCCGCCAGACCCTGCGACCGGAGGTGATGGATGTCGGCGAGGCGCTCTCCGACCTGACGCTGCTGCTCAAGCGCCTGCTCGGCGAGCGCGTGCAGCTCGATTTCCGCCACGGGCGCGAGATCTGGCCGATCAAGGCCGACGTGAATCAGTTCGAGCAGGTGATCGTGAACCTCGCGGTCAACGCCCGCGATGCCATGCCGGGCGGCGGCAGCCTGACGATCCGCACCGCCAACTGCCCAGTCGACGGCGAGCGTCCGGTCGGGATTCCGGCGGGCGATCACGTCATGATCGAGGTGACCGATACCGGCGAGGGCATCCCACCCGAGGTGCGCCAGAAAATCTTCGAGCCGTTCTTCACGACCAAGGAGATCGGCAAGGGCACCGGGCTCGGGCTCTCGACGGTGTTCGGCATCGTCAACCAGTCGGGCGGCGCCATCGACGTGCAATCGCAAGTCGGCGAAGGCACCACCTTCCGCATCTACCTTCCGCGCCACGAGCCCGGCATCGAAGCGCTGCCCGAGCCGCTGCCGCCGCCCCGCGCGATCGCCGGGCGGGATACGACCGCGCCGGCCAAGCCCGACCCATCCGATGGGGCGGAGCCGAAGCCCGAATCGGTCGAGACAACCGACGCGAAGCGGACCGAGCCGGACACGGACGCCGCGCCTCCCGTTGCGCGGGCACCGGAGCCGCCGGCGAAGCCGGCGACCGACCATACCGGTCAGGGCACCGTCCTGCTCGTCGAGGACGAGGATCCGGTTCGCGCGGTCAATTCCCGTGCCCTGTCGGCACGCGGCTACACCGTGCTCGAGGCCGCTTCGGGGATTGAGGCCCTCCGCCTGATCCAGGAGCATGCCGATGGCATCGATGTGGTGGTGTCGGACGTCGTCATGCCGGAGATGGACGGTCCGACCTTGCTGCGCGAGTTGCGCAAGCACGATCCCGATCTCAAGGTGATCTTCGTCTCCGGTTATGCCGAGGACGCGTTCCGCAAGAATCTGCCCGAGGGCGAGACCTTCAACTTCCTGCCCAAGCCCTTCAGCCTGAAGCAGCTCGTCGAGATGGTGAAGCGCACGATGGCGAGCTGATCTCGACCGGAAAGCGAAAGTGAGCGCTGGACGGAGCGAAGCGCCTGTGCGTCGCCCCGTTCTGCCGCGGTTGCTGCGGCCGGAGCTCTCTCGATCGATGGGAAGATCTCAGGCCCCTCGATCGTCGGGTTCGTCCCCGTCCGTATCGGCTGGAGCGGCTGCTTCCCCTTCCTCGGCCTGGAGGCTGCGCCGCAACTCGAACAAGCTCATCTGCAACAGCGTGCGCTGCCTGAACGTGGCAATCGGCTCGAGGCGCTCCTCCGCTTGACGCAGAAGCTGCTCGATTGCGCGAAGTTCATTGCGGTCTATCGGCATGACGATGGCCTCGTCACGCATACGACCGAGATACCGTCGATGTCCTGGCTTTCTCATTCTGAGTTGAACGTGACATCAAGATGCCGGGCATGACCATTGCTCTTCGAAAGAATTCAACTTGACAGTGTCGGCCCGAACTCAAAGCAAAGCCAGAATTATACGCAGATTTTTCATATTTACTTCATCTATGTTTTTATTTTCATATTGATCTTCACCTTTTTAATATGATCTTGCTTTGCTGTCTAAAAAATTATGGAGAGCTATGAAAATCATCACTCATCAATTTCAAATGGAAATCGTTAGTTATTTCCACATCGGGCGTAACATAATCGTCGCAGACCACTTTATCAATTCCGTAGTCCCGTCCACTTCGAAACGAACGCGGCATCCGGACGGGGAACGGCGCGATGCGGCGGCGGACCGGAAAGCACCGACGCAGCCCTTGCGCGATGAGAACAAAACAGGTACGAAATCGATCAGCTCCGGCGGATTGAGCGCCGTGCCCCTCCCATGCATAAGGAAGCCTCGCGATGGCCCAGCCTGCGCTGAAGATGGTGGATTCCTCGACAATGGCAGCAGCCGACAAGGACAAGTCCAAGGCGATCGAGGCTGCGCTGACGCAGATCGAGCGCGCCTTCGGCAAGGGCTCGATCATGCGCCTCGGCAAGACCGACAAGGTGCAGGAGGTCGAGACCGTTTCGACGGGTTCGCTCGGCCTCGACATCGCGCTCGGCGTCGGCGGCCTGCCGCGCGGTCGGGTGATCGAGATCTACGGCCCCGAATCGTCGGGCAAGACGACGCTGGCGCTCCACACGATCGCCGAGGCCCAGAAGAAGGGCGGCGTCTGCGCCTTCGTCGACGCGGAGCACGCCCTCGACCCGGTCTATGCGCGCAAGCTCGGCGTCAACCTCGACGACCTGCTGATCTCGCAGCCCGATACCGGCGAGCAGGCGCTCGAAATCACCGACACGCTGGTGCGCTCCGGCGCCATCGACGTGCTCGTGGTCGATTCGGTCGCCGCGCTGACGCCGCGCGCCGAGATCGAGGGCGAGATGGGCGAGAGCCAGCCGGGCCTCCAGGCGCGCCTGATGAGCCAGGCCCTGCGCAAGCTCACCGGTTCGATCTCGCGCTCGAACTGCATGGTGATCTTCATCAACCAGATCCGCATGAAGATCGGCGTGATGTACGGCAGCCCCGAGACCACCACCGGCGGCAACGCGCTGAAGTTCTACGCTTCGGTGCGCCTCGATATCCGCCGCGTTTCGACGCTCAAGGATCGCGACGAGGCCATCGGCAACTCGGTGCGCGTCAAGGTCGTCAAGAACAAGGTCGCGCCGCCCTTCAAGCAGGTCGAGTTCGACATCATGTTCGGCGAGGGCGTGTCGAAGGTCGGCGAGCTGATCGACCTCGGCGTGAAAGCCGGCATCGTCGAGAAGTCGGGCGCGTGGTTCTCCTACGACAGCCAGCGCCTCGGCCAAGGCCGCGAGAATTCCAAGGGTTTTCTGCGCGACAATCCGGATATCGCGAACAAGATCGAAGCCTCGATCCGCCAGAATTCGGGGCTGGTTGCCGACCGCATCCTCGAGAATGCCAAGCCGACCGCCGAGGATCTGGACGAGGGCGAGGCGTAACCCGCTCCGCTCCACCGGAGCCAATCGAGACCGGCCCGTCGCGCGAGCGGCGGGCCTTTTTCGTGCATGGCGCGTCCTCCGTCATCCGCCACGGACCTGCCGACGTGACTTGCACAGCTTCGGCCCGTATGAGGGCCCGACAATGCTGCCGCGCTGCCCGTCAGCCGGCTCCCGACGCGACTTGATTTCCGAGCCTATCCGATGAGCGGCGTCAACGAGATCCGATCGACTTTCCTGGACTACTTCCGGGATGCCGGGCACGCAGTGGTGCCCTCGTCCTCGCTGGTGCCGAAGAACGACCCGACGTTGATGTTCACCAACGCCGGCATGGTGCAGTTCAAGAACGTCTTCACCGGCGTCGAGAAGCGGCCCTACGTCAAGGCGACCTCGTCGCAGAAATGCGTTCGCGCCGGCGGCAAGCACAACGATCTCGACAATGTCGGCTACACCGCCCGGCACCACACCTTCTTCGAGATGCTCGGCAATTTCTCCTTCGGCGATTATTTCAAGGCCGATGCGATCGAGCTGGCCTGGAAGCTGATCACCAAGGAGTTCGGCCTCACGCCCGAGCGGCTGCTGGTGACCGTCTACGCGGATGACGACGAGGCCGCGGGCCTGTGGCGGAAGATTGCCGGCTTCTCGGACGAGAAGATCATCCGGATCGGCACCTCCGACAATTTCTGGCAGATGGGTGATACCGGCCCCTGCGGCCCGTGCTCCGAGATCTTCATCGACCAGGGCCCGGCTTTGGCCGGCGGACCGCCCGGCTCTCCGGACGAGGATGGCGACCGCTTCCTCGAATTCTGGAACCTCGTCTTCATGCAGTACGAGCAGGTCGAGCCGGGGGTGCGCAATCCCCTGCCCCGGCCCTCGATCGATACCGGCATGGGCCTGGAGCGGATGGCCGCGATCCTCCAGGGCGTCCACTCGAACTACGACACCGACCTGTTCCGCGCCCTGATCGATGCGGTGGCCCACGCCGTGTCGCGCGCGCCGGAGCCCGCGACGCGCGCCTCCTACCGCGTCATCGCCGACCATCTGCGCTCGACCTCGTTCCTGATCGCCGACGGCGTGCTGCCGTCGAACGAGGGCCGCGGCTACGTGCTGCGCCGGATCATGCGCCGCGCCATGCGCCACCTCGAACTGCTCGGCGCCCGCGATCCGGTGATGTACCGCCTCGTGCCGACGCTGGTGCGCGAGATGGGACAGGCCTTCCCCGAACTCGTCCGCAACGAGGCCCTGATCTCCGAGACCCTGCGCCTGGAAGAGGGCCGCTTCCGCAAGACCCTGGAGCGCGGCCTTGCCATCCTCGACGCGGAGACCCGCGATTTGAGCGCTGGCCAGAATCTCTCGGGCGAGACCGCCTTCACCCTCTACGACACCTACGGTTTCCCCCTCGACCTGACCCAGGACGCGCTGAAGGCCCGCGGCATCGGCGTCGACACGGGGGCCTTCGACGCGGCGATGCAGCGCCAGAAGCAGGCGGCGCGTGCCGCTTGGCAGGGCTCGGGCGAGGCCGCGACCGAGACCGTCTGGTTCGGCATCAAGGAGCGCACCGGCGCGACGGAATTTCTCGGATACGAGACCGAGACCGCCGAGGCCGTCGTCAGCGCCCTCCTGCGCGAGGGCGGCGAGGTCGAGACGATCAAGGCCGGCGAGTCCGGCATCGTCGTCGTCAACCAGACACCGTTCTACGGCGAGTCCGGCGGACAGGTCGGTGATACCGGCACGATCTCCGGGCCCGGCCTCATGGCGCGCGTGACGGGTACGGAAAAGAAGCTCGGCGACCTGTTCGTGCATCACGTCACGGTCGAGGAAGGCACACTCTCCGTCGGCGCGGCCGTGGAGATGAAGGTCGATCACGCCCGCCGCGCCGCGATCCGCGCCAACCACTCGGCCACCCACCTGCTGCACGAGGCGCTGCGTCAGGTGCTCGGCGACCACGTGGCCCAGAAGGGCTCGCTCGTCGCCCCCGAGCGCCTGCGCTTCGACATCAGCCACCCGAAGCCCATCGACGAGGCGGAGCTGAATCGCGTCGAGGAGATTGCCAACGCGGTGCTGCTCCAGAACGCGCCGGTGGTGACCAAGCTGATGGCGGTGGACGAGGCGATCGAATCGGGCGCCCGCGCGCTGTTCGGTGAGAAGTACGGCGACGAGGTCCGCGTCGTCTCCATGGGACGGCCCGTCGATGACGAGGGCCGCGAGGTCGAGGGCCGGTTGCCGAACTTCTCGATCGAGCTGTGCGGCGGCACCCACGTGTCGCAACTCGGCGAGATCGGCCAGATCACGGTGCTCGGCGAGAGTGCGGTCGGCGCCGGCGTGCGCCGGATCGAGGCGATGACCGGCACGGCCGCGCGCCGTCACCGCGCCAGCGAGAGCCGCACGCTGAGCCAGCTCGCCAGCCTGCTCAAGGCACCGGTGGGCGACGTGCCGGACCGGCTCTCCGCCCTGATCGAGGAGCGCCGCCGGCTAGAGAAGGAGCTGACCGACGCGCGCAAGAAGATCGCCATGGGCGGCGCAGCGGGCGGCGGAGACGAGGCCCGCGAGGTCAACGGCGTGAAGCTGATGGCCCGCGTCGTCGAGGGGGTCGAGATGCGCGACCTCAAGGGTCTGGCCGACGAGGGCAAGAGCCGCCTCGGCTCCGGTATCGTCGCCATCGTCGGCGTCTCGGCCGACGGCAAGGCCGGGCTCGTTGTCGGCGTCACCGAGGATCTCACCGACCGCTACGACGCGGTCGGCCTCGTGCGCGCGGGCGCCGGACATCTCGGCGGCAAGGGCGGTGGCGGGCGCCGGGACATGGCTCAGGCCGGCGGCCCGAACGGTGCCGGTGCGGATGCCGCGCTCGCGGCCATCAGCGAGGCGCTTGCCGCCGCCTGACCCGCCCGCGCGCAGGCAGGAGACAGCCGAACAAAATCAGCATCGATCACGGAACGGTGAGTGAATTCGCGGCTTGGTTGGCCGCGAACCCCCGCCGCCTCCGAGCCTTGTGCCCGGCGCATTCCGTTCCCGGATCCTGTCTGCGCTGGATCGGGAGCGGAGCGTCAACGTTCCCGTGAGCCGATGAAACTCTTTCGCTGCCAGTCCTGCGACAACGTCCTGTATTTCGAGAACCGCTCCTGCGAGCGCTGCGGCCACCGGTTGGCCTACCTGCCCCAGCTCGGCCGCATCTCCGCCCTGGAGCCTGCGGGCGACAACAACGCCTGGACCCCTCTCGCGGCGCCCGAGCACCCAAGCTTCCTCTGCACCAACGCGTCGCACGACACCTGCAACTGGATGGTGCCGCCGGGCACGACCGACGCCTTCTGCCTCGCCTGCCGCCACAACGGCATCGTGCCGGACGTGAGCGACCCGGTGAACCTGAAACGCTGGCGCGAGATGGAGCACGCCAAGCACCGGCTGTTCTACACCCTGCTGCGCTGGAACCTGCCGCTGAAGACGCGCGTCGAAGACCCAGAGCACGGCCTGATCTTCAACTTCCTGGCTGATCCGCCGGATGCGAGCGGTCCGAAGGTGATGACCGGCCACGAGAACGGCATCATCACCATCGCCCTCGTGGAGGCCGACCCGGCCGAGCGCGAGAAGCGCCGGACCGCCATGGGTGAGCCCTACCGGACGCTGCTCGGCCATTTCCGCCACGAGGTCGGCCACCATTACTGGGACATCCTCGTGCGCGACGCCGGCAAGCTGGAGCCGTGCCGGGCGGTGTTCGGCGATGACTCGCAGGATTACGGCGCCGCGCTCCAGCGCCACTACGATCAGGGTCCGCTCCCGAACTGGCAGGAGAGCTTCGTCTCGGCCTACGCCACGACGCACCCCTGGGAGGACTTCGCGGAAACCTGGGCGCATTACCTGCACATCGTCGACACCCTGGAGATGGCGGGCGCCTTCGGCATGCAGGTGAAGCCGAAGGCCGACGTCGAGGGCGAACTCGCCGCGCGGGTCGATTTCGATCCCTATTGCACCGATACGATCGAGCAGATCATCGATGCATGGCTGCCCTTCGTCTTCGCCATGAACAGCGTCAGCCGCGCCATGGGCGAGGGCGACCTCTACCCCTTCGTGCTCGGTCCGGCCGTGGTGACGAAGCTCGGCTTCATCCACGACCTCGTGCACGGGCGGGTCTGAGATCGATTCCGGTTGACCGGTTCGATCCTGCCTCCCCGTCATCGCGAGCGTCAGCGAAGTGATCCAGGGCGCCATCTCCGGCAAGGTCGTGCCCTAGGTTGCCACGCTTCGCCTCGCGATGACGGCGAATCCGTGCGTCAGGCCCGACCGGCCTCGGCCGAGAGCATGGCGGGGTCGATGCCGATCGCCTTGAGAACCTGATCGTACTTGGTGCCGAGCCCCGGATCGAAGATCAGCTCGGGATCGGCCGGGCAGTTCAGCCAACCGTTCGCGAGAATCTCGTTCTCGAGCTGGCCTGCCTGCCAGCCGGCATAGCCCAGCGCCAGCACCGCGTTCGAGGGTCCGCGCCCGTCGGCGATGGCGCGCAGGATCTCCACCGTCGCCGTGAGGCAGACACCTTCGTCGATCTGCAGCGTCGATTGATCGATGTGGAAGTCGGCGGTGTGCAGAACGAAGCCGCGCTTGGCATCGACCGGACCGCCCATCAGCACCGGCATATGGCCGACCCGCTCGCGCAGGCGGATCGCGTCCGCCTCGCTGGCGATGTCGAGCTGGATCAGCAGATCCGGCATGTTCAGATCTGCAACCGGCTTGTTGACGATGATGCCCATCGCCCCGTCCGCCGAGTGGGCGCAGAGATAGATCACAGAGCGCGCGAATCGCTCGTCGCCGATCCCCGGCATGGCCACGAGGAACTGGCCGTCGAGATAGGCCGGGTCTTTGAGCGCGGGGTCGGGTCTCTGCATCGGACTATGCTAATGCGGCAGCCGCCATTGATCCATAAGCCAAACGCGTGGGCGGGATGTCGGTGCCTCGACAGGTGCCTGCTGCGCGTCTAACGGTTCGTGACTTTTGCCGAGGAGTGTTCGGATGACGATTCAGGTTGGCGATCACCTGCCCCAGGTCACCTTTCGGGTGAGCGGGCCGGAGGGTCCGCAGGCCAAGACGACCGACGACGTGTTCAAGGGACGCCGCGTCGTGCTGGTCGGCGTGCCGGGTGCTTTCACACCGGCCTGCCACCGCAACCATCTGCCGGGCTTCGTCGCCAAGCGCGAAGAGATCCTGGCCCGCGGCGTCGATGTGATTGCCGTGACGTCGGTCAACGACATCTTCGTGCTCAATGCGTGGCAGCAGCAGAGCGGCGCCGAGGGCATCGAGTTCCTGGCCGACGGCAACGCCGAGTTCGCCAAGGCGATCGGCCTGGAGATGGACGGTTCGGGCTTCGGCCTCGGCCCGCGCTCCCAGCGCTACGCGATGCTGGTCGATGACGGCGTGGTGCGGATCCTCAATGTCGAGGACACGCCGTCCAAGGCCGAGGTGTCGGGCGCCGAAGCGCTGCTGAAGGTGCTCTGAGCGAAAGACGTGAGCCCTCCTCGCTCGGCGAGAGAGGGCTCTGCGTCGCCTACCCTTCCCAGCCGTAATCCCGCGCATCGGTCGCGGTGCGGTGGAAGGTCAGCCGCCGGTCGTATTCCAGCGGGTCCTTGGGCTGCACCAGGGCGCCGGGCGGGACGTTGAGCCAGTCGACGAGGCGGGTCAGCATGAATCGCATGGCCGCACCGCGGGCCAGGATCGGTAGCGCCCCGATCTCCGCGGGCTCCAGCGCACGCACCGCGTCGTAGCCCGCGATCATCGCCCCGGCCTTCTCGCGATGGAAGGTGCCGTCGGCGTCGAAGCACCATGCGTTGAGACTGATCGCCAGATCGTAGGCGAACGCGTCGGTGCAGGCGAAGTAGAAATCGATCAGGCCCGACACCGCGTCGCCGATGAAGAAGACGTTGTCGGTGAAGAGGTCGGCGTGGATGACGCCGCCCGGCAGATTTTTCGGCCATGAGGCTTCCAGAACATCGAGGTCTGCGCGGGTGCGGGCGGCGAGCCCCGGCGCCACCGTATCCGCCTGCGCCTCGGCCTGCTTGAAGAGCGGCCGCCATGCTCCCACCGACAGGTTGTTCTCGCGCACCATCGGGAAATCGCGGCCCGCAGCGTGGAGCCCGGCCAAGGCGGCACCGAGCGCCCGGCAATGCTCCGCATTCGGGCGGCTCAAGGAGACGCCGTCGAGGAAGGTGACGATGGCCGCCGGCCGGCCGCAGAGGCGCCCGAGCGCGGTGCCGGCGCGGTTGCGCACCGGCTGCGGGCAGGCGAGGCCGGCGCGGGCCAGGTGGCCCATCAGATTGATGAAGAACGGCAGGTCTGCCTCGCTCACCCGCTTCTCGTAGAGGGTGAGGATGTAGTTGCCCGTGCTCGTATGCAGGAAGAAATTCGAGTTCTCGACGCCTTCGGCGATGCCCTTGCAGGAGAGCAACGCGCCGATATCGTACTCTGTGAGGAAGGCGCGCAGCGCCTCGTCGGATACGTCGGTGTAGACCGCCACGGGGAGTGCTGCCGGGTTCGCGCAAGAGAAAGGGGCGCCGTGGGCGCCCCTGGAGGTCGTTCGGCCGGCTCTTGAGGTGCCGGCGAAGGCGCCGCCCTACTCGGCGGCCTCGCTGCGCAGCTCACGCGGCAGCGGGAAGGACATGTCCTCGACGGTCACCGAGACTTGATCCACCGTCACATCGAAACGCGCGGCGAAGGCGTCGATGATCTCCTCCACCAGAACCTCCGGTGCCGAGGCGCCGGCGGTGAGACCGAGGCGGCGGATGTCCTTGAAGGCGTCCCAGTCGATCTCCTCGGCGCGCAGAACGAGCCGGGTGATCGGGCAGCCGGCCCGCTCGGCAACCTCGCGCAGACGCTGCGAATTCGAGGAGTTGGAGGAGCCGACCACGATCAGCGCATCAACCCGCGGCGCTACCTCCTTGACCGCCTCCTGGCGGTTGGTGGTGGCGTAGCAGATGTCGTCCTTGTGCGGACCGTGGATGCCTTCGAACTTGGCCTTGAGCGCCTCGACGATGTGCTTGGTGTCGTCGATCGACAGGGTCGTCTGCGTCACCCAGGCCAGAGCCTGATCCGGCGGAGGATTGAGGGCATCGATCTGGTCGATGTCCTCGACCAGGGTGATCGAGCCCTTGGGCAATTGGCCCATGGTGCCGACGACCTCCGGGTGGCCGGAATGGCCGACGAGCAGGACGTGGCGCCCGCGCTTGTGGTGAATCTCGGCCTCGCGGTGAACCTTGGTCACCAGCGGACAGGTGGCGTCGATGGTGGTGAGGCCGCGCGCATCGGCGTTCTGCGGCACGGTCTTGGCGACGCCGTGGGCGGAGAAGATGACGGGGGCGCCGCTATCGGGCACCTCGTCCAGCTCGCGCACGAAGACGGCGCCCTTCCGCTTCAGGGTCTCGACCACGTATTTGTTGTGGACGATCTCGTGGCGGACGTAGACCGGCGCTCCGTAGATCGCCAGCGCCCGCTCGACCACGTCGATGGCGCGCACCACGCCGGCACAGAAGCCGCGGGGGGCGCACAGCAGGATCTCGAGAGGCGGCTTGTCGCCTGTCACGGCCGGCTGCGGGACCCGGTTCGGGTCGGCGGTGAGGTTGATGGTGTCAGCGCTCATGATCCGGCGGATGTGGAGAGGGGTGGCCGGGTCTGTCAACAGCGGCCAGCCCGAAAGCCGCGACAGGTTGGTGCCTGTCCGTCGCCTTTACATAGCACAGGTGGCGCGATCCGTGACCCCCACCGGCCATTCAGGGGCCTGCATCCGCGCTCCTGTGGCAACCATGCCCGCGGACACCGCCGGCACGCGGATCGCTTTCGGCTCGTTCGCAGGCCGTTCGCGCGGGCAGGGCATGTGACGAACGACACGCAAATCACCCTCGCGATGGCGGGGCGAGCGGGCTAAGGGGAAGCCCTTCCCCTTCCGGATCGAGCGAGGCAACGGGCTTTCATGGCGAGCGCCACGGACCATGCCAGCTTCCTGCCGCCGGTGCTGACCTTCCTGTCGGCGGCGGTGATCGGCGTTCCGCTCGTGCGCCTGCTCGGCCAGAGCGCGGTGATCGGCTACCTCGTCGCGGGCGTGGTGATTGGACCGGCGGGCTTCTCGCTGATCGCCGAGCCCGAGACAGCGGCGAGCGTCGCCGAGATCGGCGTCGTGCTGCTGCTGTTCATCGTCGGGCTCGAACTCGAAATCTCGCGGCTCGTCTCGATGCGGCGCGACATCTTCGGGCTCGGGGCCGCCCAGTTGGCGCTGTGCTCACTGGTCATCGCGGGCGCGGCCCTCGCCTACGGCCTGACGCCGGCGGCGGCAGGCGTCGTCGGCATCGCCATCGCGCTCTCGGCGACGGCGGTGGCGCTCCAACTCCTCGAAGAGCGCGGCGATCTCGGCTCGCCCTATGGCGGGCGCTCCTTCGCGGTGCTCCTGTTCCAAGATATCTCGGTGGTGGCGATCCTGGCTCTGCTGCCGCTGCTCGCCTCGGCCGGCGCCACGCCGAAGGACGGCTGGGTCGACGAGGGCCTGCGCTCCACCGGCCGGGCGGCGGTCGCGGTCGCGGGCGTGGTGCTCGTCGGGCGCTACGGCCTCAATCCCTTCTTCCGTCTTCTCGCCGCCGCGGGCGGACGCGAGGTGATGACGGCGGCCGCCCTCCTCGTCGTGCTCGGCACGGCGTTGGTGATGGAGAAGGCCGGCCTCTCCATGGCGATGGGCGCCTTCCTCGCGGGCGTCATGCTCGCCGAATCGAACTTCCGCCATCAGCTGGAGGCCGACATCGAGCCGTTCCGCGGCATGCTGCTCGGCCTGTTCTTCATGAGCGTCGGCATGTCGATTGACGGCGGCCTGCTCACGAACCACTGGCTGGCGCTGCTCGCCGCGACCATGGCGGCGATTGCCGTGAAGATCGCCCTTGTCGCCGCGCTGTTCCGCCTGTTCGGTTCGCCTTGGCTCGACGCCCTGCGCGGCGCGGCGGTGCTGGCGCCGGCCGGCGAGTTCGCCTTCGTGATCCTGCCCGCGGCGGGCGACCTGCACATCCTCGCCTCGGACGTGACCCGCTTCTGCGTCGCGCTCGCCGCCCTCACCATGCTGGTCGGTCCCATCGCCGCCAAGGGGCTCGACGCGCTGATCGCCCGCCGCCCCAAGGAGGCCGAACCGCCCTCCGATGTCGGCGAGGCCCAGGAATCCGGCGATACCCGCGTGCTGGTGGTGGGCTTCGGCCGCTTCGGGCAGATCCTGGCTCAGGTGCTGCTGGCGGAGGGCATCAACATCACCGTCATCGACAAGGACGTCGAGCAGATCCGCAACGCGACGAGCTTCGGCTTCCGCATCTATTACGGCGACGGGACCCGGCTCGACGTGCTGCGCGCCTCCGGTCTCGCCAAGGCGGAGCTGATCTGCGTCTGCATCGACGACGCGCCGGCGGCGCTGAAGATCGTCGACATGGTCCACGAGGAATTTCCGAACGTGCGCACCTACGTGCGCGCCTACGACCGGACGCACGCCATCGAGCTGATGAACCGCGACGTCGATTTCCAGCTTCGTGAGACCGTCGAATCCGCCCTCGGCTTCGGCCGCGCCACCCTTGAGAGCCTGGGGCTGCCGGCCGACGCCGCCGCGCGCCGCGTCGAGGACGTGCGCAAGCGCGACGTCGCCCGTCTCGTGCTGCAACAGGCCGGCGCGATGCCGGACGGGTCGGGCTGGCTGCGCGGAACGCCGGAATTGCGGCCCGAGCCGCTCACCGCGCCGAAGAGCCCCTCGCGGGCGCTCAGCGCCGAGACCCGCGGCCTGATCGAGCCCCAGCCTCACGAATCCGCCGCCCGCGCGCTCGAACCCGAGGATGCCGAGCCGAATGCCTGACAGGGGCGAAGGGCCGGGACGGGACGAGGGCGGGGCGCGCTTCGTCTCGGGCTCGATCCTGCGCCATGTCGTGGTGATGAGCGCGACCGGCTCGGTCGGCCTGATGGCGATCTTCGCCGTCGACCTCCTGTCGCTTTTCTACGTCTCGAAGCTCGGCGATCCGGCGCTGACGGCCGCGGTCGGATTCGCCTCGATCGTCCAGTTCTTCGCCATCGCCATCAATATCGGCGTGATGATCGCTGCCGGCGCGCTGGTCTCGCGGGCGATCGGCGCGCATGACCCGGCCGGCGCGCGGCGCATCGCGACCTCGGTCACGGTCCACGGCGTGATCGCGTCGGGCGTGCTCGCCGCCTTCCTGCTCGCGGTGCTCGACCCGCTGCTCTCGGCCATCGGAGCGGAGGGCCACACCCACGACGTCGCCCGGCGCTATCTCTGGATCAGCCTGCCGTCGAACCTCTTGCTCGGGCCGGGCATGCTGTTCACCGGACTCCTGCGCGCGGTCGGCGCAGCGCGGGAGGCGATGTTCGTGACGCTGGGCGGGGCGATCGTCACTGTCTTCGTCGATCCACTCCTGATCTTCGGCTTCGGTCTCGGGGTGGACGGCGCCGCGCTCGCCGTCTGCGTAGCCCGTCTCGTCTTCATCGCCATCGGCTGGGCCGGTGTCCGGCGCTACCGACTGCTCGAAGCCCCACGTCCCGATGCGATCCTCGGGGATCTGCCGCTGGTGACCCGCATCGCCCTTCCGGCGGTGCTCACGAACCTTGCTCCCTCCGTCGCCAGCGCCTTCGTCACGCACGCTCTCTCCGGCTTCGGACCGCCGGCGATTGCCGGCAACGTGGTGATCGAGCGCCTCGCGCCCGTCGCCTTCTGCGGATTGTTCGCGATGTCGGGATCGATCGGTCCGATCCTGGGCCAGAACTGGGGCGCCGGCCGCTTCGACCGGATGCGGGGCGTCCTCCAGGTCGGTGCGGGTGTGACGGCGCTCTACGTCGTCCTCGTCTGGCTGCTTCTGGCGCTGGCGCGAGCCCCGCTGGCCGGCGCCTTCGAACTCACCGGCGTGGCGGCCGAGCTGTTCGGCTTCTTCTGCCTCGTGAGCGGACCGGTCTGGTTCTTCAACGGGCTGCTGTTCCTGGCCAACGCATCGTTCAACAATCTCGGCTTTCCCTTCCTCTCGACCCTATTGAACTGGGGTCGTGCGACCCTGGGCACGGTCCCACCCGCCCTCGTGGGAGCGGCGTGGTACGGACCGGAGGGCGTGATCGCCGGGACCGGCATCGGCTCGATCGCCTTCGGGGTGGCGGGTCTCGCCCTTGCCTTTCGCACCGTGGGCCGGCTCGAGCGCGGCGCGCGCATCGAGGCGGCCCCTGCCCTCGATGCGCCCACAGCGGACGAGGCGGTGCAGGCCGCCCCCTCCAGTGGGATGTCCCTGTGACGATGCCGGCGCCGGATTGCCGCTATCCCTAGGGAAATCGACGCGAAATCGGGCTTTGCGCTGGCCAGCCCCGCCCGGTTGCGACACACTCTCGGCCGAGGCCGTTCCGGCGTGCCTCCGGGCGTGAGTGTCGATGGCCATCGTCGGCGCGCGGCCGGAACGAAGATGGGCTTCGCGTCACGCGCTCGTTGTCACGGCGCGTTTCCGGCAGGACCCAAAGGCGTTCGGCATCCGGACCGTTGCTGCTCCCGCGAGGCGCCCGGCCATGTACACGATGTTCGACATCCTTCAGAGCCAGGGCGACGCGAGCGTGCAGGCCTTCGGGCAGCAATTCGGCCTCACGCCGGAGCAGACCCGCCGCGCCATGGAGGCTTTGCTGCCGGCCTTGACCATGGGAATCCAGCGCAACGCTGGAACCGATCCCATGGGGTTCGGGCGCCTGTTCGGGCTCGCCCAGCCGGGAATGGCGCAGCCGCAGGCCGGCGCCGACATGCTGGCGGGGCTGTTCGGCTCGCCCATGATCGCGCAGGCGGTGATCCAGCAGGCCTCGACGGCGAGCGGCGTCGGCGCCCAGGCCCTTCGGCAGATGCTGCCGATCATGGCCGGCATGATCGTGGCCGGCATCGTCCACCTGCTTCTCAACCCGCCTGCCCCGACTCGGGCCGCGGAGCCTCCGCCCTCCCCCTATCCGGTCGGCACGCTCTGGACGGATTGGCTCAACGGGCTCACCGCTGCCACCGCTCAGGTTGCCCCCTCGGCAAAGCCGTCGGCGCCGCGGCCCGAGATGCGTTCGTCCGGCCGGAAAGCGGAGGCCGCGCCCCTGCCGGACGCGACGAAGGCCTCGATGGACGTGATCCAGCAGATGCTCCAGACCGGCGCGGAGGTTCAGGAGCAGAACGTCAAGGCCATGAAGGAGGCGTTCGACGCCTTCTGGAGCCAGCCCAAGCCGGAGCCCGAACCGACCAGACCGGAAGCGGCCTCCTCGTCACCACCGGTACCTCCCTCTCGCGCCGGAGACGGAAGCCCGCCGAAGCGCAAGCCGGTCGCCAAGAGCTGAGCGCTTCGGATCGACCGATCAGGGGTCAAACCGAGTCCGGGCGATCGGTTTTAGTCATCGCGAGGCGAAACGCAGGCAATCCGGTGACGCGCGGCCTATCCGGAGACAGCAGCGCTCCGGATCGCGTCGGCTCCGCCTCGAAATGACGGTTCACGGTCGAAATCCAAGGGACACCGCCGGGAGCTGGAACCGTCCGTCTCAGTGCCGGAAGTGGCGAACGCCGGTGAACACCATGGCGAGGCCCGCCTCGTCGGCGGCGCGGATCACCTCATCGTCGCGCATCGAGCCACCGGGCTGGATCACGGCGGTGGCGCCGGCCTCGGCCGCGGCGAGCAGTCCGTCGGCGAAGGGGAAGAAGGCGTCGGAGGCCACCGCCGAGCCCTTGGCGAGGGTCTCCGGCAGCCCGAGCCGCGCGGCCGCTTCCGCGGCCTTGCGCGCGGCGGTGATCGATGAATCGACCCGCGACATCTGCCCGGCGCCGATGCCGACCGTGGCACCATCCTTGGCGTAGACGATGGCGTTCGACTTCACGTGCTTGGCAACGCGGTAGGCGAAGCGCATGTCGGCGAGTTCATGCTCGCTCGGCGCACGCTTGGTGACGACCTTCAGCTCCATGTCATCCACGCTGAGCGCATCCCGGCCCTGGACGAGGAAGCCGCCCGCCACGGTGCGGACGGTCTCGCCCTTCGCCCGCGGATCGGCGAGCCCACCGGCAAGCAGCAGCCGCAGGTTCTTCTTGGCGCCGACGACGGCGAGCGCCTCCTCGGAGGCGTCCGGCGCGATGATGACCTCGGTGAAGATCTCGACGATCTTCCGTGCGGCCTCGGCATCGAGAGAGCGGTTGAGGGCGACGATGCCGCCGAAGGCCGAGGTGGGATCGCAGGCGAGCGCTCGCTCGTAGGCCTCGAGCAAGCTCGCCCCTTCCGCGACGCCGCAAGGGTTGGCGTGCTTGATGATCGCCACCGCCGCCGTGCGGGCGGGATCGAATTCGGCGACGCATTCGTAGGCGGCGTCGGTGTCGTTGAGGTTGTTGTAGGATAGTTCCTTGCCCTGCACCTGCCGGGCGGTGGCGATGCCAGGGCGCAGCGTGCCGGGCAGGCGGTAGAAGGCGGCCGACTGGTGCGGGTTCTCGCCGTAGCGCAAGCTCTGCGCGAGCGTGCCGCCGAGCGCCTTGAAGGTCGGGGCCTCGTCGCTTCCCTCGACCTCGGCGAGCCAATTGGCGATGGCCGCGTCGTAGGAAGCGGTGCGCGAGAACGCTTTCTGCGCCAGCCGGCGGCGGGTGGCCGCGGTGAGCTGGTCGTCCTGCGCGGCGAGTTCGGCGAGGATGGCGTCGTAGTCCGTGACATCGACCACCACGGCGACGTCGGCATGGTTCTTGGCCGCAGCGCGGATCATGGCCGGGCCGCCGACATCGATGTTCTCGACGCAGTCGTCATAGGCTTTGCCGGCCTTCAGCGTCTCCTCGAACGGGTAGAGGTTGACCACGAGCAGGTCGATGGCGCCGATCCCGTGAGCGGCGAGCGCCGCCTGATGCTCGGGGTTGTCGCGCACCGCGAGCAGGCCGCCATGAACCGCCGGATGCAGCGTCTTCACCCGTCCGTCCATCATTTCGGGAAAGCGGGTCAGCTCGGACACCTCTTTCACGGCTAGTCCTGCCTCGGTCAGCGCACGGTGGGTGCCGCCGGTCGAAACCAACTCGACGCCCCGCCGGCTCAGCGCCGCGGCGAAGTCCGTGAGCCCGGTCTTGTCCGAGACGGAGAGGAGGGCGCGGGAGACCCGGATTTGGTCGCGCGGCATGAGAACGGCCTATGTCGTCAAACGAGGAATTTGCCCGCGCGGTAGCACGGAACCGTTGGGGGCGGCCAGTTGAAGACGCCGCCGTCGGATGACGGAACCGGCTGTTTCAACGGCCTCTCACACGGTCTTCAGACTTGCTCGATCCGCCAGCGCACCAGGGCGTCCTCGTCCACCGACAGGTGCAGGACGATCTGCGCGGTCCGCCGTGCCCCGACCACGCCGGCGAAGTAGATGCTTTCCTCGATCGTCGGCGTCGCGCCCTCCGCGGAGAAGCGCCACCGCTCGCCGGTCGACAGACCCAAGGTGACGCTGCCGTCCTCCTGGGGCTGGGCGGCGACGGCGGTGTGGAGATGGAAGCGCACCGCGACCGGCTGGGGCCGCGCGCGCTTGCCCTCGCGCCGGAAGGCATCCTCGCCTTCCAGTCGCACCGGGCCGCTCGAGAGGCGCCAGCGGCGCTCGTGCAGGATGCCGAACTCGGCGACGTAGCCGTCATGGCGGGCGGCGAGGACGGACGCGCCGTTCTCGGTGCGGCGCTCGACCGCGACGGGGCCGGGGCCGCGCATCACCACAGGCCCCCGGCGCGCCAGCAGCCAGCGGGCGGCGAGCCGGCCGATCCACCAATCCTCCGGCTCGTCGAGGAAGCGGCAGGAGGAGGTGTCGGCGACCGTCGCGGTCGAGTGCGCGGCGGTGCTGCGCGCCGCCCGGCGCAGCTCGCCGCCGCTGGCGGGCGCACCGCAATTGACGACGATGCGCTGCGCCCCGCTCGTCAGCTCGAAGGAGAGGCACCCGGCGGCGGCCTCGCGCGACTGGTCCATCGGCGGCGGCGCGCCGACGTCGCAGACCATGACGACGCGCCCCGTTTCCATCCGGGCATAGCCGGAATGGGAGGCGTACATCAGCGGCTCGGTGCCGGACCCGTCATAGACCAGCAGCGTGGCGAGATGGTCGGCCGCCGTCACACCCATGCCGTTGAAGTGGCTGAGCGAGGCGTCGCCGTGGCGCAGAAGGCGCAGGGCCGGCAGCATCCGGTCGACGGCGCGCAGCAGCGCCTCCGGGGGATCGACACTCCGGCTCAGAAAGCTCTGGCGCAGCGGCAGCAGATCGAGCAGCAGCTCCATGGCGAAGCGCGGATCGCGGGAGCGGTGGCCGCCATCGGGCAGGATCTGCGTGTCGAGTTCGCGCACGAGGGTGCGGGTTGCGCGCCGCAGGATCGGCTCGATGCCCTCGCAGCAGAGCCCGGCATAGGTCAGCGCCACGGCGGCGAGCAGGCGCGATTGCGGCGGCGCCGAGCGGCGCAGCGCGCGTTCCAGCTCCCGCGCACCCTTACCCACCGCCTTGAGGAAGGCTTGGTAGAAGGCGTGGTCGGCGCCCTCCAGCACCAGCGGCGACTGGCACAGGAACGAGATCAGCCGCCGGGACGCCACCGGCACCGGGCTGGCGCGAGCGGCCTCGCCCCGGCCGTTCATGAAATCCGAGACGAAGGCGCGGGCATTGGCGCGCGCCAGCGCCGTATCGGCGGCGCGCAGGTGACGCAGCCAGCCGAAGCCGTAGAGCGCGTCCGCCCATTCCGGAGAGGGCGGATCGTAGTCGAAGGGGGAGCGCCCGCTCACGATCAGCGAGCGGCCGGCGAAGACGAACAGGCCGGAATAAATATCGTCCGCGAGCGAGGCGTCGCTCGTGCGCAGATCGTGCGGGGCGATCACGAGAGCGGTCACCCGCGCGCGGGTGAGGATCTCGGGCCGCGCCGTGAACCGGGCCGTCCGCTCGCGAACCGCACGGACGATCTCGTGACCGAGCAGGCGGGTGAGCTGCCAGCGTTCGGGGCCCCTGCCCAAGCCGTATCCTCCGAGCCTTCGAGACGGGCCGCACGGTTTGCCGCCCGGACCCCTGTTCGGGTCTCCGGCAACAGGCTTGGGCCACGCTTATGCCCGTCCTCTTAACCGCCCTTTAACGCTGTGTCGTCCTCTCGCCGGCCGGCATCCCCGCAATGCACGGCGCGAAAGAGGGAGCGGTCCGATCCCTCAGGCGGGACCGGTCGCGACGGGCCGCGCGGGGTCGGCACCCCATTCCGACCACGAGCCGTCGTAGAGCGCCCGCGGCTCCTTGCCCAAGGTCTCCAGGGCCAGGGCGACGATCGCCGCGGTAACGCCCGAGCCGCAGGTGGTGATGACGGGGCGGTCGAGATCGACTCCGGCCTCGGCGATCGCCGCGCGCAGCGAGGCCTCGTCCCGCAGGCGACCATTTGCCTGGAGCGCAGCGTAGTGCAGGTTCCGGGCACCGGGCATATGGCCGGGGCGCACGCCGGAGCGCGGCTCCGCTTCCTCACCGCGGAAGCGCGGGCCGGAGCGGGCATCGACCACCTGGGCCGAGCCATTGCTGAGCGCGCGGGCGATGTCGCCCGCATCCGCCACGGCGCCGTTGTCGAGCCGCGCGGTGAAGTGGCGCCGGTCGCGGGGGCGGCCCTCGCCGTCCTCGGTCGGATAGCCCGCCGCGACCCAGGCCGGCATCCCGCCTTCCAGGATCTTGACGTCACGCATGCCGAAGGTCTGAAGCATCCAGCGCACCCGCGGCGCCGAGAACAGGCCCATCCCGTCGTAGACGACGACCTGCGCCCCGTCGCCGACGCCGAGCGCGCGCATCTTCGAGGAGAACACCTCGGGCCGCGGCAGCATGTGGGGAAGGGAAGAATCGGTATCGCTCATCGCGTCGAGATCGAAGCGGATCGCACCGGGGATATGGGCCGCCTGATACTCGGCTTCGGCATCGCGCCCCTGCGCCGGCAGGTACCAAGACGCGTCGAGGACGACGACATCCGGCGCGCTGAGGCGCTGGTGCAGCCACTCCACCGTGACGAAGGGCGATGCGGTCATGAATGTCCTCGCCTATGCGCGTACCCGCAAATGAAGACACCACATCCGGCATTGAGGGGAATTCGGCAAGGCCGGGACGCGGAAACCCCCATGTCACCGGGTCGCGCTTGTTCGAGGCCTTTCGCCGGCCTGCGGGCGGCCCGATCTTCAGGTAAGCCCTGTCCCGAGAGCCGAGGATACGACACGACGTGCGAGAGACCTATCACATCGAGGTGCTCGGCCCCGAGGAGGCCGACGCGCCCGGCGGCGTTCAGCAACGTATCTCCGTGCGGACGTCGAGCCAGGAGGGGGCGGAGGAGCGAGCGCGGCGCCTGTTCGCACGCGCCCGGGTTCCGCAGCGCTCCGGCGCTTCCGCGGAAGCGGTGCGGGTGATCGACGGAGCGGGGATTGAGGTGTTCCGCATGAGTCGTTTCGACGAGGGATGAAGACCGCGCGCGAAAACCCCGGCGCGGTGCGTGCCGGGGTTTCGCTGTCGGTCACGATCCGGCGGAGCTATGCCGGATCGCTCGGCTTCCGCCGTGACAGTATCGTTAGGCGAAGGTGCCGTCACCGAAGGTTGAACGCCCTTCGACCGCGCCGTATTCGAGGTAGTGCTGCAACGGATTGATGCCGGCCGCCGCCACGTCTCCGTAGGCCGCGAGATACTGATTGGTGCTGAACTGAGCGGAAGGATCGCGGCCCTCCTTCCAGCCGTAGACCAGGTAGTGCTCGAGCGGATCGATGCCGGCCGCCGCCACGTCGGTATAGGCGGCGAGGTAACCCTTCGTGTCGAAGAAGGCATTCGGGTCGCGGCCCTCCCGCCAGCCGTAATTGCGAAAATGCTGCTCGGCGTCGTTGCCGTTGTTGAAGACGTCCTTGTACTGGCTCAGGTAGAACAGGTCGTCGACGAGGGCAAAGCCGTCGGCCTGCAGGATGGAGCGGTCGGCGAACTCGAACACTTCGGTGTTCTTGACCGTGTCCGTGGAGTACTGGGCGCCGATCACGGACAGGGTGCCGGCCGACGTGACATTGGCGGCGGCGAAGCTGAAGGCGAAGACGGCCGTGTCGGTGCCGAGCGCGCCGTCGAGGGTGTTGGTGCCCGAACCGCCCGACATCCGGTCGTCGCCGTAATCGCCGAAGACAACGTCGTTGCCTGCGTCGCCGAACAGGGCATCGTTGCCGAGGTCGCCGTCCACGAGGTCGTCGCCGTCGCCGCCCCTGACGGTATCGTTGTCGTCGCCGCCGGCGACGAAGTCGTTGCCCTCGTCGCCGAAGACGAGATCGACGCCCGCCTCGCCGACCAGGAAGTCGTTTCCGAGGCCGCCGTAGAGAGCGTCGTCACCAGGATTGCCGGCCGCGTAGTCGTCGCCATCCTGGCCGTAGATCGTGTCGTTGCCGGCCTCGCCGATGATCTGATCGAAGCCGGCCCCGCCGAAGATCGTGTCGATGCCGGGCCCGCCGGCGATGTAATCGAGGTCGCTGCCACCGGTAATGGTGTCGTTTCCGTCCTGGCCATCGATCCGGTTGAAGCCGCCCGGATCGGTGATGACGTCGTTCCCGAGAAGACCGAGAATGATGTCGTCATCCGGCGTGCCGGTCAGAACATTGTCTACGTTCGTTCCCGTAATCGTCGCCATTGCCCGTCTCCTGCTCAAGCGGTTTCAAGCCACCGATCGAACATCTGACGCAGGATTGATGATGTTCCCTGGCGTGACAGCCTTTTCTCCATCACAAGAGCGTTATTGCTCTTTGATATATACTAGCGATTACGGCCAAGGTTGTATTCTTAATCTTTGTTGAATATTGGCTACTTGTGAATCGGAGGACGGCATCGGGGACGACATCCGGATCGACGCTCGCATCATGCGCTGCTAGGGTCTGTCGTCGCCTGAACGTCTTGGGGGTGTGAGCGTTTTCCGTCCTCTGGATGGAGCGGGCTGATGCTGAACGACGCGCAGTGGGCGGCTCTAGAGCCGCTGGTGCATGCTTGCCGGCCGAAGGCGAAGACCCCGCCGCAGGACCTGCAACGCACGCTCTCGGCCATCCTGTGGCGGCACCAGAACGGGGCCAAGTGGCGGGCCATTCCAGACGAGTTCGGGCCGTGGTGGCGGGCGGCGCAGATCTTCATCCGCTGGGCACGCGCCGGGGTGTGGGAGCGCCTGCTCGCCCTGGTGCAGGAGCGCGGCGTGCAGCTCGGCATGGTGTTCCTCGACGGCACCAACATGCGGGCGCACCAGAAGGCGGCAGGTGCGGCCAAAAGGGGGGATCTGCGACCGAGCGAGACGGTCGTGAAGCGCTTGGCCGGTCTCGTGGCGGGTATGGCACCAAGGCCTGCGTGATCGCCGACGGCGCAGGCCGCGCCGTCGCCTTCCGCCTCGCGCCGGGACAGGCGCACGAACTGCCCCACGCCGTGCCGTTGCTCGACCAGTTGCCCGGCGTGCCGCTGTGGGTCGTGGCCGACCGCGGCTACTCCAGTCACGGCTTCCGTCAGCACATCCGCGACGGGGGCGCCAAGCCGGCTGTCCCCACCAAGCGCAACGAAGCACCCACCCACTGCCCAGACTGGATCTACACCAACCGCAACCGCGTCGAGCGCCTCTGGGCGCGGCTGAAGGAATGGCGAGCGGTGGCCACCCGCTACGAGAAGACCGCCGCCAGCTTCACAGGCGTCCTCTGCCTCGCCGCAGCCTGCGATTGGATCAAGTGACAACAGGCCCTAGTGCCATCTGCGACGGCATGCGCGTCGAACCTCGATCGTCTTGCGTCGGCCCGACCTTCGCTGCGTCCTTCGCATTGACTTCGCAGGTGCAACGTCGCATATCGCACCTGCAGCGTCAGCGGCCACACGGGGTCGCTTGAGGGGGCTGCGTGACGGTTCGCGCCTCCCGAGGTCGCGCCCCGGCCCCTCTCTTCAACGTGCATGCACCCCAGGCCGCCCCATCACGCGGGCAGCCTTCCGCACCGACGGACCTCCTCGTTTCTCCGAGCGCGCTGCGCCGGATCGCAGGTTCCGCTGCCTGAAAGTACCGACTTGACCCAATTCACTGATTTCGGCCTCGCTCAGCCCGTGCTCCGCGCGCTGGAAGAGGCCGGCTACGTCACGCCGACCCCGATCCAGTCGCAGGCGGTTCCGCCGGCGATGGAGGGCCGCGACCTCTGCGGCATCGCCCAGACCGGCACCGGCAAGACCGCCGCCTTCGCCCTTCCGATCCTGCACCGCCTCTCCCTTGAGAACCGCCGCGCGCCGCGCCGCGGCTGCCGCGTGCTCGTGCTCTCGCCGACCCGCGAGCTGGCGAGCCAGATCGCCGAGAGCTTCTCCGATTACGGCCGGCACCTGCCCTACACCAACACCGTCGTGTTCGGCGGCGTGAACATCAGCCGCCAGGAGCGGGCGATCGCGCCGGGCGTCGATATCCTCGTCGCCACGCCGGGCCGGCTCATCGACCTCGTCGATCGCCGGGCGCTGACGCTGGAGGGCGTCGAGATCCTCGTCCTCGACGAGGCTGACCAGATGCTCGACCTCGGCTTCATCCATGCACTCAAGCGGATCGTGAAGATGCTGCCGGCGCGCCGCCAGAGCCTGTTCTTCTCGGCCACCATGCCGAAGAACATCGCCGGTCTCGCCGACCAGTATCTCAGCAACCCGGTGCAGGTGGCGGTCACGCCCGTGGCGACCACCGCCGAGCGAGTCGATCAGCAGGTCATCTTCTGCCACACCGGCGCCAAGCAGGCCCTGCTCAACCATGTCCTGCGCGACCCGAAGATCGAGCGCGTGCTCGTCTTCACCCGCACGAAGCATGGCGCGGACCGGGTCGTGCGCGGCCTCGACAAGGCTGGCATCGTCGGCGCGGCGATCCACGGCAACAAGAGCCAGCCGCAGCGCGAGCGGGCGCTGGCGGCCTTCCGCGATGGCTCCTGCCGCGTGCTGGTGGCCACCGATATCGCCGCCCGCGGCATCGACGTCGAGGGTGTCACCCACGTCGTGAACTACGACCTGCCGAACGTCCCGGAATCCTACGTTCACCGCATCGGCCGCACGGCCCGCGCCGGGGCGGAAGGTCAGGCGATCTCGTTCTGCAACGACGAGGAGCGCGCGTATCTCCGCGACATCGAGCGGACCACGCGGCAGAAGGTGCCGGTCGCCGGCTTCCCCGAGGGCTTCGTGCCGCCGAGCCGCCAGGAGGCACAGGACACTGCCGCCGAGGAGGCGCGCCGTCCGCCGCGCCAGCCGCAGGGTCGCCCCGGCCATCGCCAGGGTCGTCCGGGCGGCGGTCGCGGCCAGGGCGGCGAGGGCCGCGGTGAACCGCGCGCCCACGAAGCGCGCGGCGGTCGTCCCGGCGGTCAGCCGGGCCACCGTCAGGACCAGCGCTCCGGTGCTCCGCGTCCCGACGGCCAGCGGCAGGATCAGCGCCGCCCCGAGCGGGCCGGCGAGGGTCGTCCGCAGGGCGCTCGCCCGCAAGGCGCACGTCCCCAGGGCGGCCGTCCGAACGATGGTCGCCCCGCGCGCTCCGGCAGCGAGGGCGGTCGCGCCATCGGCTGGCTCGACCGTGCGCCGCGTTCCTGATCACTCGGTGATCTGAAGCGATCCTTTCGGCGCGGGATGCGTTCTATCCCGCGCCGTGCTCGTTCGAAGCGCGGCCCGGCAGGAGACAGGCGGGATGCGCTACGAACTCTATCGTGATGCGGGCGGGCAGTGGCGCTGGCGCCTGCGCGTCCAGAACGGCAACGTGATTGCCGATTCCGGCGAGGGCTATATGCGCCGCGAAGATTGCGAGCGCGGCATCGCCCTGGTGAAGAGCAGCGGCGAGGCCTCCATCGTCGACATGACGACGAAGATCGCCTGATCCGCACGTCCGACCGCACGACCTGAAATTCCCGCGCAACCGTTTCGACCTTTCGCGCGTTCTCGCTCCCGCGGCACGCCGGCTTCGGCGTGGCCGCTCGCGTTTGCCGCAGAGGGAATGCACACTTGCTCAAGAAATTCCTCATTGCCGCGCTGATGGTCCTGGGCCTCGCCGCGGTCGCTCCGCAGGGTGCCTCGGCCGCTCCGGTCGGCCCCTCGGCCGCGCTGGTGACCGACGCTGCGCCCGCGACCGCTGAAAAGGCGCAGTACTATTACCGCCGCGGCTGGGGCCCGCGCCCCTATTACGGTCGCCGCTTCTACGGCCCGCGCCCGTTCTACCGTCGCCCGTACTACCGCCGTCCGTATTACGGCCCGCGTCGCTTCTACGGCCCGCGTCGGTTCTACTACTAAGCTCATCGATCCGCGCGGGGGCGCTGTCTCGCTCCCCCGCCATCGACCGTTCGTCGAAAAGCCCGAAGCGCGATTGCTTCGGGCTTTTTCGTGTTCGCGTCTCGGCGGGCCGGATTCCGTCCGGTGCTTTCCGAAGTGGCCGGTCGGATATAGGATCGTGCTCAGGTGAGCGGGTCCGCGAGAGACGGGCCGCTCCGGAGGACGCCCATGATCGATCTCGTGACGCGGCAGCGGCGCGCGATTGCGCCCGCGCGCACCCTGTCCTGGCAGGATATCCCCCTGGAGCTGTTCGTCTGTGCCGCGGCGATCTTTCTCGCCGCCGGGCTGGAGCTTTTCGGCCTGATGCCCTGACGGCGCCTCTCGCGTTTCGCCGCCTCTGGCGCGGGGCCGGCGGCCGTGCTTGGCTGGCGCTCAACGCATCGTCGAATCGGCGGTAAGGGGGGAGCGATGACACAGGCGATCGATGTGGGCGATGCGCATCCTATCGGCGACCTCACGGTGCGCACCATCGCCATGCCGGCCGACACCAACGCCAACGGCGATATCTTCGGCGGCTGGGTGCTGTCGCAGATGGATCAGGCCGGCGGCATCGCCGGGGTCGAGCGGGCGCAGGGCCGGGTCGTGACCGTGGCCGTCGATGCGATGACCTTCATCCGGCCCGTGCGGGTCGGCGACGTGCTATGCGTCTACACCCGGATCGGGCATGTCGGGCGCACCTCGATGAAGATCCATCTCGAAGCCTGGGCCCGGCGCTTCCAGACGCAGCTCCGCGAGAAGGTGACCGAGGCAACCTTCACCTTCGTCGCCATCGACGAGGCGGGCCGTCCGCGTCCGATCCCGAGCGGGAGCTGAGGCGCCACGCATTGGCGCTTCTCGGCGCAACGGTCTAGAACCGCACACGACGTCCCCAAGCTCCCGAGTCCGCATGCCCGCCACGCCCCGCGCCGCGATCATCCCGGTCACCCCGTTCCAGCAGAATTGCACCCTGATCTGGGACGATGCCACCAAGGTCGGCGCTGTCGTCGATCCCGGCGGCGACCTCGACCGGATCGAGGCGGCGATCCGCTCGCAGGGCGTCACGGTCGAGAAAATCCTGCTCACCCACGGCCATATCGACCATGCCGGCGGCGCCGCCGAGCTGAAGGAGCGGCTCGGCGTGCCTGTCGAGGGGCCGCACGAGGCCGACAAGTTCCTGCTCGACTCCCTGTCCGAAGCGGGCGCCAGTTACGGCCTCGACGGCGCCCGCGCGATCACGCCGGACCGCTGGCTCGCCGAGGGCGACAGCGTCACGATCGGCGGCCTCACCTTCGACATCTGGCACGCCCCCGGCCACTCCCCCGGCAGCGTCGTCTTCATGAGCCGCGACGCCCGCTTCGCCCTCGTCGGCGACGTGGTGTTCCAGGGCTCGATCGGTCGCACCGACCTGCCGGGCGGCAGCCACGAGCAACTGATCCGGATGATCAAGGAGAAGGTCCTGCCGCTCGGCGACGACGTCGCCTTCATTCCCGGTCACGGACCGACGGGGACGCTGGGCCAGGAGCGAACGACGAACCCGTTCCTGCAAGGGTGAGCGCTCGGGCGCACGCCCGCCAAAGGGATTCGAGGCCAACGCGGCAGATCGGTCGTCGAGCCTAACGGGAGTTTAACGGAACCGCGTCAGAAATCAGTCCTCCGAGGCGCTTTCCCAACGCGAAAACCGATGCAAAATCAGAGGGGAACGCCTATATGAGGTGGGCACGGACATAGCAGGCGCGCCCGGCCCGGCCGGGCTCGAAAACAGGCTCACGAGCCGCCTGCCCGAGGAATTTCATGGCTGACTCCCCGAACACCGAACACGCCGACAGCTACGGCGCGGAATCGATCCGCGTGCTGAAGGGCCTGGATGCCGTGCGCAAGCGGCCGGGCATGTATATCGGCGACACCGACGACGGCTCCGGCCTCCATCACATGATCTACGAGGTGGTGGACAACGCCATCGACGAGGCGCTCGCCGGCCACGCCGACCTCGTCACCGTGACGCTGAACGCCGACGGGTCCTGCACGGTCTCCGACAACGGTCGCGGCATCCCCACCGACATCCACAAGGAGGAAGGGGTCTCGGCCGCCGAGGTCATCATGACCCAGCTCCATGCCGGCGGTAAGTTCGACCAGAATTCCTACAAGGTCTCGGGCGGCCTGCACGGCGTCGGCGTCTCGGTGGTCAACGCGCTCTCGGTGAGCCTCAAGCTGCGGATCTGGCGCGCCGGCAAGGAGCACCGGATGGAGTTCCGCCACGGCGACGCGGTCGCGCCCCTGGAGGTGGTCGGCCCTGCAGGCGACCGGCGCGGCACCGAGGTGACGTTCCTGCCGAGCCCCGACACCTTCACGATGACCGAGTTCGACTTCGCGACGCTGGAGAAGCGTTTGCGCGAACTCGCCTTCCTGAATTCCGGCGTGCGCATCGTGCTCACCGATGCACGGCACGCCGAGCACAAGCGGGAAGAGCTCTGCTACGAGGGCGGCGTCGAGGCGTTCGTGCGCTATCTCGACCGCTCGCGCAAACCCGTCGATGGCATGGCAAAGCCCGTCACCGTCCTGGGCGAGCGCGACGGCATCCGCGTCGAGGTGGCGTTCTGGTGGAACGACTCGTTCAACGAAACGGTCCTGCCGTTCACGAACAACATCCCGCAGCGTGACGGCGGCACCCACATGGCGGGCTTTCGCGCCGCCCTGACGCGCCAGTTGACCGGCTACGCCGAGTCCTCGGGAATCGCCAAGAAGGAGAAGGTCTCGCTCACCGGCGACGATTGCCGCGAGGGCCTGACGGCCGTCATTTCCGTGCAGGTGCCGGACCCGAAATTCTCCTCGCAGACGAAGGACAAGCTCGTCTCGTCCGAGGTCCGTCCGGCGGTGGAGAACATCCTCAACGAGGGCCTCTCGACCTGGCTCGAGGAGAACCCGGCCCAGGCCAAGTCGGTGATGGGCAAGGTCGTTCTGGCCGCCGCAGCCCGCGAGGCGGCGCGCAAGGCGCGCGAGACGATCACCCGCAAGGGCGCCCTCGACATCGCCTCGCTCCCTGGCAAACTCGCCGATTGTCAGGAGCGCGATCCGTCGAAATGCGAGTTGCTGCTGGTGGAGGGTGATTCCGCCGGCGGCTCGGCCAAGCAGGGCCGCGATCGGACCTTCCAGGCGGTCCTGCCCCTGCGCGGAAAGATCCTGAACGTCGAGCGCGTGCGCGCCGACCGGATGCTGTCCTCGGCCGAAATCGGCACACTGATCACCGCGCTCGGCGCCGGCATCGGCCGCTCCTCGACCGATCGCGAGGGCTTCAACCCGGACAAGCTGCGCTATCACCGCATCATCATCATGACCGATGCGGATGTCGACGGTTCGCATATCCGCACGCTGCTGCTGACGTTCTTCTTCCGGCAGATGCCGGAGATCATCGAGCGCGGGCACCTCTACATCGCCCAGCCGCCGCTCTACAAAGCCGAGCGCGGCCGGCGCGCGCTCTACCTCAAGGACGAGCGGGCGCTGGAGGATTACCTGATCGATCAGGGCGTCGACGGCGCCGTGCTGCGGCTCGCCTCGGGCACCGAGTTCGGCGGCGCCCAGCTCAAGACGCTGGTCGAGGAGGCGCGCGCCTTCCGCAGCGTTCTGCACGGGCTCCATACCCGCTACGACCGCGCGGTGGTCGAGCAGGCGGTCCTGGCCGGCGCCTTCGCCAAGGATGTCGCGGAGAATCCCGGTGAGGCCGAGGTTCTGGCCGACCGCACCGCCAAGCGTCTCGATCGGATCGCCGACGAGATCGAGAAGGGCTGGACCGGTGCGGCGTCGGAAGGCGGCTACGAATTCAGCCGGACGCTTCGCAGCGTGAAGCAGGTCGCCACCCTCGACGCGACACTGCTCGCCTCACAGGAGGCCCGGCGCCTCGCCGAGCGGGCGGAAACCCTTCGCGAGATCTACGAGGAGCCGGTGACGCTGTCCCGCAAGGGAGACGAGACCGAATTCTACGGCCCCGTCGGCCTGTTCGAGGCGGTGATGGCGTTCGGCCGCAAGGGTCTTCAGCTTCAGCGTTATAAGGGCCTGGGCGAGATGACCGCGCAGCAGCTTTGGGAGACGACGCTCGACCGCGACGTGCGCTCGCTGCTGCAGGTGAAGGTCAAGGACACGACCGATGCCGACGACCTGTTCGTCAAGCTCATGGGCGATATCGTCGAGCCGCGCCGCGAGTTCATTCAGGAAAACGCACTGAGCGTGGCCAATCTCGACGTCTAAAAACGAATGGCCCGAGAAGCGGTCGACCGTATTCTCGGAAAAGACGGCGCTAAAACAGCGAGATAGGGCGCCTCCCTGAATCGGATATTCCGAGCGGTGCCCTGATCGTCGCGATGGCGCGGGTCAGGCCCGCGCCGCCAACCCGTCCGGCAGCCCGTCGAAGGAATCGATCAGGAAGGCACGGGCGCGGCTGACACGGCTCTTCACCGTGCCGACCTGACAGCCGAGCCGTTCGGCCGCCTCCTCGTAGGTGAAGCCCTCGGCGCCGACGAGCAGGAGTGCCTGCCGCTGCGGCAGCGGCAGCGTGCCGATCAGGTTCATCACCATCCGCAGCCCCGCCGCGTGCTCCTGATCGGGATGCGCGGTGAGCGTGCCGGCATGGACGCCATCGGCATCTTCCACCTCGCGGCGCCCTTTGCGGATCTCGGTGTAGAACTGGTTGCGCAAGATGGTGAACAACCACGCCGTGAAGTTCGTGCCCGGCGTGAACCGCTCCCGATTCGCCCAGGCCTTGACCATGGTCTCCTGCACGAGGTCGTCGGCCCGAGTTGGGTTAGCGGTGAGCGAGATCGCAAAGGTGCGCAGCATCGGCAGCGCCTTCACGAGATCGTCCCGGAAGACGGCCTCCACCTCTCCGCCATGCGCCGTGAGCGCAGTCTCGAACTGCTGCAGAAGCTCGGCGAGCCGCCCCGGAAGGGGCGCCTGACTCGCAAGATCGAAGTAGTCGCGCAGGGCAAAGGTCAGGTGCCCCGCGACAGCGTTTGCCGTTTCACCCTGGATTGAGCCGGGATCTTTCGGCAATGTGTGGTGAAGCGGTTCGTCAGGCATCCAGAGCGGTACCTCGGCAAAGGCGGGAACATTGGGAGTAGCCATTGCTCGGTAGCAATTTAAAAATGAACTAATCCTAAACGGCGCCACAACGGCGCCTATCCGTGCGCTGCCGCCAGCTCGATTGCATGCAAAACGAGCGGGTTTGTTTCTGATCTTTTCTAGAAAATTGCTGGGTTCGGCAAAATTCGAAGCCGAAGCTTGAGCCTCTTCTGGATCTACTTTCAGCTCAGCCGCACCGGCCTGCCGGCATCGGCACGATGCGTGGCCCGCGACGGGCGGTAAGGAGCCATCCAGGGAGGGTCGTTAAAGCCGAATGGATGCGGAGAACACGGACAGCATCCCCTTGGCATCCGCCGCCTCCGGCATAGCTTCGCAGGCGGCGCACTCCGTTCGAGACGCCGTCGCGGGAGGCCCGGATGCTGGAAGAGTTCAAGAAGTTCGCGTTGCGCGGCAACGTGGTCGATCTCGCCGTGGGCGTGATCATCGGCGCGGCGTTCGGCGCGATCGTCAACTCGCTGGTTCAGGACGTGATCATGCCGATCATTGGAGCGATCACCGGCGGCCTCGATTTCTCGAACTACTACATCCCGCTCTCGTCCAAGGTGCAGGCGGGCATGCCCTATGCCGAGGCGAAGAAGGTCGGCGCGGTGATCGGGTACGGCCAGTTCCTGACGCTGGCGGTCAACTTCACCATCATCGCCTTCGTGCTGTTCCTGGTGATCCGCGCCATGAACGCGCTGAAATCCCGTGAAGAGGCCAAGCCGAAGCCCGAGGCCGAAGTGCCGACTGAGGTGAAACTGCTCGCCGAGATCCGAGACCTGCTGGCAACGCGACGGACGTGAGCGTCCTACTTCCCTCTGCCCGCATCCTCGTCAGGAGCGACGCCGAAGGCATCGAGAATTCGGTCGAGCGCCTGCTCGACGGCGTCCGTGCCCTCCTCGTGCGTCTTCAGCCGCGTCTCGAGGCGGCGGATCTGCGGCTCGAACTTCTCCGGCACCGACGGTTCGTCGCCAAGAAATCGCGGTCCGGGAGTCGTCTCGGTCAGCACACCACGTAGCTCGTGGCCGAGGTGATCGCGAACGGATTCCGGCAGCGGCGAGCTATCGGGAAGCTTTTCGGGTGTGGTTTCGGGGCCGCTCATCTTCAGTCCTGATCTATCCGAGTGTTGTCTCGCATCAATAAACGATCAAAGACATGGACCGTTGCGTCCGACACCTCGCGTCCTGTCGGCAAGGGTGTGATGCTGTGTTATCTCGGC
>JAESFL010000046.1_pt1 | contig 167459 bp, 159 predicted proteins | sample 9269401 | NCBI WGS metagenome assembly JAESFL01 (sample SAMN14506025, study PRJNA617098) | algae metagenome | isolation source: Gloeocapsa sp. UFS-A4-WI-NPMV-4B04 and co-occurring heterotrophs from desert... | place: USA: Utah | collected 2006-10-01 | reverse complement strand
TGGCGATATCCAACCCGATTGTAGTAACCTGCTCCATGGACGCCTCCCTCAAGTGAAGTCTGACACCTCACCTTGGCACATCGATGCCGTCGGGGGGCGTCCACCCCATCACCCTAAGCGGACATTCACCATCTGCGATCAGCCCCTAAGGCTAACCAAAGTTAGCCAGCATCGCCGCGAATGCGAGCGTTAGCGCGGCGATCAGAACGACGTCGCGGGACACGGTGACTTCCTGGTTAGGCAAAGCAACGAACGTGGCTCGCTTATCCGCTGCTGGTTTCCGAAGTGTGACCTCCCGCACGGTAGCGCCAGAAAAGCGAAGGCCCCGCTCTCAGGGGTCAAGAGCGGGGCCAATCAGGTAGTGTTCGCTCGACAGCGGCGGGGTTAGTTCCGCTGTTAAGATCAGCTTATGGCGGCACACTGTCGCAGAGCTATGTCGGCAATGCAGGAAAGTTGTCGCGAATTGTCGCGCCGGCCGGCGCGTCGCGCTAATCACCAAGGTACCTCACTTCTAGGGATGACGAAATGTTGGAAGTTGCCAACCCGAGCGAGGGCAAGCCGTCCTATGGCGCAATCGCAACTGGCTTGCTCGTGGCTGGGCTTGGGTATGCAGCCGCCTTAGCTGATGGCATGGTGACGGCTCGTGCTGCTTCGGCCGGGTTGATAGGTTTGAGCCTCATCATTCTCGGAGTCGGACTCGCGCTCCTCGGGACCGCTTCGATTTGGATGCCGCGATTGAGGCGATCGGCACGGCTGAGCAATCGAGGGGCGCTTGGCCTTCTCCTCGCAGCCTTTGTGATCGATCGGCTGGTCATGGCGTTCTCGGCTTGACCGAAGTCGGGATCACCCAGCTGCACAAGGGTGTTGGCCTCAGTCAAGTGCTGATGCAGACGTTCCAGCGCCGCCTCGGACTCAAGAATCCCGGGCTTGCCTGGCTCGGCTAGGGGCAGACCGGCATGAGATACCGAGAACGTTAGCTCGTGTGCGAACGCTCTCCTGTGAACGTCCAAGCGCCAAGGCAATCTGGTTCAGGTACTCACCCGCCTCGCAGCGGCTCCGGATTTGCTCGTCGTCTTCAGACGTCCAGCGGCTGTGGTGCTGCCTTGGGGCAAATCGTGTGGCCATGAGAAAATCACCGAATGCGAGTAAGCCCCTTGCTACACGCACGCGGATTAACGTTGTCCTCTCGTAACGTTTTGAGGTTGTTCAGAAAACTTTGGAGAGTTGGTCGGGAACATCGAGCCGCTTGGGACATTCAGAGGATCGAGAGCAAGGTGAACCCCCTTCCCCGAAAGCTCCCACGGCCCCGCTTCGCCCCCACCCCCCCCGGTGGCGAGCGGGGCCATTCTTTTTCGGAACATCGTCACAACCAGCCCGTTACTTCAGCGGTTCGCCACGCCTGCTGGAGGATGACTCGCAGTGCCGGAGTGCGGACCGGGGGCAGTTCGGGTGGAGGGGTGCTAGCTGAGCTGCCCCCTCGACGCTCGCGTTGAAGCAGCGTCGCGAACGTCCGCTAACCACCCAAAGCTGACCTTTACGGTTGCTCTCACGAGCGGTGGCTGCAGCATCGCATAGCCTCATGTGCAAGGCCGGTTTGCGGGCGCTCACCCTTCGCTTCACCCGAGCGGTGTCACGGCCGTCGATTCGATCTGCAAAACGCTCGCGATGGTGAGAGGGCGGACGCCAGCGAGCGATGAAATGGCATCGCGTATTTGCCGCCTGCCAGCTTGACCCACCCGCCGGGTTCAGTAGCGTCGCCATCATGAGCGAAGACAAGGTGAAGGGGCCCGCCTCCTATTTTCCTTCCATCGAAGCGAAATACGGTCGTCCGATCGCGGAGTGGAAGGCGATGCTTCGATCCCGGCCGCCGGCCAAGCACATGGAGTATGTCGCTTGGCTGAAGCAGGAACATGGCATGGGGCATGGCCATGCCAACGCCCTCGTGGCGCACACCCTTGACGAGGATAAGGGCTAGGCGGTCATCGCCTGAGCGTTGACGCAGTTCGGCTGCCGCCCTGTATCGGTGGGAACGGCCATCGATCCCTGTGCCAAGTCCATCGAAGCTTTCGTGACGCGGCAGGAGCTGGTTCATAGCGGACGAGCACGGGGGAGGCGCTCTAAAGCTTCGTGCCTCTCGAACCTTGCTGGAGGACTGAAGAATGATGCTTTCGATGATCTCTGCCCTGGCCGCGGCCGCGCCGCAGCCGGCCGGCGCTCGCCAGCAGGCAGTGGTGGTCATGCCCGAAGATGCCCGCCAGCGGCAGATGCAGGAGCAGATCGGCTGGGCGGATGCCGTCGTCAGCAACGGCGTGGTCTATGTCTCGGGGGTGCCCGCCTACCTGGCTTCCGGCGAGACCGATATGGAAGTGGCGTTCGCTCGCGCGTTCGAAGCGATCGGCAAGACGCTGGAGCGTGCCGGGGTGAGCTGGAGCGACGTGGTGGAGCTACGCACCTATCACACCAATCCCGGGGCCCAGATCGACGCGTTCGCCAAAGTGAAGAGCCGGTACATGAAATCGCCGCCGCCGGCGTGGAGCGCGATCGGGACTTCGGGACTGCTCCAACCCGGCGCATTGGTCGAAATCGCCGTTGTCGCGCATGTTCCGAAGAAGGACCGCCGCTGAGCTGAAGCGTCCGCTCCGGAGCTGCGCGCCGCGGGCAAAGCCCGCGTCGTCGGTCCTCGCTGAAGCGAGGCCGGCCGGCCTCGCTGGCGTGTCTCGCGCGTAGCTTTGCTACGCACGTGCACGCTGGTGGGCGGTGACGGGCTCGAACCGCCGACCCTCTCGGTGTAAACGAGATGCTCTACCAACTGAGCTAACCGCCCGGCGCGGGCGTGCTTGCCTCAAGCGAGGCCGCCAGGCAAGCGGCCTCAGCAGCGGGCTGGCTGGACACCCCCGATCGGGGTGATGTTCGGGATGGCCTGCCCGCGCGTCACATACATGGAGCGCTGGCGGATGATGCCGTCGCCGGGCCGGCGGATGTGCACCAGGTTGATCAGCGGCTTATATTCATAGCCGACCTCGGCCACCACGACCATCTGGTTCTGCTGCAGCACCACGCCGTTAGGCAGGTTGACGTCCGGCCCCTCGCCGAAATCGTCCGTCGCGGTCCACTCGCTGCCGATCTGACTGACGATCGTCGTCTTTTTGCCGCCGCAGCGCTGCCACACGACCTTGTTCACGACTTCGCCATTCTGGTTGACGCCAATGACGCCGGTCAGGATCGTGCGGCCATATTCCTTGACGTCGAACGGCGCGTCGAGCCGCTCGACCGCCTCGAACACGTCATGGAAGCTGTTTTCGCTGGCCGCGATCTGGTTGCGGGCGATGGTGTCGGACGCGATCGCGGAAATGCGCTCCAGCTTCTGATTGGCGAGCACGAAGTTGGTATATTCCATCCCCCCCATGCCGGCCATGACGACCAGCGGCAGCCACAGCGCCGTCTCGACGATCGAGACGCCCTTGGTGTCGCGGCGAAGGTTGCGCAGTGCGGTGATCATGATCAGCACCCCGTGTTTCGAAAGATCGGCTCGTTGCGGATCACCGTCGTCGCCTTGATCGGATAGTCGGTGCTGCTGCCGTCGCCGAAGCGCTGCGCAATGAAGGGCACCAGCGACTTGACCTTGAAGGTGGCGGTGTAGCTGACCACCTGGCCGGCGCCGCCGACGGAGCCGGAGCTGCCCATGTCGGGATCCCATTTCCCGTTGCCGTTCACGTCGGTATAGGTTTCGCCCATATCGTATTTGCCATTTTTGGTGGCCGCCGCGTCCACGAACGGCTCCGGCTCCCCGACGTCGCCGAACGCCGAGCCGTAGGAGACCGCCTGGATCTTGGGCGGTTGGTCGTCGGAGCTCTTCACATGCTGCATGCCGCGCTCCACCGTCTGGACGAGGATGGTCTCGCGCTTCGCCGGGCAATCGGACGCCGCGATCAGACGCGCGCCTTTCATCGTCGCCGACTCCAGCGCCGATCGCGCCGACTGCACCCAGGCGAACTCGATGAAGCCGAACAGCAGCACCGTCACTACGGGCGCGATCAGCGCGAACTCCATGGCCGCGATGCCGGTTCGGTCGTGACGAAGCGTCTTCATGTCCGTCTCACTTGGCAAGGTGGAGGTCGATGAGATTGGCGGCGATCGAAGTGAAGGCGATGCGCAGGTCGCTCGGGTTCTTGGTTTCAAAGAAGTGCGTGTTGCGATTGGTCGCGCACTGCTTGAACATCTCGCGCGTCGCGTCCCCTTCGGCGCCGGCCGCGATGGCAAAGGTGATCGTGTAGATCTCGATGCCTTCGTTCTTCATTGCCTGGCAGGTCTTGGCGAAGCGCAGCGCCATCTTGTCGCGGTGTGCGGCGCGAGCGAGGGAGGTGTTCGAACCGCCGCTGCCCCACCATTGGTCGACGACCTTCCGATCGGCATAGGATTGATAGGCGGTGTAGGCGGAGTCGCGCTCGAAATCCTGGTACGGGGCGCCGCGGCTGGCGACGGTGGAGCCGTTGTCGTTCGAGTCGAAGTTGCCGTCCGTCATGAAGACCATGACGCGGCGCAGCCCCATATTGCCCGGCCGCGTCCGCGTGAAGACGTCGTTCCGCGCGAGCAGGCGATAGCCCCAGGTCATCGCCGGGACATGCCAGGTGCCGATGTTGAACAGCGGCTGCAGGTTGTTCTTGTAGGCGTTCAGCTCGGTCTTGGTGCGCGAATAGCTGACCGGCAGCGCCTCGCTCGGGCACACATAGCTGGGCGACTTCGAAACATAATCGTCCGCGTTCGAAGGCTTCACCGTCGCGTCATAATAGCGCGGTGCCGGCCAGTTCGAATAATCCGGCAGGCGCGAAGGCTTGATCTTCGTGTTGGCCGAACTGTTGCATCCGGCGTCGCTGCTGTTCGACGAACTCACCTGACAGATGTTGTTGCCATAGCGCCGGATCAGCGCGGTTCGCATCGGCGCATAGTTTGCGACGTTGAACTCGTCGGCCGCGTTCGCGCCGAGCTTGTAGCGATTGTCCTGCCGATGGAACGAGTAGACCCACATCGGCGGATAGATTGCCGGCTGCACGTCCGGCATACCGTTTTCGCCGGGCAGCGTCTTGCCCATGTCGTAGGTGTTGGCGTCGATCGCGTTGATGTCGCCACTGAGGTTGCGGATCGTTGGGTCCGCGAACACGCAGCCCTTCCAGCCATTGACGTTATTGGCCGCCTTGTTGGTGTAGCCCGATACCTGCTCGACCCGATCGGCCGGCAGCAGCCGTCCGACATTGGCGAACACGGCATAGGGGAGCACGCCGATCGCGAAGTTGGTGCGCGTCTCCTGCGTGCCATAGACGATGTCGAAGAACTGCCCCATCGAGTCCTTCAGGGCGGTCATGCCGCCATTGCCGTCCATCGATCCGGTGACGTCCAGCACCATCATCGTCTCGACCGCGGTTGGCAGCGTCTTGCCGGCGATGCCCTTGGCGCTCGCCTTCACCGGCATCGTCGGGACGCCAAAAATCTGCATGAGCGTGGTCGGCACCGTGCCTTCGACCGTGACCTGCACCGTCACCTCGTCGCCGGCCCGCGTCACGGCGACCTGCGGCGTCTGGCGAGTGGCGCCGACATAGCCCAGGGGCATGTTTGCGGTCAGAAACTGGTTGACCGTATCGATGGTCTTCGGCCCCGGGCTGGAGCCGGTGCCTGGATAAAGCTGTTCGATCCGCACCGCCGCGAGCGTCGCGATGTCGACGCTGCTCTGCAGCCGCGAGGAGGTCATGTAGCCGCGGCCGAGATCGAGCCCCATGCCGACAAAGCCGAACAGCGGAATGATATAGGCGGCGGCGATGGCATAAGTACTGCCCCGCTCGTCGCGGAAGAGAGATCGAGCGGCCCGTGCGCCTTTAACCCCGGTCGTCATATCGATGTCCCTAAACGTGATCCGTTCAGGGGTTAGGCCGGGCATGGCTTAGGAAAGGTTCAGGGGCTTGGTTAACGATCCCCTCGCCGCGCTTTGGCGATCATCAGCTCGTCCTCGATCTCGCGCAGCTGGTCCTTGCCGAAATAGAGTTCGTCGCCGGCGAGGAAGCTGGGAATGCCGAAGGCGCCGCGTTCAAACGCCTCCTGCGTGTTGGCGGCGAGCCGGTCCTTGACGTCCTGCTCCTGCGCGCGGGCGACAAAGCGTTCGACGGGCAGGCCGACGTCGGCGACTGATTGCGTTAGCACCGTGAGATCGTCGAGCTTGCGGGCTTCTTCCCACATGAACCGGAACATGGCGTCGATGTAGGGTGCGGCAACGCCCTCCGCCTCGGCCGCCACCGCGCCGCGCATCAGCATAAGCGTGTTGATCGGAAAATGCGGGTTCATCCGAAAGTCGGTCAGTCCGTGCCTGGCGATGAACCGCTCGATCTCACGGCGCTGGTAAGCGAGCTTGTTGGGGATGTTGGCAAAGGCGAGCATCGGCGCCTGATTGCCGGTCAGCTTGAACAGGCCGCCGAGCAGCACCGGCACATAGCGGAAGCGAGCGCCTGTGCGCGCCTCGATGCCGGGGATCAGCCGGTGCGCGAAATAGGCATTCGGGCTGCCGAAATCGTAATAGAAGATCGGGTCCATCATTGCCTCACCAGCTCTCGCCATAGGGGCGGAGATCGAGTTCATGGGTCCAGGCGTCGCGCGGCTGGCGGTGGAGCTGCCAATAGGACTCGGCGATAGAGGCCGGGTTCATCAGCGTATCGGGCGGCATGCTCGCCACCGCCTCGGCGCCCCTACTGGCGGCCATTCGCTCGCGCACCCAGGCGGTGTCGACTCCCGCGTCGATCACCAGATGCGCGACATGGATGTTCTGCGGCGCGAGCTCCCGCGCCATCGACTGCGCCATCGCCCGCAGCCCGGCCTTGGCCGATGCAAACGCCGCATAGCCCTTGCCGCCGCGTAGCGACGCCGTCGCGCCCGTGAAGAAGATCGAGCCGCCGCCATGCGCGAGCATCCGCCGCGCCGCTTCGCGGCCGGTCAGGAAGCCAGCGTAACACGCCATTTCCCAGACCTTGCGGAACACGCGCTCGGTGGTGTCGAGCAGCGGGAAGTTCACATTGGCGCCGATGTTGAAGATGCACAGCTCCAGCGGCGCGTCGGCATCGGCGGCATCGAGAAAGGCGGTGAGCGACTCCTCGTTGCGCGCGTCGAGCGAGTGGCCACGGAAATGGCCACCGGTGCCGGCGATCTCGGTGGCCAACCCATCGAGCTTCTCGCCCTGGCGCCTGCCGCCATGCACGCGATAGCCCTCGGCCGCGAAACGCCGCGCGATGGCCGAGCCGATAAAGTCGCCCGCCCCAACGATCGCCACGCTCGCATGCCCCTCCGCCACCACCGCCTCCTCAGTTCACATTCGAGACTTAGTAGGTCTTGAAAAGGAACCCTGTCAATGAGAGAGGGGCCGCATGCGCTGGAACGAACTCGCGTCGGAGCATTGCTCGCTCGCCCGCGCCCTGGCGGTGGTCGGCGACCGCTGGAACCTGCTGATCCTGCGCGACGCGTTCTTGAAGGTGCGCCGCTTCGAGGAATTCCATTCCCGCCTCGGCATCGCCCGCCGCGTGCTGACCGAACGGCTCGCCGGCCTGGTCGCCGACGGCGTGCTGGAGAAGGTTCCCTATCAGGACCGACCCACGCGCCACGAATACCGGCTGACCAAAAAGGGGCTGGACCTCTACCCCGTGGTGCTCTCGCTCGTGCACTGGGGCGACGCCCATTATGCCAGCGAAGGAGGTCCACCCATTCTCCACCGCCACCAAAGCTGCGGCCACGATTTTCGCTCGGTCCTCACCTGCTCCGAATGCGGCGAGCCGGTCGAGGCCAAAATGGTGGAGGCGCGGGCGACTGCCAGGTGAGGATGTTGGTGCGCCCGACGGGATTCGAACCCATGGCCCTCAGATTAGGAATCTGATGCTCTATCCTGCTGAGCTACGGGCGCGCCGCGGCTAGTCCTGCCCTCCCGCCGCCGGGCGGTCAATCCGGCGCTGCGGCATGGCGAAGAACAGCTTTCTTACCGACAGCCGCACGCTGCGGCCGAGCGGATCGAGCAGGTCCGGTTGGTAGTTGATCGGCGTCGTCCCGGTCGCGTCGCGCACGCGCTGGCGGGCATTGAAGAGATTGTCGACGGCGAGCGTCACCCGCGTGCCGCGCAGCCAGGGATGATCGACGACCAGCTTCGGCATGTTGCCGAGATTGGCGAACAGGCGAAAGTTTACGGTCGCCAGGTCGCCGAACTCGAGCCGGTCCGATGCCAGGCCGCTGGCGCCGTCGATGGTCGTGCCGCTCGCCCAATTGGCGCTCAGCCGCGCGCCGAGCCCGTTGCGGGTGATGCCTGCCTGCGCCTCGATCTCGTGGCGAGGTTGGCCGCCGCCGCGGCCGAGCGTGCCGCCGTCCAGCCGGTCGATCAGCGGGCCACCTGGCCGGACCAGCACTTCGTCCTTGAAATGCCATGTATGGTAGAGCGCGAATTGCAGCCGGCCGCCGCCGCCGCCGAAACCACCGCCGCCGCCGCCGAAGCGCCCGCCGCCGCCTCTGCCGCCTTCGCGCCGGCGATCGCCCGCGCCTTCAGGTCGCTGACCACCGGCACCGCCTTGCCCGCCCTGTCCGCCAGGTCCACGGCCCCAAGGCAGGCGGCCGGCTGCCGCAAGGGCGCGGAACTGCTCCGCCGTGCTGTCCTGAATGCGCTTCGAGAAGTTCACGCCCCAGCGCAGCTGCTCCCGGCTTTCGCGGAAGAAGTTCACCGGCCGCGCATCGATCTGGATCAGCTCGCCATTGGCGTCGCGCAGGAAGCGGTCGGGGAAAGCCTGCTGGATCTGTGCCGTCGGGAATGACAGGCTGCCGATCGCATTGCGCGTGCGGCTGTTGGTGTAGGTCGCGACGATGCTCAGGTCCGTTTCCCCCAGGGGCCGGAGCGTGGCGCCGACCTTCCAGACGCGGCGCTCGTCGGCAAGCAGGTCCGGATTGCCGCCAGTGATCTGGGTGACGATCGCATTCTGCCCACGCACCAGGTCGAACACGCGCACGCCGGGCGTGACGATGGCCGGGTTGCCGAGCTGCTGCGCGGTCGGCGCCCCTTCCTCGTTGGTGAAGGATGCGACGATGCTGAGCTCACGGATCGGCGACCAGACTGTGCCGGCGCCATAAGAGGTCAGCGTACCGAAGTCGCTCAGCCGCAGCACCTCGACATTGCCGTTCAGCGACAGATTGCCCAGGAAATCGAGCACGCCGCGATCCCGGCTGGCGATGGGAACGTCGACATTGATCTGGCCGCCGCCGATGTCGCGGTGCACCTCGCCCTGCCGCCGGATGCCGCCGCGGGTCGAGCGGCTCTCGAAGTCGGAGGCGGAGGCGTTCAAGCGGAGCGTGGTGGAGACCGGCCCGGCGGGAAGCGTCAGCGGCCGGCCATTGACCGTAAAATCGCCGCCGAATTGGCTCGCGATCGAGCGGGCGCGATCGGCGGTGACGCTGGTGTCGGTATCGGTCTCCGTGCGGTCATAGGCGCCGGTGAATGTCCATTGCCAGCCGGAGACCGCACCGTTCAGCGTGGTGGCGAGACGCGTGTTCAGCGAGTCATTGTTCTGCGCGATCAGCGAGCCGTTCCCGGAGAGGCCAAGCAGGCTGTTGCTGTCGTCGCGCTGCACGCGGCCGTTGAACGTGGCGGTGACCCCCTCCGCGATCGATCGCGCATAGACTCCGTTCAGCGAAGCGGTGCTCGACGAAGGTAGCAACGTCCGAAACTCGCTGCCGCCGATGATGTCGCGCTGGCTCTCCAGCAGCCGGCTGGAGCGCTCATATTCAGCGCTGAGGCTCAGCCGGCCCTCGGGCGTGATCCGCAGCCAATCGAGCTCCGCCTCAGGCCTGTTCGCGCCGCCTTCGATCGCGATGCGGTCGCTCAGCTCGACCGTGGTCGCGCGGAAGCGGCGGCGGAGGACGATGTTCACCACCTTCTGGTTGGCGGCAAAGCCGTATTTCAGCGCCACTTCCTCCGGCAGGATGTCGACGCGCTGGATCGCCTCGGTCGGCAGGTCGCGAATCTCGCTGAAGCCCGAGATGCGCAGGCCGTTCAGCAGCACGATCTGACCGCCTCCTCCCCGCCCGCGCTCGCTGCGGGTCTGCGGCGCGAGTTCGCTCAGCAGTTCGGCCACCGAGTTGACGCCATATGAGCGGATGTCGGCGGGTGTCAGCTGCACTTCCGGGCGGATGTCACCGATCACCGCGCCGCGCTCCCGCTGACCGAGAACGACGATGTCGTCCTCGCCATCGGCTATCTCGTCGGTGGCGACCTGCGCGACAGGAGGTGGCGCTTCTTGGGCGAGCGCGGGGGCGCAGACGCCAGCAAGCAACGTCCAGAGCAACGACCCGCGACCCACCATTTCTTCTACCTTAATCAGCATTGTGCGCGGCGCAGTGGCGGGCGCCGGCTGAACCGGGGCTGTAAACCCTGGCCGGGAAGATCAGTTGCGCTGGTCGGGCGGCACAACGGGAAAGGGCAAAGGCGCGACCTCAATGCCTTCCTCGACTAGGGCTGCTGCCTCGGCCGGCGTCGCTTCGCCATGGATGGTGCGGTGCTCGGTCTCGCCGAGATGGATCGCGCGCGCCTCGTCGGCGAACTTGCGGCCGACCCATTCGGACTTTTGCAGCATCTTCGACTGGATCTGCGCCATCGCGGCGAGCATCGCCTTCACCTCCGGAGCAGGGCCGGTGGCGACCGGCACCGGTGCGTCCTCGACCAATCTGCTCCCCAGCCGTGGCGCCATGACAGCCTTGCCCACCTCTCCATCGCCGCAGATCGGGCAGTGGATCAGCTTGCGCCCGCGCTGATCCTCGTAATCCGCGCTGGAGCCGAACCACGCTTCGAAGATATGCGCGCGGCCGCATTTCAGGTCGAACACGATCATGCGGCGGACACGTTCGGGATCTGGCGGCGGTGATCGAGGGCGGGGACGCGGGAGCGAACTTCCGCCACCTGGCCAAGGTCGAGATCAACAAAGTTCAGACCCGGCGTCTCGCTCATATCGAGCAGCACCTCGCCCCAGGGTCCAACTGCAAGCGAATGGCCGAACGTCTCGCGACCGTCTTCATGGCGGCCCGCCTGGGCAGCGGCGATCACGAACACGCCCGCCTCGATCGCGCGCGCGCGGAGCAGCACGTGCCAATGCGCCTGTCCGGTCGGTACGGTGAAGGCGGCCGGGATCGCCAGGATGGCGGCGCCCGCATCGGTGAGCGTGCGGTAAAGGTCCGGGAAACGGATATCGTAGCAGATGCTCAAGCCCAGCTTGCCCCAGGGCGTCTCCGCGGCGACCGCACGCTGGCCGCGCGCGTACACGGCGGATTCGCGCCAGCTCTCGCCGGTTGCCAGATCGACGTCGAACAAATGGATCTTGTCGTAGCGGGCGCGCACCGCTCCGGCGCCATCGATCAGTAAGCCGCGATTGAGGCGCATGCCGTCCTCCCCGCGCAGAGCCAGCGAGCCGAGATGCACCCACATCCCTGCTTCCGCTGCCGCCTGCCGAACGGCCGCCAGCGTCTCGTCGTCATCCTCGGCCCGCAAATGCGCTTCCGAACGCGCGCGGTCGCGATCGAGCAGGTTCGACATTTCAGGCGTGAACAGCATCTCCGCGCCGCCCGCCCGTGCCTCTTCGATCGCATCGACGATGGTGCGCGCGTTGGCCGCCGGGTCGATGCCCGACTGCATCTGCAATATGGCCGCGCGCATTGATCGGATCAGGCGGCCTGCAGCAGCGGGTCGAGGCCGCCCCGGGCATCAAGCGCGGCAAGGTCGTCCGATCCGCCGATATGCTGCCCATCAATGAACACCTGCGGCACCGTGGTCCGACCATTGGCGCGCTGGATCATCTCGGCGCGCTGCGGTCCGCCCATGGTGATGTCATGTTCCTCGTAAGAAGCGCCCTTGCCGTCCAGCAGCCGCTTGGCGCGGTAGCAATAGGGGCATCCGAACTTGGTGTAGATTTCGACCTTCGCCACCAGCTTCTCCCTCAACCCATTCCGTCGCCCAGCGGCGGTTCGTCGTCAATATGATCCTGCAGCACGCGAGCCCAGCACAGCACCACGACGCGCGCCGCGCCCGCCCGCTTCAGCACGCGGGCGCAGCCATTGGCGGTCGCGCCGCTGGTATAAACGTCGTCGACCAGCAGGACGGTCCGGCCCTTGAGTGCCGCACGCTTGTCAGATGGTACGGCGAAGGCGCCGCGCAAGGTCCGTTTCCGCGCCGCGCGACCGAGCCCGCCCAGCATCGGCGTCGCCTTGCGCCGGCCGAGCAGGTCGGTGCGCAGCTCGATGCCGGTGCGCCGCGCGATCTCCGTCGCGATCAGTGCGGACTGATTGAAGCCGCGCCGCCAGATGCGCCAGCGATGGAGCGGTACCGGCACAAGCAGCGCGCCGGGCTCCTGATCCGCGGCGCGGGCGAGGTGCGCGCCGATGATCCGCGCCATGCCGATGCGGCGGCCATGCTTCAGCTTCAGCGCCAAGGCGCGGGCGACCTCGCCGTAAGCCACGGCCGCGCGCACGCCGTCATGGTGCGGCGGCTCGGCAAGGCATGCGGCGCAGCGCACATCCTCGCCGGGGTTGCAGTCCAACGGCAGCCCGCAAGCCGCGCAGGCCGGGCCCGCCAGAAAATCCAGCCGCGACCAGCAGCCGACACAGAAACTCCCCTCCCCACTCACGATCGTTCCGCAGGCCGGGCAACGCGGCGGCAGCGCGAAATCGAGCGCGTAGCGGAGGGGTGCAGCAAGGTTCACGGCCTGCTTGTCACCCGCAGTGCCGGGCAAGACAAGCGCTGTACCCAAGGCTATGCGCGAGGCATGCAGCCCCCTCAGATCTTTGACCGTCACCGCCGCCGCGTGCGCCGCGATCGGATCCCGGCAGGCTTCGCCAGGCATGATTTCCTGCACGCGCGGATGGTGGACGAGACACTCGACCGGATGGGCGCAGTGAAGCGATCGTTCGAGCGAGCGCTCGACCTTGGCTGCCTCGACGGCAAGGTCAGTGCCGCCCTGCGCGCGCAGGGGATGGTGGTGGTCTCGGCCGACCCGGGCTTTCAATCCGCTCGCGGTGCGGGTGGCGTTCAATGCGACGAGGATCGCCTGCCCTTTGCCGACTCTAGCTTCGACCTCGTCGTCGCCTGCGGCGGGCTCGATCAGGCCGACGACCTGCCTGGCGCATTGACGCTGATCCGGCGCGTGCTGAAGCCCGACGGCCTGTTCCTGGGGGCCTTCCTCGGCGCCGGCAGCCTGGCCCGGTTGCGCGCAGCGCTGCTGGCCTCCGAGGAGCGCGCCGTCGCCCGGCTCCACCCGCAGATCGACGTGCGCTCGGCCGGCGACCTGTTGGCGCGCGCCGGTTTTGCGCTGCCCGTTGCCGACGCGGAGCGGGTGACGGTCCGCTACGGCTCGCTGTTCGACTTGCTCCGCGACTTGCGTGGCGCGGGAGCGACCAGCCTGCTCGCCGGCGCGGTGACGCCGTTGAACCGGTCCGCACTCGCCCGAGCGGCGGAGCATTTCGGAGCTGCCGCCGATCCGGACGGCAAGACGGCGGAAACGGTCGAGATCGTCCATCTGCTCGGCTGGGCCCCTGCCGCGTCGCAGCCCCAGCCCGCCCGGCGGGGCAGCGCCTCAGCCTCGCTCGCCGACGCCCTCCGGCCGCGCAAGCAGGAGTGACAGCGCCTCCACCAGCGGCACGTCAGCGGGCGGCATGGCCAGAACTCGCATCTCCTCGATCGACGCCCAGCGTAGATCGGAAGCGTCGAGCGCGACTGGCTCACCCGTCCAGCTTCGTGCCGTGTAGAGCAGAAGGAGCAGGTGTCGCTCGCCAAGCGGCGCACTGGCGAAGGCAGCCGGCGAAAACGCGGCGGGGTCAACCGCGATGCCCAGCTCTTCCTTCAACTCCCGGGCGAGCGCCCGCTCCGGCGTCTCGCCCGGTTCGATCTTGCCGCCGGGAAATTCCCACAGCCCGGCCATCGCGCGGTGCGGCGCCCGCTGCTGCAGCAAGACGAGACCATCGGCGCGGATCAGGGCGGCGGCAACCACCGTCAAAAGCTCGGGCATAAGCCTTCCTTAACCGGGACCGTGGCAAGTCTCGACCGGCTTTGCACCATGGGGGCCGGCTTGATTACCGAATATCTGCGCAAGTTGCTGGCTTCGGCCAAGGGCGCGACCGCCGTCGAATATGGCCTCATCCTGGCGCTGATCGTGATTGCCGCAATGGCCGCGATGTTCTCGCTGGCCGACACCACGATCGGCATGTGGGACAATATCGCCGACAATGTGCTCGCGCACTGACAAGCGAAGCATGGTTAACGGTACTGAACAGCTCGTCGATTAAACATTCCGCAACTCATCCGCCGCTAAATCTTCCAGCGTTGATCTTGGGACGGGCAGTCGGGTCAACGGGGTAGTACTGGACCAAGGAGACATATCGTGCAGAACCTGCGCAAGATCATTCGTAACTCGAAGGGCGCGACCGCCATTGAATATGGCCTGATCGCCGCTCTGATCGCCGTTGCCGCGATCACCGCCATGTCGTCGCTCGGCACGAAGGTGGGCACCACCTTCAACAACGTGTCGTCGAACATGAAGGTCAGCTAAGGCCTTCGTCTTAGCCAAGCAAAAGAGGGCGGCGAGCTTCGGTTCGCCGCCCTTTTTCTGTCTCGCGTCGAGAATATGACAAGGCTGGACAGATAACGCCTCCATCCCGCACAACCACGCCATGCGGGCCAATATCAAGGATGTGAGCCGGACGGCGGGGGTGTCGATCAAGACCGTTTCGCGCGTCATCAACAATGAACGTTATGTCCGGCCCGCCACCCGCGCCCGCGTCGAAGAAGCCATGGCCGCCTTGGGCTTTCAGCCGAGCTACGCCGCCCGCGCGCTGGCCGGGGGCAAATCATTCCAGATCGCCCTCGTCTGCAGCAATCCCGGCCCCTATTATCTCCACGGCCTGATTGGCGGCCTGCGCGGGCGTTGCGCGGAGGAGGGCGTGCGGCTGATCGTCCATGCCTACGAGACCGAAACCGAAGCGCTCGGCGCCGACGTGCTCGACTTCTTCCGGCAGATGAGCCTCGACGGCGCGATCCTGACCCCGCCGATCGCCGACCAGCAAGCGGTGCTCGACCACCTCGAGCGCAACAACACGCCCTATGTGCGCATTTCGCCGGCCACTGAGCTGGACCGCGGCGCGTCGGTCTCGATCGATAATCATGATGCGGCGCGAATGATGACGCGTCGGCTGATCGACCTTGGTCACCAGCGCATCGGCTTCGTGATCGGACACAAGGGTTTCAGCGTCAGCGAGCGCAGACTGGAAGGCTATCTCGACGCACTGCGCGAATGCGGCATCGCGCTCGACGGCAGCCTGTTGCAGCAAGGCTGGTTCGACTTCCGTTCCGGTCAGGAGGCGGCCGGGCAGCTGCTCGACCTGCGCCGCTCGCCCACGGCGATCTTCGCCAGCAGCGATGACATGGCGGCGGGCGTGCTGGGCGTCGCGCATCAGCGCGGGCTCAAGGTGCCGGCCGACCTGTCCATCGCCGGCTTCGACGACACGGATCTTGCCAGCCTCGTCTGGCCGGGCCTCACCACCGTGCGCCAGCCCATCCGGGCAATGGCCGAGCGCGCCGCCCAGCTCTTGTTCGCGGGTGACAAGGAACGCGTCGTGCTTCCGTTCGAGATCGTGGAGCGGGGCTCGACCGGGCCTTGGCAAGGCCCCTGACACCGCGATCATCCCTGGAAAGGGGAATAGTGATGGATAATGCCGAAGAAGCGCCCACCGAGAGCAGCAAGGGCAGCCGGCGGCTTCTCATCGGCCTGATCTTCGTCGCCATCGCGCTCAACTATGTCGACCGGCAGGTGCTTGCTCTGCTCAAGCCGACCCTGGAGGCGGAGTTCGGCTGGAACAACCGGGAATATGCGCTGCTCGGCTCCGCCTTCCAGATCACCGCGGCCGCTTCGTTTCTTTTCATCGGCTATGTCGTCGACCGCTTCGGCGTACGGCGCGCGCTGGGCTGGGGCGTCGGGCTCTGGAGTCTGGCCGGCATAGCGCATGCCTTTGCCGCTACGGTGAGCCAGTTCGTGGCGGCCCGCGTCGCGCTAGCCGCGGCCGAAACGGTCGGCACGCCCGCTGCGGTCAAGTCGGCTGCCGTCTATCTGCCGCTGAAGGAGCGCAGCTTCGCGCTGGGGCATCGATTCAGGGCTGCGCTATTGGCCGATGTTCGAGGTGTGCGCCTCGGCCTATCTGGTGGCCACTCTCTGGGGGCACGTGCTGTTCCGGTGATCAGGCCGTCAGAGGCTTGATCGGCGCTCGCCGCGCCTTTCGTCGCCTTCGTCGGACAGGCGGTCAGCGCCCTAAGGTTCGAGGTGCCTTACAGCCCCGCCCTCTTCGGCTTGAGTGCGTCTGTCGAGCACTTCGTAGTGAGCAGCGCGCTCGTCGTATCTGGAGAGCAACGCGCGTGCGGCCGCCGGAACATGGCTGACGCTATAGTCCTCACCGACGAAGTCGATGATCGAATCCAGATTGTCGAACCACATGATCGTCTGGAACTCGACCTCGTCGCCCAGGTCGCACCGCATCAGGTCGATGTGCTGGAATCCAGCGATGCCGCGTGCTTCGATGTCCGGGATCACCTGACGCCGCACGACGCGTTCATAAGAGCTCGAGTTCGCCGGTGTGCTCCACCCGCGCCAAATCCGACAGACTGCCATTCAGCTACCCTCCTTGAGCACCCGGAAATCGATCCTTAGAACCACATCCGCAATGGGCGCAAAGCGGACATAGAAACGCCGCCAGCGTTTCCGCTGACGGCGTTAGCTGGTTAGCCTGTATCTTGTGGTTAGGCGTAAGTGATCGAAGCGCGGGTCCGGCGGCGCGAAGCCGCGCCAACGAGAGCAAAGCCACCGATCATCATCGCCCAAGCAGCAGGCTCAGGCACCGCGGTCACGACCACGTTGTCGAGAATGGCGTCAACGTTGTCGACGCCGCCGCTGACGGCCGACAGAGTTGCGGTGCCGCCATTGCCCACGAACGAGAACATTGCCGTGGTGAAGGTCTGATCAAGGTCGTTGTTTGCTACCGGATTGACGGTGAGGCTCTGACCACCAGCGCTCAGTGTCAGCGACTCAGAGCCGCCGCCCAAGGCACCAAAGTCGAAGCTCACGGTGTAAACGCGGCCGAGCACGGTCCCAAACGTCGTGCTCATGATCGAGCCACTCGGCTGATTGCCGCCGCCAAAGGCTGCGAAGTTGTTCGTCAGGTTACCAGACGTGCCGCAGCAGCCCTGATAAGCCGCACCGTTCGCGACAGCGACGTTGCCGGTCGGCGTGAACACACCAAAACCGTTTTCAAAATTTTCGAACAGGACCGTTGCTGCATTGGCGCTACTGGTCATTGCCACGGCCGCCAGAGCCGCGATCGCATACTTCTTCATTTGAACACCCCTTGATTGCGGCAACAGGCCGCAAGGATTTGTTAACACATCGATCCCTCTAGGACGAGTTGATTATGCAACGTCCCTGCCAAATAAGCGGATGCTAACGGACCGGACGTCCCAGGGGGTGGGAAGGCGCCCGGCCCGGCGACCCTTTTGAAGGATGCACCACCGCGCTAAAGGTTTGAATGAAAGAACGAAAGTCATTGTTTCCTGCCGAGCTACCGATCGTCTTCGGGCGATCCTCTCTGCACCAAGCGCCGGTTCAGCTTTGCGGTTCACCAGCGAAGCGCCGGGCGATGATGAATGACATGCTGCCGGTGGTGCGTGCTTCGACCGGTGCTGCGAGCCCCGAACCTCTAGAGTGGAGGCGCGACAGTAGATCGACCGCGGAACGTGGCCTTGCTACTTCGCCAGCGCGATGCAGGAGGGCCAGATAAGACCTGCCGATTCGCCGCTCCGCCACTAAACTGCTAGCAAAGATTCGCGCTTCAGCTCGTGCAACCCGTGCCAGTTCGAGGGTGATCGACTCTACGTCCTCAAACAGGTGAAGCATCCCTGGGCAAAGGACGGCGCCGAACGACTGCTCCCGAAACGGCAGGTCTCGCAGATCGGCTTGCAGCAGCACCAGGTTATCCGGCCTGCGGCCAGCGATCGAGACAAGTCGGTCGCGAGCTGCGCTCAGCATGTCGATCGACAAGTCGACCAGGACCGTGGGGCGCGCCGAACCCGCATGAATGCGAGCAGTCGACACAAGAGTCCCACAGCCAGCGTCAAGCAGCGGCCCCTCCCCTGAATCAGCGGCCGCCTTCGCGAATGCCATGTACGCAGCCGGCTCGATCCCCCAAGCTAAACGATTGTAGGCACGACTGCCGATCAGTCGGTCATAGAGCTTCGCGCGACCATCATAGGGCGGCGAGGGAAGCCCGGGCGGAAGAACTGAATAGACGCCCTCGGCGACCATTCTCACGTCGCGGCCTTCTGCGAGCACCTCGTGCATCAAGTCTGAATCGGCCATACCCAAGGTCACTAGCATGCAGCGGTAGAAGGGCCATCCTAACCTAAACTCCGGGAAGGGTGGGGAGATGACGCCGCAGGGACCGCAGCTTGCGGGAGAATTTGGCCGCCATCTTCCGGCATTGACGAGAAACCCAGGATGCCCCTTACTGACGATACATACAATTACGGGGAACGCCATGACTCGTCGGTTTAGGTCGCGCTCGATTGCCGCGGCGCTCGTCGCAAGCTTGCCCGTAGCGGGTGCGTTCAGCGCGCCTGCGGCAATTGCGAAAGCACCGATCACCGAGCCCAGTCCCGCCGCTGTCTGCCGCAGCACGCGTGCCCTCTTGCCCGACTTCGACGCCGCGCGGCTGGAACGCATTCGAAGGATCGTACGGAAGCTGGTGGACAAGGGCGCGGCGCCGGGCGCGGTGATCCGCATCGAGCAGGGCGGCGCTACGATGCTGGATTACAGCTATGGCTTTGCGGATCGGGAAAAGAAAACGCCCATGGACGGCGAAGCTCTCTTCCGCCTGTACTCCATGACCAAACCCGTCACGTCGGTAGCGGCCATGCGGTTGATCGAGCGCGGTAAGCTGCGCTTGAACGACCCGCTCTCCCGTCACCTCCCAGAGTTCGCCGCCGCGCGCGTCTATGCCGGGGATGGGGTAGCCTCGGCGCCGCTGCAGCGGCCGGTGACGGTGAGAGACCTTCTCACGCACGGCGCAGGTGTGACCTATCGGACCGATCCTTCGGCAGTCGGCAAACTGTACGCAAGAAGGGGAATACCCGCTGGCCCGGGGGTCGACACGGCCCCCGCTGATGGCAGCAGCCCTGTGACCACCCTTGCGGAGCTCACCCGGCGTGTGGCGAGCACGCCGCTCGCCAGCCAGCCAGGTGCTGCCTGGACATATGGCAATGGAACCGACGTGCTCGGCCATGTCCTGGAACGCGTCACGGGCAAACCGCTCGGCACGGTCTTGCAAGAAGAAGTGCTCGATCCCGCCGGGATGCGATCGACATGGTTCGCTGTCCCCCCAAGGGAGACGAAGCGGCTCACCGCCGCGTATCTGGCGCCAGCGCAAGCGGGAGGTGACGGCGTTCTGAAGGGACGAGATATCGATCAGCTGGCCGCACCGAAACTATTGCCCATCGATCCGGGTGAAGGCGGCATTTTCGCCAAACCACCTGTCATCCAATACGGCGGAGCCGGTCTGGTTGGCTCGGCCGCCGATTACCTCCGCTTCACCCGGATGATGCGGCAGGGCGGCACGATCGACGGAACGAGGCTATTGTCCAGCAGGCTGGTCGATCAGATGCGGAGCGAACAGATCACGCCGGCGGCTCGATCCACGGCAGCGACACTCGGGGATCTTGGCTTCGGCTATGGCTTTGCCGTGCGGACGCAGCCGACAGCGGCGGATCCGCCGTTTCCTAAGTGCGGTTATTTCTGGGGAGGCGCGGCCTCGACTTACTTCTGGGTCGATCCGGCAGGGCAAACCTCTGGCGTGTTGTTGACGCAAGTCTTCGGAGGCGACGTGCGCAGCTTCTGGCTCGCCGTCATGCGGGAGATCTATGGCTCTCCGCACGCAAATCACCGGTGAACATGCCACGCGATAGTCTTTTTAGCAGGGATGCGGATCAGCTAGGGGTGCCTTATGGCGACCGAACACCAAGGCGAGCCGCCCTTCAACTGGCACCCGGATCATCTCAAGCTCGCGGTTGAAGCGGCAGGCGTCGCGCTGTGGGCGTGGAACGTCGACGACGATCATTTCACTATGGACCCGCACGGGTTCGAGCTCTGGGGATTGCCGCGGTCCGGCGCGGTCACTTTCGAGGAATTGTCGGAGCGCATGCATCCCGCGGATCGCGACCGTGTTAGAGCGGCCTTTGCGGCCACCCCGGCCGGCCTGACGTGCGATCCACTTTCCAATCGTCATCCCTGCGATAGCGGGAACCCAGCTTCTTCCTTCTTCTTCCCCATCTGGGTTCCCGCTTTCGCGGGATATGACGAAGAGAAAAATCAGCCGCTCCTCGGCATCAGCAGCTTCAGCCAGCCAATGGCGAGCAGGTACGACACGGCCGCAAACACGAAGAACGGCGTATAGCCATAGCCGGCAGTCAGGGCCGCGCCGACCAGCCAGACCAGCAGTCCGCCGGAGACATTGCCGCAAAAGGCGCCGAACGCCGTTACCCGCCCGACCTTGGCGCGCGGCACCACGTCGGTGATCGTTGCGAAGATCGACAGCGAGAAGCCCTGGTGCCCGGCCAGCACCACGCCCATCATCACCGCGACCGTCCAGAAACTGTCCAGCTGCAGCACGAAGGGGACGGGCGTCACCACCAGGGCCGAGACCAGCATCACCAGCTTGCGGACCTTGGCCAGCGGCCAGCCCTCGGCAATGAGCCGGCTGGAGATAGCGCCCGCCGCCAGCCCACCCACAGCCGAGCCGGTAAAGGCCAGCGCCAGCGGGATGGCGAGCTCGGCCGTGGTCAGCTCATAGGTGCGGCGGTAGAAATCGGGCAGCCAGAAAGTCAGCAGCCAGAAGGTCGAGTCCGACAGCGCCTTGGCGATGACGATCGCCCAGGTGCGGCGCTCGGTCAGGATCGGGCCGTAAGGGCGGCCATCGTCTGAAAAATCCAGATGCGGGTCTTCTGCACGGTCGTCGAAGCGCACGCCGCGCGCGACCGCCAGCCACGCTAACAGCGTCAGGAACCCGCCAATGCCCGCAAGCAGCAGCGCGCCGCGCCAGCCGACCGACGCCGCCAGCACCGGGATGAAGAAGGGCAAGCTGATCGTGCCGATGCTCGCGATCGCCGTGTTGATGCCGAGCGCCAGCGACCGGCGTTCGGCCTTGAACAGGGTCGCGACCATCTTGATCGTCAGCGGCGTCTGCATCGCTTCGGTGGCGCCCAGGCCGATCCGCGCGACGACCACCTGCCAAGCCGCTGCCGCCCAGCCATGCGCCATCGCGGCCACGCTCCACGCCGAGACGCCGCCGATCATCGAGCGCCGCACGCCCAGCCGGTCGATCAACCAGCCGGTGAACAGAAAGGACGCCGCGGCCGAAATCTGCGTGTAGAAAGCGAGACGCCCGAACTCCGCGTCGGTCCAGCCGAGCTCGGCCGACATGTCGGGTTTAAGGATCGCGATGATCGGCCGGTCCATCGCATTGAAAATGCCCGCCACGCACAACAGCGCGAACAGCGCCCAGCCGCGCGAGGGGCTGATTGCTCCGGTCGTCAACCGGCGGTCACGCGTTCGCCGTTTCGCAGAAAGGCGATGGCGTTGCGGCGGAGGTGCTTCGTGCCGGGATCCAGCATTGCTTCGGGCGTATATTGCGCCAGATAGACGCGCCGCGGCCGCTCGGAGCGGTTGGCGCCCGTTGCGTGCAGGGTCAGGCTGGAAAAGGCGACCACGTCCCCAGCCTTGGCTTCGACGATCACGCCCTGCGTGCCGGCCGGCGCGCCGACCAGATCATTGGTGCCGGACTGTCGGTCGTGCGGGATGATGCCGCCCTGGTGGCTGCCGGGGATCAGCCGCACGGTGCCATTCTCCTCGGTCGCGTCGTCGAGCGGGCACCAGCAGGTGAGATAGGGCGCATGATCGGGTGGACCGCCATTGCCGACGACGTAGCCGCTATCCTGGTGCCAGGAAAATGGCAGGCCGCCTTCAGGGCCCTTCACGACATATTGGTCGAAGAAGAAATAGGCGTTCGGCCCAAGTGCGGTGCGGCAGACCTCCGCTATCGTGTCACTGAACAGCACCGACCGTAGTTCCGGCGCCACCCGCTGGCATTCATTGGCGAAGTAACGCTTGCCGCGATGACTGATGCCAATCGTGTCCACGCCCAGTTCGTCCATCCGCGCATCCTCACGCGCGACGAATGCGTCGCACTCCCGCCGCAGCAGCTCGAGCGGCGCCCCCGCCAGCACGCCCGGGAACACGGCAAAGCCCTGCTCGGCGAACTGGCGGGATTGCTGCTCGAACATCGTCATCCGATCAGAAGTTGAAGCGGACATTCACCCCGAAATAGCGGTCCACGTCGCGCGGCAGCAGGTAGCGGAAGCTGCCGCCCGGGCCGCCCGGCGTGATCAGCGTCGCATAGCTGGTGTCGGTCAGGTTGCGGCCGATGAAGTTGACCCGCCACACGCCGTTCGGATCGACCACCGCGACGTTCGCATCAACCAGCACATAGCCGTCGATCTTGATCGCGCGGCGCGTGACCGGATTGGCTTCCAGGCCCGAAATCTGATCGCTGGTCAGCGACAGCTGGCTGCCGATCTCGAAGTTGGCGAAGCCGCCCGTGTCGATCGTCCAGAGCGCGCCGATGTTGCCCTTGTATTTGGGCGCGAGCGGCAGCTGCTCGCCCTTGCGCGTGCTGGCGTTTGCTGGCGCACCGGGCGGCACGTTGAAGCGGTTGATATGCGCTTCAGTGAAGGCGATGCCGGCGTTGAGCGTGAAGTTGCGGCTGGGACGCAGCAGCGCCTCCACCTCGATGCCGCGGGTCGACACGGTGCCGGCGTTCGTCAACTGGGTGATCACCGACCCGTTCAGGTTGACGAAGCTGTTCGCCTGGAAGTTGTCATACTTGGCGTAGAAGAAAGCGGTGTTCAGCGTGAAGCTGTTGTCGGCGGTCTGGAACTTGGAGCCGATTTCATAAGCATCCGCCGTCTCGGCCGCGATCGGATCGAGCTGGCCCGCATTCTGGTTGAAGAAGACGTTGAAGGCCGGTCCCTTATAGCCCTGGCTGTAGGTGCCATAGACCATCCAGTCGTCGGTCACGTCGAACTGCGCACCGGCGCGCCAGGAGAAATCGTCGTTGCTGGTCGACAGGTTGAAGTTGGCGCCGGCATTCGCGAGGCCGGGGCCGCCGCCATTGGTGGCCGGGATGCGGTTGTTGAACGCATCGACGCTGTCATGCGTGAAACGGCCGCCCGCAATCAGGCGGAACCAGTCGTTCACGTTGAAGGTCACATTGCCGAAGAACGCGTAATTCTCGATGTCCGAGCCGAAGGTTCCGACTGCGCTCGGGAAGCGCAGCGTCGAGGAGCCGGGCAGGCACGGCACCAGGCCAGGCGAAACAGGCTGCGACGTCGAGGCCGAACAGACGATGTCGTCGCGCTGGAAGGTCCGCTGCTGCTTGGCGCGGTAATAGAAAGCGCCGAGCACATATTCGAACTGCTGGTCGCCCGGCGAGGTCAGCCGGACTTCCTGAGTGAAGGTCTTGGACGGCTGCGGCCCGAAATCGTCGAGCTGATTGCCGCCGGCGATGTTGTAGACCGTGTCGATGAAGTCGCCGTCGCGAATGCCGAAATTGCGATACTTACGATAGGCGGTGATTGAGGTCAGCGTGCCGATATCGCCCACGTCGAGGTCGGCCTGGAGCGACAGCCCCCAGCTGGTTTCCTTGGTGCGGGTCAGCGTGTTCTGGCGGATCTCGCGCGTCTCGTCGCCGCGCAGGTCGACGCCGATCAGCGCGCCCGCAAGGGCACCCGCCGGCGCGGTGCCGACGACTTCGGCGCAGCAATCGCTGTTCTGACGACGATAGTCGCCGATTAGGGTCAGCGTCAGCGCGTCGGTGGCGTCCGCGACGACCATGCCGCGCACGCCCCAGCGCTCGTAACCGTTGACGGTACGGTCGAGCGTCAGGTTGCGGACCATGCCGTCATACCTGCCATAATTGGCGGTGAAGCGGCTCTTGATCGTGTCGGAGATCGGCAGGTCGATTGCGCCGCGCAGCTTATATTCCTCGTCGGTGGTTGCGAACGCCTCAACGAAGCCGCCGAGATCGTTGCCCGGACGGCGCGTGACGATGCTGATCACACCCGCCGACGCGTTCTTGCCGAACAAGGTGCCCTGCGGCCCGCGCAGCACTTCCACCCGCTCGATGTCGTAGAGATCGCCGAATGCTTCGCCGGAGCGCGCATAAGTGACGCCGTCGACGACGAAGCCGACGCTGGGTTCGGCCGCGATCGAGAAGTTGATCGTGCCGACACCGCGGAGGAAGACCGAGGAGTCGAGCGTCGTCGCCGAATCCTTGAAGTTCAGGCTGGGCACGAGCTGCTGCAACGAGGTCAGGTTGACGACGCCGCGCTGATCGAGCGCTTCGCCGGTAACGACGCTGATCGCAGCCGGCACTTCCTGGAGATTCTCTTCACGCTTCTGCGCGGTGACGACGATGTCGGCAAAACCCTCGTTCGCGCCAGCCGCTTCGGCCGGCGGCTGGGCAAAAGCCGGAGCGGCCGAAAAAGCAAGCGCGATCAAGCTCGTAGTCAAGTTCAAGCGACGCATTTCAGATTTCCCCACCCTATTGATAGCGTTGTCATATCGGACCTAAGCAGAATTACGGATTGCCGGAAAGCCCACGACACGTGGGGGAAGAATTTGTTTACCGGATTGTTGCGCGGCTGCATCAGTCCGCGCCTGACGAGGAACTTGAGTCTGCGCTTTGCCGTTGCGCCGCCATGCCTACACCGCTCATTCTGCGGCTGCTCAGCGGTGTTGAAGCCGCCGCCGACCGTCTCGGTGCACGGCTTGGCCGGCACCACCAGCGTCAGGTCCGCCTGCTCCCCTTTGCCGGCTATCGCACCGAGACGCGGCTGCACGTGAAAGGGCGTGTGGTGCGCGACGCACCTTCGCTGAAGCCGGGCGCAAGCACGCTCAGCCGGATGCGGGCGATGCTCGCCATCTACAACAGTCGCGAATTGGGCGGCGTCACTGTCCGCCTCCAGGCCTATGGCGAGACGCACGAGAGCGTGTCGGATGCTGAGGGCTATTTCCACTTCGACCGGCCCGTCGCCCAGCCGCTTCCGGCGACCACCCAATGGGAAAAGGTAACGCTGACCACCCCGGGCCGCAGTTCGGCGACTCCAGAAGCGACTGCGCCGGTGATGGCGCCGGGCGCCAACAACAATTGGGGCATCATCTCGGACATCGACGACACGGTGGTCGAAACCGGCGCCACCAACTTCGTCCGGAACTGGCGGCGCGTGCTGGTCGAGCGGCCGTCCGATCGCCTGGCGGTGCCCGGCGCGTCGGCGCTGTACCGGATGATCGCGGTCGATCACCGCGCCCCTGCCCGCCCCTTTTTTTACGTCTCCTCCTCGCCCTGGAACCTCTATGGCTTTCTAACGGAGTTCATGGAGCTGAACGCGATCCCGCACGGCCCCATGTTCCTGAAGGATTATGGCCTTGATCCGGACAAGCTGATCGACAGCGGCCATGAGACGCACAAATTGCTCGCAATCGAGACGATCCTCGCCGCCTATCCGAAACTCCGCTTCCTGCTGATCGGCGACAATGGCCAGAAGGACGTCACCATCTACGCTCAGGTGGTGAAGGATTTTGGCCCCCGCGTCGCCGCCGTCTTCATCCGCGACGTCGACGGCAGCTGCCGCTCCGGGCCGGAAGGCGCGTTGCTTCGCGAGATCGAGGCGGCGGGGGTGCCGACCTTCTGCGGCGCCGGCTTCGAGGACGCGTTGGCGGTCGTGGAGAGGCTGGACCTGGATCGGCCCCTGGAGGCGGCAAAGGCGGTGATTGCGCCAGCTGCCGCCACCATCCCGCTCGTCCCGAGCGAAATCGAGGGGCGCTGATCGGAGCCCACGCCCTTCGAATGCGCGCTGCGCTTCGCTCAGGACGAGCGATGGAGGATTAGCCCCGCACCTCTTGCAGCGTCACCACCCGCTTCTCGCGGGCGCTGAGTTCAGCCGCGGCGCCGATCTCCACCGCTCGGAGGCCGTCCTCCGCGGTGACCAGCACTTCGCCCTCGCCGCGTACGACGCCGTTGAAATATTGATGCTGATAGTAGGTGGAGCCATGGTGCTGGCCCGTGGACAACGCGAGTTCGTCGACGGGCACATGCTCGCGCTCGACCTGCTTCGGGTTCATGAAGCCGACGCGCGGCGAGAACACGATCGAGCCTTCCGGGATCAGCACGTCCAGCCGCGCCTTGTCGCCGACCGCGGTGATCTCTTCCTGATTCTCCGCCCCGTCCGCGAACATGGAAAGGTCCAGCATCGCGCGCACGCCATTGGCGAAATCGACCGTCGTGAAGCTGTTGTCGATGATGTCCGGCGTCTTGCCGTCATAACGCTCGTCGAGATGGTTCACGTCCATTGCGCCCGAGCAATAGACGCGCACCGCTTCCGACTGCACGATCAGCCGCATCAGGTCGAAAAAGTGGCAGCATTTCTCGACCATCGTGCCGCCGGTATTGCGGCTGAACCGGTTCCAGTCTCCGACCTTGGGCAGGAAGGGAAAGCGGTGCTCGCGGATCGACAGCATCTGCAGCCGGCCGACGCGGCCGCCATGGACCTGCTCGATGAAGCGGGCGGCGGGCGGCATGAAGCGATACTCCATCGCCGTCCAGAAGGCGTGGCTCCGCACCGCCGCGGCATCGGCGAGCCACCGCGCATCTTCCACCGTGGTGGCCAACGGCTTCTCGCAGAGAACATGGACCGGAGCGTCGATGATCGGCTCCAGCACCGCTCGGTGAGTGTAGTTCGGACTCGCGATGATGATCGCGTCCACTTCGCCGGATCGCGCCAGCGCCTCTCCGGTCTGATAGACTTTGGGCTCGCACCATCCCGCGGAAGCTGCCTTGGCCCATTCGAGCGACTGCGGTACGGGATCGTAAATCGCGACCAGTTCGGCGCCCGGCGTGACGCGGAGGTTCTGGATATGCTCCACCCCCATCATGCCGGTTCCGATCATTCCGTAGCGAACCCTGCTTCCCATTCCCGCTTCCTTCGTGCCATATGACAGCGATGACATATCTGCCCTTCTCACCCGACAAGCGGCCGCTCGGCAAGAGCGGTTTCGATGTTTCGCCGATCGCCTGGGGCATGTGGCGCTTTGCCGGCGACGACGTTGCTGCCGCCCGCCGCAGGGTCGAGGCCGCGTTGGAAGCCGGTGTCAACCTGTTCGACACGGCCGATATTTACGGCCCAGACAATCAGGAGCCTTTCGGCGCCGCCGAGGCGTTGCTCGGACGCGTGCTAGCCGAAGCGCCTGCGCTGCGTGCGCAGATGGTGCTCGCGACCAAGGGCGGAATCGTCATCGGCACGCCTTATGATTCGAGCGCGCGCTATGTAGGCGAAGCTATCGACGCATCGCTGCAGCGGCTCGGGACCGACCGGGTCGAACTCTGGCAGATTCACCGCCCCGACATCCTCACCCACCCGCAGGAAGTCGCCGGCGGGCTCGAGGCAGCGCACCGCGCGGGCAAGATCGCGGCCGTTGGCGTTTCTAACTTCACCACTTGGCAGACCGCGGCGCTGGCCGAGTATCTGACCATTCCGCTAGTTTCGACGCAGCCGGAGTTCTCCGCCCTCTCGCTCGATCCGATTCGCTCGGGATTGCTCGACCAGGCGATGATGCTCGATCTGGCGGTGCTCACTTGGTCGCCGCTCGCCGGGGGGCGCATTGCCGAGCCATGGGACGCGCGCTCGCAGGAAGTCGCGGCACTGTTCGACACCAAGGCAAAAGAAGCGGGCGTTGGCCGTACGGCGGCGGCACTCAGCTGGATCATGGCGCATCCGGCGCGGCCGATCCCGATCGTCGGCACGCAGCGGCCGGAGCGGATCGCCGAGATCCCGCAGGCGCTGAAACCTCGCTGGACCCGCGCCGAATGGTACGCCGTGCTGCAAGCATCGATGGGAGAGAGACTGCCGTGACCCCTTGCGAAATCTCCTGGTTTTCCGCGCTCTGCGACGACGATTACGAGTTTCTCGGCGTCCCCGACCCAAAGCTCAAATCGAGCTGGGAGCATTGCCGCGACATCGTGCTGACGGCGGAGACCGGCGGCTTCGACAATATCCTGCTGCCGTCGGGCTATGCGCTCGGCATCGACACCACCGCCTTTGCCGCCGCCATCGCGACGCTCGTCACGCGGATGCGGCTGCTGATGGCGGTTCGGATCGGCGAGACCTGGCCGCCGCAGTTGGCCCGGCAGATCGCCACCATCGACCGCATTCTGGGCGGGCGCCTGACGGTCAACATCATCTCTTCGGACATGCCCGGCGAGACGCTCGCATCGGCGCCGCGCTATGCCCGCACCCTCGAGGCGATGAAGATCCTCAAGACGATGTTGAACGGCGAGCCGCTCGACCATGACGGCGAATTCTGGAAGCTGAAGCTCGATCCGCCCCGCGTCGGCACCGTCTCCGGCAAATGTCCGCCGCTCTATTTCGGCGGCCTGTCGCCCGACGCGCGCGACGCCGCCGCGCAGGGCTGCGACGTCTATCTGATGTGGCCGGACCGCGAGGAAGTGGTGCGCGAGATCATCGCCGACATGACTGCGCGGGCGGCGAAATATGGCCGGACGCTCCGCTTCGGCTACCGTGCCCATGTAATCGTCCGCGAAACCGAGGACGAGGCCCGCGCCTATGCCCGGCGCCTGCTCTCCAAGCTGGATGCGGAGACCGGCGCGGCGATCCGGCAGAAATCGCTCGACTCAACCTCCGTCGGCGTGACCGCCCAGGCGGCGCTGCGCGAAGCGGCCGACGATGAAGGCTTTGTCGAGGACGGTCTGTGGACCGGCATCGGTCGCGCCCGTTCAGGCTGCGGCGCCGCAATCGTCGGCGATCCCGACCAGGTGCTCGCCAAGCTGGAGCGCTACCGCGCCATGGGGATCGAGGCGTTCATCCTGTCCGGCTACCCGCATGCGGCGGAAGCCGACCTGTTCGCGCGCCACGTGCTGCCCCGGATCGACCACGGGCCGCTGGTGTAACCGCGGTGGACGGAGCGCAGGGCCACGTTAGAACGCGCTCATGATCATCGTCCTCCCAGCCCTCGCCCGGCCGCTCCTCGAACCTCACCTTCCGCCCGAAGCAGAAGTTCGCTGGTTCGCATCGGCCGAAGACGCCTATGCGATGGCGCCGGGTGCGGAGGTGGGCTGGCTCGACATGCAGGTGGCGAAGAACACCGGCCAGGCCATCGCGCTTGGCGAGCAGCTCAAGCTCGTTACTACCATCTATGCCGGCACCGACGCTTTTCCGCTCCAGGAGATGAAGGCACGCGGCACGCGGCTCACCAACGGCGTCGGCATCAACACCAATGCAGTCGCCGAATATGCGGTGATGGGCATGCTCTCGCTCGCCAAGGAACTTCGGGCCATCGTCCGCGCGCAGGACCGGTCGGAATGGCTGCGCGATGCACCGGGCAAAGTCGAGCTGCAGGACAGCCGCGCCCTGATCATCGGCTATGGCGCGATCGGCCGGCGCATCGGCGATATCCTGAAGGGCTTTGGCGTCGAAGTGACGGGCGTTCGCCGCTCCGCGACAGGTGAGCCGAACATGCTCGGGCCCAACGACTGGAAGGCGATGCTCGGCGACTATGACTGGGTGATCGTCGCCGCGCCGGCGACTTCCGAGACCGCGCATCTGATCGGCGCGGCCGAGCTCGCCGCGATGAAGCCGAGCGCCTATCTCGTGAACATCGCCCGTGGCACTTTGGTGGACCAGCAGGCGCTGATCGACGCCTTGCACGCAGAGCGGATCGCGGGCGCGCATCTCGACGTCACAGACCCGGAGCCGCTGCCCCCCGAACACCCGCTCTGGCAGGCGCCGAATACGATCATCACCATGCATCTGTCCGGCCGCGCCCAGACGCGGATGTTCCAGCGGGCCGCCCAGCTCTTCCTCGACAATCTGGCACGCTATCGGGCCGGCGAGCCGCTGATCAACGAGGTCGATCTCGATCTCGGCTATTGAGCGCGCCGCCGGTCGAAGACGAACCGGCGTTGATCGAGGCGGGTTTGACGGCTAGCGTCTCAGACCTTCCCAGCCAGGCCGCTGAATAGGAGATCCTGATGCGTGTTCTGACGATCGCTCTCGCCGTATCCACTGCCCTTGTCGCCACCGCCGCGACGGCTCAGGCGCCGTCCGCCGCGCTCAAGCAGGCGGTCGCCGCCAGCCATCGCAGCGAGGCGAACCGCGCTCGCGATCCGTATCGTCACCCCGCCGAAACGCTGGCCTTTTTCGGCGTTAAGCCGACCCACACGGTCGTGGAGCTTTGGCCCGGCGGCGGTTGGTACACCGAAATCCTCGCGCCGTATCTCGCCGACCGTGGCAAGCTGATCGTGGCCGCTCCCACCGCCAAGGGCCTGGAGGGCACGCAGAAGCGCCTGACCGCCAAGCCGGAGCTGTTCGGCAAGGTGCAGGCGGTCAACTTTCCGACAGTGCTCGGCGGCACCGGTGTGGCGCCGGGAACGGCCGATGCGGTGCTGACCTTCCGCAACGTCCACAACTTCAAGATGGGCTATATGCAGCCCGAAAAGCAGGACTATTCCGCCGAGGCTTTCCGTGAAATCTTCGCGATGCTGAAGCCGGGCGGCGTGCTGGGCATCGAAGATCACCGCCTGCCCGAGAGCGCGGACGATGCGCGCGAAAAGTCGAGCGGCTATATCAAGGTCTCGACCGTCCGTCGCCTGGCCGAACAGGCCGGCTTCCGCTTCGCGGGCGCCTCGGAGATCAACGGGAACAAGAAGGACACGGCAGACTGGCCGAAGGGCGTGTGGACGCTTCCCCCCAACTACGCAGAGGGCGAAGCCGATCGCGCCAAGTATCAGGCGATCGGCGAAAGCGACCGCATGACGCTCAAGTTCGTGAAGCCGAAGGGCTGATCTCGGCCTCGACCGATACCGGTTGCTGCCGGTGCGGGAGTTCCTGCACCGGCACCAACGCTCGGCTTTCGCGCTCGTCCGCCAGATCGCCGAACCGCACCTTCGTGTCATGCTCGGGTGTGCGTTCCGTCCGGCTGCGAAGCCATCGATCGGCCAGGTAAAGCCCGGCACCAGCGCCGGCGATCAGAGCGCCGATCAGCAGCGGCGTGCGCGATCCGTGGCGATCCAGCGGCGCTTCGGGCACGAACTCTATCTCCAGTTCCTCAGGCTCCTGCCGGACCTTCGCTACCTGAATGCGGCCCGAAGCCTCGGCATAGGCGACGCCATTGCCTTCGCTCACCGCGACCGTGCGGCCGCTTTCGAGCGTGACCGTATGGCTGAACTCGGATTCGCTCTCGGCCGGAGCGGACGAGTTTTCGCCGCGCATGCCCTGCGCGGCCGGAGGGTGGCGATTGGCCTGATCGGCCATGCCATAGACGCGTGTCTTGTTTTCCTCTGTCATGACCGTTCAACGTGCGGCATGGGCGCCGGTTCAACGCGAGGACAGCGTGACGATCAGCTTCGATGACTTCCTGAAAACAGACATCCGCGTCGGCACGATCGTGACCGCGGACCCCTTCCCCGAGGCCCGCAGGCCCGCCTTCAAGCTGCGCATCGATTTCGGCCCGGAGATCGGCGTCAGGAAATCTAGCGCCCAGATCACAGCACACTATACGCCCGAGAGGCTGATCGGCCGACAGGTCGCCGCCGTAGTGAACTTCCCGCCGCGCCAGATCGGCCCGTTCATGTCCGAAGTATTGACGCTCGGCTTTCCGGACGGAGATGGCGAAATAGTGCTGATCGGCCCGACGCGGGAGGTGCCGAACGGCGGACGGTTGTTCTAGCCCCCCCACTCACCAATAGTGATCCGCAACGGCGTAGCACGGTCTCTCCGTCGCCTTTCACTCAGCCCTGGAAGTGGAGCGTCTCAAAATGGGGCAAAGCTTCGGACCCCCTAAAAACGGGCTGATTTATCCTATTGTGCATGCGAGAAACCCGGCATGGGTCCGAGCGGGCAAACCGGGGGTCTGCTCGACTAACAGGGGGTTTAATCAATGACACGCAGCATGCGAGCGGCTGCCGCCCTTCTTGCGACCACGACCTTCGCCGGTACGGCCAACGCAGCCATCATCGACGCGTCGATCGTGATTCCGGACAGCGAAGTCCTGATCAACTTCAACAATACCGGCCTCGACTGGGTCTATGTCGGTCCGGTCGCGCCGAATGAGTTCGGTCAAGGCGAGGTCGCGTCGCCGAGCTTCCGCGCTTCGGAAGGCTGGCGCGCCGCGACCGCCGCCGAATGGTCGCTGCGTCCGACCGACTATCGTGCCTTCACCCGCCCCGGTTTCGCCGCGCCCGCCGCGGTTGCGGGCTTCTCGGATCACAGCTCCTATCGCTTTGCTTCGGAGTATTGGAGCAACTTCACCCATGTCGATCTGAACGACTATGCCGTCGGCCGCGTCACCGATGGCGTGAACGGGCTGGTCTCCGGCGCGCCGGAAACGATCTATGTTCGCGGCTCGTTGAACGCTGCCGTCCCTGAGCCGGCGACCTGGGCGATGATGATCGGCGGCTTCGGTCTGCTCGGCGCCTCGGCCCGCCGTCGCACCAGCACTGCGGTCACTTTCGCCTGAGCTTAAGCTCTCGTTGGAGACATAAGCGGGCGCCGTCAGCGGAAACGCTGCGGCGCTCTCTTTTGCGAACCCGTTTGGAAACGGCGCGCTACCTGCGCTAAGCCTCTCTCAAGGCAAAGTTCGAGGGGGTAAGGGGTGGCGACGGTTGCGCAGGATCGCATCGAGGAACTGAAGCCCAAGGACGTGCGGTTGGTGATCACCGCCTCGTCGCTGGGGACGGTCTTCGAATGGTATGATTTCTTCATCTACGGCACGCTTGCGGCGATCGTCGGCAAGACCTTTTTCCCCGCTGCCAACGCCACCACGGAGCTGCTCTATTCGCTCGCCGGCTTCGCGGTCGGCTTCGGCTTCCGGCCGCTCGGCGCGGTGCTGTTCGGCTATTTCGGCGACAAGATCGGGCGCAAATACACCTTCCTCGTCACCATCACCCTGATGGGCCTGGCGACCGCGGCCGTGGGCCTCGTCCCCTCGGCCGCCGAGATCGGCTATGCGGCGCCCGCCATCATCATCGGCCTCCGCATCCTCCAGGGGTTAGCGCTGGGCGGCGAATATGGCGGGGCTGCAATCTACGTCGCCGAACATGCCAAGCATGAAAAGCGCGGCTTCTACACCAGCTTCATCCAGGGTTCGGTGGCGGGCGGGTTCATCCTGTCGCTGGCGGTGGTGCTCGGCACTCAGGCAGTGCTGGGGCAGGAAGCATGGGAAGCCTGGGGCTGGCGCTTTCCGTTCATATTCTCGCTGGCGCTGCTCGGCGTGTCGCTATGGATGCGGCTGAAGCTCTCCGAGAGCCCGGTCTTCCAGGCGATGAAGGAAGCGGGCGAGACGGCGCGCAATCCGCTGAAGGAGACGTTCACCTACCCCGGCAACACGCGGCGGCTGCTGGTCGCGCTGTTCGGCATCGCGGCGGGCCTGACCGTCATCTGGTACACCGCGATGTTCCAGGTGCTCTATTTCCTCCAGAACGCGATGAAGCTGGACTCGACCACGGCTCAGACGCTCGTCGGCGTCGGCGCGGCGGCGGGGCTGATCTTCTTCGTGGCCTTCGGTGCGCTGTCCGACAAGGTCGGCCGCAAGCTGCCGATCGTGATCGGCTATGCGCTGACGCTCATCCTGCTTTTTCCCATCTTCGGCATGATGGGCAACGCCGCCAATCCCGGCCTCTCCAGCGCTGCCCAGCGTGCGCCGGTCGTGGTGGGCGGCAAGGACTGCAGCTACAGTCCGTTTGACAAGGTGCAGGCGACCGAGTGCGGCAAGGCGCTCGATATGCTGACCAAGCGCGGCGTGCCCTATCAGGTGAACGAAGGGCTGACCGGCGTCATTGTCGGCGAGACCCGGATGAGCGTCGGCCGCTATCCGACCGAGCAGGAGCTTGACGCCTCGCTGAAGGCATCCGGCTATAATCTGGAGCGTGTGAAGCCGCGCGGCCCCGACATCGCCGTCATCCTGCTCGGCGTGCTGGCATTGAGCGCCCTTTCGGGCCTGACCTATGGCCCGGTCGCGGCCTTGCTGTCGGAGTTGTTCCCGCCGCGCATCCGCTACAGCTCGATGTCGATTCCCTATCATATCGGCACCGGCTATTTCGGCGGCTTCCTGCCGCTGGTGAGCCAATACATCGTCGCGAAGACCGGCAATCCATATTCAGGCCTCTGGTACACCTGGGTGGTGGTCGCGATGGCGCTGCTGGTGACGCTGATATGGCTGAAGAAGGACGATCTCAGCCACCTCGACTAGCCGATCCCGCATCGCTAGGCGGCGCTGTGCACATCCCCCCTCCCCATCGGCTGCGCCTGGACGGCGCGGCGCTCGTCGCGAACTGGCGCTGGCTGGAGCGGCAGGGCGGCGGCGGCGCGTGCGGAGCAGCGGTCAAGGCCGACGGTTACGGGCTCGGCGCGGAGGAAGTGGTGCGGCGGCTGGCGGCTGTGGGGTGCCGCGATGTCTTCGTTGCGACCTGGGCCGAGGCAGCGGCGCTGATGCCCTTACCGGATGGCGTGTCACTGTCCGTCCTGCACGGCGTACGGCCCGAAGACACGGCAGCGGCGAAGGCTTTGGGGGCGCGCCCGGTGCTCAACACGCCGGCTCAGGTGCAACGCTGGCGCGAAGCGGGCGGCGGAGCGTGCGATGTGATGATTGACACCGGCATCAACCGGCTCGGCTTGTCGCCCGAGGAAGCCGCAAGCGGGCTGCTGGGCGGCCTCACTATCGAGACGCTGATGAGCCACCTTGCCTGCGCGGACGACGATGTGCCTCAGAATACGGAACAGCGCGCGGCGCTCATCCAAGTCGCGGCGAAGGTGCCGCACCGGCGGCTGAGCCTCGCCAATTCGGCGGGTGTCTGCCTGGGCGCCGACTATGGCTTCGACCTGACACGGCCGGGGATCGCCCTCTACGGCGGCGTGCCGCGGGCCGAGGCTGCCGGGCACATCCGTCAGGTCGCGACGCCCGAGGCCGAGATCCTGCAGCGGCGCCTAGTCCCGGCAGGCGGGCGCGTCGGTTATAATGCGACCTGGACGGCGGCGGCGGACACCCCGGTCGCCATCCTCAACATCGGCTATGCCGACGGCATCATGCGCGGCTTCTCAGGCAAGGGCAGGGCGCTCGCGGGTGACCGAGTGCTGCCCTTTATCGGCCGCGTCTCGATGGACCTGATCGCAGTCGACATTGGCGCCGCTCCCGATCTTGGCGAAGGCGATTGGGTCGCGATCGACTATGACCTGCCCCGCGCCGCCGCCGCATCGGGCCTTTCACAGTACGAACTTCTGACGGCGCTGGGAGATCGTTTCGAGAGGCGCTGGGCCTAGCCTAGCGCTCAAGGCACATGGCGATGCCCATGCCGCCGCCGATGCAGAGGGTGGCGAGGCCTTTCTTGGCATCGCGCTTCTGCATTTCGTAGATGAGCGTGGTCAGCACGCGGGCGCCTGACGCGCCGATCGGGTGGCCGATGGCGATTGCGCCGCCGTTGACGTTCACCTTCTCCGCGTCCCAGCCGAGCTCCTTGCCGACCGCCAGGGCCTGCGCCGCAAAGGCTTCGTTCGCCTCGATCAGGTCTAGGTCCGCGACGCTCCAGCCAGCCTTCCTCAAGGCTTCCTGGCTGGCTGGGACGGGTCCGATGCCCATGATTGCAGGATCGACACCGGACGACGCCCAGCTGGCGATGCGGGCGAGCACCGTTGCTCCCCGGCGCTCGGCTTCCTCGCGGGTGGTGACGACCAGCACCGCGGCGCCGTCGTTCAGGCCCGACGCGTTACCGGCGGTGACCGAGCCGCCGTCCTTCTTGAAGGCGGGCTTGAGGCCGGCAAGGCTCGCCACGGCGACGCCTTCGCGGATGAACTCGTCGCGGTCGACCACGGTATCGCCCTTGCGGCCCTTGATCGTCACCGGCGCGATCTCGTCGTCGAAGCGGCCCGAGGCGCGCGCCGCCTCCGCCTTGTTCTGCGACGCGCAGGCAAACTCGTCCTGAGCATCGCGCGTGATCTGGTAGCGTTCGGCCAGATTCTCCGCGGTTACGCCCATGTGGTAACCGTTGAACACGTCGGTCAGGCCGTCCTTGATCATCGTGTCGGTCAGCTCGACCGAGCCCATCTTGGTGCCGCCGCGCAGCTGCTGCGCGTGGGTAGAGAGCGACATATTCTCCTGGCCGCCCGCAACGACGATCTTGGCGTCGCCAGTCGCGATCATCTGCGCGGCGGTGGCCACCGCGCGCATGCCCGAGCCGCAGACCTGGTTGAGGCCCCAGGCCGGCACTTCCTTCGGCACGCCGGCAGCGATCGACGCCTGCCGCGCCGGGTTCTGGCCCTGCGCCGCGGTCAGCACCTGGCCGAGAATGACTTCCGACACTTCCTCGCCCTTGACGCCGGCTTGCGCCAGCGCTGCCTCGATCGCCACGCGGCCCAGCTCGTGCGCCGGGGTGGCGGCATAGGCGCCGAGGAAGCTGCCGACCGGCGTGCGCTTGGCGGCGATGATGACGATGTCCTGCATGGATGCGCTCCTGGCGAGAGAAGGATTGGCGCGGCGATTATCAGCTTTGCTGCGCCTGCGAAAGATGAGCGGCGAGCGGCTCCCATAGCTGCTTCCGCGCGCGAGAACCGACGATCATGCCGACGTGACCGAGACCGAGCAGGTGCTGGTTCGGCAGCCGCGGCGACGAGGCGGCGGGCACGATGCGGTCGTGCAGCGACACGAACTCGAGCGTTGGCGCCGCGACCCGCTGCGGATCGACGCCTTGCCACTCTCCGCGCCCGGTCAAGTCCCCGCCGACCATATCCTCGAACACCTCACGCCCTGCAGCAAAGGTGAGTGGCGCGCCGCTATTGGCCCAGTCTTCCAGCGCGACGAAGCTTCGAGCCGCCTCGCTCTTTGGATCGAGCTGAGCGAACGTCTCGTATTTGGAAACGGTGCGCGCCGGATCGAGCCGCCAGAAGCCGGTCTGCAGCACTTCCATTGGCACCAGCCCGATCCGCTCCGCCGAAGGCCGCGCCGCCCGCCAGAGCTCGCCGATCTCTGCCCGCGCCTGCTCCCCGAAGCCGGCAAAATGCCAAGGCGCCGCGATCAAAGTCAGGCTGAGCAGCTGCGCCTGCATAGCCGCCGCGAGCGCCATCGTGCCGCCCAGGCAATAGCCAATCAGGTGCACCGGCGCGCCGAGTTCCGCGATCAGCGGGAGCAGGAGCCCGGAAACGTGCCCGGCGACATCCAGATCTCCGTCGGTGGCCGAAGGATCGCCCCAATCGACCAGCAGCGGGCGTACGCCCTCCCCGCTCAGCCAACGCAGCAACGAGTTGCGTTCGGACAGGTCGAGGATCAGCGGCGGGTTGATCAGCGAGGGGACGAACACCGCGGGCCGGCCTGAGCCGCCATAGTCGCGCAGCACCGCCCGACCAGCCCGCGCAACGATCGGCATCTCTGAGTCGCGAGCGCTGCGCTCCGCTTGCTGATATCTCTTGAGCCCGGCGAGGATGCGCGCGCGGCGCTCCGGATCGCCTTGAGTTTGCGACGCAACCAGATCGAGGAACAAGGGCAGCGGCCGCGGCCCGTGTTGCGCTGCGGCATGGCGGGGTGCTAGCATCAAGCTTTCAGCTAAGGGCGCGTCCATGGCCAAAAATCCCCGCGACGGGTCGGGCGTCGTGATCATCAAAAAATATGCGAACCGCCGCCTCTATAACACGGAGTCGTCGAGCTACATCACGCTCGAGCATCTGGCGACGATGGTCCGCGAAGGCCGCGAGTTCCAGGTGCTCGACGCCCGTTCCGACGAAGACATCACCCGCTCGGTGCTGACGCAGATCATCATGGACGAGGAAGCGCGCGGCCAGACCATGCTGCCGGTCAACTTCCTGCGCCAGCTCATCTCCATGTACGGCGATTCGATGCAATCGATGGTGCCGCAATATCTAGACGCCTCGATGCTGGCGTTCCGCAAGAACCAGGCGCAGTTTCAAAAGGCGATGGAAGGGGCCTTTGGCGGCGGGCCGTTCGCGGAGATCGCGCGCCGCAACATGGAGATGTTCGAGGCAGCAGCTGGCGCGTTCAAGCCGAAAACCAAGGCCGAGGAAGCCGCCAAGGACGACGAGATTGCGGCTTTAAAGGCGCAGATGGCCGAGCTGCAGTCGAAGATCGAGAAGCTAGGCTGAACCTCTACATCTCGCCGCGCGCGCGACGGATCGCATACCAGCGGGCAACATTCGCATTATGCTCGGCCAGCGTCTCGGCAAAGATATGGCCGCCATCGCCCTTGGCCACGAAGTAGATCGCCTTAGTAGGCGCCGGATCGAGCACTGCCGCGATCGAGGCCCGGCCTGGATTGGCGATCGGCCCCGCTGGCAGCCCGGACCTGGCATAGGTGTTATAGCCATTGTGAGCCTGAAGTTCGGAGCGCAGGATGCGGCGGCCGAGCGGCTTGCCCTTGGTCACCGGGTAGATGACGGTCGGGTCGGCCTGGAGCGGCATGCCGATGCGCAGGCGGTTGGAATAGACGCCCGCGACCGTTCGCCGCTCGGCAGCCACCCCCGTTTCCTTCTCGACGATAGCAGCAAGCGTCACTGCCTCTTCAGGGGTGCGCACGACAGTGCTCGGCTTGCGCTTCGGCCAGAGGTCGGCGAGCACCTTGTCCATCGCAGCCGTCATCCGCTTCAGTACCGCCGCGCGGCTCTCACCGCGCTGATAACTGTAGCTGTCGGGCAATACCGCGCCTTCTGCCGGCACCGGCACCGAACCCGTCAGCAGCGGCGTCGCCATCAGCTTCTCGTGCACCAAGATGGACGGCATGCCTTCGGGAATAGTCACGAAGCGCTGCAGCGTCTTGCCGGATTGCAGCAGGTCCACGATCTCGCGCGCGCTGGCGTGCTTGGGCACTTCATACTCGCCGGCGCGGATGGTGCCAGCGCCGCCGAAGAGCCGCGCGAGGAAGTAGAAGCGGTCGCCGGACGCAACTGCGCCCGACTTCTCCAGCTCCCGCGCCGCGGTGCGCAGCGTGCCGCCCTCGGGCACAATCACAGCGGTCGGCTTGGGCGCGGGGCCGGCGCCGTTCCATGAATAAAAGGCTGCGGCGCCTGCGATCAGGACGAGAGCAAGTCCAAGAAGAAGCAGACGCCGCATCGATCTGGACTAAACCGCCCGCAGGACCAGGCTGGCGTTGGTGCCGCCAAAGCCGAAGCTGTTGTTCAGCACCGCCTTGACCTTGCGCTCCTTGGCTACGTGCGGAACCAAGTCGACGCCTTCGACACCTTCGCTCGGGTTATCGAGGTTGATGGTCGGCGGGACGATCTGGTCGCGCATCGCTAGGATGCAGAAGATCGTCTCGATCGCACCCGCCCCGCCGAGCAGATGGCCGGTCATCGATTTGGTCGAACTCATCGACAGTGTCTCGATATTGTTACCGAACAGGCGGCGCACCGCACCCAGTTCGAGCTCGTCGCCGAGCGGCGTCGAAGTGCCATGCGCATTGATATAGTCGATATCGGCAAGGGCGAGGCCGGAACGCTCGAGCGCCACTTTCATCGCGCGGAAAGCGCCCGCGCCTTCGGGATGCGGGGCGGTGACGTGATAGGCGTCGCCCGACATGCCGTAGCCGATCAGTTCGGCATAGATTTTGGCGCCGCGTTTCTTCGCATGCTCATATTCCTCGAGCACGACAACGCCCGCGCCTTCGCCCATCACGAAGCCGTCGCGGTCCTTGTCATAAGGGCGGCTGCCACGATGCGGCTCGGCCTTGAAGTTGGTGGAGAGCGCACGCGCCTGGGCGAAGCCGGCGATGCCGATCGGGCAGATCGCGCCTTCCGCGCCGCCCGCCAGCATCACATCCGCGTCGCCGAGCTGGATCATGCGCCCCGCGTCGCCGATCGAATGCGCGCCAGTCGAGCAGGCGGTCACCACGGCGTGGTTGGGGCCCATCAGCCCGTATTTGATCGAAACCTGGCCGGAGATGAGGTTGATCAGCCGGCCATGCACGAAATGCGGGGAAACGCGGCGCGGTCCCTTTTCGTGCAGTACCAGCGATTCGGACTCGATACCCGGCAGCCCGCCGATACCGGCGCCGATCGAGCAGCCGATGCGCAGCCGCAGTTCCTCGCTGGCGTCAACCAGACCGGCGTCCTCGATTGCCTGACCGGCCGCATCGATGCCGAAGATGATAAAGGGATCGACCTGGCGCTGCACCTTGTGATCGACCCGCTTGTTCGGATCGAACCCATATTCATGGTCAGCGGGCTTCACCTCGCAAGCATAGTCGCAGGCATAGTCGGTCGCGTCGAAGCGCGTGATCGTGGCCGCGCCCGATCTGCCGGCTTTGATGTTACTCCAAACGGTTTCGACTTCCGCGCCCAAGGGGGTGACAAGGCCGATTCCAGTGACGACGACACGGCGCATGCGCTTGGCTCCAGTTCTTCAATGCGAAACGGCTCCCCTGCCCTGATGGGGCCGGAGAGCCGTCTTTTTCAACAAGGCGGCCGATACCGCCTGGGCTCAGCCCTTGTTGTTGTCGATATAGCTGATCGCGTCCTTGACGGTCGTGATCTTTTCGGCGGCGTCGTCCGGGATTTCGACCCCGAACTCTTCCTCGAACGCCATGACGAGTTCGACGATATCGAGGCTGTCAGCACCCAGATCGTCGATGAAGCTGGCGTCCTCGGTCACCTTGTCGGCTTCGACGCCGAGATGTTCGACGACGATCTTCTTCACCCGGTCCGCGGTCTCGCTCATGGATTGTCCTTCGTGTTGGCTTTGCTGACGCACTAATCCCGCGCCTGAACGCTGGCAAGCCCTGCAAGGCCTAGGCATCGCGTCCGGCCACCCTTAAGGCGCGCTGAATGGAGCCGGAGGAGTTGAAGCCGAAGCTGCGGGCCGAGCTGCGCGCCCGCCGCGACGCGCTGGTGGCCGGGCTCGACGCCGGCGGCCGCAACTTCGCCTTTCGCCGTGCGCCCACGCCGCTGCAGACGCTGTTCGCCTCATCGCAAGTGGTGGCGGGCTATGTTGCCGTCGGCAGCGAGGCCGACCCTGCGGCGCTACTGGAACAGGCTCATGCGCAGGGCGCCACGATCGCATTGCCATTCGTGGAGCGCCGGTCGGTGCCGATGCGATTCCTGCGATGGCAGCCGGGCGAGCCGTTGGTCGTCGGACCCTATGGCCTCAGCCAGCCCGACCGGGCGAGCGCACCTGAAATCACCCCTGATTTGTTTCTGGCGCCGCTGCTCGGCTTCGACCGGCGGCTGCACCGCCTCGGCCAAGGCGCGGGGTTCTACGACCGCGCCTTTGCCCGCTACCCGGACGCGGTGCGGGTCGGCGTCGCCTGGAGCGCGCAGGAAGTGGAAATGGTGCCGGACGACCCTTGGGACGTGCCGCTCCACGCCGTGCTCACTGAACGGGAATGGATCGCCTGATGGACCCGGCCAAGCGCAGCGTGATCGGTATGTTCCTGGTGCTAGGCGTGATCGGCCTCTGGGCGGTGATCGTCGCCAGCTTTTCAGGACTGATCGGCAGGTTGCCGATCCTCCTTCAGGCGATCGTCTATGTCGCGGCAGGCGTCGCGTGGATCTTCCCCGCCAAGCCGATCATGCGCTGGATCGTAACTGGCCGCTGGCGAGGCTGAACAGCTCGCCTTCATCAATTGTCCATCGCTGTCAGGCACAAGAGTCGCGGGGGACGAGTTGATGAACATCGCACAGCTGATCAAGGAACATGAGTATCTCGACGCGCTGGCCGCGCGACTGGAGGTGTGTCTATGTCATCCGGTAAGTGCGGCCGATGACGCCGTCGCGATCCGGGCGGAATTCTCGGCCGAACTGGCCACGCATCTGGCCGCGGAGGAAAGCGCGATCTACGGGCGCGCCGCCGCAAGCAACGACGATCGCCTGATCGACGAAGCCGACCAGATGCAGCGCGAACTGGACGTTCTGCGCGTCGACTGGATGGCCTATCTGTCGGAATGGACCGACGATGTCATCCAAGGCGATTGGGAGACCTTCGCGGCGGAAACCCGCACGATGATGGCGCGGCTGAGCAGCCGCATCGCGCGCGAAAATGCATGCCTGTTGCCGCTGGCGCTGCAGCGGTCGGTGCTGCGGCTAAAGGCAGCCGCCTGACCGGCCTGATCTGATGGAAAATGGCGCGAGTGACGGGGCTCGAACCCGCGACCTCCGGCGTGACAGGCCGGCACTCTAACCAACTGAGCTACACCCGCGCTTTGGTTGAGGCGGGCCGGTTAGGTCAGGCTCGCCACCCTGTCAACGCTATTCGTCAGGGTCCGGATGATCGCCATGACCGGCGACCAGAGTGCCTTCCTCGAACAGAAACCCGGCAATGTCCGGCTTGCCCGCGGCGCTCACTACGGTCTGGATGATAATCAGCAGCGGCACCGCCAATAGTGCGCCGGGCGTGCCCCAGACCCAGCCCCAGAAGCTCAGCGACAACAGGATCAGCAGCGGGTTGATGGTGAGCCGCTTGCCCAGGATCGCCGGGGTGATCGCATTGGCCTCGACCACGTGCAGGGCGATCTGGATCGCGGCCGGCAGCAGCGCCAGCCAGACGTCCGAAAAGGTCATCAGCCCGCCCAGCGCGAGCAGGATCGCGGCCAGGATCGGGCCGATATAGGGCACATAATTGAGCAGCGCGACGATGCCGCCCCACATCAACGGCGACGGCATGCCGATCGCCCAGAGGCAGACGGCGACCAGCAGGCCCAAAGTCACGTTGATGAAGGTGATCGTGCCCAGATAGGCTGAGGTCGAATCGACTACGTTCTGGATCACCCGCGCCGTAGCGAGCGCGCCGCCGAAGCTGCCGCGGCTGGTGATCGTCCGCTCCCTGAGGCGCGTCCAACCGCTCAGGAAGAAATAGATGACGAGGATCGCGAAGAAGAGCTGGATCGCGGCGTGCGGCGCCGAGGACACATAATCCATGATCGAGCTGGGCGCTTCGACCGCTGAGGCCTGCGCCGCGGCGACGGGGCCGCTTGCCAGCATCTGCACGGTGTCGTCGACGAACTTCTGCAGGTTGGAATAGAAATCGATCAGCGGTGCAAGGTTCGCCTGAATCTGCGGGATGCGCTGCGGCAGCGCGGTGAACCACTCGGTCGCCGGCACGACTATCGACGCAAGCGCCGCATTTGCGATGACCAGGAACACGAACAGGCACAGGAAGGCGGCAATGCCCGACGGCACTCGCCGCCGCTCCAGCCATTCGAGCAGCGGCACCAGCGCGATCGCGATCACCATGGCGGCGGTCACCGGCAGGAAGAACTCCGCTCCTGCGCGCAACGCGAATGGCAGGCCGAGCACTAGCCCAACGCCGGCGATAAGCGCGAGCGCGGCGAGGAGCCGATTGCGCTGATATTCGAGCGTCGGCTCCGGCGGACGGCGCAAGCGGTCGAGCGGCACTGGCTCCGGCCGCCTCTCCACTCGCTCCGATTGTTCCGCACGCATGAGGGGGTTATGCGCCAGACAAAGCGCCACCGCCAGATGGCCAGAGGGGGAGAATATGCCGGAAACCATCCTTGTCATCGACGAAGGCACCACCTCGACGCGGGCGATGCTGTTCGGGCTGGACGGCAAGTGCCTGGGCTCGGCTCAGCGGGATCTGACCCAGCATTATCCGGCGCCGGGCCTCGTCGAGCATGATGCCTCGGAAATCTGGGAGCGCACCCTCGACTGCACGCGCGAGATGGTCGCCGCAGCGGGCGGCGCGGAGCGGATCGCGGCGATCGGCATCACCAACCAGCGCGAGACGATCGTCTTCTGGGACAAGGCAACCGGCGACCCGCGGTCCCGCGCCATCGTCTGGCAGGACCGGCGCACCGCCGATGGCTGCGCGGCGCTGAAGGAGCAGGGGCATGAGGCCGCGGTGCAGGCCAAGACCGGGCTGCTGCTCGACCCGTATTTCTCCGCCTCCAAGATCGGCTGGGCACTCGAGCACTGGCCTGAGCTGAAAGACGCAGGCGACCGGCTGGCGGTCGGCACGGTCGAATCCTGGCTGGTCTGGAAGCTGACGGGCGGGCTGCACGTTACGGACGCGACCAATGCCAGCCGCACCGCGCTGATGGCGATCGGCAGCGGCGGCTGGGACGATGGCTTGCTCGCCTTGTTCGGTGTGCCCCGCGCGATCCTGCCGGAGATCGTCGACTGCGCCGGCCGCTTCGGCGAGACTCGGCTGTTCGGCGTGCCCATTCCGATCTGCGGCCTCGCCGGCGACCAGCAGGCGGCGACCATCGGCCAGGCCTGCCTCTCGCCCGGCGATACCAAGGCGACATATGGCACCGGCGCCTTCGTGCTGACGGCCACCGGCACCACCCTCCCCGCCTCACGCCACCGCCTGCTCGCGACTGTCGCGTGGCAGTTGGGGGGACAACGCCACTATGCGCTGGAAGGCAGTGTGTTCGTGGCCGGAAGCCTGATCAAATGGCTGCGCGACGATCTCGACATGCTCGCCAGCGCCGGCGAAAGCGAGGCGATCGCCCGGAGCGTGCCGGACAATGGGGGCGTCTATCTGGTGCCGGCTTTATCCGGTCTCGGCGCGCCCTGGTGGCGACCCGACGCCCGCGCGGCTATCAGCGGCCTGAGCTTTTCCGCCAAGCGCGCGCATATCGTCCGCGCGGCGCTTGAGGCGCAAGCATTGCAGACGCACGATCTCAAGACGGCCTTTGCAGGCGACGGCAGCGATTGGACGCGACTGCGCATCGACGGCGGCATGGCCGCGAACGACTGGCTGGCGCAGGACCTGGCCGACATGCTCGGCGTCACAGTTGAGCGGCCCGGCTTCGTCGAGACCACCGCCATGGGCGCGGCGATGCTGGCCGGCGTCGGTGCGGGGTTGTTCGGATCGCTGGCGGAAGCCTCCGCGATGCGCGGCGACGTGCGGGTGTTCGAACCGGCAATGGACTCCCGCGCCCGGCAGGAACGTCTCGACGGTTGGGCAAAGGCAGTCGCATCGGTGCTCGGCGGCTGACGACGAACGCGCGACCGGTTTCGACGAACACCGACTGGCGGCGGTCCCGTGCAACCGCTATCCCCCTGCTCTCTTTGCCCTTTTCAGGACCAGCCATGATCCTCCGCTCGCTGCTGCTCGCTTCCGTCCTCGCCGCTCCTGCCGCGGCCCAGGAATTCACGCCCGAACGGTTTCGCTCGCATGTCGAGTTCCTCGCCAGCGACCTGATGGAGGGCCGCGACGCCGGCACGCGCGGCTATGATCTCGCGGCGAGCTATGTTGGATCGCAGTTCCTCGGCCTCGGCCTGACGCCCGCCGGCACTGAAGGCTGGTACCAGCAGGTCCCATTCGTCGAAGCACAGCGCACGGGCACGCCCAAAATGACGGTCGGCGGCAAGGCCTTCGACCCGGCCAAGGACGTGGCCGTCAGCGCCAGTACGCTCGCCACCGCGCAGGAGCTGACCGCGTCCGCCGTGTTTGCCGGTTACGGGCTCGACGCACCCGGGGCCGGCTTCGACGATTATCGCGGGCTCGACGTCCGCGGCAAATATGTCGTGGTGCTCAGCGGCTTTCCCAAGGGCACGCCTAGCGAAGTCGGCGCCCACCTGAACTCGCTGAAGCAGCGCTTCGCGGAGCAGCGAGGCGCGCTGGGCGTGATCACCGTCCGCACGCTCCAGGAGCAGAAGCGCCGCGGCTTCGACTATTATCTGAAGAGCGCGACCGAACCGGCGATCGGCTGGACCCGGCCGGACGGCACCCCCTTCGCGCTCGCGCCCAAGCTGCGCGCCACGGCGACGGTCGACACGCCGGTCGCGGAAGCCTTGTTCGCCGGCGCGAAGACCAATCTCTCAGACGTGCTCGCCGCCGCAGACCGTGAGGGGGGCAAGCCGCAGGGCTTTGCGCTCCGGCCTACGGTGTCGATCGGCAACAGCAGCAGTCATCGCCGCTTCAGCAGCCCCAATGTGCTGGGGGTACTGCCCGGCAGCGACCCGGCGCTGAAAGACGAATATGTGCTGCTGATGGCGCATCTGGATCACGAAGGCACCGATCCCAAGCTGCAGGGTGACCAGATCTATAATGGCGCCATGGACAATGCGACCGGCATCTCGACCATGCTGGAAGTCGCCCGCGCCTTCGTCGAGAGCGGTACCCGGCCCAAGCGCTCGATCCTGTTCGCGGCGGTGACGGCGGAGGAAGACGGCCTGCTCGGCGCCGAATATCTCGCCAAGCATCCTGTGGTCGGCGCCGGCAAGGTGGTCGGCGTCGTCAATCTCGACATGCCGGTGCTGCTCTACGATTTCACCGACGTGATCGCGTTCGGCTCAACTCATTCGACGCTTGGGCCGATGGTCGAACGCGCGGCCTCGGGCGTTGGTGTCAAGCTCGCCGCCGATCCGCTGCCGCAGGAAGGGCTCTTCACCCGCTCCGACCACTACAAGTTCGTGCGCGAAGGCGTGCCGAGCGTGTTCCTGATGACCGGCTTCGGCAATGGCGGCGACAAGCAGTTCACCGACTTCCTTTCGATCCATTATCACAAGGTCACGGACGACCTGAAGCTGCCGATCGATTGGAAGGCCGGCGCCAAATTCGCACGTATCAACTACGTGATCGCCAAGGAAATCGCCGACGCCTCTGAGGCGCCCAAGTGGAACGACGATAGCTTCTTCAAGCCGGCGAGATAGGCCTCACCTTAGAAAACTGGTTCGCAGGTCTCCAGCGACGCCCGAGGGCGTCGCGAGCCGACGTCCTTCGACTCGGCTTCGCTCCACCTGACCGGATTTCGGCCCCTTCTCCAAGCTGGTGCAGAAGCGACACAAATAGGATATCAGTATTACGCTGTGCCCTAACAATGCTGCTTTATAGAACTATATAGCGGGTGTGGATTCTGCTGCTGTACTTGGTACGCTGCCTTGTCTTCGAATGAGAATGATGAGGCAGAATCGTCTATGTCTTCTGAAAGTTTAGTCGCGTATTCGATCGGTACGTCCGCCTCGATCCCTTTTCTTTTCCACCTTTTCTTCGCAAGTCCAGGCGGGATCCGTCTCCACATGCGCGGTTTTGGTGTGAGCTTGGTTCCGGTCCGCGGGACCCACATGCGGGAGGTGAATCATGGTTTCTCCTGAACATGCCACCCTCAATCCCGTCGATTGGTCGACTTCGGGGAGTGCGCCGGACTGGCGCAGCGGTATCGGTGAACGCACCAGGCAGCTCTGGAATACCTTCAGCGACGATCTGAAGATCGCGCTAGCCAAGGACGCCCATGACCTGCTGCTTGCCGGGACGCGTTAGCGTCGGAGCATGGATGGTCCCCAGCATTACAGCAAACCAAGAAAGTGAAATTCCATGAAAACGCATCATGTCATCGCCGCCGCCAGTGGCGCGCTCCTCCTGACCGTTCCGGCCGTCGCCATTGCGCAGGGTCAGCAAGATTACGGCCAGCAACAGCAACAACAGCAGGGCGGCATCCTTGGCCAGCTGCTCGGCGCCATGTTCGGACAAAGTCCACAGGCCAGCGAACAGACACTCGAGACTGACTGGAATCAGGGACGGCGCCCGTTCGCGCAGCGGCGTGCCAGCCTCGACGCACGAATCGACGCCGCCGTCCGGGACGGCTCGATCGACCGCCGAGAAGCAAACGAGATGCGGCGCGAATACGACGAGATCGTTCGCCTCGAGGGCGAATATTCGGCCGATGGCTCCGTCTCGCCTCAGCAGCGAGGTGAGCTTCGGTCGCGATATCGTGCATTGGCGCAGCGTGCCGGCGGGCAAGGCTATGGTCAGTCTTATGAGCAGGACCGGGATCAGGGCGCAGAGCGCTGGCAGATGCTGTCGACGCGCGCCGCCGAATTCGAGCAGCGAGTGGCCGCCGGTTTGCAGTCCCGCGATCTGACGCGGGCGGACGCAACGCGGCTGCGCGCCGACTGGCGCGCACTGTCGCAGCTGGAAGCGAGTTACTTGCGCGGAGGCATCGACCAGCGCGAACAGTCCGACCTTTGGGCGCGATATAAGGCGATCGAGGGCCGCCTCGACAGGAACGATGCGGTCGATAGCGTGACCCGCTGGACGGATCTTGAACGCCGCCTCGCGTCGTCGGAGCAAACCGGCCGTTTGACCAGGAACGAGGCGGTTCAGGTCAGGGCGCAGCTGAGCGATCTGACGAGGCTCGATGCAGCCTATGCAGTCGGCGGTTATAGTGCCGAGCAACAGACCTATTTGAACCGGCGCCATAGCGAGCTGGATCAGATGCTTGGATCGGCACGGCGCCGATAGACGAGGAAATCATGCCCGGCTCCCAGCAGGGGCCGGGCATGGCCGACTGGCGGGCGAGTTGGGCGTCGCTAGACTCGCAAGCCCCCTCTTGTGTTGCATTTTGGTCACACTACATGCTGACCATAATGTCTGAGGGGCTCATATGAATCTCGAAAAATTCTCCGACCGGGCCAAGGGCTTTCTGCAGTCCGCGCAGACGGTTGCGATCCGCATGTCGCACCAGCGGATTTCGCCGGAGCACCTGCTGAAGGCGCTGCTGGAAGACACCGAAGGCATGGCATCCGGCCTGATCCGCGCGGCCGGGGGCGACCCGGCCGTCGCGCTCAAGGAAACGGACGCGGCGCTTGCCAAGGTGCCGGCGGTGAGCGGTTCGGGCGCGCAGCAGACGCCCGGCCTCGACAATGACGCGGTGCGCGTGCTCGACCAGGCCGAGCAGGTCGCGAGCAAGGCCGGCGACAGCTTCGTCACCGTCGAGCGGCTGCTGCTCGCGCTGACGCTCGGCACCACCAATGCCGCTGGCAAGGCGCTCGCCAAGGCGAACGTCACGCCCGGCGGCTTGAACGACGCCATCGAGAAGCTGCGCAAGGGCCGCACCGCCGACACGGCGGGCGCCGAGGACCGCTATGACGCGCTGAAGAAATTCGCACGCGACCTCACCGAGGCAGCGCGCGAAGGCAAGCTCGATCCCGTCATCGGCCGCGACGAGGAAATCCGCCGCACCATCCAGATCCTCGCCCGGCGCACCAAGAACAACCCGGTGCTGATCGGCGAGCCGGGCACCGGCAAGACGGCGATCGCCGAAGGTCTCGCGCTGCGCATCGCCAATGGCGACGTGCCGGACAGCCTGCGTGACCGGCGGCTGATGTCGCTCGACATGGGATCGCTGATCGCCGGCGCCAAATATCGCGGCGAGTTCGAGGAGCGGCTGAAGGGCGTACTCGACGAAGTCCGCGAGGCGGCCGGCGAAGTCATCCTGTTCATCGACGAAATGCACACGCTGATCGGCGCCGGCAAAGCCGAGGGCGCGATGGACGCGGGCAATCTGCTGAAGCCGGCGCTGGCCCGTGGCGAGCTGCACTGCATCGGCGCCACCACGCTCGACGAGTATCGCAAGCATGTCGAGAAGGACGCGGCGCTGCAGCGGCGTTTCCAGCCGGTGCTGGTCGACGAGCCTACCGTCGAGGACACGATCTCGATCCTGCGCGGGCTGAAGGAGAAGTACGAGCTGCACCATGGCGTGCGGATCACCGACGGCGCGATCGTCGCGGCGGCGACGCTGTCCAACCGCTACATCACCGACCGCTTCCTGCCCGACAAGGCGATCGACCTGATGGATGAGGCGGCGAGCCGGCTGCAAATGGAGATCAAGTCCAAGCCGGAGGAGATCGAGAATCTCGACCGCCGAATCATCCAGCTGAAGATCGAGCGCGAGGCGCTGAAGAAGGAGACCGATCAAGGCTCACGCGACCGGCTGCAATCGCTGGAAAGCGAGTTGGCGAGCCTGGAAGAGGAATCGGCGGCGCTGACCGCGCGTTGGCAGGGCGAGAAGGAGAAGATCGCCGGTTCGGCCAGGATCAAGGAACAGCTCGACGCCGCCCGGCTGCAGCTCGAACAGGCCCAGCGCGGTGGCGATCTCGCCCGCGCCGGCGAGCTTTCCTACGGCATCATCCCGGCGCTCGAGAAGCAGCTCGCGGAAGCCGAGGGTGCGGCCGCGGGCGCCATGCTGCGTGAGGAGGTCGTCGCTGACGATATCGCGGGCGTGGTCTCGCGCTGGACGGGCATTCCAGTGGAGCGGATGCTGGCGGGCGAGCGCGACAAGCTCCTCCGCATGGAAGACGTGATCGGCAAGCGGGTAATCGGGCAGAAGGAGGCCGTGCACGCCGTCTCGACGGCGGTGCGCCGCGCCCGCGCCGGCCTGCAGGACCCGAACCGGCCGCTGGGTTCGTTCCTGTTCCTGGGGCCGACGGGCGTTGGCAAGACCGAGCTCACCAAGGCGCTCGCCGAATTCCTGTTCGACGACTCATCCGCGATGGTGCGAATCGACATGTCGGAGTTCATGGAGAAGCATTCGGTCGCCCGGCTGATCGGCGCGCCGCCGGGCTATGTCGGTTATGAAGAAGGCGGTGTTCTCACCGAAGCGGTTCGGCGGCGGCCGTATCAGGTGGTGCTGTTCGACGAGGTGGAGAAGGCGCATGGCGATGTGTTCAACATCCTGCTGCAGGTGCTGGACGACGGCCGCCTGACCGATGGCCAGGGCCGCACGGTCGACTTTTCGAACACGCTGATCATCCTGACATCCAACCTCGGCTCGCAGTTCCTGAGCCAGGTCGCCGACGATGCGGACGTGAAATCGGTCGAGCCGCAGGTGATGGAGATCGTGCGCGGGCATTTCCGGCCCGAATTTCTCAATCGCCTCGACGAGATCATCCTGTTCCACCGGCTCGCCGCCGAGCACATGGCGCCGATCGTCGAAATCCAGGTCGGCCGCGTCCAGAAGCTGCTCGTCGACCGCAAGGTGACGCTTGAGCTGACCGATGGCGCGAAGGCATGGCTCGGCCGCGTCGGCTACGACCCGGTTTACGGCGCGCGGCCGCTCAAGCGCGCGGTGCAACGCTATCTGCAGGACCCGCTCGCCGACCTGATCCTCCGCGGCGATGTGCGGGACGGCGCGAGGGTGCGGGTCGATGAGGGGGATGGGAAGCTGGAGCTTGTGGTCAGCTGACCGCAGCTCCCGTCACCCAGGCTTGGTTGGAAAGGCCGCCGTGTCCCCCGGACACTGCTGCAAGCATCCGGGGGATGCTTGCAGCTTTACAACGGGTCCCGCTTCTTCTTCCTAAGCATAAGAAGCGGGACCCCGGCCCGGGGGCCGGGGTGACGGAGGAAAGTTGAGCACGATCGAGACCATCATCCGCGATCCGAACTGGCTCGCGCATCGCTATGTCGAGAGCAAGGACGCGATCCAGTTCGTGCGGGTCCCACGCGAGGAGCATGCTCGCGCGACCTTCATCACCGAGGAGCATCTCACCCCCGACCTCCCCCGCCTCGAGTTCGGGCGGCGCGAGGCCGTTGCCCTGGCACCGCCCCCGGCCCCCATCCACTTCGTCTTCCACTCCGCCTTTTGCTGCTCGACCTTGCTGGCGCGGGTATTCGATCGCGAAGGGCTGGCGCTGGGCCTGAAGGAGCCGACGATCCTAAACGACATTGTCGGCTGGCGGCGGCGCGGCGCACCAGGCCGCGAAGTGGCCGAGCTGACCGACCATGCGCTGACCCTGCTCGCGCGGCCATTCGCTCCTGGCGAGGCGGTGATCGTCAAGCCGTCCAACATTCTTAGCGCGCACATCCGCATGATGATGGCGCTGCGCCCCTCAGCGCGGGCGCTGTTCCTCTACGCCCCTCTGCCGGTGTTCCTCACGTCCGTGGCGAAGAAGGGACTCGACGGCCGTTTGTGGGTGCGGGAGCTGATGGGGGGCTTTCGAGTGGATGGCCTCGCCCAGCGCCTCGGCTTCGACGATGCGGCGCTGTTCGGCCAGACCGACCTGCAGATCGCGGCGGCAGGCTGGCTGGCGCAGCAGGCGCTCTTCGCCGATCTGCTGCCCGCCTTTGCCGGCCGTATAGCCTCTCTCGACAGCGAAACCCTGCTGGACGATCCGCACAAGGCGGTGACGGCTCTGGCCGAGCATTATGCTTTGGAGGTCGGCGCGGAGCAGATCGCCGATCTGGTCGCTGCCTCGTTCGGGCGCAACTCGAAAACTGGCGAGGCCTTTGGCCGCAGCGCGCGGGAAGCGGAGTATTCGAGCGCCGCCGCTGCGCACCGGGATGAGCTGGAAAAGGTTACCCGATGGGCGGAAGTCGTAGCCGATCGCGCCGGCATTCCGCTGGTGCTTCCTCAAGCTCTAATCTGACCGGCGCTTCCCCAAGCCAGGGAAGCAGACACAAAAAAGGGCGGGACCCGAAGGTCCCGCCCCTGTTTGTCGTGACGTCCGCGCTTTAGAAGCGGAGACGCGCACCGACGCGGTAGCTGCGGCCCAGCGCGTCGAACGTCGACGGGAAGGTGTTGCCGCTGTTGAACGCGGTGGTGCCGATGTCCTGGCCGGTCAGCGGCGGGCGCTTGTCGAGCAGGTTGGCCACAGTCAACGTGAAGGTCAGGTTGTCACCCACGCCGATCCGGGTCGACAGATCGAAATAGTCGACCGACTTGATGAAGCCCAGGCTCTGCTGGCCGAACGAGCCCTGAAGCGGAGCACCCGGCAGCGGCGACTGGTTCGAGGGAAGCGGACCCGAGTAGACAAGACCGTTGCCGTTGATGATGTCATCCGGCTCCTGACGGAAGGAGCTGAGGTGACGCCACAGCAGCGACAGGTCGACATTGTCGAACGTCAGCGTGGTGCGCTGAGTCCAGCTGAACTCGGGCTGCAGCGAGCCGCAGTTGGTCGAGATATAGCCCACGCACTGGCGGAAGATCGACGTCTTGTCAGACGCGTTCGCCCGGAAGCGGTTCTCGTGCGTCCAGTTGCCCGCAAAGCTCAAAGCCAGCTTCGCGAAGCCCAGGTCGGTGTTGTAGTTCATCGTCAAGTCGACGCCGTCGGTCTTGATCGCACCGAGGTTCGAGGTCGCCTGGAACAGGCCGGGCACGATCGCCGGATCGCCTGCCAGCGAGCCCGTGAGCGGGTTACGCCGGATGATCGTGCAGGCCGGGTTGCTCGCGGCACCGGCCGGCGGGCTGAAGTTGCCAGCCGCATCCGGAGCGCCGAAGCAAGCCGCGATTGCGTCGCCCGTGGTCGGGACAGTGATCGCACCGCTGATCTTGATGTTGTAATAGTCGACCGACATCGCGAAGCCAGGCAGGAATTCCGGCTGGAAGACGACACCCACGGTGTAGCTGTTCGACTTCTCCGGCTTCAGGTCGAGGTTGCCGCCCTGACGAGTGTTGGCCTGACCGGCAGTCGGCTGCGGGATGGTGCCCAGCTGAGCGACGGTAGCACCCTGAGCCAAGCAGACGTCGCGCAGCGTGCCGGTGGGCGCCCCGCGGACGATCGCACCGTTGTCATTGATCGACGCGCAGGGATCGTTCGAAAGGCTGGTGAGCACCGTGTTCTGAGGCGAGAACAGCTCGGAGATGTTCGGAGCCCGAACAGCGCGAGCATAGCTACCGCGGATCTTCAGCGATTCGACCGGCTCCCAGCTACCACCGGCCTTGTAGGTGGTGGTGTTGAACTTGCGGGGATTGGCCGCATCGATCGTGTAGTGCGAGTAGCGAACACCCGCTTCCAGCGTAAGGCTGTGGAAGAACGGCTTATCCTGCACGATCGGCGCAACAAGCTCGCCAAAGGCTTCATAAACGTCGAAGCCACCGACTGTTGTCGGGGTCGCACCGCCGGCGCCACCCAGGTCACCCGACTGGCCCAGCGTGTCCGCCAAAACCGAAGCCTGGTACTGACGATACTCACCACCGATGGCGAAGCTGATCGCGTCTTCAGCCCAGGGCAGCGACGCCCCGAAGTCGCCCGCGATGGTCGCACGCGCTTGAGCCAGAGAGGTATTGGTGCGGACCGAACTCTCGACGCTCAGGAAGCCTACCTGAGCCGGCGTGATCGCACCTTCAGGACCGAAGACGTTCACCGGAGTACAGCCATTGGCGGTGTCGAAGCAGACCGGATTACCCGCCGCGTCGCGGCCGGCAAGGATGCCCTGCCGGAAGCGCGAGTTGAGCGTGTAGCCCTTAATCGCCTGGATGTTCTCGGACTCGCCATAGGCACCCGACACATCCCAGTTGATCGAGTCGGTGATGCTGCCGCGCAGACCAAGCTTATAGTCGAAGATCTGGGTGCTGTAGCTGCTGATGCGCGGGCCGACCTCGGTCGTGCGGCGCGAAACAGACACTGTTGCCGAGCGATAGTCCGCCTGACCGGGGCGCAGCAGCGGATTGGCCGCGGCAGCGCACTCCGCCTGAGTGAAGCGCGGCGTGTAGACGCCATCGGCCGGGGTCAGGTCGAAGGCGCAGATCGCGTTGCGCTGTGCCGTCGAAAGGAACGGGTTGTTGAGCGGGATTTCGGCAGCGATGCCGAAGGCGCCGGACGGTGCGATGATCGTGTCAACGGTGTTCTTCGAGAACAGGCCGCGTGTGTAGACTTCCACGCCATCCGTGATCTCGTAGTTCGCCTGGCCGAAGATGTTGAAACGTTCGAACGGCGTCTGGAAGATGTTGAACGGGTTGAAGTTGAACGGCGAGTTCGCGCCCGTGGTCGGACGGAAAGCGTCGCCCGCATTCGTGATCTGACGAGTGCCCTGAACGGGTCCGCAGGTCGCAACCGAGGTGCAAGGCGTACCCAGCGGGTTCACGCCGGAGATGGTCGAGGGGACAGAAGTACCTGAACCCGACACCGCGCCGCCAAACGCCGAGAAATTGAAGCGGCTGAAGTTGCGGGCGCCCTGATAGACGGGATCCGCTTCCTGATAGCCGAGCGACAGGACAGCGTTGCCGCGGCCATCGTCGAAGTTAGCGCCGATCGTGAAGTCGGCGCGCAGATAGTTGCCGTCGCCACGCTCGGTGATCTGCTCGGAAATCGAGGCTTCGAGACCCGAGAAGTTCTGCTTGGTGATGAAGTTGACCACGCCCGACACGGCGTCCGCGCCGTAGGTGGTGGACGCACCGCCGGTCAGCACTTCCGTGCGCTCGATCAGCGCGAGTGGGATGTTGTTCAAGTCGACGCGGCCGACCAGGCCCGAGGGGGCGATCCGGTTGCCGTCGAGCAGGACGATGTTGCGGAACGAGCCGAGGCCGCGAAGATCGACGAACGACGCACCGCCGTTGCCGTTGTTCACCGCGGAACCGATCGACGGGACGACGCCCGGGATTTCGCGCAGCAGCTGCTCGGCGACGTTGGTCTGACGCAGCTCGACTTCTTCCGAAGTCGTCACGTTCACCGGCGTCGAGCGCTCGAGGTTCGGGTTGGTGATGAGCGAGCCGGTAACGACGATCGTCCCGTCATCCGCGGGCGCCGCATCGGCGGTCGTGGTGCCTTCTTGGGCAAAGGCGGCCGAGCCGAGCATCGAGGCGCCGATCAGCACCGTAGAAGCTAGCAGGCGCCGACGAAGTGCAAGCTGCATAATCTTTCTTCCCCTTTATCGTGGCCCGGCATTCCACCGTCCGGACGCACGTGGTGGCATAGCTGCGAAACAAGCTATTAAGGCGCTACTAGGCGAAATGACGGGACCAGAACAACGTCTCCTCTCGGCGGAATGCGCAATTTGCCCTCATGTGTAGCATTTCAGTCACAGTGATCCGGGCCTTGTTCGGCGCCGGAGCGCCGACTAGGCTCGCCCCCGTCATTCCCCGGGGTTGAGCCTGTCATGATCCGCGCCGCACTTATCCTGCCTGTCCTGCTGTTCGCGGCGCCCGCCAGCGCGGCCGAGGCGCCGGCGCCCATCCGCGGCCTCGCCGCGTGCCGAACCATCGGCGACAATGCCCAGCGCCTTGCCTGTTTCGACCGCGAAGCCGCGGCGCTGGTTACTTCAGTAGAGAAGAATGAGACGGTGCTGCTCGACAAGCAGGAAGTGCGTAAGACGAAACGCTCCCTGTTCGGCTTCTCGCTGCCGCGCCTGCCCTTTTTCGGTGGCGACAAGGACCCGGACCGCGACGAGCCGGAGTTCACGCAGATCGAGACGCCGATCAAGACGGTGCGCAACATCGGCTATGGAAAGTTCCGCTTTACCGTCGATGATGGCGCGGTGTGGGAGACGACCGAAGGCGTCAACGCCTTCCCGAAACCAGGCCAGAAAGTGCTGATCAAAAAGGCCCTGATGGGCAGCTATTTCATCAAGTTCGAAGGCAGCCGCTCGGTCAAGGGCATGCGGGTGGGGTGAGGCGGTAGCTAGCCCACGGATCGCTTCACGCCCGGTTGTGCTCGAACCGAAGGACTTAATTCTCCGCCATCGGCACCTTGGCCAGGTCCTGACCGGGCATTGCGCCGGCGAGCGCCATCGGGTCGATGCGCGCGTTCCGCCATTTGATCGCCCAGTGAAGATGCGGGCCGGTCGCCCTGCCTGTGCTGCCGATCGCCCCCACCAGCTGGCCGCGCCTGACGCGATCCCCTTCCTTTACCGCGATCGACGACAGGTGCAGGAAAGCGCTGTTCAAGCCCATGCCATGATCGATGATCAGCAACCGGCCTTCCAGCGTAAACGGCGCTTGAGCCGCGAGCACGACGACGCCGTCGGCGGGCGCCGTGACCGGGGCACCAGAGCCGCCTGCAACATCGACGCCGGAATGATAAGCCCCGGGCTCATTGCCGCGATAGATGCGCTGCGACCCGAACACGCCGCTGATCCGACCGCGCGCCGGCCAGGCAAAGCGCTGCCGCCAACCGTCGCTCTGCGCCTGCACCGCCCGCGCCGCGTTGATCCGCGCGATCTCCGGCGCGCGCAGCTTTTCGAACGCTTCATTGCTGACGCTCGGCCGCTTCGGGACGTTCACGCGCTCGATGCGCCACGCGCGCGGGGCTATTTTCAGGACACGCTCCACCAGGCGGCCGTCGGCCAGCTGGGCAGTGAGCCGCGCCTCGCCTGCAGCGTCCCGGTCGAACGCGATCAGGAAACGGCCGTCGGCCGCGCGCGGCACGGGCTTGCCGTCGAGCAGGAGGCTGACCGTTCCCGGCGGCGCGACGCCGATCAGCGCGCCGCCTTGCTGCGCCACACCCATCAGCTGAAAATCGGCCTGAGCCTGCGCCGCAACGGGCGCGGCCAGCACCATAATGATCAGCGGCGTCACTGGTCCTTCAGCGCCTGCGTCGCGATCTCGGCAGTCGCATAGGCCTCCTGCTTCGCGACAGACCAATAGCGGAGGGAGTCGAGCGGGATATTCTCGCCTGAGACGGCGCACACGACATGATCGCCATTGCTCAGCACCCGAAAGCCGTTCGCCATATAATGGAGCCGGGCGGGCTGGCTGCGGTTGAACATCAGCATTGCGATACCTCTACAATAAGCTGGGCTGGACGGGAGCCTCGCGCTTCGCCCCCGATGTGGCGCGTTCGACGCGCGCGTCAACCTGGCCATCGGCGAAGTGCAGGCGAAGCGCACCGGCCGAGCGGGCGGCGGCGGCACTGGTAACGACCTTGCTGCCCCTCCCCTCTACCCAGGCATAGCCGCGGGCCAGCAGATTCTCCGGGCTCACCGACTGGGCAAGGCGCCATACCGAAGCGAGCCGGTCCGCCGCGCGGTCGAGCCGTGCTTTCAGCAACGTCGGCCGCAAAGCGCCGCTCGCCCGGGCGAGTTCGCCCCGCGCGTCGGATACTCGCCGGCCCAGCCCGCGCTTCAGCCGCTCGCCATAATCGTCGAGGCGCTGGCGCTGCGGATCAAGCAGCGACCGAGGCTCCGGCAGCAGCCGCACCAGACCGGCCAGCTTTTCGGCGCCGCGCTCATGGTAACGGCGGGCGCAGCGTTCCGTGCGCGCGGCCTGATCTCGGACATAGGCGCGCAGCTCGGCCCGGACCGGCACCGCCATCTCCGCGGCAGCCGTCGGCGTCGGTGCACGAACATCGGCGGCATAGTCGCACAAGGTCGTGTCGGTCTCATGTCCCACGGCGGAGATGATCGGAATATCGCAGCCGGCGACGGCGCGCACCACGACCTCTTCGTTGAAGGCCCAGAGATCTTCGATCGAGCCGCCGCCGCGCGCGACGATTACGAGATCGGGCCGCTGTTCTTCGGGCATCCGGCAAAAGCCGCCGATCGCCGCGGCAACCTGCTCGGCCGCGCCCTGCCCCTGCACGATCACCGGCCAGACCAGCACATGGGTCGGGCAGCGATCCTCCAGCCGATGGAGAATGTCGCGGATCACGGCGCCGGTGGGAGAAGTCACCACTCCGATGCGGCGCGGCAGGAAAGGCAGCTTCTTCTTTCGCTCGGAAGCGAACAGGCCCTCCGCTGACAGCTTCTGCTTCAGCTTTTCGAGCAGCAGCATCAGCGCGCCTTCGCCGGCGAGCTCCAGCCGCTCGATCACGATCTGGTATTTGGAACGGCCAGGATAAGTGGTGATCTTGCCGCTGGCGATTACCTCGATGCCGTCTTCCGGGCGGAAGGGCAGCGCCGCCACCCCCGCCTTCCACATCACCGCGTCCAGGCACGCATTCTCGTCCTTGAGCGTCAGATAGGCATGGCCCGACGCGGCGCGCTTATAGCCGCTGATCTCGCCGCGCAGCCGGACATAGCCGAAGCGATCCTCGACCACCCGCTTCAGCGCGAAGGCGAGTTCGGAGACGCTCAGCGCCGGCGCGTTGTCGCCGGGCGCGGCCTCGGCTAACAGCCGGCCGTCCGGCGCTGGGTCGGGGGAGACGGGGTAAGCCAATGAACGTCCTGCTGATCGGTTCGGGAGGGCGCGAACATGCGCTCGCCTGGAAATTGGCGCAAAGCCCGGCCTTGGGCAAGCTTTACGCGGCGCCCGGCAATCCGGGCATCGCGGGCCATGCCGAGCTCGTCGCGATCGATGTGGCGGATCACCAAGCCGTCGTGAATTTCTGCCGCAGCCGCAGCATCGCCCTGGTCGTGATCGGGCCGGAGGCGCCTTTGGTCGCAGGACTGGCCGACGATCTCCGGGCCGCCGATATTCGTGTGTTCGGGCCCAGCGCGGCTGCCGCGCAGCTCGAAGGCTCCAAGGGCTTCACCAAGGATCTGTGCCGCAAGGCGAACATTCCGACGGCAGGCTATGTCCGCGCCGAAAGCGCCGAAGAGGCACTGCCCAAGCTGGCGCCGTTCGGGCTGCCGGTGGTGATCAAGGCCGATGGTTTGGCGGCCGGCAAAGGCGTGGTGATCGCCACAACCCGCGAAGAGGCCGGACGCGCAGTCCGTGAAGCCGGCGGGCCGCTGGTGATCGAGGAGTTTCTCGCTGGCGAGGAAGCGAGTCTGTTCGCCCTGACCGATGGCAGAACCGTCGTGCTATTCGGATCGGCGCAGGACCATAAGCGGGTTGGCGACGGCGATACCGGCCCGAATACCGGCGGCATGGGCGCCTATTCGCCGGCGCGAGTGCTGACCCCGGAGCTGGAGCGCGCCGCGATGCGCGACATCATCAAGCCGACCGTCCACGCCCTGGCGAACGCGGGCACCCCCTTTGTCGGCGTGCTCTATGCCGGGCTGATGCTGACCGCGCGCGGCCCCAAGCTGATCGAATATAATGCCCGGTTCGGTGACCCCGAGGCGCAGGTGCTGATGCCGCGGCTCGAAAGCGACCTGCTACTGCTGATGCTCGCCTGCGCGGAAGGGCGGCTTGCCGAGGCCGAACCGCCACGCTTCAGCAACCGCGTGGCGCTGACGGTGGTGATGGCGGCGCGAGGCTATCCGGGCACTCCGGAGCTAGGCGGTCCCGTGTCGGCGATCGATCGGGCCGAAGCGGCAGGGGCGATCGTGTTCCAGGCCGGCACCAAAGCGGAGGGCGAACAGCTCGTCGCCGCCGGCGGGCGAGTGCTGGCGGTAACGGCCGAGGGGCCGACCGTCGGCTGGGCCCAGCAGGCGGCCTATACGGCGATCGACCGGATCGATTTTGCAACTGGGTTCTGCCGGCGCGACATTGGCTGGCGTGAAGTTGAGCGGGAGGCGAAATGATGGAGTGGTTCGAACAAAACTGGGTGCTGCTGGTCCTTGGGGTCGCCGTGGCGCTCGTCGCGCTCTGGTGGCTGCTCGGCAGCAGCTCCTCGCGCTCGCCAGAAGCGACGACGCGCGACGGGATCGAGCAGGAAATCTCGCCGGTCATCGCGGGGCCCGCGGCCATGCCCTTCGACGTGCCGCCGCCGGTGGACGCCATACCCGTCGCTGCGGAGCCGGAGGCCCTGGTGCAGCCCGCTCAGCCATTGCCCGCCGGCCCCGCCGACGAACTGACGCGGATGAAAGGCGTCGGCCCTAAGGTCGCGTCCATGCTGAGCGCGATGGGCATCACCCGCTATGACCAGATCGCCGCCTGGTCGGACGACGACGTGGCGCGGATCGATGCCCAGCTCGGCACCTTCAAGGGCCGCATCACCCGGGATCAATGGGTCGAACAGGCGCGGCTTCTCGCGTCCGGGGACCAGCCTGGCTTCGAAGCGAAGTTCGGCAAGCTAGGCTAGGGCGCTCACCACCGCGCGGATCGCTTCGGGGGCGAAGACCATTTCCATATGGCCGCAACCCACTTCCAGCGAGCGATCCGCGCAGCCTGTAGCGCAAGCACTGTCAGCCGCGACGATGCCGTCGCGGCGCGACCAGATGGCAATGGTTTCAACCGGCGGCTTTTCGTCCAGCACGCAGGCGACGGGCGGTGCATCGACCGGGTGGCCCGCGACCGCTTCGTAGAGCCGCCAGACATTGTTATTGCGGCGGGGATCGCCCGCGATCGGCGAGCCGAGCGTCACCACCTTGGCGATCCGCTCCGGCGACCGCTTGGCGAACTCGCGCGCGATCAGGCCGCCGAGGCTCCAGCCCACCAGCGCCACCGGCTCCCCGCGCGAGATATGGTGTACTCGAGCGTCGATGATGTCGAAAATGTCGGCGCCCAGACCGAAGTTACGGCCCTGCTTCCATCCATGCGCGCGAAAGCCCGACTGGCGCAGGCCAAGCCGCAGCGGGCGTGTGGACGTGTCCGACGCGAGGAAGCCCGGGATCACCAGCACCGGCCTGCCCTGCCCCAGGTCAGCCGTTGCGCCGGCTTCGGGGGCCATGAAGCGACGCGGATGCACGGCCGACGCTAGCTCGCGCGCGAACAGGCCCCAGGAGGGCGCTTCGCGTGGGGTCGAGAAAGGCAGATCGGCCATGAACCTTCTTGTTTATGACAGCTCCGTTACAAAGACCAGAACGTCTGGCGGGGACGCCGGTTCAGCGGCTGCTGGTGAAACCGCCAATCCTTTCGGCTTCCCTTCGGCTCGGTTCAGCAACGACTCATCTGACAGGCGGCAAATGAGCGCATCGGCCGCGGCGCGTCGTCGCGGGGGGACAGGAGACTAGAATGCGCAAGATCATCGCGGCGCTGCTCGCCACCGCGGCATTGATGGCTCCCGCCAGCGCGCAGCGGCGTGAGCGAGCCGAGGGCGGCGTTCAGGCCGCGCCGGAGCAGACCGAAGCAAGCGAAGCACGTGCGCAGCGCCAGCTCGCACGCGAAGGCATGCGGCAGGCGCTGGGCGGCGGCGACCGACAGGAACGCCGTGAAGCACGCCAGGAGCGGCGCGAGGACCGGCCGGAGCTGCGGCAGGAACGGCGCGAGGATCGGCAGGAAGTACGGCAGGAGCGCCGGGAGAACCGGCCCGAATTCCGCCAGGAACGGCGCGAGGACCGGCAGGAGTTTCGCCAGGAGCGCCGCGAGGACCGTCAGGGCTTCCGGCAGGAGCGCCGCGAGGATCGTCAGGATCTGCAGCAGGGCGAAGTGACCCGCCGTGAGTTCCGCCGCGACCGTGCCGAGGACGTTCGCGATTTCCGGCGCGACCGCTTCGAAGATCGGCGTGACTTTCGCCGTGATCGATTCGAGGATCGTCGCGATTATCGGGGCGATCGCAACAACTGGAGCGGCTGGAACAACAATCGCGGCGGCAACTGGAACCGCGAATGGCGGCGCGACCCGCGCTATAACTGGCAGGATTGGCGCCAGCGCAACCGCGGCTCTTACCGCTTTCCGCAATATTACGCCCCGCGCGGTTGGAGCTATGGATATCGCCGCTTCTCATTGGGCGTGATCCTGTCGGCGCCGCTCTTTTCCCAGAATTACTGGATCAACGATCCCTGGGATTACCGTCTGCCCCCGGCCGACGGGCCCTATCGCTGGGTTAGATACTATAACGACGTCGTGCTGGTCGACGTGCGCGACGGCCGGGTCGTCGATGTGATCCACGACTTCTTCTGGTAATCGGAAGGGCAGCCGGAGCGATCCGGCTCCCCTTTTGGCACGCGTTTCGCTAACGCTTAGCGCATGACTCCCGAGGAGATGGCGCGCGAGGTATCGCCCGCACGCGCGAGGATCGGCGCCACGGTGGCTGCCCGCCTGGAGACCGCCCGCGCGCAGAGCGCCCGTACTGACCATTTCTCGCTTTGGTATGTCGAAGACTTTATCGACGCCGGGGACTGCGCTTTCCTGGTCGACGAGATCGAGCGCGATCGCCAGCCGTCGACCCTGCTGTCCGACGATCCGGAGCAGGATTTCCGCACCAGCGACAGCTGCAACCTCAATCGCTGGGATGATCGGGTCCGCAGCATCGACCTGCGCATTTGCACCCTGATGGGCCTCGATGAGCGGCAGGGCGAGACGCTGCAGGGCCAGCGCTACGCCCCCGACCAGTATTTCCGCACTCACCACGACTTCTTCCACACCGACCAGGCTTATTTCGCCAAGGAACAGGAATGCGGAGGCCAGCGCACCTGGACCGCGATGATCTTCCTCAACGCGCCCGAAGCCGGCGGCGACACCAACTTTCTCTACGCAGGATTGAGGGTCACCCCCAAGCCCGGCTTGCTCCTGATGTGGGACAATATGGACGCGAACGGCGCTCCCAATCTCTACGCGGCCCACGAAGGCTGCGCAGTCGAGAGCGGCACCAAATATATCGTCACCAAGTGGTTTCGTGAGGGCAACTGGATCTGATCGCCCGACAGACTCACTCCGTCGTTTCGGTACCGGCAACGATAGGAACAGGTATGCTCCGCGGCCGTTCAGACGCCGCAACCTAAATCAAGAGGCAGTCTCGTGCGGCACGAAGAAGAGACCGCGGCGATTCCGATCGCCGAGGAACGGCTAAGTGTGTCCAAACGCCCGATAGAGCGCCGGGTGCGCATCCGGACCGTCACCGAAGAAGTGCCCGGCCGCTTCACCGAGGAACTGCACGGCGAGCGCGTCGAGATCCAGCACGTCGCCGTCGAGCGCGAGCTCAGCGGACCGCTTGAAATCCGTACCGAAGGCGATCTCACCATCATCCCCGTCGTCGAGGAAAGGCTGATCGTCGAGAAGCGCCTGTTCCTGGTCGAAGAGGTTCACGTCCGGCGCGTCACAGGCGTCGAGCACATAGAACAACCGGTCATGCTTCGCCGTCAGCGCGTCGAAGTCGACCGGCATGAATCCCGAAGCGAAGCAGAGGAGAATTAAATGTCGCGTACCATCACCGCCATGTTCGACAGCCGGAGCGAGGCCGAGTCCGCCCGCGGCCGCCTCAGTTCGTCCGGCATCGAGGCCGATCGCGTCCGCATCATCGATCAAGAATCGGCCGGATCCGGCTCGTCCGGCGGCCAATCGCCCGGCGAGGAAGGTTTCTTCGCCTCGCTGAAGGACCTGTTCATGCCCGACGAGGATCGCCACGCTTATGGCGAAGGCATCCGTCGCGGCGGCTATATGCTGGTCGCCGAGGTCGATGAAAGCGACGCCGACCGGGCCTGCCAGCTGCTCGACGAAGATGGCCCCGTCGATTTCGAACAGCGCCAGAATGAGTGGCGTAGCGAGGGCTGGGCCGGCATGCAGTCGGACCGTCAGGCCGGCGCCTTCGGTCAGTTGAGCGACGCCCAGGACCGCAGCAGCCTCGGTTCGACGACGGACCGCAATGTCGAGGAAGAGCGCATCCCGATCGTCAATGAGGAACTGCGCGTCGGCAAGCGCGAAGTCGAGCGCGGCGGTGCCCGCGTCCATTCCTATGTTCGCGAAACCCCCGTCCACGAGCAGGTCAATCTGCGCGAGGAGCATGTCGAGATCGAACGGCGGCCGGTGAGCGGCCAGTATCGCGAAGGCGCGACGGGCGGCGACGTGTTCCAGGAGCGCGAGATCGAGATGACCGAGCGCGCCGAGGAGGCCGTGGTCAGCAAGGAAGCGCGCGTTCAGGAAGAGCTGGTCGTCCGCAAGACGTCCGAGGAGCATGTCGAGCAGATCGACGACACGGTGCGCCACACCGAAGTCGATGTCGACAAGGGCAACAGCGCGTTCGGCTTCGACAAGGATCGGGACCGGATGAGCGGGACCGAGCGGTCGGAGTTCGAACGCTCAGGCGCGTCCCGCAACCGCGACGACGGGCTGCTGTAACCTGAGCCGCTCTTCGTGAGTGAGCGTTAAGGTCGCACAAAGGAAAGGGCCCGGAGATCGCTCTCCGGGCCCTTTTCATGTCAATGTAGCGGGAAGCTCAGGCTGCGACGCGCGCGTCGTCCGGCAGCGCCTGCTTCACCTGCGCGACGATGGCGCGGAACGCGTCACCCTCGTGCATCGCGATATCGGCCAGGACTTTCCGGTCGAGTTCGACGCCGGCGAGCTTCAGGCCGTGCATGAACACGCCATAGGTCAGGCCCTCCGCCCGGGCGGCGGCGTTGATGCGCTGGATCCAGAGCGCGCGGAAGTTCCGCTTTTTGACCTTGCGGTCGCGATAGGCATATTGCCCGGCCTTTTCGACGGCCTGGCGCGCGATGCGGATCGTGTTCTTGCGACGGCCATAATAGCCCTTCGCCTGTTCAAGAATCCGCTTGTGCTTCGCCTTGGTGGTTACACCACGTTTCACTCGTGCCATGTATCAGCCCTCCCTTACTTGAGACCGTAGGGGGCCCAGGCCTTCACCGTCGCCGTGTCGGCGTCGGAAAGGACGGAGGTGCCGCGGTTCTGGCGGATATATTTGCCGTTATGGCTGATCAGGCGGTGGCGCTTGCCGGCCACGCCGTGCTTCAGCTTGCCGGTCGCGGTGAATTTGAAGCGCTTCTTCACACCGCTCTTCGTCTTGAGCTTGGGCATTTTCGTCCTTTCGTTTTTTCGACGATCAACGGACGGCCTCGGCAGCCCACACTGGCCGGGCAGTCCTTCCGAATATCGCGAAGCGCGCGCTCCTAACGGGCTAGGGGCCGAATTGCAACCGGAAGACCGTATCGAAGGTTGTTTCGCCTGATGAACGAGATGGCCGGCCCGGACGCATTTGAACAGCCCCGGTTGCGGGAGCGCGACCCCGTTCGATCCGCTCTGGCGAGCCTGGTGGCCGTATTCGCAACGCTGCTCGGCCTCATCCTGCTTGCCTGGGTGATCCTATTCGTCACCAAGGGGCGCTTCCTCAAATCCACCTTCGAGAAATATGCGAGCCGCTCGGCCGAACGCGAAGTGCGTGTCGCTGGCGACTTCCAGCTTTATTTCAACATCATCGACATGAAGTTCCTGGCCGAAGGGCTGACGATCACCAACCCGCGTTGGGCGAAGCAACGCTATTTCCTCAAATCGAAGCTGATCGACAGCGAGATTGAGACCATCCCGCTCATCTTTGGCAAGCGCCGTGCGGACTGGCTGATGTTCGTGAACGGCGAGATCGATCTCGCCTGGAGTCCGGACGGCAAGCAGAACACCTGGACGCTCGGCAAGCGGACCGGCGAGCCGTTTGAAATGCCGGACATCAAGCGTGCGCTGATCCAGGGCACGCGCGTGCGCTACACCGATCCACGGCTCAGGCTGTTCGCCGATGTCGGCGTCGACACCGTCCGGGCACAGGATACGCGCTTTGCGCAGGACATAAAGTTTTCGGGTAAAGGCACGCTGCGCGAGCGGCCATTCTCCCTGACCGGCAGCCTGATGTCGCCCAACGAGACGGTAACCGGAGGCCGCAACCGTTTCCGCTTGCATGCACAGGGCTATCAGACGGTCATGGACGTGTCCGGTACGCTGCCGGGCGTGACGCGGTTTGAAGGCGTGCCGCTCGATTTCCGCCTGCGTGGCTACAATCTGGCGCGCGCGTTCGACTTCCTTGGCGTCGCGGTGCCCGACACCCGCGCTTATCGGTTGCGCTCGGCGCTGACCAAGCAGGATGGCGAATGGCGCTTCCGCCGGCTGCGCGGAGTGTTCGGCGAAAGCGATCTCGCCGGCTGGGTCACGACCAGCATGCCCAACAACCGGCTGAAGCTCGATGCGGGGCTCGCCACCAACACCCTCGATATCATCGATGCGGGGCCGTTCATCGGCTATGATCCCGAGCGGCTCGACGCGACCGGCGGCAGCGTTACCCAGGCGCAGGGAGGCCGCATCTTCCCCGACGCGCCACTGCGGGTGGACGCGATCGGCCGCTTCGACGCGGACGTGAAGTGGACGGTGCGGCGAGTGCGCGCGGACGCCCTGCCCGCCATTTCGAACATCGACATGACCCTCGATCTCAACGACCGGCTGCTGAAGCTGTCGCCCTTCACATTCGACCTCGAGCGTGGCCATGTCGCCGCCGATGTCTCGATCAATGCCAGACGGGCCGCCGTCTTCACCGATATGGACCTGCGCCTCTCGCCCACCCCGATGGGCCGGCTGCTGAAGGGCTTCGGCGTCGAGGAGTCCGGCACCACGGGGACGGTCAAGGCGCGGGCCAATCTTTCCGGCCCCGGCGACAGCGTGCGCGAATGGCTCGGCAACTCGAATGGCCGCATCGCCGTCATTCTCCCGCAGGGATCGCTATGGGCGCGCAACGTGCAGCTGTCCGAGCTCGATCTCGGCACCTTCGTCTGGAAGATGTGGCAGAAGCGGCTGAAGGAGCCGGTGCAGATCAACTGCGGCCTGATTGCCTTCACGGTGCGCGGCGGCATCGCGGCGGCCGACCCGATCCTGATCGACACAAAGAAGAATGTGATCCTCGGCCGCGGCGGCTTTAGCTTCAAGAACGAGGCGATGGACCTGCGGCTGCGCGCCGACGGCAAGAAGTTCAGCCTCGTCTCGGCGCAAAGCCCGATCGGCGTCGGCGGACGCTTTGCCTCGCCCAAGCTCGACGTGATCAGCCCGCAGCTGGTGGGACGTGGCGCGGCCGCCGTCGGGCTGTCCCTCGTCGCATCGCCGCTCGCCGGCGTGCTCGCTTTCGTCGATGTCGGCGATGCGGAGAGCGCGGCCTGCGGACCGGTGCTCGCCGGCGCTCGCGCCACCGCTCAGCGTGAGAAGGACGGCGATCCGCGCGACGATGTCGGTCGCGGCACCACCGCCAAATCGGAAAGCGGCGCACGGTCGCCCGAAGCCAAGCAGAAGCAGCGCAAGAAGTTCCTGGGGATCTTCTAGCCCGCCTTCGCCCGCGCGGAATCCTGAGTGCCGCACGTGATCACTTCATCGCACTCGACGATTTGAGCGATCGGGATGTCGGGGGTGCCATCGAGCGCCTGATAGAGCGGTGCGAAGTCCGTCTCGACCGTCACGCGCAGCAACTCGTCGAAGCTGGGGATCACGAAGTAGTTCTGTTGGTAATCGTCGATCCGATATTCGGTCCGCATTACTCGCGCGAGATCGAAGCGAAGGCGATTGGGGCTCGGATCGTCGAGCGCAAAGATACTCTCGCCTTTGCTGGAGACGATGCCCGCGCCGTAGATGCGCAGATTCCCCTCTTCCTCGATCAACCCGAACTCGACCGTGTACCAATAGAGCCGCGCCAGCCGATGAATAGCGTTGTACTTCATCGACCTGAGCCCGCCTTCGCCCCAGGCGACGACATAATCGGCGAAGCGCGGGTCGGCGAGCATCGGTACATGGCCGAACACGTCGTGAAAGACGTCCGGCTCCTGCAGGTAATCGAGCTGGTCGGGGCGGCGGATGAAATTACCCGCGACGAAACGGCGATTGGCGAGATGTTCGTAGAAGACCTCGTCAGGGACGAGCCCCGGCACCGCCACCACCTGCCAGCCGGTCAGCTTCATCAGCCGCTCGCTCAGCTCCTCGAAATCCGGGATGCCAGGCTTGGACAGGCGAAGCACGTCCAGCCCGCGCAGAAACGCGTTGGAAGCGCGGCCGGGCAGCAGCTTCGATTGCCGGTCGAACAGCCGGTCCCAGGTGGCGTGCTCCTCGGCCGAGTAGGCTGACCAGTCCTGCGGGATCGTCCAGTCGGGCTTGGCGCCCTCGGGCGGGCGGTCGAGTACATGAGTCTCCATGAACCCCCCTTACGTCATTCCGGCGAAAGCCGGAATTCACCTTTCTTATGGGTCCAAGGAAGAAGAAGGTGGCGCCCGGATCAAGTTCGGGGTGACGCGTTGAAGCTGCTGAAGGTTTTGCTCCTCCTCCCGCTCCTCTACCTTTCCGCCGGCGCGATCGGCGGCGCAATGCCGCGCAATGCGGACTGGCGAGAGGCGGAGCGAGGCGTCACGATCTGGGTTGCGACCAATGGCGTGCACACGGGCCTTGTCTTGCCGACGCGCACGGCGGAGCATGACTGGTCGGCGCTCGTGCGGCCCGAACACATTGCCGATCCGCGTTATGCCGGCCGGTACCTGTGGTTCGGTTGGGGCGATCGCGAATTCTACCTCAACACGCCGACTTGGGGTCAGGTGTCCCCGCGCACGCTGATCAGCGCTGCGATCGGCAGCGACCGCACGCTCGTCCATGTCGACCATCTGGTCGAGCCCTGGTCCGACGCGCGCCCCATCCGCCTCTCGCCCCAACAATATCGGGCCTTGGTCGCGGCAATTCGCGGCAGTTTCGCCGGAACGCGGCCGATCCGCGGTTATGACGTGGCCGACGTCTTTTACCCCGGCCGCGGCCATTATGACGCACTGCGCACCTGCAATTGGTGGACGGGGCAGATGCTCAGCGAAGCCGGCGTGCGCATCGGTGCCTGGACCCCGTTCAGCGCCACCGTCATGCAGTGGTTCTAGTCCTTGTTGGCCTCGATCTCGTCGAGCACGCGCTCCGGGTCGATGTCAGTTTCGATTTCCTGCACGTCTCCGGTCCGATGCGCACCCAGACCCAGCTTGTCCGCAATCGCACCGACCACGCCCGCGAGCTTGGTTAGCTCATGCTCGGTCAGCAGGCTGATGTGGAGGTCGAGATCGGCGCGTTTGTCCGCCTCCGCCTGCATGCGATTCTGGCTGATCAGCACGAATGTGGACAGGAAGATCGCCTCGACCGAAGCGGCGGTCGCGAGGATGACGAAGGTTGGATCGAAACGGGGCAGCGCCGGCACCAGCCCGATGTTCGCTGCAACCCAAGCACCAACTATCGCCAGATGCACATAGACGAATGCCATGCTGCCGGTGAAGCGGGTGATCCGGTCGGCGACCCGCTCCTGCAGCGAAGCGCGCGCGCGCTCCGCCCGCCGGCGCTCGGCCAGCGCCTCGATATTGCGCTCGAGTGCTTCGGTGAGGCCGAAGGGAGCCTTGTCCGCCATGGGGCGTGTAGCGCAGGGCGCGCGGCACGGTTCCTTAGGCGGAGGCGAAGATCGCCGCCCAGGCCGCTTCGTCGATCACTCTTATGCCGAACTCCTCGGCCTTTTTGAGCTTCGAGCCGGCCCCCGGGCCCGCCACGACCAGATCGGTCTTCGCTGACACCGAGCCTGCCACCTTGGCGCCGAGCGACAGCGCCTGTGCCTTGGCCTCATCGCGCGACATTGTCTCAAGGGTGCCGGTGAAGACGATTGTCTTGCCGGTGACTTCAGACGCGCGTTCCTTGGCCTCGAAGGCCTTGGGGCGCACGACTGTCAGAAGATCGTCCCAGACCTCGCGATTTTGCGCTTCGGCGAAGAAATCGGCCAACGCCTGCGCGACTACTGGGCCAACACCCTCGACCTGCCGCAGCTGCTCGAACGCCGCAGAGTCCGTGGTTGCATTACGCGCGACAAGCGCCAGGTGTTCGACGGTGCCGAAGTGTCGCATGAGGTCGCGCGCGGTGACAGTGCCGACATGGCGGATGCCGATGCCGAACAGAAAACGGACGGGGTCCGGCTGCCGCTTGTCGTCAATCGCGCGGAGCAGGTTGCCTGCCCAGACGCGCCCATCCTTCTTGCGTACGACGAGTTGTTCCTCAGTCAGGCGGAAGATGTCGGCGGGGCTATGGACAAGACCGTCGCGGAAGAAATCGTCAATCTGCTTGGCGCCAAGGCCCTCAATGTCCATCGCGCCGCGGCTGACGAAGTGACGCAGCCGCTCGACCCGCTGCGCCGGGCAGATCAGGCCCCCGGTGCAGCGAATATCGACCTCGCCCTCCTCCCGCACCGCATCTGAACCGCATTCCGGACAAGCGATCGGAAACACGAAGTCTGGTCGCTCCTCCTCCGGCGTGAGGTTTTCCAGAATCTGCGGGATGACGTCTCCGGCGCGCTGCAGCGTTACCCGGTCTCCCGGCCGCACGCCCAGCCGCGCAATCTCGTCGGAATTATGCAGCGTCGCGTTGGTGACGACCACGCCGCCTACCGTCACTGGCTCCAGCCGGGCCACCGGCGTCAGCTTACCCGTGCGGCCGACCTGAATGTCAATGTTCAGCAGCGTCGTCTGTGCGCGCTCGGCCGGGAATTTGTGGGCGATCGCCCAGCGCGGGGCCTTGCCGATGCTGCCCAGCCGCGCCTGCCGGTCGAGCCGGTCGACCTTGTAGACGACGCCGTCGATGTCGAAGGGCAGGTCGGCCCGCATCTTCTCGATCTTGCGATAATGGGCGAGTGCGTCCTCTACGCTCTCCACGCGCACCAGCAGGTCGGACAAGGGCAGGCCCCAAGACCCGATCGCCCGCATCACCTCATATTGGCTTTCAGCTGGCAGCGCCGACGTCTCGCCCCAGCCATGCGCAAGGAACCTGAGCAGTCGTGAGGCGGTGACCTGTGGGTCCTTCTGCCGCAGCGACCCCGCCGCCGCGTTGCGTGGATTCGCGAACACCCGCTCGCCAGCGAGCCGCTCGTTCAGCGCAGCGAAGTCGGTCTTCGCCATGTAAACTTCGCCGCGGATTTCGAAGACGTCCGGCGTATCGCCCTGCAATGACTGCACAATGTCGCCAATCGTGCGCACATTGGCGGTGACGTCCTCGCCCACGGCGCCATCCCCGCGCGTGGCGGCCAGCGCCAGCCGCCCGCGCTCATAGCGCAGCGAACAGGACAGGCCGTCGATCTTTGGCTCAGCGGTGAGCGGGACGGGCTCGTCTTCGGCAAGGTTCAGGAACCGCCGCACGCGCGCCACGAACTCGCGCACATCCTCGTCGGAAAAGGCGTTGTCGAGGCTGAGCATCGGCCGCGCGTGCGGCACCTTCGCGAGGTGCGCTGCGGGCGCCGCTCCAACCAGCTTGGACGGCGAGTCCGCCCGCACCAGCTGCGGAAACTCAGCCTCCAGCGCCGCATTCTCCCGCACCAACGCGTCATATTCCGCGTCGCTGATCTCCGGCGCGTCATCGCTATGGTAGAGCCGATTGTGCCGCGCGACCTCGGCGGCGAGAAAGGCCAGGCGCTCGGCCGCGGTGTGCTCGATCACGCCGCCTCCAGCAGCTTGCCCGCTTGTGCGCGCGCCTCGTCGGTGATCGTCGCGCCGGAAAGCATGCGGGCGATTTCCTCGCGGCGTTCCTGTTCGTCGAGGGCGCGGACGCCGGTGCGGGTGACGAGGCCATCATGGCTCTTGGCGATCAGCCATTGCCGGTCGCCACGCGCCGCGACCTGCGGGCTGTGGGTGACCACAAGCAACTGCGCGCCTCGCGACAGACGGGCCAGCCGCTCGCCGATCGCGCTCGCCACAGCACCGCCGACGCCGCGGTCGATCTCGTCGAAGACCATCGTGGCCGCCCCGCCTTCTTCCGCCAGCGACACCTTCAGCGCGAGAATGAAGCGCGACAGTTCGCCGCCCGACGCGATCTTCACCAGCGGCGCGAAAGGGGCGCCGGGGTTGGTCGAAATCAGAAACTCGACCCGGTCGCGCCCGGCCGCGCTCCATTGCTCCTCGGGCAGCCGCTCGACTGCCGTTCGGAAGCGGGCCGAGTCGAGCTTCAGCGGCGCGAGTTCCGCCGCTACTGCACCGTCCAGCCGCGCGGCCGCGGCCGACCTCGCGTCGCTGAGCACGGCCGCCTGGGTTTCGAAATCTGCGCGACATGTCCTCGCTGCGGCTTCGAGCCGGGCCAGCCCCTCACCGCCAGCCTGGATGGTCGTCAGCCGTTCCGACAGCTCCTCTGCGAGCGCGGGCAGGCCATCGACCGTCACCCGATATTTGCGGGCCAGCGCGCGCAGGTCGAACAGCCTTGTCTCGATCTCATCCAACCGCGCGGGATCGTGCATCAGCGCTTCACGCGCGGCCTCGATCTTGTCCTCGGCTTCCGCCGCCTCGATGACGGCACGGTCGAGCGCGGACAGAGCTTCGGCCAGCAGCGGGTGCTCGGGGCCGAGCCGGTCCAGCCGACGGGCGGCCTGGCGGAGATTGGCCAGCGCCCCCGCCGATCCCTGCAGATGCTGGTCGAGCGCGGCTAAGTCATCGGTCAGCCGCGCGCCCCGCTGCATGTTTGCCCGCGCCTCGGCGAGCGCCTCTTCCTCGCCCGGTTCGGGTGCCGCCGCGGTCAGTTCGGCAACCGCATGTTCCAGCCACTCGCGGTCGCGCTCGGCTGTTTCGAGCTCGTCTCGCGCCCGCGCCAATACCTCGTTCGCTTCCCGCCAGGCTGCGTGCGCGCGGGCGACACCGCCGGCGTCGAGCTTACCAAAGGCGTCCAACAAGGCACGGTGGCCGCGGGCGTTGAGCAGGCCCCTGTCATCATGCTGCCCGTGAATCTCGACCAGAGCCGCGCCAACCTCCCTCAACAGAGCGGCGGATACCGGCTGGTCGTTGACGAAGGCGCGGCTGCCACCATCAGCTTTCAGGGTGCGGCGGACGATCAGCGGCTCGCCTTGTTCCACTTCGATACCGCTATCGGCCAGCAGACCCGCAATGGCCGCAGGCGGCTCGAAGGTTGCGGTCACCGAGGCTTGCGCAGCCCCCTGCCGCACCAGCCCGCTCTCCGCCCGGGCGCCAAGCGCCAGCCCCAGCGCGTCGAGCAGGATCGACTTGCCGGCGCCCGTTTCCCCGGTCAGCACACCAAGTCCGGGACCGAAGCTCAATTCCAGCGCCTCGATGAGCACCACGTCACGGATCGAGAGGCTGAGGAGCATGAGGGCTGATTAGCGCCTGTTGTAGGCCTTCGTCACCCCGGACTTGATCCGGGGCCCACCTTCTTTGGTCAGGCGCAAGCAGGTGGATGCCGGATCAAGTCCGGCATGACAGGTCAGGAAGCCGTGGTGCTTCCCGCCCCATGCTCCTGCATCAGCTTATAGGCGCGTTGGTACCATTCGCTGCCCGGGTAGTTGGCGCCCAGCACGGCCGCCGCCTTTTTCGCTTCGTCCTTGATGCCGAGCGCCAGATAGCTTTCGGTCAGCCGGTGCAGCGCCTCGGGCGTATGCGTCGTGGTCTGGTATTGATCGATCACCTGACGAAAGCGGATCGAGGCCGCCAGCCACTGGCCGCGCCGCTGGTAGAAGCGGCCGACTTCCATCTCCTTGCCGGCGAGATGGTCGTTGACCAGATCGACCTTCAGCCGCGCATCGGCCGCATAGGGCGTCTCGGGATAGCGGCGGATCAGCTCGCCCAGCGCGTCCAGCGCCTGCTGGGTGATCTTCTGGTCCCGCGTCACGTCGCTGATCTGCTCGTAATAGTCGAGCGAGATCAGATAATAGGCGTAGGGCGCGTCCTTGTTGCCCGGATGCACGGCCAGGAAGCGCTGCGCCGATCCGATCGATTCGAGATAATTGCGTGCCAGGTAATAGCTGAACGCGCTCATCAGCTGAGCGCGGCGGGCCCAGACCGAATAAGGGTGCTGGCGCTCCACTTCGTCGAAGATCTGCGCCGCCTCGGCATAGCGGCCCTGGTCGAGCCGCGCCTTGGCCGCACCGTACAGCGAGTTCACGTCGCGGGCGACGTAGGCGAGCTCCTTCTTGCCGCCGCCGCCAGTGGCGCAAGCAGTGGTCAGAAGGGCAAGGGTCAGGGCAGCCGCAACGGGCTTCAGCACGGAAATACGCATCGGGCGCCTTCCTAGCGGCTGCGACGCTGAAGGGAAAGTGAATGTCAGCGCCAGGCCTGTGCCTGGCGTCCCACCAGTGCCACCAGGTCACCCATCACCACGTTCATGTCGATCAGGTGCAGGCCCCAATCCTTCAGCACCATACCGCCATAATTTACCTCACCACCGATTTGGCTGCTGCGAACATCGCCTTCCGCCGGCGTCGCGGAGACGGCGAGATAGGAGCCCTTCTCGTCCGCCACGCAGCGAGCGGTGATAAGCCCGGGCGTGGAGACGAACGGGGTGGTCACGGCCGCGCCGTCCTTGCTCCAGGGGCCGAAGGGCGTCGAGCGCTCGCCCATGCCGCGCGCGACGAAAAAGGGCCTTGCCGTCGCCCCGCCGCCGGCCAGGTTCGCTGGATTGGTGCAGGCGACCTGCATCGCCGGATCGGCGGCGCGCCCGAACAAGCTGCGCTCAGGCGGCGGCGAGTCGGCGAGGAAGCTGACATAGGTTACGACGCAGCCGGTCTGGGTCGGGCTTTGGCAGAGCGGGGTGGACTTGAGGTCGCCGCCGACGAGCTTGCCCCTTGGCACCAGAACATTGTGGCCGATCAGCAGCGCCGAGACGAGCTTCTTCGCGTCCGGCTTGCCTTCGATCTCCTCGGCGATCAGCCGCTTGAGCATGCCGGAGCCCTGGCTGTGCCCGATCAGGACCACGCCCCGGCCCTTATTGTCGCGCTTCAGATAATCACCCCAGGCCGCCTTCACATCGGCAAAAGCGAGGTCCATCGCTGCCTGCGGACGCGGCTTCCCGGCCAGCATGGAGTTGCGCAGCGCCGTCAGGGTCACTTGCCGGTACATCGGCGCGAACAGCCGGCAGACCGACTGAAAGCGGGCCGCCTGCACCGCCGCGACCGATAGTTCCTCAGCGTTAGGCGCAAGATCGCTATTGTCCTCCGGATCATTCGAGACCGTCGGATAGACGTAGAAGCAGTCCACCTTCGGCGGCACGGCGGCGGCGCCGATCGGCTCCAAGGTGCGCGTACCCTTGGCGTCGATCACGGTCGTGTTCTGGTCGGCGGCACAAGCGTCCTGCCGGCCGGGTCGGCAGAGCCAGGCCGCGGGATCGGCGTAGTTCGGGGCGGATGCGGCGGCGGCGATGGCGAGAAGGATCATACAGGCTCTCCCTTTCGGCCCTTCTAACCGTTCGTTTCGGGCTAAGTCGAGAAACGGTATGTCGCGGCTAGCGCTGCTCAACGTCGCTCGAATTCCAACGGGAACATCAGACGAGAGGCGTCAGCGCCGCACCGATCCAGCGCTCCTCGGCGCGCAGCACGCCCCAGGCGCGCGCGGCGGCGCGGCTGTCCATCGGTTCGATGCCGATTCCGTGCGCTTCGAGAGTGGCGATCAAGTTGCGCGGCGGTCGGGCCAAGCGCGCGCCAGTACCGATCAGGATGAACTCGGGTCTGAGCGCCACCAGCGGCTCCAGCGCGGCTTCGTCAAGTTCGCCGTCCCAAGGACGCCACCACTCCGGCGCCAGCAGCACGGCACCGGCACTGGCCTGGCCGTCGATCTTGAAACCCGCGCCGGCAAAGCCGGTAACGACCGGGCCCGCCGCCCGCGGACTGCGGTCGAGCTTCACTTGCCGCGCGGCACCCGCTCGGCCTGCCCCAGCCGCTCGGCGTTCTCCGGCGCGCCGCCTTTGGGCACGAAGCTGCTCGCATTCACACCCAGCGGGACCAGCAGGAAGCGGGCCACGTAGATTGACGAATAGGTGCCGACGATCACCCCGAACAGGATGCCGATCGTCAGGCCGAAGATCGTCTCGGGGCCGATCAGCACCAGCGCCAGCACCGCCAGCAGCACGGCGCCGTTGGTGGCGATGGTGCGCGACAGGGTTTCGTTGACCGACAGGTTCAGCAGCGGTTCGATGTGCATCTGCCGATACTTACGCAAGTTTTCGCGTATCCGGTCATAGACGACAACGGTGTCGTTCAGCGAATAACCGATCAGCGTCAACAGGGCCGCGACCGCGTTCAGACTGAACTCGATCTGCGTCAACGAGTAGAAGCCGAGCGTGATGGTGAGATCGTGCAGCAGCGACACCAGCGCGCCGACGCCGAACTGCCATTCGAACCGGAACCAGATGTAGAGCGAGATGCCGAGCATCGCAAACAACAGCGACAGCCCGCCGTCCTCGAACAGCTCGCACGAGACCTTGCCCGAAACCGTCTCGACCGAGTTGAAGCGAATGCCCGGATAGGCCCGCTCGAGCGAGGTGCGAAGCTGGGTCGCGCTCCGGTTCGCCTGTGCCTCGTCGGCGCTTGCGACGGAGGATTGCGGACTGAGGCACTGGGCGAACGGGTTGGCGGTGCTCCCCGCCAGAGGCAGCCGGATCGATACGTCGCGTGGGCTACCGAATTGCTGGATCGATGCCTCGCCCTGCCCCAGGCCCTGGATGCGATCGCGCAGCTGGTCGAGCTGCGGCGGCTGGGCGAAGGTCACGCGGTAAAGCTGCCCGCCGACAAAATCGACGCCGAAATTCAGGCCGCGCGTCGCCAGCAGCGCGAGCGACGCCCCGACCAGCGCGATCGAGACGAAGATCGCGATCCAGCGCGCGCGCATGAAATCGATATTCGTGTTGTCGGGGACGAGTTTCAGCAGCGGGCGCATGGACGGGCCTTACAGAACGAGTTCGCGCGGGCGCCGCGCCTTAAACCATTGCATCACGAACAGGCGCGCCACGGTTACGCCGGTAAAGGCCGACGTCGCGATGCCGACGATCAGCACGATCGCGAAGCCCTTGATCGGCCCCGAACCGAAAGCGAGCATCAGCGCGCCCGCAATCGTGTTGGTGATATTCGCGTCGAAAATGGCGGTTGAGGCTTCGTTGAAGCCGTGCGTCAAGGCATCGATCGGCTTGCGCCCGCGCCTGAGTTCTTCGCGGATGCGCTCGTTGATCAGCACGTTCGCGTCGACGGCGGCGCCGATCGTCAGCACCATGCCGGCGAGACCGGGCAGCGTCAGCGTCGCATTGAGCAGGCCCATGATACCAAGGATCAGCAGCACGTTCGTGATAAGGGCGGCGCAGGCGAACAGGCCAAACGAGCCGTAAGTCAGGAACATGTAGAGCATGACCAGCCCGCCCGCGACGATGCAGGCGATGGCCCCGAGCCGGATCGAGTCCGCACCTAGTTCTGGCCCAACCGTACGCTCCTCGATCACGCGCAGCGCCACCGGCAGCTTGCCGGAGCGCAGCTGAATGGCCAGCGCGTTGGCGCTTTCGACGGTGAAGTTGCCCGAAATCTGCGCCTGCCCGCCCAGGATCGGCTCGTTGATGTTCGGCGCGGAGATGACGCTGTTGTCCAGGATGATCGCGAAGGGCTTGTTGACGTTCTCCTGCGTCACCTTGGCGAAGCGTCGGCCGCCCTGTCCATCGAAGGTGATATTGACGACCGCCGCATTGGTGCGCTGGTCGAAGCCTTGGGTCGCGTTGACCAGTTGGTCGCCGCTGATCAGCACACTGCGCTTAACCGCGATGATCGGGCCGCCGGCGGGATTATCGGGATAAGGCAGCACCTGGCTGCCGACCGGCGCGCGCCCGCTGGCGAGGTCGTTGGGAGAGGCGCTGATGTCGACCAGCTTGAACTCGAGCTTGGCGGTCTTGCCGAGCAGCGACTTGAGCGCCTCGGGGTTCTGCAGCCCTGGCACCTGCACGACGATCCGCGTCTTGCCCTGGCGGATGATGGTCGGCTCACGCGTGCCGAGTTCGTCGATGCGCCTGCGCACCACTTCGGTGGCGACTTCCATCGCCTTGTCGACGGCATCCACCTGACCCGCTGGCGTGGGCGTGACGATCACACGATTGCTGTCGCGCACTTCGACATCCCAGTCGCGCTGGCCGGTGACGCCAACGCCCTGGGTCATCGCGCGCACGCGTTCGACCGCGTCGTCCACCTGCGCCACGTCGCGCACGAAGAAGGTCAGCCGGCCGCCGGCCGAGGATACGTCGCCGATCGCGATGCGGGGATCCTGCCGCCGCATCTCCGTCTTGATCGATTCTTCCATCTGGCCCAGCCGCTGGACGAGCACGTCGCTGGTCTCGGCTTCGAGCAAGATGTGCGAGCCACCCGACAGATCGAGGCCCAGGTTGATGCGTGGGCTCGGCAGGAAGTTCGGCCAATTGCGCTCCGGCACCAGGCTCGGGATCGCAGCCAGCACGCCGATCACCGTCACGGCGATGACCAGCCACACCTTCCACCGGGGGAAATCGAGCATTTGGCGGTCAGTCGTTCGCGGGCTTGGAGCCGAACGGCGTCACGTCAGAAAGCGTGCCCTTGACCGCCCGCACGCGCACCTGCGGCGCCAGTTCGATCTCCACATGCTGGTCCTCGACCTTGGTCACCTTGCCGACGAGACCGCCGCCGGTGACGACCGTGTCGCCCTTCTTGACCGATCCGATCTTCGCCTGATGTTCCTTCATCCGCCGCTGTTGCGGGCGGATCAGCAGGAACCAGAAGATGACGAAGATGGCGAGCAACGGCACCATCTGAAAGAAGAATGCGGCGCCCGAGCTACCGGTAGCGGCGCCTGCGGCCTGAGCGTAAGCGGGAGATTCGAACATCGTGCTTTTATGTGCCTGGTCAGGGCCGGCGAGACACACCGGCGATCAAAGGCGCGCGCCTATCACGCGCACATAGGTTTACGCAATCGCGTCGTCTGGGCAGGGCTTGCTAAAGCGGACGCTGTTCCTCGACCGGCTCCTTCTCGGTGGTGACGGTGCGCGGCTTGTCGAGCGCCTCGACTCGGCGATCCGCCGGACGCGGCTCGTCCTCTTCGGACATGCCCTTTTTAAAGCTCTTCAGGCCCTTGGCGACGTCGCCCATCATCTCGGAAAAGCGGCCCTTGCCGAACAGCAAGAGGACGAGAATGCCGACGACCAGCCAATGCCAGATGCTGAAACTGCCCATGATGATCTCCTGGCAGGCGCGGCCTGCGTGAGGCGCCTATCTAGTCGCTCTCGTCGGCGCTTTCCAGTTCGACGTCGCCAAGCGTCGCTTCGAGCGGATCGAGCAGGCCGGCTGCCTTCAGATCGTCGATCCCCGGCAAGTCGCGCCGGCTCTTCAGTCCGAAATGGGTGAGGAAGCCTTGCGTCGTCGCATAGAGCAATGGCCTTCCCGGTCCCTCGCGCCGCCCCGCGGGCCGAACCCACCCGGCTTCCATCAGTACATCGAGCGTGCCCTTCGAAATCTGCACGCCGCGAACCGCTTCGATCTCGGCGCGGCTGACGGGCTCCTGATATGCGATAATGGCGAGCGTCTCGACCGCGGCGCGGCTGAGCCGCTTCGGATCCTCGCGCTCCCGACGCAGGAAGTGCGCCATGTCGGGCGCGGTCTGGAAATGCCAGCGCCCGCCGCGCTCGACCAGCTCAACGCCGCGTCCGGCATAATTTTCGCCGAGCAGCCGCAATGTCTGCTTCAAATCGACGTCCGGGCCGACATAAGCGGCGATCTCGTCTGGAGAGAGCGGGTTCTCGGCGGCGAACAGCACGGCCTCGACCGCGCGCATTGCCGGGTCGACTTCGTTCAAGCGGCCCTCACGAACAAATCGCCGAACGCTTCCTCCTGGCGCAGTTCGGCCCTGCCTTGCTTGGCGAGTTCCAGCGCCGCGACAAAGCTCGAAGCGAGGGCCGAGCGGCGCAGCTGCGGGTCAGAGACGACGGGCAGAAACGCTTCGATCCGCGTCCACTCGATCTTCTGGCCAAGCAGCGCCTCGACCCGGGCCAGCGCATCATCGAGCGACATGACCGGGCGACGGGCGATGTGGTGTGTCACCGGCTGGGTCCGCGCCATGACTGCTCCATAGGCGGCGATCAGCTCGTAAAGATCGGCCTCCCACAGGCTCTTGCGCACGAGCCGCAGTCCCTCGGGCTTACCGCGCGGGAACACGTCGCGGCCGACCCGATCGCGCGCCATCAGCCGAGCGCCCGCCTCGCGCATCGCCTGCAGCCGCTGCAGCCGGATCTGCAGCCGCAGCGCCAGCTCTTCGGGACTTGGATCGACGCCTGGATCCTTGGGCAGCAGCAGCGCGGATTTGAGGTAGGCGAGCCACGCCGCCATCACGAGATAATCGGCCGCCAGCTCCAGCTTCAGCGCCTTGGTAGCGGCGATGAAGGCGAGATATTGCTCGACCAGCGCCAGGATCGACAGCTCCCGCAGATCGACTTTCTGCGCGCGCGCCAGCGACAACAGCAGGTCAAGCGGCCCTTCCCAGCCGTCAATGTCGATGGTCAGTGAGTCGGCGTCGGGCTGGGTCACGGCCTCACTGTACCCCTACGGAAGCAGGGGTCCAGAGCCCCCTGGGCCCTCTTTGCGCAGGGGAATTAGACGAGCGCGAGCAGCTCATCCCTTTTCGCGACCAGCTCCGCGAAGCGCGCCGGCTCCGGCGCCTTGCGGAAGGCAAGGGCCGCCGCCAGCCGTTCCCGTGTCCGGTCGCCCGCATGAGGCAGCTTATCTGCGATCGCGATCATCTCGTCCATGCGCGCCCAGCAATCGAGCACCAGGTCGACGCCTGCCTCGACCGCCCCGCACGCTTTTTCGGCGGGCGTGCCAGACAATGCCTTCATGTCGATATCATCGGTCATCAGCAGCCCGTCGAAACCGATCCGCTCGCGGATGATCTGCTGCACGACATAGTGCGAGAGCGTGCCTGGCCGACCGTCGTCCCAGGCGGTGTAGACGATGTGAGCTGTCATGCCGATCGGGGCCCAGTTCAACTGCCGGAAGGGCGCGATATCGCCTTCCAGATCTTGGTCGCTCGCCTCCACGACCGGCAGCGCCTCGTGGCTGTCGACGAGTACGCGGCCGTGCCCCGGCATATGCTTGACGATGCCGGTCACCCCACCGGCCTGCAGTCCCTCGATCACCGCGCGCCCAATCGCCGCCACCCGCATCGGCTCATAGCCATATGCGCGGTCGCCGATCACGTCGTTTGCACCCGGCTGCCGCACGTCGAGCAAGGGAAGCGCATCTACAGTCACGCCGACTTCGCTTAAGGCCAGCCCGATCGCCTCGGCATTGGCCCGCGCCGCCTCGATCGCGGAGATCGGCGCCTTGTCGTAAAGGTCGCCGAACACGGCGCCGTTCGGAAAGGCCGGCCATTCCGGCGGCTGCATCCGCGCTACCCGACCACCTTCCTGATCGATCATGATCAGCAGCTCGTCCGTGCCGTGCAGCTCGCGCAGGCTGTCGGTCAGCCGCCGCATCTGCTCCCTGTCGCCGCAGTTTCGCTTGAACAGGATGTAGCCGGCCGGGTCGGCATCGCGGAAGAAGCTGCGCTCGTCTGCGCTGAGCTCAAGCCCGGCCGTGCCGTAGATGACGGGCTTCACGACGCTAGTTCACGACGAGACAGTTTTCGCCGGCAACCCGCAGCCTGGCGCAAACGTCCTTCGCTTCCGCCGGTGAGCCGGCCCCGACGCGCAGGCGGTAGAAGGTGCGGCCGTTCACTTCCGCCTTCACCACCGATTGGCTGCGCTCGGCCAGATAGGCGAAGCGCTTCGACATTGAATCCCAGGTCTTCCGCGCCGCGTCCTGGCTCGGGAACGCGCCGAGCTGTATCGTCGCGCCGGGCGTGGTCTCGGAGATGGTTTGCGACGGCGCGGCGCGGGCGACCAGCGTGCCGCCCTTCTCTTCTATGATGGCGGCGCTCGCACTTGCCTTCGGCGCTGGCGTCGGTGTCGCCTTTGGCCCGACGGGCGCGCGCTCTACGGGCGACTCGGGCACGGCGCCGAGATCGAGCGAGCCCTGCACCTGCGCGCCTTCGCTCGTTGCAAATGCCATGTCCCCCTGCCCTTCGATCTTCATGCCGCCTTCTTCAGGCGGCGTCACCTTGTACGGCCCTTCAGGCGCGGCGATCAGTTCACCAGAGCCCGTCGGCTCGACTTCGCGGTTCTGCCACCACCAGACGCCGCCCACAGCAAGCGCCGTCAGCAGCAGCAGCCCGAGCAACGGCGCGAGCCAGCGCGCCGGCGCTGCGCGCTCCTCCTCGACATCGTCGACCGGCTCCAGCCAGGGCAGCCGGTCCTCGTCGGACAGCGCGTAAGGGTCGTGCGCTTGGGCCACGTCAGTTCATCTCCTCGACCGCCTGCACCCCCATGATGCCGAGGCCGTTGCGGATGATCTGCCCGATTGCTTCGATCAGATAAAGCCGCGCGCACGTGGTTTCGGGATCGTCCGCCACCAGCACGCGCCGGTCGGGCCGGTCATTGCCCATGTTGAAGAAGGCGTGGAAGGCGGCCGCAAGGTCATACAGGTAAAAGGCGATGCGGTGCGGCTCGCGCGCCGATGCCGCGCTTTCGACGATACGTGGGAACTGCGCCGCAAGCTTCACCAGAGCCAGCTCTTCCCCGTCGATGCGCTTCAGGTCGGGCTCGCCACAAGTGACTCCCGCTTCGGCGATCCGGCGCCGGATCGAGCAGATGCGGGCATGCGCATATTGCACGTAAAAGACGGGATTGTCCTTCGACGCCTCCACCACCTTGGCGAAATCAAAGTCCATCTGCGCATCGGCTTTCCGAGTCAGCATAGTGAAGCGGACGACGTCCTTGCCGACTTCGCTCATCACATCGGCGAGCGTGACGAAGTTGCCCGCCCGCTTCGACATCTTGACCGGCTCGCCGCCGCGCAGAAGCCGAACCATCTGGATCAGCTTGACGTCGAACAGGACCTTGTTCTCGGTCAGCGCCGCGACCGCCGCCTTGATGCGCTTGACGGTGCCTGCATGGTCGGCGCCCCAGATGTCGATCAGCGCATCGACATTCCGCGCCTTTTGATAGTGATAGGCCATGTCGGCGCCGAAATAGGTCCATTGCCCGTTCGACTTCCTGATTGGGCGGTCCTGATCGTCCCCAAAGCGGGTCGAGCGGAACAGCGGTAGCTCGACCGGCTCCCATTCTTCCGACGTCTCGCCCTTCGGCGCTTCGAGCACGCCGTCATACACAAGGTCGCGGGCGCGCAGCCACGCCTCCGCCTCTTCGGGCTTGCCGGCGGCCTGCAGCTCGGCCTCGGACGAAAACAGGTCATGATGGATGCCAAGCAGAGCTAGGTCCGCCTTGATCAGATCGATCATCGCGGCGACCGCGCGGCCACGGTACAGCGCGAGCCATTCGGCCTCCGGCGCATCGCGGAAACGGGAGCCGAACTCGCCGGCAAGCGCCGCTCCGATCGGCTTCAGATAATCGCCTGGGTAAAGGCCTTCGGGGATCTCGCCGGCATCTTCTCCGAGCGCTTCACGGTAGCGGAGGTGCACCGACCGAGCGAGCACGTCCACCTGGCCACCGGCGTCGTTGACATAATATTCGCGGACGACCTCGTGCCCGGCATATTCCAGCAGTGCGGCGAGCGCGTCGCCGACCACCGCGCCGCGACAATGGCCCATGTGCATCGGCCCAGTCGGGTTGGCGGAGACATATTCGACATTGACCCGCTTGCCCTTGCCCGTGGTGGAGCGGCCATAATCGCCAGCCTCGGCATGGATCGCCCGCAACTCGTCGCGCCACGTGTCGTCCGCCAGGCGAAGATTGATAAAGCCCGGACCGGCGATCTCGGCGCTGGTCACGTCCGGTAGCTCGCGCAGCCTGGCGACGATCTGCTCGGCCAGTGCGCGCGGGTTCATACCGGCAGGCTTGGCGAGCACCATCGCGGCGTTGATCGCGAGATCCCCATGCGCGGGATCGCGCGGAGGCTCCACGGTAACGCCCGATCGCGCCGCGCCCGCCAGGTCGGACATAGTGTCGAGGATCGCGTTAAGGCGCTGGGTGAAGCTGGCGAAAAGGGACATGGCCGCGCCCTTAGCGCGGAGCAGGCCCGGAAGTCAGCATCTGATCGGCGAGCTTCGCGATATCCCGGTTTTCGTGAATCCGGATGCCGGTTAGGCCCGCTTCGCACGCACCCACGATCGCCGCAGCGACCTTGGCCGCGGTCATGCCTGCATAACGCGACCAAGCGCCACGCAGGATCACTCGGCTGATCGGGTCGAGCATGATGGCGATGCGCTCCCCCGGCCGGCGATCAGCGACGCGCTCTCCGAGCAGCAGGCCGGGCCTGAAGATATCCAGCTTCCGAAAATCCAGCGCCCTCAGCGCCTCATCGGTCTGGCCCTTGGTTCGCAGGTAGAAATTGCGCGAATCCGCGTCGGCCCCGACCGATGAGACGGACAGAAAATGGGCGGCCCGTGCGGCTCGGGCCGCCTGTGCGAATGCGATCACCGCATCATGATCGACGGCACGGAACGCCGCCTTTGAGCCTGCCTTCCGCCAGGTGGTGCCAAGGCAGGAGATGGCGGCATCGCATGCGCCGATCCCGGCAACGATGCTCGGCCATTCGGATGCAGGGGCGACGTGCTCCTGCCAGCCGCGCCCCGTCGGTCGCCGCACCAGCGCATGCACTTCATGACCCCGCTCCAGCAGCCGATCGGCGACCATGCGGCCCACCAGCCCCGTCGCGCCGATCAGCAGGACGCGCACTTAAAAGCCCTCGGGCAGGTCGATCGGCCCGACCAGTTCGCGGTAGCGTGCGATGGCGTAGCGGTCGGTCATGCCGGCAATGAAGTCGGCAATGTGGCGGGTGCGCTCTGGCTCGTCGTTCGGAAGCGGCTCGCGCCAGCCTTCAGGCAGCGTCTGCGGGTCGGCGGAATAGGCGGCGAACAGGCCTGAAACCATGGTGGCTGCGGCGTCCGACGCGGCGAGCTGGCGCGGATGGTGGTAGAGTTCGCGATACATGAAGGCTTTCAGCTCCCGCTCCTCTGCCTGCATTGCGTGGCTGAAGCCGACCAGAGCGTGGCCGGCGGCGCGCACCTCCTCTACCGTCTCCACGCCCGCCTCCCGGATGCGGCGACGGGTCTCTGAGATCAGATCGTTCACCATCAGCCCGATCTGCGACCGCACCAGCTCGGAAAGCAGCCGCCGCTCGCCGATGTCGGGGTAACGCTCGGCCGCCGCGCGCCAGCCGCGCGCGACCAGCGGCACCCCCATAATCTGCTCCCGGTCGAGCAGTCCGGCGCGCAGTCCGTCGTCGATGTCGTGATTGTCATAGGCGATATCGTCGGAAACCGCCGCCACCTGCGCCTCCAGCGAGGGCCAGCTGCCCAGTTGCAGCGGGAATGCCGCGTCTGCTTCGGCCATCGCCCAGCTTGGTCGCTCGACCGGGCCGTTATGCTTGGCGAGGCCTTCGAGCGTCTCCCAGCTGAGGTTCAATCCGTCGAAGCGCGGATAGGTTTTCTCGACCTTCATCAGCACGCGCAGCGTGTGCGCATTGTGATCGAATCCGCCCGCACCGGCGGTGGCGGCCTGCAGGGCTTCCTCGCCCGAATGGCCGAAAGGCGGGTGGCCGATATCATGAGACAGGCAGAGCGCCTCGGTCAGATCCTCGTTGAGCCCCAGCGCACGCGCGATGGTGCGGCCGATCTGCGCGACTTCCAGGCTGTGCGTCAGCCGAACGCGAAAATGATCGCCGTCGGGCGCGACGAACACCTGCGTCTTGTGGCGCAAACGCCGGAACGGAATGGAATGGATGATGCGGTCGCGGTCGCGCTGATATTCGTCGCGCGGGCCGCGCAATGCGGTGCGTTCCTCGGGGAAGAGCCGGCCGCGACTATGCGCGGGATCGCAGGCCCAGTTGCTGAGCGCCCTCATTTGCCGCCGAGCTTGTCGACCGCCTCGCCTTCAATGCTGGTCCACTGAAAAGCGCCAATGCCTTCCTTGCGCAGCTTCGAGACGGCGGCCTGCGCCTCGGCCGCACTCTTGAACGGCCCTGCAAGCAGGCGGTTGGTAGCGCGGTTCTTCGCCGTCCACGGACCCTTGCCCTTCAGCTCAGGAGCCTTGCCCGAAACACTCGCCCACTCCCGGGGCAGAGCGCCGATATTGGCGCCCCCAGCGACCTGGACCCAATAGCGGGAGGGATGCTTGGGCTCAGCCTTCTTCTTGGCGACCAGCTCCTTCGCCTTCGCATCGGCGGCAGCTTTTTTCGGGTCGACCTTGGGCTTCGCTGGCGCAACCTTCTTGGGCTCAACCTTGGCCACCTCTGCCGGCTTGACTGGGGACCTCGTCGGCTGGGGTGCCGGACGCAGCGCGAGCGTCGTCGGTTGCGGCGCAGGCGTCGCCTGGGCCATGCGCAGCTGTGGCCGGGACTCGGGCAGCTCGGCAGCGGCGCGCACTTCCCGCATGATTGCTTCGAGATCGCCTCGCTGTTCGACCGGCAGGCTCGCCAGCGGGGGCGCCGCCGTTGGCGACGGAGTAGGGGTCGGCGTCAGCGCAGGAGCGAGCGCCACCTGCACCGGCGGCGGCGGCGCTGGTGTCGCCGTTGGCACCGGTGTTGGTGTTCGTGTTGGTGTGGGCGTGGGGCTGGGCGTTGGCGCCGCGCGCTCGATGCGCGGCGGTGGCGGGGACGCAACGATCACGGCCGCACCCGGGCGGCGGCGGGATTCTCGCGACTCCACCGTGCGGGTCGGACGGGAAGTCTGCGTGGGCGTCGCCTGCGGCACAGGGGGCGGAACGGCCGTGTTGGCGGCGAACCGAACGTTGGCCGGCATCTCACCCAGGTGCACCGCCGCCGCTTTCTGCGCCGGAGTGAGTGCGGCCAGCTTACCGAGAAACGGATCCATGCTCTGCGCCATCCGCGCCGGCATCACCTGATGGACGATGGAGCTGGCGCCCCGCAGGTCGCCCGTCATCGCCAGCACGAACGCGCGCGCGCGCCACGCCCCCTGATCCCGCTTATAGAGCAACGGGTCGAGCAGCTTCAGCGCCAGGTCGCGGTCGCCTGTGATACCCAATGACAAGGCGTATCGCTTCGTGACTTCGTCGTTCGCGCCCCTGGTTAACGAGAGCGCGTAATCCTGCTGTGCCCGACGATTGTCGCCGCGCAGGTCATAGGCAAGCCCGCGGTCGCCGGCGATCTGGACATCGGTCACGCCCAGCTGCCGCGCCTGATCGAACAGCCGCAGCGCCTCGCGCGGATTGTCGACCATCAGAAAGGCGCGGGCCAGCCCGGCCTTCACCTGACCATTGCGGGGGCTCCGCTCGTCGGCGCGAGCAAAGAAGCCGAGCGCCGCGTTCGAGTCGCCCACATCAAGCGCGGCTTGGCCGGCGCCGATCAGGGCCGACAGGCTCTCGGGATTGGAAGCGAGTTCTCGAAGGTAACGGGAAAGGCGCTCGGCCGGGCGCTCGGCATATTGCGCCGATACGACGGACGCCGAAGCGAGCAACAGCGCGCCGATGGCAAAAGCGGCGGAACGGGGAAATCTGTCGATCACGATGCGACCATAGATGCCGGCCCGCGGCTTAGGACAATGTGAATGTCGTCACAGCCGCGACAGGCTGTGCGTGCCCGGCGACGAACGGGGCCGCTCCAAAGGGCGGTTTTGAGCGACCCCGCTAAGTTACTGATTGTTCTGCCGGTTCAGGAAGCGGGGGATGTCGAGCGGGTCGCTACGGTCATCATCGTCGGCTCCCGGCGTCTTCGCGTTGCCCCGCGCGATCGACGACATGCGCTCAAACAAGGTGCCGCCGCCCTGCTTTGCGGCGGGAGCCGGTGCGGGCTCGGGCTTGGCCTCGGTCTTGGGGGCGCCGAACCAGCGGCGGTTGCCGGTCAGTTCCTCGTCGATCAGCGGCTCCGGCGTGTCGAGCACCAGCTCGTCCGAAGCCACTTCCTCCATCGGCGCGTCGAGCGTCAACGGCTCTTCCTCGGCTACGGGCTCGGGTGCGAGTTCCGGCTCGACCGGAGTGGCGGCGACCGGCTCCGCCGCCGGCTCGGGTGCCCGCGCGACGCTCGGCATCACGAACGGGCGCGGCTCGTCAGCCTTCTTCGTGCCGGGGAAGGAGAAGACGCGGGCCGGCTCGGCCTGCGTGCTGGCTTCCGCCTCGATGCCGGTGGCCACCACCGACACGCGGATCTTGCCCTCCAGATCGTTGTTGAAGGCCGAGCCCCAGATGATGTTCGCGTCGGGATCGACCAGTTCCTTGATGTGATTGGCGGCCTCATCGACCTCCATCAGGCGCATGTCTTCGCCACCGACGATCGACACGATGACGCCCTTGGCGCCCTTCATGCTGACGCCATCGAGCAGCGGGTTGGCGATCGCCTGCTCGGCCGCCTCGATGGCGCGGTTGTCGCCGGATGCTTCGCCGGTGCCCATCATCGCCTTGCCCATCTCGCCCATCACCGAACGGACGTCGGCGAAGTCGAGGTTGATCAGGCCGGGCATGACCATCAGGTCGGTGATGCCGCGCACGCCCTGCTGCAGCACCTGATCCGCCATCTGGAACGCTTCCTTGAAGGTCGTGTTCGGGTTGGCGATCAGGAACAGATTCTGGTTCGGGATGACGATAAGCGTGTCGACATGCTTTTGCAGCTCGGCAATGCCGGCCTCGGCCGACTTCATCCGGCGCGAGCCTTCGAAGCTGAACGGCTTGGTGACGACGCCGACGGTCAGGATGCCGCGCTCGCGCGCCGCCTTGGCGATGACGGGCGCCGCGCCGGTGCCGGTGCCGCCGCCCATACCAGCCGCGATGAAGCACATATGGGCGCCGTCAAGCGCACGCTCGACTTGCTCGATCGTCTCCTCGGCGGCCGCGCGACCGATCTCGGGACGCGAACCGGCGCCCAGGCCTTGCGTGATCTTCAGGCCGAGCTGAATGCGGCTTTCGGCGGGCGAAGCGTTCAGCGCCTGGGCGTCAGTGTTTGCCACCAGGAAGTCCACGCCCTGCACATTGGACGCGATCATGTTCGCGATTGCGTTGCCGCCGGCACCGCCGACGCCGATCACGCTGATCCGCGGCTTCAGCTCGTCGACCTCTGGCGGAATGAATTCGATGCTCATCTCACTGACTCCTATCGCTTTTCGCCGGCGAAAGCGATTGCCCCCATTGCAACGCTTCATATGAATCAGCCGACTCATCAAATCGACTGAAAAGTTAACTCGTCCACATATAATTCACAGGTTTGTCCGGAAGGCTGCAACCAGCCGCTGGATCAGCGCCGACCCCGCCGGCCGGATCACCTGCTGCCCGCGGTCCAGCTGGGCATTGCGCAAGTCGATGGGATCGGACGCGGCGTAGCGGGTCAGCCCGGCCAGAGTCGCGAAGGCAGGGCCGCTATGCGCGTCCGGAAGCCCGGTCAGGCCACGCGGACGGCCGACACGTACAGAGCGTCCGAGCAGGCCTTGTGCATAATCGGCAATTCCCTTCAGTTCGGCGCCGCCGCCGGTCAGCACGACCTGCCGTCCGCGGGTGAAGCCGAGCTGCTCCAGCGCCTTTCCGACTTCGCCGAAAAGCTGCTCGAGTCGCGGCCGGACAATACCGATCAGCTGGGCGCGCGTGATCCGCGCTGCTTCGCCCTGGCCAGACTCCGCCGAGATGGGCGCGACTTCGATCATGTCGTGGTTGTCGCGCGGCGTCGCGGTCGCCGAGCCGTAGAAGCACTTCATCCGCTCCGCCTGCGCCCGCCGCGTTCCGAAGGCCGACGCTATATCGTCGGTGATGTCAGCCGCGCCCAGCGGGATCGAAGCGAGGCCGACCAGCAGTCCGCCGGCGAACAGCGATACATTGGTAACGCCGGCGCCAAGCTCTACCAGGGCGACGCCTAGCTCCCGCTCCTCTTCCGACAGGCATGCCATACCGGTCGCCACCGGGGATGCGACGATCGCCTTCACTTCAAGATGGGCGCTGCGGACGCAAAGATCGAGATTGCGGACCGGTGACGCGTCCGCAGCAACCACATGGATGTCCACGCCCAGCTTGTCCGCATGCAGCCCCTTGGGGTTCTTGACGCCGTTCAAACCATCGAGCGTATAGAGGGTCGGCTGCGCGTGCAGCACCATCCGCCCGGCGGGATCGATCGATTCCCGCCCTGCCGCAAGCAGCTGGTCGATATCGTCCTGCTCGATCCGGTGACCGCCCAGCTCGACCTCGACCGAGGCAATGTTGGAGACGAGCCCGCCCGCCGAGAAGCTGACCCAGACGTCCTCGATATTAACGCCGGCGATCCGCTCCGCCTGCTCCACCGCCTCGCGGACGGCCAGTTCAGTGGCGCTCATGTCGGCGACATAGCCGCGGCGCACGCCTCGGCTCTCGCGCTGACCGGTGCCGAGCACGTTCAGCGTGCCGCCCTCGCCCCTTTCGGCAATCAGCGCCGAGACCTTCCACGAACCGATATCGAGTGCGGTGATCAGCTTCTCGGCGCGCGCGGCGGCGGCGCGGGTCTCTCGCCTGCTCATATCGTGTCGTTCACTTTCTGAAGCGCTGGGCTAGTGGTTGCGGGTGCGGCGGTCGGCGGTTCCGGCTGAACGGCGCTGCCGTCGATCGCGCGCACCTGCCGGTCGACGCGGGCGACGAAGCGGGTCGGATCGCGCATGTCGAAGCGCAGGAAGCCACGGCCGAGCAGCCGCTGCGCCGTGTCGATCCGTGCAAACTGCATCACGGCGCGTTCCGCTTCCTTCTGCCCTTCCGGCAATGCCAGCGTCTCGCCCGACTGGAAGCGCAGATCCCAGCGCCGCTCGCCGATCCAGCTGGCCCCCGCGATCACGGGCTTCAGTGATGGCGCCTTGGCGACCAACGAGGCCAGCTCCCCCGCGTGACGGTTCGCATTGGGCCCGATCAGCAGCGGCAGGTCGCGGGTGGCTTCGCCCGATACATCGTCGAGCACCACGCCTGCTGCATCGATCAGCCGCAGCCGGCCCTGGTGTTGCCAGACGGCCGCGGGCGTGCGCTCGATGATGTCCACAACCAGAGTGTCGGGCAGCCGCCGCGATACGCGCGCATCCTGCACCCAGCCATAGCGGAGCAGCCTGGCGCGCACAGTCTCGAGATCGACCAAAGGCATCGCCATCGAATGCTGATCGAAGGCGATCGCATAGACGGTCAGCCGGTCCATGTTCTTGATGCCGCCTATCTCGACGCGCTTCACTTCAAAGCCGGCCTGCCCGAACGCCTTGGCGACCTCATTGCCGGCCAGCGCCGGCACGCCGAACGCCTGCAGCACCGCCAGGGAGGCGGCCGCACCCAGCCCGAGTAGCGACCAGGTAACGGCTTTCTGGATGGTCGCGGCACTGACCGGCAGGCGGGCGAGCAGCCCCGGCCGCTTAGCCACAGGCTTGCGCCCCCGCGCCGGCGCAGCGCGCACAGCACCGCGCTTGATGGTTGCGCGGCTAGCCATCGGCCAGCGCCTCCTTGACGATCGCATCGACCAGCTCGGCGTAAGACATGCCGATCGCCTTTGCTTGCTCCGGCACCAGGCTGAGCGGCGTCATGCCCGGCTGGGTGTTGGTCTCGAGCAGATAAAGACCTTCCACGCCCTTTTCGTCATCCCAGCGGAAATCGGACCGGGACGCGCCCTTGCAGCCGAGCAGCTTATGCGCCCTGAGCGCCATGTCGAGGCACGCCTCGGCGATGGCGGGAGGCACGTTGGCCGGACAGACATGCTCGGTCAGGCCCTCGGTGTATTTGGCGTCGTAATCATAGAAACCGGACTTCGGCTTGAGCTCGGTGACGCCGAGCGCCCGGCCGCCGAGCACCGCCGTCGTCAGCTCGCGGCCACGAATGAAGGGTTCGGCGAGCAGCTCCTCGAAATCCTGCCACGGTCCCTTCACGTCGCGCCCGATCGGCTCGCCATAGTTGCTGTCGCTGGTCACGATGGCCACGCCGACCGACGAGCCTTCGTTGACCGGCTTCAACACGTACGGGCGGGCCAGCGGGTCGCCAAAATAAAGGCTTTCCGACATGATCACATGGCCTCCGGGCATCCGGATGCCGTGGGGCACCAGCGCCTGTTTGGTCAGCTGCTTGTCCACAGCGATGACTGAGGTCACCATGCCTGAATGGGTGTACTTCACGCCCATCAGGTCGAGCATGCCTTGTACCGACCCATCCTCGCCGGGCGTGCCGTGGAGCGCGTTGAACACTAGGTCCGGCTTTGCCTCGGCGATGCGCGCGGCGAGGTCGCGGCCCATGTCCAGCCGGGTCACCAGATAGCCGAGGCTTTCGAGAGCATCCGCAACGCCGGCACCCGACATCAGCGACACTTCGCGCTCGGCCGACCAGCCGCCCATCAGTACGAGGATGTGCAAGCTCACGAAGACCTCCCCACGCGCTGGATTTCCCATTCCAGCTCCACCCCCGAATGCGCCTTCACGCGGGCGCGGACTTCTTCGCCCAGCGCCTCGATGTCCGCGCTTCTCGCGTTACCGAGGTTTAGTAGAAAGTTGCAATGCTTTTCAGATACTTGAGCGTCCATTATCCGCAAACCGCGGCAGCCGGCGTCGTCGATCTCCACCCAGGCTTTGGTGCCCGGCGGGTTCTTGAAGGTGGAGCCGCCAGTCTTCGATCGCAGCGGCTGCGATGCTTCTCGGGCGGCGGCGATCCGGTCCATCTCGGCCTGGATCGCAGCGGGCTCGGCCTTGTGCCCTCGAAACATTGCGCTGACGACCACTGCCTGCTCCGGCAGCTCGGAATGACGATAGGTGTAGCCGAGGTCATCCAACGATAGCGTCCTCCGCTCCCCCGAACGCAGCACCACTTCGCATTCGACGAGGATGTCCTTCACTTCGCGGCCATAGGCGCCGCCGTTCATGCGCACGAAGCCGCCAACGGTGCCTGGAATTGAGCGTAGGAACTCGATGCCGCCAATGCCCGCGTCGCGTCCGGCGGAGGAGACGAGAATGCCGGAAGCGCCGCCGCCGCAGCGCAGGCTCACTTCGTCCAGGGCCTCGGCCGTGGCGAAGGGCTTGCCCAGCCGCACCACCACCCCTGGCACGCCGCCATCGCGCACGATCAGGTTGGAGCCCAGACCGAGCGTCATCACCGGGATGGCGGGGTCCAGCTTCGCGAGGAACGTGGCCAGATCGTCCACATCCCTGGGCTCGAATAGCCATTCGGCGGCCCCACCAGCCTTAAACCAGACAAGGGGTGCGAGAGGAGCGTTACGGGTCAGCTTCCCGCCCACCTCGCTTGTCCCGAGCGAAGAGGGCGTCATTGACCCACCTCACGCATCGTGTCCGCCAGACCGGCCGCCCATTTGGTGATATCGCCTGCACCCAGGCACACCACCAGATCGCCCGGCTGCGTCACGCTCGCAAGCTCCCGCGCCAGCGCTCCGGCATCGGCGATTTCAGCTGCCGCGCGGTGTCCACGCTCTTTGAGGCCTTGGACCAGAGCGGCCGCGTCCACGCCCTCGATCGGCGCTTCGCCGGCGGCGTAGACCGGCGTGACATAGACCATGTCGGCATCGTTGAAAGCGGTCTCGAACTCGGTCAGCAATCCCTCCAGCCGCGTGAACCGGTGCGGCTGACAGACGGCGATGACCCGCCCCCTCGTTGCTTCCCGTGCCGCCGAGAGCACCGCACGAATTTCCACTGGGTGATGGCCGTAATCGTCGATGATCGTCACGCCGTTGACTTCGCCGACTTTGGTGAAGCGGCGCTTGACCCCGCCGAACTTCGCAAAACCGGTGCGGATCGCCTCGGCGGCCACGCCCAGCTCCACCGCCACCGCTATCGCCGCAAGAGCGTTCTGGACATTGTGCTTGCCCGGCATGGGAAGGCGCACATCCTCGATCGTCCGCACTTCGCCGTCACGCCCGCGCACCGCCACGTGGAAGCAATTGCCGCCGCTTTCCGGTGCCACGAAGGTCGCGCGCACATCGGCCTGGGCGGAGAAGCCATAGGTCACCACGCGCCGATCGCGGATCAACGGCAGGATGTTCTGCACCTCAGGATGATCGAGGCACATCACCGCGGCGCCGTAGAATGGCACGTTGTGTACGAACTCGAGGTAGGCCGCCTTGGCCTTCTCGAACGAGCCATAATGATCGAGATGCTCGGGATCGATGTTGGTGACGACAGCGACCGTGCCGTCCAGCCGCAGAAAGCTGCCGTCGCTCTCGTCCGCCTCCACCACCATCCAGTCAGACGCGCCGAGGCGGGCGTTCGAGCCATAGCTGTTGATGATGCCCCCGTTGATCACCGTTGCGTCGATGCCGCCAGCGTCGAGCAAGGCGGCGATCATCGAGGTGGTCGTCGTCTTGCCGTGCGTTCCGGCGACGGCGACCGTCGACTTCAGCCGCATCAGTTCGGCGAGCATCTCGGCGCGGCGCACCACCGGAATGCGATGCTCATAGGCATAGGCGACTTCGGGATTTTCGCGCTTGATCGCGGTCGATGTGACCACCACCGCCACGCCGGCCATATTGGCGGCGTCGTGGCCGATCATCACCTTGATGCCGTGCTTGCGCAGGCCTTCGATGGCATAGCCTTCCGCCACGTCGGAGCCCTGCACCGAATAGCCGAGATTGTGCATCACCTCGGCAATGCCGGACATGCCGATGCCACCGATGCCGACGAAGTGGATCGTGCCGATTTCCGTGCCGACGCCCCTCACCGCCCGATCTCCTCGATCAGGTCGGCGAGATCGCGCACGGCATCGGGGCGGCCGCACGACTTGGCGCGGCGGGCGGCATTGGTCAGGGCTTCGGGCTCGAGACCGAGTTTCTGCATCTGCTTGGCGAGCTCGACGGGCGTGAACTGAGACTGGGGGATGGACCGCGCGCCGCCGGCGGCGACCAACTCCTTCGCATTGTATGTCTGGTGATCGTCGGTCGCCGCGGCGAAAGGCACCAGAATGGCGGGCCGACCTGCCGCTGCGAGTTCCGCGACCGTCGAGGCGCCGGAACGGGCAATCACGAGATGCGCCATGCCGAGCCGCTCCGGCAGGTCGGGCAGATAGGTGGCGAGTTCGGCCGGAATATTCTGTTCGGCATAGCGGGCGCGGACGCGGTCGATATCCTCGGCGCGTGCCTGGTGTGTCACCTGCAGCCGCGCTCGGAACACGGGCGGCAGCATGCCCAACCCTTCCGGAACCACGTCCGACAATATCGTCGCGCCCTGGCTGCCGCCGGTGACAAGCACGCGGAACACGCCGTCGCCGTCGAGCGGCGGATAGGGTTTGTCGCGCAGCGCCAGCACTTCCTCCCTCACGGGATTTCCGACCAGCCGCACCTTGGCTTCGGCCCGGCGCGGCAGGCGCTGGATGTCCGGATAGGCGGTCGCAACCGCATCGACGCGCCCGGCGACAAGCCGGTTGACGCGGCCGAGTACGGCGTTCTGCTCATGGACGGCGGTCGGCACCTTCGCGCTCGCCGCAGCCAGCAGCGACGGCAAAGCCGGATAGCCGCCAAAGCCCATCACCGCGGCGGGCCGCTGATCGTGAAACAACCGCAGCGCCTCGGCGCGTCCGGACCAGATCGACTGCGCCGCACGCAGATGACCTAACGGCCCGCCGCCGAGTCTCCCCGCGGGCAAGACATGCGTCTGAATGCCTTCGAACAGCCCGGGAAAACGCATGCCGCGCTCGTCCGTCACCAGCGCGACGCTGTGGCCGCGACTGGTTAGCTCTTCCGCAAGCGCATGGGCGGGCATCATGTGCCCGCCGGTGCCGCCCGCCGCCAGGACGAAATGGCTCATCTCTGCCCGCCCCATTTCACCACATAGGGCGAACGGTTGAGGTACGGGTTGCGCCGCGTGAAGGCGAGCAGCAGGCCGAGCCCGACCGCCAGCGCGATCATCGACGAGCCGCCATAGCTGATCAGCGGCAGGGTCATTCCCTTGGACGGCGCGAGCTGCAGATTGACCGCCATGTTGATCAGCGCCTGCACGCCGATCTGCGTGGTGAGGCCGGCCGCGGCCAGCATCGTGAACGGGTCTTCTTCGTCCAATAGCTTCAGGAACACGCGCACCACGATCGCTAGGAAAATGATGGCCACGGCGAGGCAGGCGATCAGCCCGAACTCCTCGCCGATCACCGAGTAGATGTAATCCGTATGTGCCTCGGGCAGGTGGAATTTGGCGGTGCCGCCGCCCGGGCCGGTGCCGAAGATGCCGCCATTGGTGATCGTCGCATGCGCCTTGTCGACCTGATAAGTGTCGCCTTCGCCATAGATGAAGTTGTTGATGCGGCTCGTCGCAACGGGGTAGAAAAGATAGGCCGCAACGATCAGGCCGAAGCCGGCGCCGACTAGGGACCCGACGATCCGTCCGGAGACGCCGGACAGCAGCAGCAGCGCCATCCACATCGCGCCGAAGATCACCGTCTGGCCGAAGTCCGGCTGCTTCATCAGCAGGATCGCGATGATGCCGACCAGCGCGCCGGAGAGCGGCACGACCGGCAAGCTCTTGTCCTGGTGCTTGAGAGACAGCAGCCAGGCGAGCGCCACCACAAACAGGGGTTTGAGGAATTCGGACGGCTGGAATTGGGTAAAGCCGAGGCTGATCCAGCGGGTGGCGCCGTTCTTCTCGAAACCGATCAGCGGCACGGCGGCGAGCATCACCGTCATGAAGGCAGCGCCGGCAAGCGCGAAGCGGCGCACCATGATCTTGGGCAGCATCGAAATGCCGAGCATCACCGGCAGGCTCAGCGCGACCCAGAAGAGCTGCTTCCAGAAGAAATAGAGCGGCGGAAACGTCACGTCGCCGCCCGAATAGCGGTGCGCGGCCGACGGGCTCGCGGCGGCGACGGCGACCAGGCCGATGGAGATCAGTACCGTGATCAGCATCAGCAGGACGCGGTCGATTTCCCAGAACCACAGGCCCAGCGCGCTGCGGTCCGAACGGCCGAATTTCTGCACCTGTTTCTTGCGGCGGATCGCAGCGGTGTCGGTCATTGAAGTGCCCCCACGGCAGCGCGGAATGCTTCCCCCCGCGCCTCATAGTCCCTGAACTGATCGAACGACGCGCAGGCCGGCGACAGCAGCACCGTGTCCCCCGGCTCTGCATCATTGGCCGCCCGCCGCACCGCTTCGTCGAGCACGCCGCACTCGGCCACCGGCATGTGGGGGCTGAGAATGCGCGCGAACAACGCACCCGCCTCGCCAATCGTGTAGGCCGAGCGCACGTGCGGGAAATGCGGAGCGCAGGCGTCGAGCTCGTCGGTTTTCGCCTGTCCTCCGAGAATCCAGCGCACCTTCGAATACGCGGCAAGCGCCGGCGCCGTCGACGTCGGATTGGTCGCCTTGCTGTCATTCACGAACAACACGCCGGAATGCTCGGCGATGCGCTCCATACGGTGAGGCAGGCCGGGGTAGGCGCAAAGAGCGCCTTCGATTACGTCGCTCGCGCCTCCGTTGCGATAGGGAGCGCGGTCGATGAGCAAGCAGTAGGCCACATTTCGTGCAGCCAGCGCGTTTTCTAAGTTGTGAGGACCTTGAAGCGCTGGCCACTCCTTCTGATTCGCCGGAGTGTTGTCGGCAAAAATCCGCATGTCGAACACGATGCGCGACATGCCCGACGCCAAGAGGCGCTCCTTCGACTGTTGGTAAGCGTCGAAGCTCTCATACCGGTCCAGATGATCCGGGGTAATGTTGAGGAGCACCGCCACGTCGCAGTCGAGGCTGTGGGTCAGGTCGATCTGGTAGCTCGACAGCTCCAGCACATAGACGCCGCCTTTGGGCAGCGGCTCCTCAGCGAGGATGGGCAAGCCGATATTGCCGCCCATCAGCGTCGGCACGCCGGCCGTCTTCAGGATGTGGTGGACGAGCGCGGTGGTGGTCGACTTGCCGTTGGTGCCGGTGATGCCGACCATCTTGTGCGGCGGCAGTTCGGGACGGGCCTGGGCGAACAGCTCGATGTCGCCGATCAGCGGGACGTTGTGCCTGGCCGCATGCGCGGCGATCGGGTGGCGGTTGATCGGCACCCCGGGGGATACGACCACGGCTTCGAAGCCGGTGAGGTCGAGAGTGAGTGGGTCGACGAGTTCGGCATTTGCGACCTTGGCCCGCGCGGCCTCATTCGAGTCCCATGCCCACACCTGCGCACCCGCCGCGAGCAGCGCGTCCACCGTCGCCAGCCCGCTCCGCGCCAGCCCCAGCACGGCGTATTTCTTCCCGGCCCAGGCGCGCGAGATAATCACCGGACCTTCAACGTCGACAGGCCGGCCAGCGCCAGCACCAGCGCGATGATCCAGAAGCGGATGACGACGGTCGGCTCGCTCCAGCCAAGCTGCTCGAAATGGTGATGTATCGGCGCCATCTTGAACACGCGCTTGCCGGTGCGCTTGTAGAAGAAGACCTGGATGATGACGGAGAGCGCCTCCACTACGAACAGCCCGCCGATGATGCCAAGCACGATCTCGTGGTGCGCGACGACCGCAATGGTTCCGAGCGCGCCGCCCATGGCAAGGCTGCCGGTGTCACCCATGAAAACGGCGGCCGGCGGCGCGTTGAACCAGAGGAACGCCAGCCCCGCGCCCGCAATCGCGCCGCAAAAAATCGTCAGGTCGCCCGCCCCCGGCACATGCGGGATGCCGAGATACTCCGCGAACTTGGCGTTCCCGACCAGATAGGTGATCAGCATGAACGCCACCGCCGCGATGATCACCGGCATGGAGGCGAGGCCGTCGAGCCCGTCGGTCAGGTTCACGGCATTGCCGAACGCCACGATCGTGAAGGCGGCAAAGGCGATGTAGAACCAGCCGAGGTCCGCGACGGGCTGCGCGACGAAGGGAATCCACAGGTCCGCGCCATTATTCTGGACGATGATCCACGAAGCGACTCCGGCGATCAGGAACTCGAGCAGCAGCCGCACCTTGCCGGGCACCCCAGCATGGCTCGCTTTGCGCACCTTGTCCCAGTCGTCGAGAAAGCCGATTGCGCCGAAACCGAGGGTCACCGCCAGGCAGGCCCAGACATAGGGGCTGCGCAAGTCCATCCAGAGCAGCACCGACACGGTGAGCGCCGTCAAAATCATCAGTCCGCCCATCGTCGGCGTGCCGCGCTTGGCCAGGTGGGATTGCGGGCCGTCGGTGCGGATCGGCTGGCCCTTGCCCTGCCGCACACGGAGCCAGCCGATGAACTTTGGCCCGATGATCAGCCCGATGATCAGCGCGGTCGCGACCGACGCGCCTGCCCGAAAGCTCAGATAGCGGATCAGGTTCAGGACGCCGGGAAAGTCGAGCTGTTCGGCGAGGAGATACAGCATGTCAGTCTTTCCCCGCGAGCGCGCCGGCTGACAGCTGCGCGACCAGCCGGCCCAATCCGACGGAATTGGAAGCCTTGATGAGCACCGCGTCCCCAGCGCCAATCCGCCCATCGAGAGCGGTCAGCGCGTCCGCGGCGGCGGGCACATGCGCGAAGTCGAGCTTTCCCTCAAGCGCGTGCGCGAGCGGAAGCATCTCCTCGCCGACGAGCAGTGCAAAATCGACGCCGGCTGTCTGCATGGGATCGGCCAGCTCGGCGTGGAAGCGCGGTCCGTGCTCACCCAGCTCCCGCATCGCCCCGAGTACGGCGACCCGCCGCGCCGCATATTGTTCGCCCAGCACCTTCAACGTCGCCCGCATCGAGGCGGGGTTGGCGTTATAGCTTTCATCGATCAGAAGCGCCTCGCCTCCCGGGACGCCGATACTGCATCGCGCGCCGCGTCCCGGCATCCCCGGCAGCTCGGCCAGCGCCAACCCGGCCACGGCAAGGTCGCCGCCGGCGGCTTCCACCGTGGCGATCACCGCCAGCGCGTTGGACACCCAATGCTCGCCTGGCTGACCGATGGTCATGGTCAGGCTGGCTTCCGGCAGCTGCACCGTGATCAGCGTGCCGCCGCTTTTGGAGGACACCGCGTCCATCGCCCACACATCGGCATCACGGTCCAGACCGAAAGTAAGGACACGGCCCGCATGGCCGCGTGCCGCCTCGATGAGGATGTCGCGTTGCGGCGAGTCATAAGGGATGATCGCCGTGCCGCCGGGTTCGAGCCCCTCGAAGATCTCGGCCTTGGCCTGCGCGATCGCCTCGATGGAGCCGAGATTCTCGATATGGGCGGGGGCGATGGTCGTGATGACCGCAACGTGCGGCCGCACCAGCCGCGTGTGCGCCGCAATCTCGGCTTGATGATTCATGCCCATCTCGAACACCGCGAAACGGGTGTCAGCCGGCATGCGCGCCAGGCTCAGCGGCACGCCGGTATGGTTATTATAGCTCTTCAGCGATCGATGCGCCCGGCCTGGCGCGATGCGGTCGAACGCCGCCCAGAGCGCTTCCTTGGTGCCGGTCTTGCCCACCGACCCCGTGATCCCGACCACGGTGGCGGACGTCCTTGCCCTGGCTGCGACCCCAAGGGATTCGAGCGCCGCCCGCGTATCGGCGACGAGGATGTGCGGGTGATCGACACGTTGACTGACGATCGCTCCCGCCGCGCCTTGCGCGACGGCCTGGGGCGCGAAGCGATGGCCGTCGGTATTCTCGCCCGACAGCGCGATGAACAGGTCGCCAGACGTGACTTCGCGCGAGTCGAAGGCAACGCCGTTCGCTTCGAACGCGGCGGAAGCGGTGCCGGACACCGCCTGCGCGATATCTGTCGAAGTCCAGAGCGGCGTCATGCCGCGCATTCCCGCGCCACGGTAACATCGTCAAACGGCAGCACGCGGTCGCCGACGATCTGGCCTTGTTCATGGCCCTTGCCGGCGAGCAGGATGACATCGTCCGCGCCGGCCAGGGCGACGGCTTCGGCGATGGCATCGCGGCGGCCAGGCACTTCGCGCGCGTCGGGGGCGCCGGCGAGGATTGCGCGGCGGATCAGGGCGGCATCTTCGGTGCGCGGGTTGTCGTCCGTCACGATCACCAGATCGCCGACCCGGCTTGCCACCTTGCCCATCTCCGGGCGCTTGCCCTGGTCGCGGTCGCCGCCGGCGCCGAACACGATGACCAGCCGTCCCTTGGTATGCGGGCGCAGTGCCGCGGCTGCCGCTTCGATCGCGTCCGGGGTGTGAGCGTAATCGACATAGATCGGCGTGCCGGCGCGGGTGATCGCCGCCCGCTCCAGCCTGCCGCGGACCGGTGTAACGCGAGCGAGGTGCTCCAGCGTTCGGGCCGTGTCCCCTCCGGTCGCGATCGTCAGGCCGGCCGCGACGCACGCATTCGCGGCCTGATAGGCGCCGATCAGCGGCAGCGTGACCTTGTAGCTCTTGCCATCGGCCTCGATTACCAGCTGCTGACCCAGGCGCGAAGGCGTGCGGCTCACCAGCTTGAGCGCTTCGCCCCGTTCACCGACCGTCAGCACACGCAATCCCCTGGCGCGGGAGACCTCCACCACCCGATGCGAATGCGCGTCGTTATCGGCCCAGACAACGGCCGTGCCGTCCTCATCCACAACTTCTTCGAACAGGCGCAGCTTGGCGGCGAAATAGCTGTGCATATCGCCGTGATAGTCGAGGTGATCGCGGCTCAGATTGGTGAAGGCCGCCGCACGGACTGGCAGCCCCTCGGTGCGCTTCTGATCGAGCCCGTGGCTGGACGCCTCGAAGGAGAGATGTGTCACCCCCTCGCGGCTGAGCCCGGCCACGTTCGAAAGGAACGTGACGATGTCCGGCGTGGTCAGGCCCGTCAGCACTTGGTCATGCGCAGTGGTGACACCGAGCGTGCCGATGGACGCGGCATTGTGGCCCGCGAGCCGCCAGAGCTGGCGCGTCAATTCGACCGAGGAAGTCTTGCCGTTGGTGCCGGTGACGGCAACCGTGACATCTGGGTAGGGCGCGAAGAACCTTGCCGCCAGGCGGGCGAACACGAGCCGCGGATCGTCGGCGGCGATGTGCGGGGCGCCTTCGACCTTTGCACCCGGACTTGCGACGATGGCGGCGGCACCGGCGGCGACGGCCTGGCCGATGAAGTCCTCACCATTGAAGCGGCTGCCGGAAAAGGCGCCGAACACAGTACCGGGCGCCACTTTGCGATGGTCGATGGCGAAGCCGGTGACCTCAGTGCTGGATTCGATGCCGGCCAGGTCCCTCAGCCGCATCGATCACTCCTCCGCGCGGACGAACGGCAACACCTCGCCCAGATTGGCCTCGCGGTTCGGGTCCGGCATCACGCCGAGCATTGGGCCGATGCGGGCCACGGTTCCGGCGATCACCGGCGCCACGTTCCAGCCGGCGGTGTGGAAGCCATAGGTGTCCTTGGTCGCCTTGGGGTCGTCAAGCATGGCGACGATCACATAACGCGGCGCCTCCATCGGAAACACGCCGGCGAAAGTCGTCACAACCGCAGCGCCGGTGTAGCGGCCACCGACGATCTTTTCCGCGGTGCCAGTCTTGCCCCCGACGCGGAAGCCCGGCGCGTCGGCCTTCTTGCCCGTGCCGTGGGTGACGACGAGCCGCAGCAGCGCGCGCATCTTGTAGGATGTGTCGGCCGAGAAGACGCGCTCGCCTCCCTGCAATGGCCGACTGCCGTCATGTTTCAGCAGCGTAGCGGGCCGCCAGATGCCGCCATTATAGAGCGTGGCATATCCCGTCGCGAGATGCAGCGGCGACACGGCGATGCCATGGCCGTAGCCGACCGTCATCGTCGAGATGTCGCCCCAATTCGCGCCCGGGTTGAGCGGGCGGCCGCGCTCCGGAATCTCGATCTTCACCCGCTCCATGAAGTGCATGCGCTTCAGGAACTCGCGCTGACGGTCGGTGCCCAGCTGCGCCGCGATCTGCGCGGTGCCGATGTTCGACGATTCCTGCATGATCTCGGCGACGGAGCAGGCGCGGTTGAACGGGTGGGTGTCGCTGATCGAGAAACGGCCGGCTTTCAACGACTTCGGGCAATTATACATCTGCCCCAGGCTCTTGATGACACCCGCATCCATCGCCATCGCGACGGTGAACGGTTTGAAGGTGGAGCCGAGCTCGTAGACGCCAAGCGTCGCCCGGTTAAAGGCGGCGTCTGGCCCCTGCTGCGCCGGCTTGTTCGGGTTGAGCTCGGGCAGCGAAGTGAGCGCCACCACTTCGCCCGTCCTGATGTCCATCACCACGGCCGCCGCGCCGATGGCGCTGAACTTGTGCATCGCATTGAGCAGCTCGGACTCGAGCGCCTGCTGGACACGGCTGTCGATGGACAGCCGTACGCCGCCGGCCCGGGCGGCCCCGGTCAGCTGCGGCTCCAGCACCTTTTCCATGCCGGATACGCCATTGCCGTTGAAATCGGTGAAGCCGAGCACGTGGGCCGCCAGCATGCCTTGCGGATAGATGCGCTCCGGCTCGCGACCGAGGCCGATGCCCGGCTCACCGAGGCGATTGACTGCTGCGACCAGCTCGGGCGTCGCACGGCGGCGCAGATAGGTGAAGGTCAGCTTCGAATTGAGGATACGCAGATAGTCGTCGGCGCTCTTCTCCGGCATCAGCGCAGCGAGCTGGCGCGCCAGCTCGCGCTTGTCGCCGATCACCTTATCCGGGTGAATCCCGATCGACCAAGCGTCGATGGTCTGGGCGAGCGGGATCCCGTTGCGGTCGAGGATGTCACCCCGCGCGATCAGGGCGGTGTGCGCCCGGTTGGTGCTCGATCCCGTGAACATCGACAGATAGGCAATGCGCAAGCCGATCGTCACTGTAGCGCCGACAAACAGCAGCAACAGCAACATCAGCCGGACATGCGAAAGCGCCACCTCGGGGCGGCGCTCTGGCAAGGGACGAAGCTGAATAGGTCGGGCGGCGGCGATCGCGGTCATCGGCTGACCTTGGCTTCCTTGGCGGCCTTGCGGCTGATCTCGGAAAGCGCGCCGTCATCCAGCAGCGCAACTCTTTCCTGCCTGGGCTTCGAGACCTTCACCTTGGCCGGAATGGTGCGAGGCTGCGGCAGCTCCTCGATCATCGCTACGGCCTGCATCATCGGCGAGCGCTTCACGGCCGGGATGACCGGCGCACCCTCGGAACGGGCGTCGGCCACGACCGCCGGCCGGAGCACCGGCCGAGCCGGTGCTGCGGGAGCAGCTGGAGTGGCCGGCGGAATTTGCGCGCTGGCCAGCGCCGTCCGCGCCCCTCCGAGCTGGGGCAAGCCTTCACCCGGCACATAGGACGCAAGCTGCACTTCGCTGGTCAGGTATTGATCGACCTTGGGCGCGGCGAGCGCGAGGACTTCATTGTTATAGGCCTCGAGCTGGCGAAGGCTCGCGCGGGCGCTGAACTCGGTCTCCAGATGGCGGATCTGCCGCTGGGTGAGCGCGATCTTGCGCTCCACGCCCTCCAAATGGGTGCGCTCGGACGCCACCTGCAGCGACACCAGGTAAAAGGCCAACGCCGCGCCCGCGACCCCAGCCACCCATCCGATCGGACGCAAACGCCGTGCGATCATGCCGATACTCCCCAAGCTTCCGCCGATGTTCTTTTCGCGACCCGTAAAGTTGCCGAGCGCGCGCGCGGGTTGGCCGCGATCTCCGCCGCGCTGGGCCTCACCGCCTTGCCGACAGCCTCGAAGCTGGGCCGGCGGGTTTTGGTGGCAGGCATATGCCGCGAGCCTGACGGTGCCGCGCCGCCGCGGCCGCGCAGGAATTGCTTCACGATCCGGTCTTCCAGGCTGTGGAAGGTGACGACCGCCAGCCGTCCGCCGGGCGCAAGCACGCGCTCGGCAGCTTCAAGGCCGCCCTGCAGCTCGTCCAGCTCGCGATTCAGATGGATGCGTATCGCCTGGAAGACCTGGACGGCCGGGTCCTTGTCCTTGCCCGCGATATAGCCGACGGCCTTTCGCACCACCCCGGCAAGCTCAAGCGTGCGGGAGAGCGGGCGCGCCGCGACGATCGCGCGCGCAATGCGGCGCGACCGGCGCTCCTCGGCATAGCGATAGATGACGTCGGCGATTTCCGCCTCATCCGCTTCGTTGAGCCAATCGGCCGCGGTCGGCCCCGACTGCTCCATCCGCATGTCGAGAGGACCATCGGCCTGGATCGAGAACCCACGCTCGGCCTGGTCGAACTGCATCGAGGATACGCCGATATCGAGCGTCACGCCTTGGACCGGCAGAGCATCGGCGCCGGCGAGCGCCTCTTCCATCTCGGAAAAGCGCCGCTCGATCAGCGTCAGTCCATCCAGCTTCGGCGCTGCGGCGATCGCATCAGGGTCGCGATCGAAGGCGAACACTTGGGCGCCCTTCGTCAACATCGCCTGCGAATAGCCGCCGGCGCCGAAGGTGCCGTCGACGTGACGCTCGCCTGGGACGATGGCGAGCGCGTCGATGACTTCGATCAGCAGCACCGGGACGTGCGGAGCGGCGCTCACTTCGCGCCCCGCTTGGCGCGGGTGAACTCGACCAACTCCTTCAACACCGGGTCGACGCCCTTGGCGGCTAGCAGCACGTCCGGGTTCCAGATCTCGAAGAAATTGCCGGCTCCGGAAAACACGGCGTCCGTGCCGGGCAGCAGCTTGGCCTTCATCGCGTAAAAGTCCGGAAGCACGAAGCGGCCGCTGGAATCGAAGCCGGCGCTTTCCGTGAGAGCGAGCGCCCGGCGCTTGGCATTGAAGTCGAGCGTCTCGCCTTGCGCCTCCAGCGATTCTTCGCGGCGCTCCAGCCGCTCGTGGCTGCGCTTCAACCAGGCGGGGTCGTAAGCGATCAGGCACGGGTCCTGCGGGTGGAGGGAGATGACGACGGTCCGCGGGTCGCCACCGCCAGCCTCGACATTCCGTTCGATCACGGCGCGCATGGAAGCGGGGATCGCGACTCGGCCCTTGCCGTCGACCGCGGTCATCGCAAATCCGTTAAAGGCTTCTCGTTCGCCCACGCACACCCTCTCGGGCGGGGCGCAAAACCTCTCGTTCCGAAAAGTACGTCTCTCACGCACTCTCCGGCGACGAATCGCATCAAGGGATTAGCCCCGCCTGTCTGACCCATGTACATCGGGTGACTGCGGGAAACAACGGGATTTTACGGGATTTGAAGGAGAAATGCTGTGGAATTCACCCCCTTAACGCGCATTTCGGGCAGCAAGTGCTCAGTGTTCTCAGTTTGTTCAAAAGGATGCGAGAGAAACGAAGTACTTACTTCGAGTCTTGAGCATTGTTCGCGGGCGTGCCCGGCGTGACGCCAATCTCGGCCAGCGGCTCGCTCGGCGACTCGCTGCCGTTGGCCGTCACCATGTTAGCGACAGTCTGCTCCGTCTGATCCAGCGGCGCGGTCGTGCCGTTGCCCGGCTGGTTGCTGGCGCTTTCGAAAATCGCTGCAGAGATGGCGACGATCAGCATCACGGCGCCGAGCCCTGTCAGCCCGACGCGGATTCTCTGCATGCCAGCGCGTTTGTCATCCGACATTGCAATCAACTCTAACGCGCAAAAACGGTGAAAGCAAAATCAGGTGCTTGGGCCGAGGCCTTTTGCCGCCAGCCACTCTGGATTGTAGAGAGTGGAAAGGTAGCGAAAGCCCGTGTCGCACAGGATGGTGACGATCCGCTTGCCGGGCCCCAGCCGCCGCGCAAGGGCTATGGCGCCCGCCACGTTGATGCCGGAAGAAAGACCAAGGCAAAGCCCTTCGTCTTTCAGCAGCGCCTGCACCTGGGCCAGTCCTTCGGTATCCGAAATGCGGAACTGGGCGTCGATCGGCGCGCCTTCGAGATTGGCGGTGATCCGGCCTTGGCCGATGCCTTCCGCAACCGAATTGCCCTCGGACTTGAGTTCCCCACAGGCGAAATAGCTGAAAAGGGCGGCTCCGTGCGGATCGGTCAGCGCCACGGTTACCTCGGGGGCTTTGGCCTTGAGCCCCAGCCCGACACCCGCCAACGTGCCGCCGGTGCCGACCGAGCAGGTAAAGCCGTCGATCCGCCCCTCCATCTGCGTCCAGATCTCTTCGGCGGTCCAGCGGATATGAGCGCGGCGGTTGGCGATATTGTCGAACTGGTTCGCCCACAGCGCATTCGGCGTCTCCTCCGCGATCCGGCGTGAGGTGTGCACGAAATGGCAGGGACTCGAATAGGGCGCCGCCGCGACAAGCACCAGCTCGGCGCCAAGTGCGCGCAGCGTGTCCATTTTCTCGCGGCTCTGCGTCTCGGGCATGACAATGATCGTCTTGTAGCCCTTCGCATTAGCGACCAGCGCGAGCCCAATGCCGGTATTGCCCGCGGTGCCCTCGACGATCGTGCCGCCGGGCGTGATCAGCCCCCGCTCCTCTGCATCCTCGACAATGCCCAGGGCCGCGCGGTCCTTGACCGACGCGCCCGGGTTCAAGAACTCGCACTTGCCGTAAATCTCGCAGCCGGTTGCCTCGCTGGGCCCTTTCAGGCGCACCAGCGGCGTGTTGCCGATCAGCGCCAGCGTATCGGAAATGATCATGACCCCGGAGGTAGGCGGCAGGCGACCGCTGAACAAGCAGCCTTGTCTTGGCCGCCCCCAAGCGATCATTGGCCGATGCGTCATGCATCCTTTTCACCGGTTGTGAACACCGGCACCCGCATCCTGGTGCTGGGAAGCCTGCCCGGCGCTGCATCGCTCGCGGCCGGGCGCTATTATGCTCACCCGCGAAATCAATTCTGGCGGCTTATCGGCGACGCGATCGGTGCGCCACTCGCCGAACTCGAATATGATGATCGCCTCCAGATGCTACAGGATCGAGGCGTGGGGCTTTGGGACGTGGTCGCCGATGCGGAGCGGACGGGCAGCCTGGACGCGGCGATCCGTCATCCGGCTGCCAATGATCTGATGCGGCTGGTGTCGGATTTGCCGAACCTGCGAACCATCGCCTTCAACGGCGGCACTGCGGCGCGGATCGGAATGGCGGCGCTGGGGCTGCTTGCGCATCGGTACCGGTGCCTTGCCCTGCCATCCAGCAGCCCTGCCTACGCCATCCCGTATGAACGCAAGCTCGCGCAGTGGCGAGAGCTTATCGCCTGAGGGAACAAGGTTGCCAATTTCCACGAATGACAGCGCTGGACAGACGAACAGCCGGTGACAAAATCAAGACAGGCTTGACCGATCTTGCTGCGCCCGCGAAAGCTGCCAGTCCTATGACCAAGATCCTTTCCCTTTCCGCCGTTGCGGCGCTGCTAGTCCTCGCAGCGTGCAACAAGTCCAAAGAGCCTGAAGTGCTCGACACCAACCCGGATCCGATGGCGAACCAGATCGCCAATGCGGCGCCGGTCGAGCTGCCGCCGGCGGTCACCGACAGCGGCATCTATCGCTGCAAGGACAACTCGGTCGTCTATGTCGACTTCCTCGGCGACAAGACCTCCGCGAACGTCCGCACTGCGAAGGAAGGCACGCCCGTGCAGGTCAAGGCAGGACCTGAGGGCGGCGCCATGACCGGCGGCAACGGCTTCTCCGTGTCGGGAACCGGGAAGACCGTGCAGATCGCCGTCAATGGCGGCGGCGCGCAGAGCTGCACCCGCTAAGGAGTTGGGGCCGGCGCGCCCGCGCCGGCCCGCTCAGGCCGCGCCGGTAGCGGCGATTCCAAACTGATTGCGGCGCACATATTCGAAGGCTCGCTTGTTGAGCTTCGGATTGGTCACCGTGCGCATGATGCTTTGCGCGACTTCGCGTTCGTCCTGTTCCTGCGGCAGCAGCGAAGCGGTGAGCGCCGAGGATAGAGCCAGATCGGCCGCCCGCTCATGGACCGAGCGCTTATCGGCGGCGTCGGGCATCAGCTTGACATAGCCCTGCTCCGGCAAGTCGAAGTCGCGGCGGATTTTCGCGATAGCCACGTCGCTGGCATCGACCTCAAAGGCAATGCCCGTACCCTCGCCGAAATCGATCGGATCGCCGAGCAGCTTCACCCGCCACCCCATCTGGATGAACAAGGGCAGCAGTCGCACTTCGGCAAACGCCACGCAGCGCGTGCCGCCAACCGCACGGGTCAGCTCGAGCGGAGTGATCATCTGACAGGCCCGGCGGCGCTGATTGTGTCGCGCGCCGCCCGTTTCGAGGCAGATGCCGCGGGTGATTTCCCACACGCCCGGTCCGGTGGGGTCGGGCGTTCCGGGCGCCAGCGCATGGCTGAATACGTCCATCAGCAGCGATCGGTCGTCGGTGGGCCGATATCGGCAGCCCATCGTCAGCTGATTATGGGCATCGAATGAAAAGCCGTAGACGGCGCGGTGATCGTCATATTGATCGATTTCAAGGCCGTCGCGGACGGGGATTCCCCAACCGAGTTCATCGACGAACACCGATTTTCGAAGCCGATGGAACTCCTCAATCTCGCGCCGGTAAAGCGCGCGATTGTCCTCCGCGACCACGTGCAGCATGTTTGCGACCCCCGACGAGACGGCTATTAACCGTTCTGGGTCAGCTTATACGTGATTTTCTGCGAACTTGAAGAGCAGTTCTCAAGATTGGTCACAGCAAGCCAGCCGCGGCGTGCCGCAAGCGCGATTGCCTCGCCCAATGTCGCGACGCCGAGCTTCTCGACGGCCCTTTCAATGGTCGCGCTGATCGTGCCAACGGACAGCTTCGCTTCGCCAGCAATGTCAAAGGGTGCGAGGCCCGCCAGCCGCCGGCCGAGCACATAGCGTTCGCGCAACGTCAGGCCGCACTCGGTATCGACATCGTCGGCGAGTTCCTGGAGCGCCATCACCCGCGCCGCGAAGAGCTGCGCATAGCCGCGGACACGGGCGCATTCGTCGGTCGCGAGTGGCCGGTCGGGCAGGGCCAGCAAGATGGTGGCCGCGGGGAGTGCACTGGCGGCCACCTCCACACGAAGCACATCATCGCTGTCCATCAGCCGTGGCATATCGCCGGCGACCGGCACCAGCGCAGTGCCGGAGCGGGCGATGCAGAAATGCCCTTCGATCCCATGCTCGGCGAGTGCGCTGGCAAAGAGTTCGACCAGCGATTCGATGTCCGGGGCGATCAGCAGCCCGGCCCGCAGCCGCGCAGTCGCGGGCAGGTCCTTAACAGCGGCACGGCGGGCGGCGACACTCACGACTAAGTCCATTGTCCCAATAAGGTTAACAGAGCCTTTCGGTGGTGCTCTCAACGGGTAAGAACGCATTAACTGTTCGTCGGTATCCCGCTCTCTTGTGAGGGAAGAAAAGCGGCAGGGGGCGGCCCGAGAGGCTCGACGAGGCGCTGCCTCGGCGGCGCTGCGCGACGCGAAGTCTGCGGCCAAGGCGCTGGACCTTGCGGGACTCGGCACTGTCGTCGTTGCTTCGCTCGATGCCCTGATTGCGGCCGACAAGCGCGCGGCTACCCTTCTCTCATCGAACAATCGAACCTGTGGCCGTGCGCTCCTCCGCCTGATCGACCGGAACATGGGTCCTGTCGTGGTCAGGGCAGTTCGCCAGGCGCTGAGCGGCTCCCCGGTTACCATCGCCGTATCGGGCAAGACCATGATGGGGGCCGTGCTTCACGTCGACGCCGGCCTCAGCCTCACTGAGACCGCGGACGGCACACAGGCGCTGTTCGTCACCTTGATGGACCGGACCGAGGAACGCGAGGAGATCGCCGATCTCAACCGCAGCGTCGAGCATCTCTGGTACACGGTAGAGCTCAATCCGCAGCTGCCCTGGGTCGCCGACAATGAAAACGGCATCACGCGGGTCACCGAACGCTATCTGAAGATGGTCGGACTGGCCGAAGAACAAGCGCTCGGCTTCCTCGGCTGGATGCATGTCCTGCATCCAGATGATCTACCGCGCATGCAGTCGACGATCGGCACGGCCATGATGAACGGGGCGTCGCACGATGTGCGTTGCCGCTTCAAGATGGCCGACGGTAGCTATCGCTGGATGCGCTCGCGAGCCTTTCCTCGCCGCGACGACGAAGGAAACATCGTTCGCTGGTATGGCTATACCGAAGACATTCACGAGATCGTACTGGCGGAGATCGAAACCCGCTGGGCGGCTGAGCACGACCCGCTCACCGGACTGCCCAACCGCAACCTGTTCAACCAGCGCCTCGACGAGCTGACCAGCCGCGCCGCCGACGGTCTTGGCCGACTCGGGTTGGTGATGCTCGACCTAGATCACTTCAAGGATGTGAACGACATCCTCGGCCATCACGCGGGCGACCGGCTGCTCGCCCTTTTTGCTAAGGTGCTGCGCGAGACCATCACGGTCGAGGCCACGGTCGCGCGGCTGGGCGGCGATGAATTTGCCATCCTCCTGCCCAACATCGAAGGGCCGGAAATGATCGAGCGGCTCGTCGGCGAGCTGTTCACGGCATTAAAAACGCCGCTCCGCATCGGCGGTCGGGAGTTCGACTGCCGGGCGAGCGCCGGCTCGGCCATCTTCCCGCTCCACGCGAACAACGCGTCCGAACTGTTCAAGCACGCCGATATCGCCCTTTACGAGGCGAAGAATGCCGGCCGCGGCCGCTTCATGAGCTTTGAGCCGGCCATGCGCAGCAAGATGCAGCGCCGCGTGGCGATGATCAACATCGGTCGCGAGGCCGTCGAGAACAAGCGCCTGATCCCCTATTACCAGCCGCAGGTCTCGATGGAGACGGGGCAAATTGTCGGCTTCGAAGCGTTACTCCGCCGTCGCGACCGCTCTGGTCAGATCTGCCTGCCCGGCACCATCGCTGAAGCCTTCAAGGATTTCGAAGTGGCCGAGGCCATCGGCATCGCCATGCTGGACATGGTCATTGCCGACATGATCGCGTGGCGCGACCAGGGCCTCGAGTTCGGCAAGATGTCGATCAACGCGTCGGCCGCCGAGTTCCGCAACCGCGACTTCATCACTCGCTTGATTGACCATATGGACGGTGCGGGTATCCCGCGGGAACGGCTCGTAATCGAGGTGACGGAAGGCGTGTTCGTCGGCCGCTCGGCGCCGATGGCGAACGATCTGATCACCGAGTTGAAGCAGGCTGGCTTCGGTATTTCCCTCGACGATTTCGGCACGGGCTACGCCTCGCTGACCCACCTGCGCGAAATTCCAGTGGATGCGCTGAAGATCGACCGCAGCTTCATCCAGGACCTGTTTGGCGAAGGTGGTGTCGACAGCGCCGCGATCGTGTCCGCGATCATCAAGCTGGGCCAGGGCCTCGGCAAGACCGTCGTCGCCGAAGGAATCGAGACCGAGCGTCAGGCCGAATTCCTGCGCCAGCATGGCTGCTCGGCCGGACAGGGCTATCTCTTCGGCCGCCCGGCACCCAGAAATGTCGTTGAAGACCTGCTGACCCAGCGCCGCAAGATCGCTTGACCGCCTAGGCAGTGCCGTCCTGCCTCGCTACAGGCGCGGGCATGTCCGCGATCACGCCCGAAATCGTCGCCGAGCACGGCCTCTCGCCCGAAGAATATGAGCGCGTTCTCGCCGCCATGGGGCGCGAGCCGAACCTGACGGAGCTCGGCATCTTCTCGGTGATGTGGTCGGAGCATTGCTCCTACAAATCCTCGCGCATTCACCTGAAGAAGCTGCCGACAAAGGCGCCCTGGGTGATCCAGGGACCGGGTGAGAATGCCGGGGTGATCGATATCGGCGACGGGCTTGCCGCCATCTTCAAGATGGAGAGCCACAACCACCCCTCCTACATCGAACCGTACCAGGGCGCGGCGACCGGCGTTGGCGGCATTTTGCGCGACGTGTTCACGATGGGTGCGCGTCCGATCGCAAACCTGAACGCGCTCCGCTTCGGCCGGCCCGATCATCCCAAGATGCGGCACCTGATCGCCGGCGTCGTCCACGGCATCGGCGGCTACGGCAACTGCGTCGGCGTGCCGACTGTCGGTGGGGAGGTGAACTTCCACCCCGCCTATGACGGCAACATCCTGGTCAACGCGATGACGGTGGGCATCGCCGCCACCGACAAGATCTTCTATTCAGCCGCGGCCGGCATCGGCAATCCGGTCGTTTATGTCGGCTCAAAGACCGGCCGCGACGGCATCCACGGCGCCACCATGGCGTCGGCCGACTTCGACGATGCATCGGACGAGAAGCGCCCGACCGTGCAGGTCGGCGACCCCTTCACCGAGAAGTTGCTGATCGAGGCCTGCCTGGAGCTGATGGCCTCCGATGCGATCGTGGCCATCCAGGATATGGGCGCGGCGGGCCTCACCTCCTCATCAGTGGAAATGGCGTCCAAGGGGGGCGTCGGCATCGAACTCGTTATGGATGCCGTGCCCTGCCGCGAAACCGGCATGACGCCTTATGAGATGATGCTCTCCGAAAGCCAGGAGCGCATGCTGATGGTGCTGAAGCCCGGACGCGAGCCCGAGGCGGAGGCGATCTTCCGCAAATGGGAACTCGACTTCGCCGTCATAGGCCGGATTACCGACACCGAGCGACTGGTGCTCAAATGGCAAAGCGAGATTGTGGCCGACATTCCGCTGGGTCCGCTTGGCGACGACGCCCCGGCATATGACCGGCCATGGGTCCCGACGCCGAAGCCAACGCCTCTCGGCAGCCTGCCCGAAGAGAATATCGACATCGCCGCCGACCTGCTCAAGCTGATCGGCTCGCCGGACATTGCCTCGCGTCGCTGGGTTTGGGAGCAGTACGACCATATGGTCGGTGCCGACACCGTGCAGCGCCCCGGAGGCGACGCGGCCGTCGTGCGCGTGCACGGCACGGACAAGGCGCTGGCAATCACCACCGATTGCACCCCGCGTTATTGCTTCGCCGACCCGGTCGAGGGCGGCAAACAGGCAATCGCCGAAGCCTGGCGCAATCTTACGGCAGTCGGCGCTCGCCCGCTCGCCGCCACCGACTGCATGAACTTCGGGAACCCGCAACGGCCCGAGATCATGGGCCAGTTCGTCGGCTGCACCGAGGGGATGGCCGAGGCCTGCACCCGGCTCGACATGCCGATCGTGTCGGGCAACGTCTCGCTCTACAATGAGAGCAAGGCGACCGGCGGCGGCTCGGCCATCCTGCCGACCCCGGCGATCGGCGCAGTCGGTCTGCTCGACGATTGGGAGAAGTCGATGACGATCGGCTTCAAGGGTGCCGGCGACGTCATCCTCTGCGTCGGGGAACGCACCGGACATCTCGGGCAGACGCTCTGGCTACGCGAGGTCCATGGCCGCGAGGAAGGCCCGCCCCCGCCCGTCGACCTGGCAGCCGAGCGCCGCACTGGCGACTTCATCCGCGCCGCAATCGATCACGGACATGTCTCGGCCTGCCACGACGTGTCCGACGGCGGCATTGCGGTGGCGCTGGCGGAAATGGCGCTGGCGAGCGGCATCGGCGCGATGATCGACAAGCCGCAACCGTTCAGCTGCGCCCGTTCGTTTTTCGGCGAGGATCAGGGCTTGTATATCGTGACCGTGCCCGACCAGGCGCTGATCGAGTTCCTGAACACGGCCCACCTCGCCAGCGTAAGCGTTGAGCCGCTCGGCCGCACGATCAAGAGCCGACTGATCTTTGAACGCCCCGAACGAGACTGTGTGGTCAGTCTCGAGGAGTTGCGCGAGGCCCATGAGGGCTTTTTCCCCAAGCTCATGGGGGTGGACGCCGCGTTGGTTTGAGCAGTGGAAAGGGCGCGGAGAACAAGTCTCCGCACTCTCTCAACTCCAAACCTAGGCGAAGGCGACAGTCGTGCGCCGGCGCAGCGCAGCGCCGAGTAGCGCGAAGCCGCCGATCATCATCGCCCAGCTCGCCGGTTCCGGCACTGCCGCGATGCTGACATTATCAAGCGCCGGGCCGAAGCAACAGCCGCCCGACCCATCGGACGAGAAGCTGATCAGAGCGCTGGTGCCGGTTGCCAGGAAAGAATAGCTGACCGTCTCCCACTTCATATTCTCCAGCGTGCTCGACGCATCGCTATAGCTGAAGTTGAAGGCCTGGCCGCCTGCGGTGAACACGCCCGTCCGGGGCGTCACGCCGCCGTCGGGATTGCGGGAAACGTCGAACGTGACGCTGTAGGATTGACCTGCGGTCAAGCCGGTGACGGTCTGGCCCAGCGTGCCGATCGCGTTTCCTGACAGGTCTACGCTGCGCACGCCGTCCGAGGCCTGCCAGTAGCTGCCGATATAGTCCACGCTCCCGGCCAGCACGTCCCAGCCCGTAATGGCAGAGCTGCCCGCACCGACGGTCGTGAAGCTTCCCGGGTTCGTGCCATCCTCGAAGCTGCCGTTCACCACGGTCGCGGCATTTGCGGCGACCGGCAGAGTCGCGACAAACAAAGCCGAAATCAACAACTTGCGCATGACTTGCCCCCTTACACCCAACTACATAGCATCCTTTATATATTAACCATGGCCGTTCGGCCAGCGCGCCCTCTCGTCTTCTGTGTCGATTTAGCACATTGTGACACGGCGCAGCGGGCGTTCACTAGCGGAGGGGCGGAGCAATGGCGGATCGGCACGTCGGTGAGCGGTTCGCCACGCTGGATGCGGTCCGCGGATTCGCGGTGCTTGGCATTCTGCTGATGAACATCGTCAGCATGGGCCTGCCGGCATACGCCTATGTGAATCCCACCTATTGGGGCAACGAAGGTCCGCTCGATCTCGCGCTCTGGGCGGTCAACGATGTGGTCGCCGACGGCAAGATGCGGGCGCTGTTCACGATGCTGTTCGGCGCCTCGATGGTTCTGATCGCGGAACGGGCGTTGGCCAAGTGCGAGAGCCCAGCTTCCGTCCACTATCGCCGCATATCCTGGCTGCTCGTCTTCGGCATGATCCATGGTTGGTTGTTCTGGTACGGCGACATCCTGACGCAATACGCGGCAGGCGGCGCGATCATGTTCGCGCTGTGGCGCTGGCGGCCGCGCGCGCTTGCGATGGTCGCCGCGGTGATGCTGCTCGCTCAGCTGGGCCTGAACTACGGCCATCACAAGAGCCTTGCTTCGACACAGGCCGCGGCGACTGCCCCAGCGGCTACCGTCGAGGCGAAACGCGCCTGGGCCGACGTGCTCAAAAAGGAAGTGCCTGACCGCGCCTTCGCTGAAAAGGAAATCCGGCTCTACCGCGGCGGCTTTGTCGACGCCTTCGAAGCGCGCAAGCCAATGATCATCTTCTTCCAGACCTTCCTCCTCCCCATCTCCATGCCGGAAATTTTCGGCTTCATGGCGCTGGGCATGCTCCTCTACCGCTCCGGGTTCCTGACCGGCGGCTGGAGCCGGCGCGCTTATTGGCAGGTCATCGCGGTCGGATATCTTGTCGCAGTGCCGCTGATGATCCCGATCGCGTTTTTGGCAAATGAATCTGGCTGGGATCCGGTCGTGCTGCCGCTCTATGACGGTGCCGGCCTCGTGCTGCGGCCGTTTATCGCCCTTGCTCACGCCGCCGCCGTGATCCTGTTCGTGCAATCCAGCGCGGCGAAATGGCTCTCGGCACGGCTCGAGGCTGCGGGGCGGATGGCGTTCTCCAACTACCTGGGGACGACCCTGCTCACGACCACGCTCTTCTACGGCTATGGCTTCGGCCAGTTTGGCGCATTCTCGCGTGCGGAGCTTTACCTGGTCGTTCTGACAATCTGGGCGCTGATCCTTATCTGGTCCAAGCTCTGGCTGGACCGGTTCGATCATGGCCCGCTGGAATGGCTGTGGCGGCGGCTGGCACGCGGGCCGGTTCCCATCCGAAGTCAAACCGCTATTGCGAGTTAATCGCAACTAAGGCATATAGACCTCATGATCGTTTGTAACTGCAATGCGATTCGAGAGCGCGATGTCCGCGAGGCCGTGCGTCAAGGCTATCGCGACCCTTTGTCTGCGTACAAGTCTCTCGGGCGGCGTCCACGCTGCGGCCAGTGCATCCCCTTTGCTCGCGATCTGATAGCTGCCGAAGCCGCTATTGCCTAGCGTTCGCAGGGGCGGAAAAGCGCAGATTCCCGCCACTTTTCGCGTGCCTTTTCTGCCCAATCGGCGTTATGCCGGAAGCAACGGAGACGGGCGATGCAGGGCGATCCAAAGGTTATTGAATATCTGAACGACGCGCTCAAGAACGAGCTGACGGCGATCAACCAATATTGGCTGCACTACCGGCTGCTCGACCATTGGGGCGTAACGCGGCTCGCCGAGTTCGAGCGGCACGAGTCAATCGACGAAATGAAGCATGCCGACTGGCTGTCGGAGCGCATCCTGTTTCTGGATGGCCTGCCCAATTTCCAGATGCTGGGGCGGTTGCGCATCGGCGAGACGGTCGAAGAAGTACTGCAGGCAGATCTGGATCTGGAAAAGGAAGCCATCCCGCTACTGCGCGATGCCATCCAGCATTGCGAGGCGGTGCGCGATTATGTCAGCCGCGACCTGTTCAAGCGCATCCTCGAGAATGAGGAAGAGCATGTCGATTATCTTGAAAAGCTGTTCGACCAGATCAAGCTGATGGGCATTCAGAACTTCGTCCAGCTTCAGGCGAAGCCCTCGGAAGGCGAAGGTTAGCCTGCCCGGCCGAACACGGCCCGGCGCCCGAAACCCGCTGTTGGAGGCCGGCGCGTGGCGAGCGGGTTGGTCTCGCGGTCGAACAGTTCGAGCGTCGCATCGAACAGCGGGCGCAGCTTCACGACTTCGGGAATAAGCTCGTCGGGCGTGGTCTGGAGCTCGACGCAGCGGCGGGCCGTCATTTCGATCACTTCGGCGAGGTCGCCGAGCGGCTCGGCTCCGAACTGCCGCGCCTCGCCCTTCAACGTGTGCGCCGGCCGCACCAGGGCGGCGGCGTTCTTCGCCCGCATCGCCTCTTCGATGGCGTCGAGCGACTTGACCCCGTCTTCACGGAAGTATCCGAGGATCCGCACAAACTCCGAGCCGAGTTCGGCACGGGCTTGGTTGAATGCGGTCCAGTCGATCAGCGAAGCGTGTGCGGACATGGCCCCGTCTTATGCAGCTGAGGTAAACAGGTGGTTGCCAGCGGTTAGCCGATGCGATGTTTTGCAGATAAGCCGCAGCAATCACCGAGTCGAAAGGGTCACATACTTGCGCCACTTCCTCCTTGCCGTCGCCATTGCAGCACCCGCCGCCGCCGAGACCAGCTATATCCATGCCGGCAGCCTGCTCCCGGTGCCGGGACAAGCCGCGCGCGGCGCCTCCACCGTTATCGTGCGCGACGGCCGCATCGAGGCTGTGCGGGACGGGCATGTCGCGCCACCTGTCGGGGTACGGGCGATCGATCTGAAGGATCGCATGGTGCTGCCGGGCCTGATCGACAGTCATGTTCATCTTAACTCCGACCGCGCCGGCAACGAGGGTCTGCTAGCCGGCCTCACCGAGAGCCCGCAACTGACCGCCTTCGAGACATATTGGAACGCGCAGAAGACGCTGCGCGCCGGTTTTACGACGGTGCGCAACCTGGGCGACGAAGGCGGCGTGCTTGCGCTGCGGGAAGCCATCGCGCGCGGCTGGGTGCAGGGGCCGCGGATCGTCGATGCGGGCCAGTCGATCTCGACCACGTCCGGCCATATGGACGGGCGGCTGAGCCTTCGCGACGAACTGCACGACGCGATCGGCGAGGCCAATCTCTGCGACGGCGTCGAGGGGTGCCGCCGCGCCGTGCGCCGCCAGATCGGCCGTGGCGCCGATGTGATCAAGATCGCCACCACCGGCGGAGTCAACAGCCGGATCGGCGCGGGTCTGGGCAAGCAGATGTTCGACGACGAAGCCAAGGCTATCGTCGAGACCGCGCATCTTGGCGGCAAGAAGGTCGCCGTGCACGCCCATGGCACTGACGGAGTCCTCCTCGCGCTCAAGGCGGGCGCCGACTCGATCGAGCATGGGACCCTGATGGATGATGAGACGATCCGCTATTTCGCCAAGTCCAACTCCTATTACGTGCCAACCCTATCGACTGTGAACGGTTATCTGGAGCGCATCGCCAAGGACCCGAATGCTTACCCGCCCGATGTGCGCGCCAAGATCGACTTTCGCATTTCGATCACCGGAAAGGCGCTTGAGAAGGCGGTGCCGGCCGGCGTCAAGATCGCGTTCGGCACCGATGCGGGAGTGTCGAAGCATGGTCGCAATGCCGATGAGTTCGAGCTGATGGTCAAGCACGGGATGACGCCCGCGAGCGCGATCCGAGCGGCGACGGTCAATGCCGCTACCCTGCTCGGACTAGACAAGGAGATCGGGACATTGGAGCCCGGCAAGCGCGCCGACCTGATCGCGGTGGCCGGCGATCCGCTGCGGGACGTGACGGTGCTGAAGAATGTCTCTTTTGTGATGAAGGACGGAGTGGTGGTGCCCCGCTGACCGTGATGGCAGCGAAGGCTGGCATCTCGGTGCTGAGATCCAGCCTTGGCTGGGGTGACGAGGTATCTATGACTTCTGGTGATCGAACGGATTTTTCGGCGCCCGCATTGTCAGCCGAACCGGGACCGCGCCGAAGCCGAGATCGCGGCGGATGCCGTTGATCAGGTAGCGGCGGTATGATTCCGGCAGCAGGTCGACGCGGGTGCCGAACAGGATGAAGCCGGGCGGCCGCGTCTTGGCCTGGGTGATATAGCGCGGCTTGATCCGCTTGCCGCCGGGCGCGGGCGGCGGGTTCTTTTCCAGCGCAGTCTCGAACCAGCGGTTGAGTTCGCCCGTCCCGACGCGTCGCGACCATGCCTCGCGCGTTTCGAACGCGACCTTGAGCATAGTGTCGATGCCTTTGCCGGTTGCGGCCGAGACGGTGAGCACCGGCAGACCCTTCACCTGCGACAGGCCTTCTTCCAGCGCCGCCTTGACGCCATTGAACAGGGACGAGGAATTCTCCGCCACGTCCCATTTATTGAGGGCGATCATCAGCGCGCGCCCTTCCTGCAGCACGGCATCGGCGATGCGCAGATCCTGCGCCTCAAGGCCGCGGGTGGCGTCGAGCAATAGCACCACGACCTCTGCGAAATCGACCGCGTGCTTGGCGTCGGCGACCGACAGCTTTTCGAGCTTGTCCACGACATTGGCGCGCTTGCGCATCCCGGCCGTGTCGATCAGGCGGATCGGGCGGCCTTCCCATTCCATATCGACGGCGATCGAATCGCGGGTGATGCCGGCTTCGGGCCCGGTGATCATCCGCTCGGACCCGAGGATGCGATTAACCAAAGTCGACTTGCCCGCGTTCGGCCGGCCGACGATGGCGAGCTTCAGCGGGCCGCCTTCCTCGTCTTCCTCCTCGTCCTCTTCCGCTTCGTCGCGCTCCAGATGCGGGAGCAGAGCCTCGAACAGATCGGCGAGGCCCTCGCCATGTTCGGCCGAGATCTGGAGCGGATCGCCGAATCCCATTGCCAGCGCTTCCAGGGCACCCTGCTCCCCGGCGCGCCCTTCGGCCTTGTTGACTGCCAGCACCACGGGCGTGTCCTCGGCGCGGAGCCAGCGGCCGATCTCCTCGTCCATTGGCACGACGCCGGCGCGGGCATCGACCAGGAAGAGCGCGACGTCAGCCTCCCGCACCGCCGCCTCGGTCTGTGCGCGCATCCGGCCAGGAAGCGATTGCGGGTCTTCATCCTCGAAGCCGGCAGTGTCGATCACGCGGAAATCGAGGCCGATCAGATGCGCCTCCCCTTCCCGCCGGTCGCGGGTAACGCCGGGGCGATCGTCGACCAAAGCCAGCTTCTTGCCCACCAGCCGGTTGAACAAAGTGGATTTGCCGACATTGGGGCGGCCGACGATCGCGACGGTTGGAAGACGGGACATGTCGCGGCTCCTAACGCCTGGGGATGCCAAAGGGAAACGCGGCGCTCCGCATCACATCGGCCGCATGATGATTTGCCCCGTCGCCGTATGCGTCAGCGGCCGCGGGGGCTCGTCGTGCCCCGCGGCACATTCGGCACGGGGTGCCTTTCCGCCTCGCATCCGAAACGGCTTTGGCGAGTTAACATCGGGCGCAAGGCTATGTTAGTCGTGTGCGAAAATGATCTGGAAGGCCCCCAAAGAAACATGCCGATCGAATCATCTCAAGGCGACGCAGCCATCGGAATCGAGGGTTTCGACGATGTGCTGGCGGGGGGGCTAGAGCGGAGCCGGACGTTCCTGCTGGAAGGCAGCCCCGGCACCGGCAAGACTACAATTGCTCTGCAGTTCCTTCAAAACGGCGCGGCGAAAGGCGAACGCTGCCTCTACATCACCTTGTCCGAGACTGACGACGAGTTGCGGGCGAGCGCAGAGTCACATGGCTGGGACCTGAGCGGAATCGATGTCTTCGAGCTGATTCCGCCCGAGAATTTGCTGGACGAGGAGCAGCAGCAAAGCCTGCTTTATTCGTCTGATCTGGAGCTGGGGGAAACGACGCGGCGAATTTTCGAATCCTTCGAAAAGGTCAGGCCCGACCGGGTGGTGCTGGACAGTCTATCGGAAATCCGGCTGCTGGCGCAGAGCTCGCTTCGTTACCGGCGACAGATATTGGCGCTGAAGCATTACTTTGCGCGAAGCGGCGCCACCGTGCTGATGCTCGACGATCTGACCACCGACACCAACGACAAGACCGTTCATTCCGTGGCGCATGGTGTGTTGCGGCTCGAGGAGCTGGCGCCCGACTATGGCTCCGAACGGCGGCGATTGAGGGTCGTGAAGTATCGCGGCCGCAGGTTTCGCGGAGGCTATCATGATTTCGCGATCGAAACGGGGGGCGTCCGGGTGTTTCCGCGCCTGGTCTCGTCGGAGCACAAGACCGACTTTGCGCGCGATAAGCTCGTCACGGGTTCTCCCGAACTGAATGCGCTGCTGGGCGGCGGCGTCGACCGCGGATCCAGCGTACTAGTGCTGGGCCCGGCGGGCACCGGTAAATCGACGATCATGCTGACCTTCATCAAGACCGCGATCGAGCGCGGCGAGACTGCGGCGATGTTCGTGTTCGACGAGGAAATGGGCTTGCTCCTTTCCCGCGCGCGCGGCGTCGGCATCGACCTTCGCGCGATGAAGGAATCGGGCAAGCTGGTGCTGGAGCAAGTGGACGCGGCCGAACTGTCGCCCGGCGAGTTTTCGGAGCGCGTCCGGTCATGCGTCGAACAGCATGGCGCGCGCACCATCGTGATCGACAGCCTGAACGGCTATCAAGCGGCGATGCCGGGCGAAAACGCGCTGATCCTGCACATGCACGAGCTGCTGCAATATCTGAACCGGCAAGGCGCCACGACTTTCCTGACGGTGGCGCAGCATGGGCTGGTGGGCGACATGAAGTCTCCGGTCGATGTGACCTATCTGGCCGACACTGTCGTCCTGCTGCGCTATTTCGAGGCAGCGGGCCGCATGCGCCGCGCCATCTCGGTGGTCAAGAAGCGGACCGGAGCGCATGAGGATACGATCCGGGAGTATCGAATCGGGAGCCGTGGGGTCACTTTGGGCGAGCCCCTGACCGGCTTTCAGGGGGTGCTGCGCGGGGTTCCGGAGATGCTCGGCGAAGGCGCCCTGATGTCGAGCGAAAACGCTTGAAGCGCACCACTGTCTCGGAGCGCGCGCTGGTCCTGGCGCCGAAGGGCCGCGATGCAGCGATCGCCTGCGCCATGCTCGTCGAAGCGGGGCTCGAGGCCGAGTGCTGCGAAGCTTTGCCGATGCTTATCGACGCGTTGGACGCGGGCGCGGGCTTTGTCGTTATCACGGAGGAGGCGATTGCCACCGCCGACCTTCATGGGATTTCGGCGTGGATCGAGGATCAGGAGGAGTGGTCCGACCTACCCTTCATCCTGTTGACGCGTGGCGGCGGCGGCGGCCTGGAGCGCAACCCGGCTGCAGGCCGTTATCTGGAGGTTCTGCGCAACGTAACCTTTCTCGAGCGGCCGTTTCACCCCACGACTTTGGTCAGCCTGGCGCGATCGGCGATGCGGGCGAGAAAGCGCCAATATGAAGCACGGGCGCGGCTGGAGTCGCTTCGCGAGAGCGAGCAGCAGTTCCGGACGCTTGCTGAGTCGATACCGACCTTGTGCTGGATGGCGGAGCCTGACGGTCACATCTTCTGGTACAATCGGCAATGGTATGATTTTACCGGCACAAAGCCGGCCGACATGGAGGGCTGGGGCTGGCAGTCGGTGCATGATCCGGAAGTGCTGCCAGAGGTGATGGAGCGCTGGACTGCGTCAATAGCCAACGGCGAAGCGTTCGAGATGGTATTCCCTCTCCGCTCCGCATCGGGGGAGTTCCAGCCTTTCCTCACTCGCATTCAGCCGCTGCGGGACGCGACCGGCGCCATCGCGCGCTGGTTCGGCACCAACACGGATATCTCTACTCAGCTGCGAGCGGAAGAAGCGCTGCGTGAACAGGCGGCCGACCTGGAGCAGCGCGTCGTGGAACGCACTGCCGAACGCGAAGCCGCGCTGGCGCAGCTGCACGAGGCGCAGAAGCTGGAGACTTTGGGCCAGCTGACCGGCGGCGTCGCGCACGATGTCAACAATCTGCTGACCCCGATCACCGGCGCGCTGGACCTGCTGAACCGCAAATATTCGCCGAGCGACGCGCGGACGGCGCGCCTGATCGACGGGGCGCTGCAATCGGCGGAGCGGGCTAAGATTCTGGTCAATCGCCTGCTGGGCTTTGCCCGGCGCCAGACGCTGGAGACAAGGCCGGTCGATATACCGGCGCTGATCGAGGGCATGCGCGATCTGGTGGTCAGCTCGATCGGTCAAAGTATCGAGCTGCGCATGGTAACGCCCCTCGACCTGCCCTGGGCCAAGGCCGATCCCAATCAGCTGGAACTGGCGCTGTTGAACCTGTGCGTCAACTCACGCGACGCGATGCCTGAGGGCGGCACGCTGACGGTCGCGGCGGAGCATGCCGTGGTGGGGCCGGGCGGCCCATCAGGCCTTCGTCCCGGCGCCTATGTCCGCCTGTCGGTGATCGATAGCGGCGACGGTATGGACGAAGCGGTTCTGGCGAAGGCGGTCGAGCCGTTCTTTTCGACCAAGGGCGTGGGCAAGGGCACCGGCCTGGGCCTGTCGATGGTGCATGGGCTGGCGGCGCAGCTGGGCGGCGCCTTCGCCCTGTCAAGCGAACCCGGCGAAGGCACGCGCGCCGACCTTTATCTGCCCGTCGCCAACGCGCCCGCCCAGCAGGCGCCGCGCACAGCCGCCGCGGCGTCCTGCCCGCTGCGGCCCCTGGAGCTGCTGCTGGTCGATGACGAGGATCTGGTCCGCAGCGGCACCGCTGAGATGCTGCGCGATCTTGGCCACATTGTGCACGAGGCGGCCGGCGGCGCTCAGGCGCTGAGCCTGCTCGCGGCGATTCCGGATATAGAAGCGGTGATCACTGACTATATGATGCCGCGGATGAATGGAGCGGAGTTGGCCGCCCGCATTGCCGAGCTGTACCCCAAGCTGCCGCTGCTGGTCGTCACCGGTTATGCTGGCGGCGACCTGGCCCTTAACCTGCCGCAGCTGGCCAAGCCGTTCCGCCAGGTTGATCTGAACGCCGCTCTGGAGCGCGTAGTGGCCGGGGGCGGAGTCAGCAATGTGGTGCGGCTGCGCCAAGGTGGGCATTAGACGCCCACCGACATTTTCATCCGGCCGCGAGACTGTTACGCGCTGACACGGGGGTGAGTCGCCGTGCGCTCGGCGAGCGGTCTGATCTAGAAAGGTTTTATGTTCGCCACCTCCGCTTACGGGACTGCTATGTTGCTGGCTGCGGCGCCGTTAGCGCAGGAAGCGCCGGCGCCGGCGAATGCTGCGCCGCCGGCCGTGATTGCACCCGATCCCCAAACAATAGCGCCTTCCCTTTCCGCTGAGCCCTCGCCCGCGATCCCCGTCGCACCGGTGCCGCCTGCGCCCGCTCCCGCCCCGCGCCGGCTGGAGAGCGAGATCGTGGTGGAGGGTCGCAAAGGCGGGGGCACGCCGATCGAGCAGGTCAATGTCGAAAGTTTTGCCGTCGCGCAGGAGATCGACGAAGCGGTGTTCGGGCCAGTGGCGAGGGCCTATGGCAAGTCGGTGCCGCGGCCGATCCGCAAGGGGCTGCGCAACGTGCTCACGAACCTGCGCGAGCCGATCGTGGCTGCAAACTACCTGCTGCAGCTGAAGGTCGGAAAGGCCGGCGAGACGCTCGGCCGCTTCGCGATCAACTCGACCATCGGAATCGCCGGGCTGATCGACCAGGCGAAGCGGAAGCCCTTCAACCTGCCAAGGCGGCGCAACAGTTTTGCCAACACATTGGGCTTTTACGGCGTGAAGCCCGGGCCGTTCTTCTACCTGCCGCTGATCGGCGCGACGACGCTGCGAGACCTGTTCGGCAATGTCGTCGACCAGCTGGCGGTGCCTAGCGTGACCGTTAAGCCCTTCGATCAGTCGCAATATATGGCGCCGATCGGCGTGCTGAGCGCGCTCGATGCCCGGTTCGAGTTCGAGGAGGAGCTGCAGGAACGGCGTGCCGGGCGCGATCCCTATGGGACGACGAAGCAGATCTATCTGGATCGGCGTCAGGCCGAAATCGATGCGCTGCGGAGTCCGCGAAAGGCGCGAATCGCCAAATAAGAAAAGGCCGGAGAGCGTGGTGCTCTCCGGCCCTTCTTGTTTCGGTAGCGGACACGAGCAAAGCCCGTGTCGTCGGCCAGGTTCGGCAGAGCCGACCTGCCGGCCGGTCTGATTTCCTCTCCGGCGCAACGCGCATGCATTGCGCCGGTGCGAAATCAGAAGTCCATGCCGCCCATGCCGCCCATGCCGCCGCCGCCCATGCCGCCCATGGCCGGGGACTTGTCGTCCTGCGGCAGCTCGGCAATCGTGGCTTCGGTGGTGATCAGAAGGCCGGCGACCGAGGCCGCGTCCTGCAGCGCGGTGCGGACGACCTTGGTCGGGTCGATCACGCCGGCCTTGACGAGGTTCTCGTAGGTCTCGGTCTGGGCGTTGAAGCCCATCGTCTCGTCGCCTTCGCGGAGCAGATTGCCCGACACGACGGCGCCATCGACACCGGCGTTCTGCGCGATCTGCTTGAGCGGCGAAGTGATCGCCTTGCGGATGATGTCGATGCCGCGGGTCTGATCGTCGTTCTGACCCTTGAGCCCCTCGAGCGCCTTGGTGGCATAGAGGAGCGCGGTGCCGCCACCGGGGACAATACCTTCTTCAACGGCCGCGCGGGTCGCGTGCAGCGCGTCGTCGACGCGATCCTTGCGCTCCTTGACCTCGACTTCGGACGCGCCGCCGACCTTGATCACGGCCACGCCGCCAGCAAGCTTGGCGAGACGCTCCTGGAGCTTCTCACGGTCATAGTCGCTGGTCGTGTTCTCGATCTGCTGCCGGATCGCCTCAGTGCGGCCCTTGATCGCGTCGGACTCACCGGCGCCATCAACGATGGTGGTGTTGTCCTTGTCGATCGTGACGCGCTTGGCCTGGCCGAGCATGCCGAGGGTCACGGTCTCGAGCTTGATGCCGAGATCTTCCGAGATCATCTCGCCCTTGGTCAGGATCGCGATGTCCTCCAGCATCGCCTTGCGGCGATCGCCGAAGCCCGGGGCCTTGACAGCCGCGACCTTGAGGCCGCCGCGCAGCTTGTTGACAACCAGGGTCGCCAGCGCTTCGCCTTCGATGTCCTCGGCGATGATGAGGAGCGGACGGCCGCTCTGCACCACGGCTTCGAGGATCGGCAGCATCGCCTGCAGGTTCGAGAGCTTCTTCTCGTGGATCAGGATGTACGGGTCGTTCAGTTCGACCGACATCTTTTCCGGATTGGTGATGAAGTAGGGCGACAGATAGCCACGGTCGAACTGCATGCCCTCGACGACATCGAGCTCGAATTCGAGACCCTTCGCCTCTTCGACGGTGATCACGCCTTCCTTGCCGACCTTTTCCATCGCTTCGGCGATCTTGCGGCCGACTTCTTCGTCACCGTTCGCCGAAATGATGCCGACCTGGGCGATTTCCTGGCTGCCGGAAACGGGCTTGGAGCGCGCCTGAAGATCAGCGACGACCTTGGTCACGGCGATATCGATGCCGCGCTTCAGGTCCATCGGGTTCATGCCGGCCGCGACCGACTTCATGCCTTCCTGCACGATTGCCTGAGCGAGCACGGTGGCGGTGGTGGTGCCGTCGCCGGCTAGGTCGTTCGTCTTCGATGCGACCTCGCGCAGCATCTGCGCGCCCATATTTTCGAACTTGTCCTTGAGTTCGATTTCCTTGGCGACGGTCACGCCGTCCTTGGTGATGCGGGGAGCGCCGAAGCTCTTGTCGATGACGACGTTGCGGCCCTTGGGGCCGAGCGTCACCTTCACCGCGTTGGCGAGAATGTCCACGCCGCGGAGAATGCGCTCACGGGCGTCGCGCGAAAAACGGACGTCTTTAGCTGCCATGTGTCAGTTCCTTTGAATGCAAAAGTTCACAGAAGGGTCACACCCAGAAACGTCAGCCGACGATCCCGAGGATGTCGCTTTCCTTCATGATGATCAGGTCCTTGCCGTCGATCTTGACCTCAGTGCCCGACCATTTGCCGAACAGGATCTTGTCGCCGGCCTTGACGTCGAGCGGCGTGATCGTGCCGTCTTCGGCCTTCGCGCCTGAACCGGCGGCGATCACCTTGCCCTCTTGCGGCTTTTCCTTGGCGGTGTCGGGGATGATGATCCCACCGGCCGTCTTTTCCTCGGCCTCGACGCGCTCGACGAGCACGCGATCATGTAGCGGACGAAAGTTCATTTCGTTAGTCCCTCCGGGAATTTGATTGCTGTTGGCACTCACCTGAAGCGAGTGCCAGCACGGGCCATATATGCCGCGCGAAATGGCGCTTCAAGTCTGAACGAACAGAAAGTTTCGGAAGTGAGACGGCGTTAAAGTGCGGTGCTCATGCCGGCGACGAGGCGGACCACATCGGCCTGACCCGCCGCGCCGGTTTTCTCGTAGATGCGGCGGAGATGGGTGCGCACCGTCGGCATCGCGACGCCTTGCGCGGCGGCAATGGCGCGCGGGTTCTTCCCTTCGAGCAAGGCAACAAGCACGCGAGTTTCCGACGGGGTCAGGCCATAGCGGGTGACGAACGCATCGACCGGCGCACGGCCGGGTGCGGCCGGGTCGGTGAGGAACAGCGCGGCGACGGCCGCGCCGGAGCGGCCGTCCTGCGGAGGAGTGAGCGGCATCACATGGACGAGCAGCCCCTCCCCCGCCTCGTCCTCGATCAACACGGTTGCACCCGAGGCCTCCTGGCGCGCTTCGGCGCAGGCCTGAATGGCTGCGCGTATCGCCGTACCAGCGGCGTCGGCGGGCAAGCGGAGGCGGCCATTAACCAGGCCAAGCTCGGGATGTGACGAAATGAGTTGCCGGGCCGCGGCGTTGACGCCGCGCACCTCTGCGGCGCCATCGACCAGGATCATGCCGGTGGCGAGGCCTTCGGCCATCGCGGCCAAGTCCGCGGCCTGATCGGTGCGCAGCTTGAGCAGGTCCGAGATGCGAACTGCGCGCTCGACATGAGGCAGCAGGCCGGCGACGCGCGCCTTATGCTCCGGCTGGACCCGCTCGGCCATGCAGATGCCGAGCCAGGTGAAGCGGTCCGCCTCGCGCGCCAGCACGCCCAGGATGAAGTCGTGCCAGCCCTGCGGCTCCGCCCATTCGCGGTAGAAGCGGCCGGCCTGGAACTCGTCATAGTCGACAGCGTCGGCGACCGAGAGGATGTCGGCGCGGGCGACATAATGGACCGCACCGATAAAAGGCGAAGCGGCGACATAGAGGGTGCGCAGCCGCTGCTGCTGCTCAGGGTCGGTGCCGACTTCGATTTCGTAAATCGAGCGGATCTGGCCCGGATAATGGACCGCGATCCATGCCGCAGCGCCGCCGACCGCCGCGCAGATGCGCGCCAACACGGCGGGCCAGCCGGTCGGATCGATCACGCACTCGTAGATCGCGCCGATCAGTGCGTCGTGATCCTCCGGAGAAATCTGTCCCGACGCGGGACTGTTCGCGGTCGCAATCGTCACTTCGCAGCCTCGCGCCTCATCCACCTGGATGACGACACGCGCCACCCGGCGCTGTCAATCTCCTGATGCCAAGGCATTGGCGCGCGACACTAGTACAGGGGTTTGAAGATGAAAGCTTATCTGTTTCTCGCAGGTCTGGCGCTGGCCGGCCTTTCACCGGCTTCGGCCGCCACCATCACGACCGAGGACTTCCAGACGGGCGCCACCGGCTGGACCAACAACTTCACCTCCGATCCCGGCCCGAACAACGGCGGCTTCAGCCGCCACCTGGGGCGCGGCGGGGTGGGCAATACCTCGTCCAAGACGTTCGTGCTGTCGGGCAATCAGTCGTCCGTGACCGTCGCCTTCGACTGGTACCGGATCGACAGCTGGGACGGCGAATTTTTCCGCGCGACGGTAGGCGATGGCGTGAACAGCTTCACCAGTTCGCATCAGGGCGTGTTCAACGACGGTGGCCCGGCCAACATTTACAGTCCGAACTGGACCGACCGGAAGCAGGCGATCAGCTTCGACTTCGCCACCACGGCGAAGAGCATCACGCTAACGTTCAGTTCCACGCTCGACCAGGATGCGAGCGACGAGTCCTGGGGCGTGGACAATCTGCAGATCACCGCCAACGGCGCCGTACCCGGCGTCCCCGAGCCGGCGAGCTGGGCGATGATGATTGCTGGCTTCGGTTTGGCCGGGGCGGCGGCGCGGCGGCGGAATCTGCTCGTTACCGCTTGAAGTGCGGGCCGCCTCGCCCGATTGTCAGGGGGCAATAGCGAGGCGGCCCTTTCATGCGATTACTGGCAGGTTTCTGGCGGCTGCTCGTCGGCATCAAGGACGGGCTGGTGCTCGTCTTCATGCTTCTGTTCTTCGCCCTGCTGCATGCGGCGCTGACCTGGAGCCCGGTGCGGACGACGGGATCGGGGGCCCTGCTGCTGGACCTGGACGGCACCATCGTGGAGCAGCCGGCGGAGCGGGGACTGTTGGACTCGCTGGGCGGCGGCCCCGTGGCGCGCGAACATCGCCTGCGCGACGTGATCCGCGCGATCGACGCAGCGCGGACGGACAGCGACATCAAGGCGGTGGTGCTGGACCTGGACAGCTTCATCGGTGGCGGGCAGGTCGCGCTTGAACAGGTCGGCGAGGCGCTAGACCGGGTGAAACGGAGCGGCAAGCCGGTGCTCGCCTATGCGACCGGCTACACCGACGACGGTTATCTGCTCGCGGCGCATGCGAGCGAAGTGTGGCTGAGCCCGATGGGCGCGGTCGCGTTCACCGGGCCAGGCGGGTCTCGGCTATACTATAAGGGGCTGCTCGACCGGCTTGGCGTGAATGCGCACGTGTACCGGGTCGGCACCTACAAGTCTGCCGTGGAGCCTTATCTACGCGCCGACCAGTCGCCGGAGGCCGAACAGGCGAACCGGGCTTTGGCCGGCACGTTGTGGAGCGGCTGGCAGCGTCATGTGAGTGCGGCCCGACCCAAGGCTCGGCTGGCCGAAGCGGTGGCCCATCCGGCCGCGGGTGGGCGGCTCGCCGAGGCGGCCCTACAGCGCGGGCTGGTCGACAAGCTGGGTGAGCGTGAGGCTTTTTCCGAACGGGTTGCGACGATCGCCGGCACCGATGCCAAGCGCGGCAGCTTTCGCGCGGTGCGGCTGGCGGATTGGGTGGCCGCTAATCCGGTCAAATATTCCGGCGGCAATATCGGCGTGGTGACGGTCGCGGGCGTGATACAGGACGGCGAGACCGGGCCAGGCACGGCGGGCGGTGAGACAATCGCCAAGGCTGTCCGCCAGGCGCTGGCGCGCGGCGACCTGCAGGCGCTGGTCGTGCGCGTCGACTCGCCCGGCGGATCGGCGCTGGCGTCGGAGCGGATTCGGTCGGCGCTGCTGGAGGCGAAGCAGGCCGGATTGCCCGTGGTCGTGTCGATGGGATCGGTGGCGGCATCGGGCGGCTATTGGGTGGCGATGGCGGGCGACCGGGTGTTCGCGGAGCCGACCACCATCACCGGGTCGATCGGCGTGTTCGGCGTGTTGCCGACCTTCGAGTCGTCGCTCGCCAAGATCGGCGTCACCAGCGACGGCGTGCGGACCACACCGTTGTCGGGCCAGCCGGACCTGTTCGGCGGCACCACGCCGGAGTTCGACCGGCTGGCACAGACCGGGGTCGAAGACATGTATCGGCGCTTCATTGGCCTGGTGTCAGCGGCGCGCAAACTGCCACCGGCGCGGGTGGACGAGATTGCGCAGGGACGGGTGTGGGACGGCGGCAGCGCGCGGCAGCTGGGGCTGATCGATGCGTTCGGATCGCTGGACGACGCCGTGCGCGAGGCGGCGCGGCGGGCGAAGCTCGACGCCGACGACGCGACGGTCGTTTATCTGGAACGGGCACCGAGCTGGTTCGACCGGCTGGCGGCCGACTGGGGCCGGCCGAGCGATGACGGCGGCAGCGGCGATGTGCTGACGATGCTCGGCCGCCGCCAGGCAGCGCTGGCGTGGAGCGCGGTCGATGATGCGCGGCGGCTGGCGAGCGGCGCGACGATCCAGGCGCGGTGCCTGGAGTGCAGCGCTGCCCTCCCGCCGGCACGCGCGCGGCCGGGGCTGATGGCGTGGGTGTTGGGGATGCTGGCGCGGTGAACTGCGGCACCTCTCCCATGGGGAGAGGTCGAGACGGCGATAGCCGTCCGGGTGAGGGGGCCCGGGAGCTCTAAATGCGAGCGTAGGACCCCTCACCCCGCTCGCAGAGCGCGAGTCGCCCTCTCCCTTTGGGAGAGGATCAGCGCTCCTTTGTCCAATCGATCGGTCCGGTCGCGAACCTGCGCGCCAGGCGCTCCAGCGATATGCGGTTGCCGTCGCGGAAGAAGGCGAGGAGCTGGCGGCCGGCTTCGGTGTCGGCATAGCCGGCGCCGGTGAGGCGGACGCGGGTGCGGCCCTCGCCGGCCGGCTCCAGCGCGATCATGCTGCGGACGCGGGCATAGGTGTCGAAGTTGGGGAAGCCGGGCGGCGCCTTGACCGTCCGGAAGGCAAGCAGGCGATAGGGAATGCGGGCGTCGAGCCGCTGGCGGATGGTGGCGGCGTCGCCCGGCCTGGCGGTGGGGTCGTAGCTGCCCTCCAGCGTATCGGCATCGGCCATCCACGCGACCGGGACCGCCCAGCCGCGCCAGCCCTCGGCCGTGCTGATCGCGGCCCAGACCTGGTCCGCGGGCGCCGCGACGGTGACTTCGTGGGTGAGGGCATGGCTGCCGTCCGGCAGGCGCTCGGTGGAAATCGCCACGGGGGCGGGCACGCGGCGATAAGTGACCGTGCGGTTCATCGAGGGCAGTTCGGGCGAGCTGGTGACCGCCTCGTACGCGTCCGCGCCGAGGCGGCGCCAATGGGTGGCGATGCGGGCCTGCTTGCCGTCGGGCGCGGTATAGGCCTCGTCGCCGAAATCGAGGCGGTCGCCGGCCGGCTTCATCGTGCCGCGGCTGACGCCGCCCAGCGAGTTCCAATAAGTGTAGGCGACGATGCCCGCTGTGCCGTCCCAGCTGTAAAGCGTTTCGCCGGCATAGCCGCCGGTGACTTGGTGCTGGTCGCGCAGATGCTTGCCGCCATAGGCCCGCTCGAAGCAGTGCGTGTCTTCGACGCCCGGCTTGAACTCGGCGCGCCAGCAATGGCCGGCGAGAAAGCCGAGCGGCTCCAGTGCCGCTTCCGGCGTCACCGCCGCAGCCGCCAGCATCACCAGAGTCAGCATCGTTCCCCCTCCTTCATCAAGGCATCGAAATGAATGCGCAGCTGCGCGACGGCGCGATCGAAACAGGCGACGTTGCGATAGGTGCGTGCCTGCATCACCGCGCCTTCCATCACCGTCAGCACGAACTCGGCGAGCGCCTGGCGGTCGGTGGCGGGCGGCAGCCGGTTGGCGGCTGCGTCGAGGCAGGATCGCACGGCATCCGTCCAGCCGATGAAATTGTCCGCCAGCAGGTTGCGCACTGCCGGGTCGGCCTCGTGCAGCTCCAACGCCAGGCTGCCGATTGGGCAGCCATAGCTGCAGTCGGTCAGCACGATCAGCTCGCGATAACGGCCAAGCAACGCAAAGATGCGCTCTACGGGATCGTCGACGCCGGCCCAGGCGGGCTCCAGTAGCATCGGGTGGATGCCGTCGCGATAGCTTTCCAGCACCGCGACCAGCAGATCCTGCTTGCCCGAGAAGAAGTGATAGAGGCTGCCGCTGTTCACCTGCGCACGGGCGAGGATGTCGGCGATCGACGTGGAGCCATAGCCCTTGGCCCAGAACAGCTCGGCGGCGGTTTCGACGATCCTGGCGCGGGTGTCCTTGCCCATGCCGGTTTGTTGATTGAACGTTCAACCAAGTCAAGCGCGGAACGGCAGGCCTGAGACGGCGTATCTGCTGCCACAGGGAGAACGTGCATGAGTGCCAGACCGAACACAATGACGGAGGTGGATCGGTGAAAAGTCCGGCTACGATCGGGCATGCGTCGGAGCATCAATTTATATGCTGATGCCCTGAGAGCATAGACCAAGGTGATCGCAATCAAAGCGGGGCGCAGGAGAGGAAAAGGCGCCAGAGCCCCCGCAGCGGAGAGGGCGACCACTCCCCCGCCAGCAAGCACGACCGATATGAAGGCGGTCAGTGCGTGAGGCCGCAGCGAGCCGCGCTCCACAAGCCTGGTCATCGCCTCCCCCGCGCCCATCCAGCGATACCAGACAGCTCCGCCCGCAATGCAAGCCAAGTGCAGCAAAGCGGCGGACACGTTCAGCAATCCGGCCATTAGCAGCCAAGGTGCGCCGGGCGCGGCAGCCGCTTCCCAGGCCGTCAAGCGCTCATCCGATGCTTCGGCACGAACCCTGGTGCATCCCAGTGCCTTCGCGCCCGGTACGGAACCCAAGGGAGGACACCAGGAACGCGGCACCGGAGATCATGCTCGCGACGAAGAGCATCGTCCATTCCAGTCGACTGGCCGGTGCAACGAATAGCCGTCCCCCGTGCAGGACGAAGACCCATGACAGGTACATGGCGCCGAGAGCCGCCGCAGCAAGCCGTGGGCGGAAACCACCGAGCAGCGCGATCCCCCCAAGAATGTGCGCAGCTCCCGTTGCATAAGCCCAGAAGAGTGGACCCGGAATCCAGGTCGGCACGAGTCCTGCTGTAATCTGAGGGTAGGCAAAATGCGAACTACCGAAGACGATTGCGGCAGCCCCGAACAGGCGAAAGACCCATGGGCAGCCATTTTCTGCGCTGCCTTGCGCCCTCAGAAGAAGCGCCCGCATGCCCAAAGACACGGCACCGATCTCCGCCACGCCAAGCCAAGCGCCGACGTTCAAGGGGCGCGCGATGACCGCAGGCAAGTGCAGCAGCAGCCACCCGAGCATAAGGGTGAGCAGCAGGCGCAGCGCGCCCGTCCGGATCGGTGTTGCAAGCGTTCCGAAGATGCCGGTCAGCAGCAAGACGCCCGTCAACCGGGCCAGGACTTCACGAGCAGGCAAAGCCTTGGGAACCGGCTGCCACGTATAAGCAAAGTCGCCGGATATCAGGGACAGAATCGCGATCCCTCCGAGCCCGATCATCAGCAGCGTTGCGCCTGCCGGGGCAAGGTATTTGGCCTCCAATACTTGATCGAGAGGTTCCTGCATGAAGTTTCCCCGCTTCCAAGAGCAGGATCATAGAGTCAGCTGCTGTCGATTGCTGTCATGATATGCAGTCCCGGCTTCGCAACGCAGGCTCCTCGTCCGCGACACGACGAGCGCCAGGCGGCACGGGAGCCTTTGGCACAACGAAGCCAATGCTCCCTCTCGAGCGATGGTTCTAGCATCGAACGGGCGTGAAGCTCAGCCGGGCGCGAGATCGATAGAAGGCTCAGCTTGCGTGAAGACCCGACGACGGGACTGCCGGTATGCAGAGGGCGATAGGCCAAAGTTCTGCCGGAAAACGCTGGTGAAATGGCTATGCGTGGCGAAGCCTAGCTCGAGGGCCAGCCTTGTGATGTCTTCCGTGGCGGGCAAGCGCGCCAGCGCATGAGTCAAGCGAAGCCTCGTCTGGTACCTCGCCAACGGCACTCCCTCGGCGCGCTTGAAGGCGTTCGTCAAGTAGACGGGTGAAACGTTGAGCGCCGTCGCGACCTCATCGAGCCGGAGGCGATCCGGGCCGTGGGCGTGAAGGAATTCTTTGGCGCGATCTGCAAGCCTACGGGATCTCGGCTCATCAAGTCGCGGTTCGCATCCCAATGCATCGGCCGCTGCAGCCAACACCATCTCGTCCACGTGCAGAGCGTCGATCGACGGATCTCGCAGGGCATGGGTCATCAACTGCAGCCGCGGCGACGCGGACGCTGCTCCTAAGTCGAAAGCCGGGTGCTTCGACGCCCCGCCGGATCCGCAGAGCTCGTCCAGTACCGAGCGATTGAGACGCAAGATGAGGCTTGCGTGGCCAATCCCCGACGCCGGGTGGGCGTCGGCATACTCCTGGTGCTGAGCGACGAACAGGGTTGAAGTGGCGTCCAACGTGAGGCCTTTTGGCCCCACCCGATATGTGAAGAGCCCTTCATAGGGGAGAACCAGCAAATACCCGGTCGATATGCCGGGCGGCGGTGGAGCCTCGTACGGCGCGACTTGGTCGAAGATAGTGGCCGTGAGGGTGTCATGCCTCGTTTTCCGCTGCAGAACTCGGGGCAGTCTATTGCGCGGGTGCCGGAACCTTGTCTCGATATTTTCGGGCTGCACTCTCATATGGAGAACTCGCTTGATCCGGCATCGCCCCACATACCGGGACCAGGATTAGAAAAGCGCAACATCCCAGCAGCTTTGCAGCAGACGTGAGCCCACACTATCATAATATACAGGTCCGACGATCTGCTGCACGCGTCGAGCTAAAAAGAGCTGGCTTCGCCAAGTTAAACATCAATCTGGGCAACGTTCTTCGTCGGATAAAAAAAGGGGCGGCCAAGCCGCCCCGGAGTTGGGGAGTTGTCGTCGTGCGACTGACCTCAGAACCTGAGGCGGGCGCCGACACGGAACGTTCGTCCCAGCGCGTCATAAGTCGACGGGAAAGTATTTCCGCTGTTGAATGCGGTGGCGCCGATATCCTGCCCCGTGAATGGGGGCTTCTTGTCGAACAGGTTGGCGACGGTCACCGTCATGGTCAGGTTGTCACCGACCCCGAAGCGCGTCGCCAAATCGAAATAGTCGTAGGATTCGATGAAGCGCGTGTTGACGGTCCCGAACGAACCCAAACCAGGCGCCCCGGGCAGCGGCGAGTTGTTGGAGGGTAAGGGCCCGGAATAGCCTGGGCCGTTGCCGTTGAGGACATCGTCCGGCTCTTGCTGCATCGAGCTCAGGTGACGCCAGAGCAGCGAAACGTCGACATTGTCGAAGCTGAGCGTGGCGCGTTGCGTCCAGGTGAACTCCGGTTGCAGCGATCCTGCGACTGGCGAGCAGTTGGTGCTGTAGTAGCCGACGCACTGCCGGAAGATCGAGCCCTTGTCGGCGGCGTTCGATCGGAACCGGGTCTCGTGCGTCCAGTTGCCCGCGAAGCTGAGCGCGAGCTTCGCAAATCCAAGATCCGTATTGTAGTTCATGGACAGGTCGACGCCGTCCGTCCGAAGCGCGCCCAAGTTTGACAGGCCCGCGAACAAGCCCGGCGTAGTCGAGGGATCGCCGGCGAGGCCGCCGGTCAAAGCATTGCGTTTGATCACAGTGCAAGCAGGGTTCGATTCAGCACCGGCCGCCGGGCTGTAGTTGCCGCTGGCATCGGCCTGGCCAAAGCAGGCGGTGATGACGTCGCCAACAGTCGGCGTGGTGATCGCGCCGGTCAGCTTGATGTTGTAATAATCGACCGACATCGAGAAGCCGGGCAAGAAGTCGGGCTGGACGACGAACCCAACCGTGTAGCTATCTGACTTCTCCGGCTTCAGGGCGAGATTTCCGCCAGTGGTGACGTTGGCCTGGCCGCTCGTGGGCTGGGGAATGTTGCCCAGGGTGAAGGCCGGTGCCCCCTGCGCCAGGCAAACGGCGCGCAACGTACCGGTCGGGGCCGGGCGGACCACTTGGTTCTGGTCGTTGATCGAAGCGCATGGGTCGTTGGAGAGGCTCGTCAATACGGTGTTCTGAGGGGAGAACAGCTCGCTGATGTTGGGTGCACGAACCGCATGCGAAAAGTTGCCGCGGACCTTGAGCGCCGAAACCGGCTCCCAGCTTCCGCCGACTTTCCAGGTTGTCGTATTGAACTTCGGGCGTGACGGTGCGTCGATCGTGTAATGCGAGTACCGGATGCCTGCCTCCAGCGTCAGGCTCTGGAAGAATGGCTTGTCCTGGACCAGCGGCGCCACCAACTCGCCGAACGCCTCGTAAACGTCGAATCCGCCGCTGATTGGAGGCGAGGACCCGCCAAAGCCGCCAAGGTCACCCGACTGGGCCAGCGTGTCGGGAGAAGTAGACGCCGTGTAGCGGCGATATTCGCCGCCGATCGCGAAGCTCAGCGCGTCCTCCGCCCATGGCAGCGCCACGCCAACGTCTCCAGAGACACTTGCGCGCGCCTGGGCCAACGACGTGTTGTTCCGGATCGCACTGTTGCCGCGGAGGAAGTTCGCCATGGCTGGCGTGATCGATCCTTCCGCGCCAAACGGGTTGAGCGGCACGCAGCCATTGGACGGATCCAGGCAGGCTGTGGTGCTGGTCGCCTGCAAAGCCTGGCGGAAACGCGAGTTGAGTGTGTAGTTCTGCGTCGCCTGAATGTTCTCCGACTCGCCATAGGCGCCGAACACGTCGAAGCCGATCGTGTCCGTGATGTCGCCGCGGATGCCCAGACGATAGTCGAAGATCTGGGTACGGAAGTCGCTGATCCGTGGCCCTACCTCAGTCGAGCGACGCGAGATCTGGGTAGTGAACTCGCGATAATTGGGATCGCTCTTGCTGGTCGCCAGAGCGGCCGCTGCGCACTGAGCGGGAGTCAAGGTCTGGATGTCCGGAGTGTTCGGGTCGAAGTCGTTGTTGGCGCAGAAGGTCGCGCGCGCCCCCGCCGGCAAGAAGGCGTTACTGACCGGGATTTGCACGGCGATCGCGAAGGCGCCCGACGGCGCCACAACGGTGCGCACATTGTTTTTCGAGAACAGGCCCCGCGTGTAGACCGTCAGATCGTCGGCCACATCGTAGTTGGCCTGGCCGAACATGTTGAAGCGCTCGAACGGCGTCTGAAAGACGTTGAACGGATTGAAGTTGAAGGCCGTGAACGCGCTCTGCAGATTACCCGTCGTCGGATTGATCGCGCGCGTACCCAAGCCGGGCACGGTGAAACGGGAAGGAACCGTAGTACCGGAGCCGGACACCGCACCACCAAAGGCTGAGACATTGAATCGGCTAAAACTGCGCGCGCCCTGGTAGACGGGATCCGCTTCCTGGTAGCCGATCGAGAAGACCGCATTGCCGCGACCATCGTCGAAATTAGCGCCGATCGTCGCGTCGACGCGGAAGACATTGCCATCGCCACGCTCGGTGATCTGCTCCGAAGCCTGAACCTCGAGGCCGGAGAAGTTTTGCTTGGTGATGAAGTTGACCACGCCCGAGATGGCGTCGGCGCCGTAGGTGGTGGACGCACCGCCGGTCAGCACTTCAGTGCGCTCGATGAGCGCGAGGGGGATGTTGTTCAAGTCGACGCGGCCGATCAGGCCCGACGGCGCTATGCGCACGCCGTCGAGCAGGACGATGTTGCGGAACGAGCCGAGGCCGCGAAGATCGACGAACGACGCACCGCCGTTGCCGTTGTTCACTGCCGCACCGGTCGACGGGACGACACCCGGGATTTCGCGCAGCAGCTGCTCGGCGACGTTGGTCTGACGCAGCTCGACTTCTTCCGAAGTCGTCACGTTCACCGGCGTCGAGCGCTCGAGGTTCGGGTTGGTGATGAGCGAGCCGGTAACGACGATCGTGTCGTCTTCAGCCGAATCTCCAGCGGCCGCGCTCTCCTGCGCAAGCAAGGGTCCGGAATATAGTACGGCGAAGGCGGCGCTCGCCAGAAGAGTAAGTCTGGTCCCTGCAATCCCACGTGGATAGATCATATTTTCCTCCCAATCGGCCTTTCCTAGGCACGAACGGGACAGCGGTTAGAAAATCCTCTGGTGGACGACTGTCATGTTCTACAGATTGCCTCGGTTATCTGTTAGTTGAGCATGCGAGAACGATACTTCTCAACGAACATGTTGCATTTCGGACACAACACTTGCCGATGGTTAGTCTCTCCTGGCCAAGTCGCGAGATACTGGAATGTATTACTTGATAGCGGCAGCTTGAATGGCCCGGCAAAAGCGCAACTGGGCCGCATTAGGCCTGGGACGCGATATGCCGTTGGGATAGCCAGCTTATGTACGCAAAGTTCAGCGTGTTTGCCGATCGCTCGAAGAAGTCCACGAGGGCCGAGCAATCGGCCAGACGGATCGAGCGAGAGTTTTTGCGCCTGCTCGACAGCAGGCCGTTCCAGCAGCTGACGGTCAGCGACCTGGCAGATGCCTGCGGGCTGGCCCGCTCGACGGTCTATCGTCGCTGGGCCGGATTGGAGGGCTTGCTCTGGAACGTCATCAGGCCGGTGATTGAGCGCGCATTCGCCGAGGCCATGACGGGCAACGCTGGCGCCGCCGCATCGAGCTTTGCGCGGTTGTGGGACATGCCCGGCGTGCTTGCTGCATTGCGCAATCCCAGTGCCGCACGCCTTGCTCGCGACAATATGGCAACGATCTTCTCGGCCGCGATCGCGCGACGAACTTCAGGGCGGGACGTGCGAACGTGCGCCCTGCTTCTGGCGAGTTCGCTTTTGGCATTCTTCGCAGAGTTCGGCGACGCGGCCCCTGAACGCGAGAAGCTCGAGGAGCTTGTCTACCTTCTCTACGTATCGGCGCACATGACGCCGAGAGCGCTGAAGGCCTCGGCACGGGAGCGTACAAGTGGGCAGGGACGATTTCCACCGGCTGTCTCCGTCGAGGAGTCACTCGCGTCCGAGGACTATATTGTCTCCATGATCGATGGCAGGCCTTACCGATCCTTGGCGCGGCACATCGCTCGCTTCGGTTTCACTCCAGAGGACTATCGAAGTTGCTTCGGATTGCCCGACGACTATCCGTTGGTCGCACCGAGCTACTCCGCCCGTCGAAGCGAGTTGGCGCGATCGGCTAATTTCGGCCGACGCGCTCGAGCGGACGCGCGACCCGCAGCTTAAGCGCGCACAGCTGCGGAACGGCGCGGATGGAGCGCGGCTGCCTCTCAACCGGAAAGTCTCGCCAGTCCGCTCCAGGTGCCGGCCGCTGCAACAGGGAAGCGCAATCGCAGGAGCGTCAGGGCGTCGCCCGCCAGGCAGACGCCCTTGCGCAGTTAATCGCTACGAGAGCACAGCGCTTGCTTCATCGTCCGATACCGTCCCGCCTCGAGCCTTGCACACCGCCTTGGTGGCCAGTGGCGCCCGGCCGGCTCCGGCGCGGGCAAACTCCCGCATCGCACGCGGCGTGGCGTGGAATCGGGACCGAAAAGCCGCCGTGAAGTGGCTGTGGCTGGAGAAGCCGACGTCGTAGGCAAGGCCGGTCAGGTCGGCCGCGTCCGGCAGCCGCCTCAGCGCCTCTGTCAGCCGCAGCCTGATCACATATTGATGCAGCGCCACGCCCTCGACGCGTTTGAAGAGATTGGTGAGATAGATTGGGCTGACACCGGCGGCGGCTGCGATCTCTGCAAGGGTCAGTGCCGTGCCGATCTGCTCGTGGACGATCTCCTTGGCTGTCTTGATAATGGTCGAACTTCCCAAGGCGACGTCGGAGCTGGACCTGGGGGCCGGTGCCATGGCGTCAATCAGCGAGCACACCATCTCATCGATAGCGAGCTGGGATTCGGGGTGGCCCAAGGACCAGAGCAGGCGATGAGTGAGCAAGAGCGCTTCCGGGTCGCGCAACCGGACCTCCGCGCGGTCCGGCGAGAATCCACCCGACCAGCTCAGCTCATCCAGCATATCGGCCGACGGCAGCAGCAGCAGCGAATGTTCACTCGTCGAGAGATGCGTCACTCGATACTCGCGCCCCGCCGCCACATAGAGGGCGTTCTGGGTGCCCGCGACATGGACGCGGCCGGCGTCCCCCCAATGAAAATATCCGCTGATCGGCAGCAGTATGTGAAATCGCCCCACGTGGAACGGCGCACCTTGTGAGGCGTGGGGCAGGGAGCGGACGGTCTTGATCGATGCCAGATGAGACCTGTGCCACGTTGCGATCCGGTTCGCCGCGGCTGGAAGGTCAGGGATCGGCACTGCACGCATAACGATCAACTCGGCCTGATTTCGGTCGCAGACTATCAGAAAATACAGATCAAGCTTCAATAAGGGCTGTTTCGAGTACCGGACGGGGTGAGTTGCGCCCGCAATGGCGAAGCCAATAGCCTTGGCGAGGATAGCGCTTGACCACCAGCGTGGTGGAACTTGACGATCAGGGCTGCTGCGCCAGTCGGTTTGCCTTCCACTCCATCGCCCTGAGCACGCGCCGCTCGACCGATGGGTGCGAGTAGAACACCGCTTCCTGGAGCGCGGTCGGCCTCGGGAAGCGATATTCCGCGGTTTTCACGAGCGCGGCCGCAAGCGCGTCCGGCTCGCCCACGGTGCGCAGCGAGTAGGCGTCGGCCTCGGTCTCGCCGATCCGAACCAACGTGTTCGTGACAGGCAGAGCGGCCAGTCCGAGAAGCGAAACCATGAACATCAGCACAGGAACGCCGCGCGGCTCGCCGATCGTCGCCGAGGACCCGAAGGCCCGGGCGACGCGCGGGAACAGCCGGTCGGCCAAGAAGAACAAGAGCATAGCCAGTACCGAAAAGATGATGACCATGCGCCAAACGTGCGCCAGGACATAATGGCCGATCTCGTGACCGGTGACGGCCCGGACCTCGTCCAGCGACGCCTCTTTCAGCGCCACGTCCGAAATCGCGACGCGCGCAGACCCAAGCACCCCTGAGACGTTCGCAGTGAAGTTGTTGGATTGCCGCGACCCGTCATACATGAAGATCCGGTCGGCCGGGATCCCTGCTCTTCCAGCCATTTCCTCGATTGCGGTGCGTACCGGACCCTGCGGCACCGGCTGGTACTGGTTGAACAATGGCTCGATCAGGATCGGCGAAAGCAGCAGCATGAAAGCGAGCACCGCTGCAGTCAGCGCCCCAGACCAAAGCCACCAACTCCTGCCGGCGCGATTGATCAGCCAGTACACCGCCGCGAGGAACAGCGCGCCGAGGACGACCGAGATCATCATCGACATCGCGCCCTGGCCCAGGAAGTCGCTGAGCGGCTGGCTCGAGCGCCCGTAGCTGCGTTCGCGCCAGTAATCCGAATACAGGCTCCACGGCAGCGCCAGCAGGCTGGAAAGCAGGAAATAGACCCCGGTGATCGAGATCGTGCGGATAAAGCCGCTGCGCCGCTCCATTCGCGCCTGCATCCGGTCCAGTAAGCCCCACCGAACGAGGCCCCAGGTGATGATGCCCGCAACGGCAAGGCCCCAGAGCAGGAGCCAGTGGCTCCCGGTGGTGTAGGCGGCAGCCTTGTCGAGCGCATTGGCGCCAAGACCGTCGATGTATCGGGCCGTCTCAGCCTTCGGATCGAAGCTCATATTCCCCCGCCCCCACACGTGTCTTATTCAGCTAACACGGTTGCTATTTACGTGGGCGAAGGAGGTCAAGTCCATGCTGGCTTCACAGGCGCCAAGCGCACGCACAAAAAAGGGGCGGGCAGCTTGTGGCTGCCCGCCCCAGTTCAGCTTGCCTCTTGGATCAGAAGCGGAGGCGCGCACCCACACGATAGGTGCGGCCCAGCGCGTCGTAGGTCGACGGATAGACGTTGCCGCTGTTGAACGACGAAGACCCGACGTCCTGGCCGCTGATCGGCGGTTGCTTGTCGAACAGATTGGCCACGGTCAGCGTGAAGGTCAGGTTGTCACCCACCCCGATCCGCGTCGACAGATCGAAATAGTCCTTGGCCTCGAAGAAGTTGAAGTTCCGGGTACCGAAGGTGCCGGGAGCCGGTGCCCCGGGAACGGCGGACTGAGTGCCCGGGACCGGACCGATATACGAGTCGCCGCCCTCGGTCCGCACCGCACTGATGTGGCGCCACAGCAGCGACAGGTCGACATTCTCGAACGACAGGGTCGTGCGCTGCGTCCAGCTGAACTCCGGCTGGATCGAGCCGACGTCCGCTGCAGCACCGCCCGGCGAGCCGCAATTCTGCCCGAACAAGCCGACGCATTCACGGAAGCCGGTTACTGCCGTCGGTGTCGCCTTGAACTTCGATGACCGGGTCCAGTTGCCCGCAAAGCTGAGGCCCAACTTCGCGAAGCCCAGGTCGGTGTTGTAGTTCATGGTCACATCGACGCCGTCGGTCTTGATCGCGCCGAGGTTCGACAGGGTGAGGAAGAGGCCCTGAACAACCGTCGGGTCGCCAGCCAAGCTGCCGTCGATCGTGTTACGGCGAATGATCGTGCAGGCCGCAGTTGCTTCAGCGCCCGCGGCAGGCGACCGAGCGCCACCGGCGCCTTCAGGACCGAAGCAAGCATCCAGGGCGTCGCCAGGCGTCGGCGCCGTGATCGCACCCGTCACCTTGACGTTGTAGTAATCGACCGACAGCGCGAAGCCGGGCAGGAATTCCGGCTGGAAAACCGCACCGATGACGTAGCTGTTCGACTTCTCCGGCTTCAGGTTCAGGTTGCCGCCTCCGGTCGTGTTGCCCTGACCCGCGGTCGGCTGCGGGATGAAGCCGAGTTGCCCGATCGGAGCGCCCTGAGCCAAGCAGATCGCCCGCAGAGTGCCCGTCGGGGCAGGGCGGATCACGGTGCCGGCATCATCGATGGAGGCGCAGGGATCGTCATCGATCGTGGTGAGGCCGGTCGACACCGGCGCAAACAGTTCGCCGATGTTCGGAGCGCGAACCGCGCGAGCATAGTTGCCGCGAATCTTCAGGCTTTCGATCGGCTCCCAGCTGCCGCCGGCCTTCCACGTCGTGGTGTTGAACTTGGGCGTGCCCGGAGCATCGACGGTATAGTGCGAGTAGCGAACGCCCGCTTCCAGCGTAAGGCTATGGAAAAACGGCTTGTCCTGCACGATCGGCGCGATCAACTCGCCGAACGCTTCATAGACGTCGAAACCGCCGTCGATGAAGGTCGTCGGACCGCCAGAGCCGCCCAAGTCGCCCGAACCGGAGAGCGTGTCACCCTGCTGAAGCGCCTGATACTGGCGATACTCGCCGCCGATCGCGAAGCTGATCGCGTCTTCGGCCCAAGGCAGCGAAGCCCCGAAATCGCCCGAGATCGTGGCGCGAGCCTGCGCCAGCGAAGTGCTGTTGATTGTCGAGCTTTCGGCGCTCAGGAAGCCGATTTGCTGCGGTGTGATCGAACCTTCGGGCCCGAACGCGTTAATCGGAACGCAGCCATTGCTTCCATCGATACACGTCACCGCCCCGCCCGCTCCGGCGACGGCGAGCAGACCTTGCCGGAAGCGCGAGTTAAGCGTGTAGTTCCTGATCCGCTGCGTGTTCTCGGACTCCCCGTAGGAGCCGAAAATATCCCAGTTGAGCGAGTCGGTGATGCTGCCGCGCAAGCCGAGGGTGTAGTCGAAGATGGTCGTGTTATACTCGCTGATACGCGGTCCGACTTCGGTTGCACGCCGGGAAAGCTGCGTGGGGAACTGCAGGAAAGTCCCGTTGCTGAACGTACCGGTCGCCGGGTCGAAGGTCAGCGCGGCCGGCGCACCGACCGTCGCGCGCGCGGCCTGGCATTGAGCCAGGGTCGGACGGAGAACGTTGCTGGCTATCAGGTTGCCTGCCGCATCGACGGTAGGGTCTCGCGGATCGAGATCGATGTTGGTCTGACAGAAGGATAATGCCGCCGGAGTTGGCAACAGTGGGTTGTTGACGTTGACATCGACCGCGATCGCGAAGGCACCCGACGGTGCGATGATCGTCTTGACCGTGTTTTTCGAGAACAGGCCGCGCGTGTACACTTCGACGCCGTCAGTGATCTCGTAGTTCGCCTGGCCGAACATGTTGAAGCGTTCGAACGGCGTCTGGAAGATGTTGAACGGATTGAAGTTGAAGGCGGGGAAAGTCGTGCCGGGAACCAATGCGCCAGAAGCGTCGATCGAGCGATTGCTGATGCCGGGAACCGTGAACCGGCTAGGAACCGTGGTACCCGAACCGCTGACGTTGCCAGTGAAGGCGTTGATGTTGAAGCGGCTGAACGGGCGCGCACCCTGATACACTGGGTCGGCCTCTTGATAACCGATCGAGAAGACCGCGTTGCCGCGCCCGTCATCGAAGCTTGCGCCAACTGTCGCATCGACGCGGAAGATGTTGCCGTCGCCGCGTTCCGTGATCTGTTCGGACGCGGATATCTCTAGGCCCGTAAAATCGCGCTTGGTGATGAAGTTGACGACGCCGCCGACGGCGTCCGCGCCGTAGGTGGTCGATGCGCCGCCGGTCAGCACTTCCGTGCGCTCGATCAGCGCGAGCGGGATGTTGTTCAGGTCGACGCGGCCGATCTGGTTCGACGGGGCGATGCGCACGCCGTCGAGCAGGACCAGGTTGCGGTTGGAGCCGATGCCGCGCAGGTTAACGAAGGACGCGCCGGCATTGCCGTTATTCACCGCAGAGCCCGTCGAAGGCACGACGCCTGGCACTTCGCGCAGCAGCTGCTCGGCGACGTTGGTCTGGCGCAGCTCGACTTCTTCCGACGTCGTGACGTTCACCGGCGTCGAGCGCTCGAGGTTGGGGTTAGTGATCAGCGAGCCGGTGACCACGATCGTGCCGTCATCGGCGCTCGGCGCGTCGGCAGTCTGGGTCGCGTCCGGAGTCGCCTCCTGTGCGAAGGCCGGCGCGGCGCAGAGCGCGGCGCTGGCCGCACCGAGCGACAGCAGCGTGCGCAGCCGCGGATTGAACAAACTCGTCATCAGTGTCCCCTTTTTCTTTCGTCATCGGTAGGCGGAGGAATTTCGGGGTAGGCGGCGGCGGTGAGGGCAAAAGGACCAGAGTTTGCCTCGCGATGGGTCCAGTTTCGCGTCCAGCCGGATCAGCGGCGAGGCGAGGCAATAACTGCTAGCAAAAACAAGCAGTTAGGTGAGGTAGGCAGAAGGCTTGATTGGCTTGGGCCGGGCCCGCCGAATGCGTCAGATTCACACGAATGTCGCTTTTTGCGCGCTGCTGTTGCAGCGCCGCCACACCGTTGCGACGGTCTGGTCAGGCCGCGGCGGCCTGCCTGCTCTCGCCGCGGCGCAGTCCGAAGCCGGCGCTGATCGCCAACGCCCGGCGGCGTTCGGAATAGGCCGCGGCGACCATGGGATAGTCGTCGTCGAGACCGAAGCACCGGCGATAATCTGCGGGCGTCATGCCATAACGGGCAATGTGGCGCGTCAGCGACCGGTAGCGGCGGCCGTCGATCATCGAGACGATATGATCGTGGGACGCGACCGACTCCTCGATCGACACGGCGGGTGGGAAGCGGCCGACAATCGCGTGCCGGGCCTGTTCGCGGGCAATCGACTGCAGCGCGGTCGGCGTCAGATAGGCGGCGATATAGATGAGCGACATCAGCTCGCCCATTTCGGCATCCGACGGAGCGCCGGTGTCGCGGCCAATGACTGCCAGCATGGCGGCCACCATCACCAAGGCGCACGTGTCGATGGCGCGCCCGCCGACACGCTGACGCAGTCGCGCAGTGACCAGAGTCTCGAGCTTCGAACGGATGTCCGAAGCAGCTTTGGGATGGGCAAGTCCTTCCGCCAGTCCCGGCACAGCCCAGAGGGCACGGAACTGCTTCGAAAATCCGGCAGCGTCGCCTTTGAGCGCGCTGTCCATCGCTCCGTCCAGGCTCGGCCGCGCGATCGCCCACAGCACCTCCACCGGCTCGGCGAACAACCGGTAGAAGGTGGATCGCGCGATGCCGCAGCTCTCCGAGATATCGGCGACCGAAATCTGGCTGAAGCCACGCTCGGCGAGAAGCGCACGAAACTCCGCCTCGATGCGGGCCGCGGTCGTCTGGCGGCGTCCCTTCAGCTCCTCGGTCGGAAAAACCTGCTTGGAAGCGTACATCAGCGGTCGCTCTCTCTTGTCACGTTGGCCAGGATGGGCAGCAGCCGGGGCGCGCAGGCGCGGAGCTGGTCGGGTGTGGCGCCGAGACCCAGCAACAGCCGGTCGCCGGAGCGGCGGGTTTCGGAGAAATGATCGAGGTCGACGCCGCCCAGCCGTTCTTCCGCCAAAGCGGCGGCGAGCATGGGCGCGGTGCCGGGCTGCACCGGCAGCACAAGGTGCAGTCCGTTGCCTGCAATCACTCGGCCGTCCACCAGCTCGGTCAGCAGCTGGCGGCGTTCGGCATAGGCTGTGCGGCGGCGGCGCAGGTGGCGCGTCAGATACCCCTCGGCGATGAACCCGTGCAGCGCGATCTGGGCGGCAAGACTTGCCCTGGCGCCCATCGTGGCATGGGCAGCCCGCAGCCTTTCGGCGATCTCGGGCGGCGCAACCAGGAAGGCCACGCACAGCCCCGGAAAGAGCAGCCGGTTGAAGCTGCCGACAAGGATCGTGCGGTCCGGCGCCTGGACAGCGATCGGCAGGGGCGGCTCGTCAGGGCCGACCCAGGCATCTGAATCCCGATCATCCTCGATGATCCAGGCATCCGCTTGGTCCGCCCAACCGAGCAGCGTCTCACGACGTGGCGGGCTCATGGGGGCGCCGGTAGGGAACTGCGCAAAGGGCGCCACACAAGCCATGCGAGCGTCAGCCGCATCATCGCCGAGCCGGCCCGTATCCAATCCTTCACCGTCGACCGGAAGGCTGCACAGCCTTGCGCCGCGCGAGCGCAGCAATTGGCGAAGCGCCGGCCGGCATGGATCCTCCACTACCACCCGGTCGCCTGGGCGGATGAGCGTCGCCGCAATCAGGTCGATCGCGAGCGCCGCGCTTGAGACGATTATGATCTGATCGGGATGGCAGCGCAGGCCACGCGGTGCACAGACCAGCCGGGCAATGACGTCGCGCAGAGCCGGATCGCCCGCCGGGTCGGCGGTGAGCAGCCGATGCGGCTCGATCTGGGCCCAGGCGGCGGTCTGCAACTGCTTCCAGATTTGCGCCGGAAACAGATCGGTCGCGGGCCGCTGCAAGGCCAGGGGCGGCAGTTCGGCAGGCGCCGTGCATCGATGAAACAGTCCTTCATCGAGCGTAGCGGCGGGGCTGGTCGAGACATAGACGCCCGAACGGCTCCGGCTTTCCGCCCACCCGTCGGCGATCAGCTGCTCGACGGCCAGAATGGCGGTGTTGCGCGAGACCTTCAGGTCGGCGGCCAGCGCCCGTGACGATGGCAGCCGCGTGCCGGGCGGCCACACACCGTCCAGGATGAAGCTGCGCAAGCGCTTGTAAAGGCCCTGATACAGTCCGCTACTGGGGTCCGCGCGCAGGTCTGCAGGCAGGAAGGCAGGGGCGCGGCCACGCCCTCCTTCCACCACCCGCATGCCCAATACAGCGCTCATTACGTCGCGACCCTCTCATTGCGTTCGCTCAGAGAGTGATGCGACAAACCGCCAAACTGTAGCGGGGCTTCGACGAACGTCGGTTTGCCGCTGACGAAAACAGATGTAATTCTGCGAATGGCGAAATCGCTCGGTCGAATGACGCTCGACACCGGGCGTCAGCGCGCCAGACTGCGGGAATGGGGATAATGGAACCGGCATTGCTGACTGGGCGTGCATCCGGGCGGAGCGTCATGCGGACCGGTCTGCTGATCGGTATCGGCTATTGGACGGTTCTGCTGGCGGTGCTGACGGCGCTCGCCCTGCTGGACGGCTGGGAAACGTCGGGCACTTTCGCCGCGCGCTGCATCAACACCGTCCTGGCAGTGATGGTGTCTGCCTTCATCGCCTGGACCGTGACGGCGTTTCGCCGAGGCAGCTTCACGGCCAAATGCGGCCTGGTGCTGCTGCTCACGCTGGTTTGCTCATCTGTCTACTTCGTCGCTACTTTCTATGTCTTCCGATTGTTCGGCGGCAATGACACGCCGATGATGCTCAGCAGCGCGCTGCGCATGATCCTCTATTGGTTCGCACAGTTTCTGGGTTGGTCGGCGCTGCTGCTGGCGCTCGTCTACCATCATGAGGTCCAGGACCGCGAACGTCAGCTCTCGAGCTTGCGGGAGCAGGCCTATGGCGCGCAGATGCGGGCGCTGCGGTACCAGATCAATCCGCACTTTCTCTTCAACACGCTCAACGCCCTTGCCGCGCTAATCGAGGAGCGCGAGCTGCCCAATGCCGAGCGCATGGTGCTGTCGCTCTCGGCGTTCCTTCGGTCCACCCTCGCGCTTGATCCGCTGCACGATATCAGCCTTGCCGACGAGCTCGACATTCAGGCCCGTTATCTGGAGATCGAACGGGAGCGCTTTTCCGATCGGCTGTCGATCGTCCTGGATGTACCTCAGGCGCTACGCGGCACGATGGTGCCGAGCCTGATCCTTCAGCCGCTGGTCGAAAATGCGGTTAAACATGGCGTCAGCTCCCTCGACCGGCGCGTGCAGATTCGGATCCGGGCCGAGGCTTCGGCGAGGACGCTCGTGATCCATGTCGAAAACGACGCCCCGCCTGAAGAGCAACATACCGAAGGCACGGGCGTCGGCTTGCGCAACGTCGCGGAGCGGCTGGCTGCCCGTTTCGGCGCAGACGGCGCGCTGGAGACGGAGAAGACGGACGGGGTCTTCCGCGCCACCATCACCATGCCATTGCGGAGCGAGCGATGACTATCCGCGCGCTGATCGTCGATGACGAGCCGCTCGCCCGCCGCCGGCTGCAGCGTGCCCTGATCCAGATTGCCGATGTCGAACTGGTCGGAGAAGCTGGCAACATCCGCGATGCCGCTGCGCTCATCGAAGCGACCCGGCCCAATCTGCTGTTGCTCGACATTCAGATGCCGAACGGCACTGGCTTCGACCTGATCGATCGCCTGGGCGAACCAGTGCCGGCGGTAATCTTCGTGACGGCGTTCGACGACTACGCAGTGCCTGCCTTCGAGGCTCGGGCGATCGATTATGTGCTGAAACCCGTCGAGTTCGCGCGCATTGCGGACGCCGTGGAGCGCGCCCGGCAGGCGCTCCGGGCCCAGGAACAGGATCACCGCCTGACCGAACTGCAGGAGATCGTCGCGACGCTCCGCGCGGAGCTGGCCCGGCGGGACGAAAAGGCCTTGGCCTTCTGGGTCAACTCGCGTGGCCAGACCCACCGCGTCTCCGCCAGCGAGATCGTCTGGATCGAGGCCGAGCGCGACTATGCCCGCATCCACACCGAAGACCGGTCCTGGCTTTATCATGAAAGCCTTTCCTCGCTTGCTGGCCGGCTCGATCCGAAAAGCTTCGTGCGTGTGCACCGCAGCGCCATCATCCGCCGCGACCGGATCACCGCCTATCAGCGCGGCGCCTTCGCTTCGCTGACGGCAGTGCTCGACAATGGCGCGCACGTGCGAGTCGGCCGCACCTATGAGCGCCAGATACGGCACGAACTGAAGGAGCAACCGAACGCGGCCTGACGATCCGCGGGAGTGGGAGGGAGGGGCCTCTGTTCCCCCTGTCTCCAGCAGAGGCCCCTCGGCCCGTCGGCAGGAGGACCAAGGGTGCCACCGACGGAATAGGCACAAGCTACTGTGCCTTTACGGGAAAGCCCATTAGGCCGGATGGCCTAGCGCTGCTTGACAGGGGGCACGGGCCTCCCGGATACCCCGACCGGGGAGACCGGCGTGAAGGCGGCGCATCGCGAACAGATCCTCGTGAACGAGGTTCGCACCGAGCTGAAAGGGAGCCTCGCCGCCTGGATCGGGCTGGCGACCGTCACCGGATTCTTGGCGTGGGAATTCGCGGTCCTGGCAGGGGATGCCGGCTATCGCGGCTGGCTTGCGGCCATGGCCATCTTCCTGACTGGATGGCTCATCGCGTGGCTGCGGTTCGTACTTGTGCCGCCCACGGACGAGTCCATTCTCGACCGCTGGATACCGGGCGCGAAGGCCGGGATGATGCTCTGCAACCTGGCCACCGCCGCCAGCGTCTGGGTGTTCCTCCCCGCATCTGGCCCAGAACTGCGCGCGCTGCTGATCATCCTGTTCGCATGGTTCCTGATCATTCAGTTCGCTGCCGCGACCGAAGCAACGCAGGTCCTGGCGAGCGCCACGCTGATGGTGCTCGGCTCGCTCGTCGCGTGGCTGTTGGTCGAGCGGCCGCCTTATTATCTGCCGCTCGCCTGCTTCCTGCCGCTGTTCGGCGCGACCCTGATCGGCGTGCGTCGGTTCGTCCGCCAGGCCGTGGTCGCCGCCACCGCCGCACGCGCCGCGACTGAAGAGGCCCGCGCCGAACTTGCGCTCGCCCTTTCGGCAGTGGCGCGGGAGCGGGACGCCAAGACCCATTTTATCCGCGCCGCGTCCCACGATTTGCAGCAGCCGCTACAGGCGGCCGCCCTGTTCCTCGACCGCATCAGGCCGGGCGGTCGTGCCGCCGAACAGGCACCGCCGGTGGGCGGCCTCCGCCAGGCGCTCACCGCCGCACGTTCGCTGGTCACGGCGATGCTCGAGCATCTGAAGCTCGAAGGCGGCGTGATCCAGCCCCGGATCGAACAGGTCACCGCCGGTGCGTTGTTCGACCGCGTGCTCCTCACCCAGGCTCCAGCGGCCGCCGCCTCAGGCATGCGCCTCCTGCAGGTCGGCGCGAGCATTGCGCTCGTCACCGACCCCGCCCTGCTCACCCGCGCACTGGAGAACCTCGTCGCGAATGCAATACGCCATTCCGGCGCACGTCGTATCCTGCTCGGCTGCCGCCGCCAGGGAGCAGAGATACGCTTTTGGGTGATCGACGACGGCAAAGGCTTAGGCGCCGGCGACGAGGCGCGCATCTTCAGCCCCTTCGAGCAAGGCGCCCATGTCGGCGCGTCCGGCGGTTTCGGCCTAGGCCTTGCCTCCACCCGCGGACTGGTCGCGCTGATGGACGGCCAATGCGGGGTCGCCAGGGTCACCCGCGGCGCCGCCTTTTACATCGCGCTGCCGCTCCCCGCGCAGGCGGAAGAGGAACTGCGTTGCGCTGCCTGATCGGTGACGACCACCCGCTGATGAGACAGGCGCTGGCGGCGACGCTCGTCGGCCGTTGGGCGGAGCTTGAGGTCGAGCAGGCGACGAGCTTTCCCGAAGCCTGGACGATGGCGGCGACGGCTCCCGATTTCTGCCTGGTGGATCTCGCCATGCCCGGCGCCGAACCGGTCGAAGGGGTCTCCCGACTGCGCGACATCCTTGCCGATGTCCCCATTCTGGTGGTCACAGGCCTGACCGACCCGGCTCTGCTCGACGCCATCCGCGCCTGCGGCGTTACCGCCATTCTCTCCAAGACGTTCGAAGCCGAAGAACTGCTCGACCCCATCCAGCAGGCGCTTGGCCTGCCCGATGCGGCGGAGGAACCTGCCCTCACACCCCGCCAGCGCGACGTGCTGCGGCTGATGGGCACCGGCCTTACCAACAAGGAAATCGGGCTCCGCCTCGGCATCGCCCCGGCGACCGTCAAGATCCACGTGTCCCGCATCATCACCCTGCTCGGCGCCGTCAACCGCACCGACGCCGTGTCGCGCGCGGAGAAGCGGGGCTATCTATCAACAGGATAGATCGGACCCGGGAATGACAAGGTGAGGGGGACGGCTTAGTCGAGCCTCATGACCGATCTCGCCGATCCGTTTGATGCCATTGCCGACGCGCCGTTCGATAGCGCGCTGTCGGAGCGCTATCTCGTCTACGCGCTCTCGACGATCACCGCCCGCTCGCTGCCGGACCTGCGCGATGGGTTGAAGCCGGTGCATCGGCGGCTGCTCTGGGCGATGCGGCTGCTGCGGCTCGATCCGGCGGCGGGATACAAGAAGTGCGCGCGAGTGGTCGGCGACGTGATCGGCAAATATCATCCGCATGGCGACCAGTCGGTCTATGACGCAATGGTCCGCCTCGCCCAGACCTTTGCGCTGCGCTATCCGCTGGTCGACGGGCAGGGCAATTTCGGAAACATCGACGGCGATAACGCCGCTGCCTATCGCTATACCGAGGCCCGGCTGACACAGGTCGCGATCGACCTGATGGCGGGCCTCGACGAAGGCACGGTTGATTTCCGCCCCACCTATAATGGCGAGGAGGAAGAGCCGGAGATCATGCCGGGCCTGTTCCCGAACCTGCTCGCCAACGGCGCGAGCGGGATCGCGGTCGGCATGGCGACGAGCATCCCGCCCCACAACGCCGCCGAACTGCTGGACGCGGCGATGCTGCTGATCGACGAGCCCGACGCGGAGCCGGCGCGGCTGCTCCAGCATGTGAAAGGGCCGGACTTTCCGACCGGCGGCGTCATCATCGACGGCCCCGGTGCCATCGCCGAAGCCTATGCGACCGGCCGCGGCGCCTTCCGCGTACGCGCGCGCTGGGTGAAGGAGGATACCGGCCGCGGCACCTGGGCGGCGATCATCACCGAAATCCCGTACGGGGTGCAGAAGGGCAAGTTGATCGAGGAGATTGCGGCCCTGATCAACGACAAGAAGCTGCCGATCCTCGAGGATATCCGCGACGAGTCCGACGCCGAAATTCGCATCGTGCTCGAACCGCGCAGCCGCACCGTCGATCCCGACATGTTGATGGACAGCCTGTTCCGCCTGTCCGACCTGGAAGTGCGCGTGCCGCTCAATATGAATGTGCTCGACGCCCACCGCACGCCGCGCGTGCTGGGGCTCAAAGCCGTGCTGGAAGGCTGGCTGGCCCATCAATTCGTCGTGCTGATCCGCCGATCAGAGCATCGCCTCGCCAAGATCGACGACCGTATCGAGCTGCTCGACGGCTATCTGATCGCCTATCTCAACCTCGATCGCGTGATCGAGATCATCCGCACCGAGGACGAGCCCAAGCCGGTGATGGTGGCGGAGTTCGGGCTCAACGACCGCCAGGCCGAAGCCATTCTCAACATGCGCCTGCGCTCGCTGCGGCGGCTCGAGGAAATGGAGATCAAGGGCGAGCGGACGAAGCTCGACGAGGAACGCGCTGGCCTGCGCGCGCTGCTGGACAGCCCGGCCCGCCAGCGCACGCGCATGAAGCGCAACCTGGTCAAGCTGCGCGACCGCTACGGCCCGGACACTGCGCTCGGCGCCCGCCGCACGTCGATCGAGGAAGCCGGCCCGGCCCGCGAATATTCACGCGAGGCGATGATCGACAAGGAGCCGATTACCGTCGTGCTGTCGCAGCGCGGGTGGATCAGGGCGCTGAAGGGCCATGCCGACCTCGCATCCGCGGAGACGATGAAGTTCAAGGAAGGCGATGGCCCCGCTTTCTCCTTCCACGCCCACACAACCGACAAGATCCTAATCGCCGCCGAAAACGGACGCTTCTACACCCTGCCGGGTGACAAACTCCCCGGCGGCCGCGGCTTTGGCGAGCCGGTCGGGCTGATGATCGACCTTGACGGTTCGGTCGGCGTTACCGCCTGTTTTGCCGCCGGCACAGGAAGGCTTCTGCTCGCTTCTTCCGATGGGCGCGGCTTTATTGCCAAGATCGAAGACGTCGTTGCCGAAACGCGCAAGGGCAAGCAGGTCGTCAACATCCGCGCCGGTTCGAAGCTGCGCATCGTCCGACGCATCGCCGAGGAAGCCGATTACGTGGCAGTCGTCGGCGACAACCGGAAGCTGGTGCTCTTCCCCTTGACCGAGCTGCCGGAAATGGGCCGCGGCCAGGGCGTGACGTTGCAGCGCTATCGCGACGGCGGATTGTCGGACGCGATCCCGCTAAGGTTCGCCGATGGGCTGAGCTGGTCGATGGGCGGGGGCAGCAGCCGCACCCGCTCCGAGCCCGACCTGACGCCGTGGCGCAGTGCGCGCGGGGCGGCGGGCCGCATGGCACCGATCGGCTTCCCCCGCGACAACCGGTTCGGCTGATCCACTGCCAAGGTCTATAAAGCCTTAACCATTGCGCCTCTAGTCCAGTGGCGCATGGCTGCCGCCCAGACTCTCAGACTTGTGTCACCTGCCTTGCGGGCAGAGCCTTTTGCACAGCCGGTCCCATCGCTTCTCGCCAGCCAGGCGCAACGTTTCCGCCGCCCATTTCTCGACGCGCTGCCCATCGCCGGCGGTATCGTTGCGCTCGCCGATGGTACGCTCGATTTGGTCGATGCCAATGACGCCTTCGAAACACTGGGCGGCGAGGCGCTGATCGCCCGCGCGGAGCTGGCCGACGGCCTGCTCGGCTTCCTGCGCGGATCGGAGCCGATCCTCGATTTCGACTGGACTGACGGAGGTCCCATCTCCGGCCGCCAGTTCAGCGTTCGCGCCGCCCGCGTCGCAATGATCCAGAATGTCGGCCCACGCTGCCTCGTCACCTTGCTCGACCGCACTGCCGAGCGCGCGGCGGAAAAGAGCCTGCGCCTGGAGATGTTCAACGACAGCCTGACCGGGCTGCCCAACCGCGCCGGCTTCAGCGAAACGCTGGAAGCGAGCCTGACGAATGCTGCCCCTGCCGGCCGGGCCGTGCTGATTATCGACCTCGCCCGCTTCAGCCGCATCAATGAGTCGATCGGCGCGATTGCGGGCGACGAGTTGCTGATCACGGTCGCGCGCCGCCTGCTCTCGGCGATGCGTGGCGACGATCTGCTGGCCCGCACCGGCGGCAATGAGTTCGCCGTCTCGGTCACGATCGAGCGGCCCGAAGAGGCGCTCGAGATTGCCCGCCATCTCGCCGCGGTGCTCGCCAGGCCCTGCCGGCTGTCCGATCTGGAAATCCGCACCGACTGCGCGATCGGCTGCGCCGTTTTGGAGGCCGGGTGCGATGGGGACGAGCTGTTCCGCCGCGCCCAATTCGCGCTCAAGCGCGCCAAGGGCTCCGGCGACATCGAAGTCTATCAGCCCGGTGCCTTCGACCTCGCCCGCCAGCATTTCGGCATTGAGACCGCGCTCCGCCGCGCGATCGAAGCGGAGCGGCTGACGCTCGCCTTCCAGCCGGTCATCGACCTGGCGAGCGGCGAAGTCGCCGGCTTCGAAGCGCTGGCCCGCTGGCGCGAAGGCGATCGGGATATCTCCCCCGCCACCTTCATTCCCGTCGCCGAGGAATCCGGGCTGATCGTCCCGCTCGGCCGTTGGGCGCTGGACGCGGCCCTCCGCACGCTGCGCCAATGGGACGAGCGCGCCGGCACGACTGCAGCGCGTATGGCGGTGAACCTCAGTTCCATCCAGATCGCGCGCGACGATGTGCCGAGGCTTGTCGCCGACGCGCTGTCCAACCATGCTACCGATCCCGGCCGGCTGACGCTCGAGATCACCGAAAGCGCGATCATCGCGGAGCCAGAGCGCGCCGCCCGCACGCTCCACCAGATCCGCGAGACCGGGGCCATCCTGGCGCTGGACGATTTCGGCACTGGATATTCGAACCTCGCCTATTTGCAGCGCCTGCCGATCGACGTGCTGAAGATCGACCGTAGCTTCGTCACCGACATGCTCGGTAACCGCGACAAAGTGGCCATCGTCCGCGCGATCCTGTCATTGGCCGAAGCCCTGGGGCTGAAGACCACAGCCGAAGGGGTTGAGACCATCGAGCTGTGCCAGACCTTGGCCGCACTCGGCTGCACCCGCGCCCAAGGCTATTACTATGCGCCTCCGCTTACGCCCGACGCGGCGTTCGACTTCTGGTCGCGCAACTCCGCCGCTACCTGATCGGCCAGTTCCCCGACCCGCACTGCGCCGGGAAAGCCTTCCGCCACCCAGCTAGCCTCGACCATCTTCAGCGCGCGCGCGACCAGCGGCCCGGCGTCGAGACCGCGCTGCACCAATGCCCCGCCCGAAATCGGCAGCCGAGGCGGCGACCAAGCGGCAATCTCCGCGGCCGCTTGCGACTTGCCGTCCAGCAACAGCCGGTCGACCGCGCATTCGACGCCGAAGCGATAGGCGAGCTCCTGCGGTGCGGCGGCAGGAGCGGTCAGGGCAGCGGCAACCCGCTTGCGCTGGGCGTTGGAAAGCTTGAGCCGCAGCGCGACAGCATCCGCATCTCCCGGGGTCTGCGGTCCGAGCGCAGTTAGCCGACGCATTGCATCGCCCGCGAGTCCTCCCGCCCGCTCCGCCGCAACCAGCGCCGTCAGTCGATCAAGACCCGCCGCATCGATCTCCGGCAGCACCGGCTTCAATATGCCCCGCGCGAGCATAAGGCCGAGCGCCCCAGTCGGCTCAGCGCACCCCAGCAGCTTCAGCAGCTCGTCCGCGATCCGCTCACGGCTCAAGGCCATCAGGTCATTGGCCCGCGCCGCGCAGGCGTCGTACGCCGCCGCTTCCGGCGCCCCGCGGCCGAAGCGCGCGTGGAAGCGGAAGAAGCGGAGGATGCGCAAATGGTCCTCGGCGATGCGCTGCAGCGGGTCGCCGATGAATCGCACCACGCCCGCCGCCAGATCGTCGCGCCCGCCGAAATAGTCGAACACCTCGCCACTCACCGGATCGGCCGACAGCGCATTGATCGTGAAGTCCCGCCGCGCCGCATCCTCCTGCCAGTCCGCAGTGAAGGCGACGGTCGCGCGCCGCCCGTCGGTGCTGACGTCGCGGCGCAGGGTCGTAACCTCGACCGGCTTCCCGCCGACCACCACGCCCACCGTGCCGTGCGCCAATCCGGATGGGCTCGACCAGACTGTCAGCCCCGCGGCCTCGGCTCGTGCCTTTACCTCCTCGGGCAAAAGCTGCGTACCGATGTCGAGGTCGCCCGGCGCGACACCCGCCAGCGTGTCGCGCACCCAGCCGCCGATATAGCGGCTCTTGCCGTCGCCAAAGCCGATCGCGGCGCCTAGCCGCGCCAGCGCGTCGTCATCCCAGCCGGCGGGGGGAACGGCGACGCGCTCAGTCATCGCGCAGCCGGTGCGAGAGATTGACGATCATCGCCGCCGTCGCTCCCCAGATCCGCCGCCCGTTCCACATGATCTCGTAGTAGCGGCGAAGTTGCCCTTGCCAATCGACCTCGCGCTCCTGGCTGTTGGCCGGATCGAGCAGGAAGGCGAGCGGCGCCTCGAACCAGTCTGCCACTTCCGCGGCGGCAGGGGTCAGTGCCAGGTCGGGCGGGATTACACCGATCACCGGGGTCACGCTGAACCCGGTCGCGGTCACATAAGTGTCGACGGGCCCAACCAGCCGCACCTGATCGCGGGGCAGCGCGATCTCCTCCTCCGCTTCCCGCAATGCGGCGATGACCGCATCCTCGCCCGGATCGATCCGCCCGCCCGGAAAGGCGACTTGGCCGGCATGCTTGCGCAAAGTCTCGGTGCGCTGGGTCAGGATGACGCCCGGCTCGGTACGATCGGTGACGGCGACCAGTACCGCCGCCGGTGTCAGTCCGGTGAGCGGTTCCAGCACCGCATCCCGCATGTCGCTGCTGAGCGGCACCGGCCCTCGTCCTGCGCCCCGCTCAAGTGCGCGCGCGAGCTGTTCGGCCAGGCTCACGCGGTGATCGGGAAAAACACGCCGTCGCTCCACAGGCCCGGCGGATCGGCGCCTTCCTCGATTGCGGCATTGGCGAGCTCGTAATAGACGGAGCGCGCGACGAGCGCCTCCAGCCGGTCGCGGACCAGCAGATACGGGTGCGGTCCGTCCGCCTTGTCCTCGAAACGCAGAGGATGCTCCGGGCCGGCGACGATCAGGTCGCCCGTGTTGAGCCGAAAGGCGAGCCGGCGCGCATCTCCATCGCCTTCACTTTTCACTTCGACGGCGACGAACGGTGCATCCTCGACCTGGATGTCGAGCTTCTCGACTGGTGTCACCAGCACATAGCTTCCGCTCCGCTCGCGCCGCAGGATGGTCGAGAAGAGCTTGACCATAGCGGCCCGCGCGATCGGCGAGCCCTGGTGAAACCAGGTGCCGTCCCGCGCGATTCGCATCTCGCTGTCGCCGCAATGGGTCGGGTTCCAGCTCGCCACCGGCGGCAGCTTCGCCTCGCCGGCTAGCTTGGCTATCTCGGCGAGCGACAGGCCGGACAAGTCGGCAGGCGGGGCGGGCATGGGCATAATGTTCGATAACCCTCTCGCCATTCCCGCGGAAGCGGGAACCAGCCTTCTTCTATACCGAAGTCAGCGCCGCTGGGTTCCCGCTTTCGCGGGAATGACGAAGAGAAGTGAGCTGGCCAGCGCTTGCGATCTCCCGCCGCAACCGCGCCAGCAACCGATGCTGCTCGTAAGCCCCCTCGATCCGCCACCCCGCGGTTTGCTCAGCCGTGAACTCCCAGCGCCCGTAATAAGGAGGGTCACCGATCATCATCAGCGCGTCCGCACCCTCGGCCTCGGCCGCAGCAATCAACGCGTCCATCAGCGACTTCCCAATCCCCACCCCCTGCCAATCTGGCAGCACGGCGACCGGTCCCACCATCACCAGGCTCTCAAAGCCATCTTCAATCCGCAGCGCCACCGGCCAGCTCTGCAGCGTGCCGACCAGGCGCTCTCCGCCCCATGCTGCAAAGCTCAGCGCCGGGATCGGCACGGCGCCTTCGCGCAGCCGATAGGCGGTGCGATCCCGCCGATCTGCGCCGAAGGCCGCATCCAGCAGCGCCTCCACCGCATCGGGTTGCGCTTCGGACAATGGCGAAAGCCTCACGCCCAATGACATCTCCTCGCGCGGGCATGGACGCCCGGAGCGGCGCGCTTTAGCGTCACGCCGCCGCAATGGAAGTGACATCGATTACGGAGGTTCCGCGCTTGAAGCTTTACGACGCCGTCTGGGCCCCGAACCCGCGCCGGGTCCGGATGTTTCTCGCTGAAAAGGGGCTGGAGATCGAACGGCGCATGGTCGATCTCGCCAATGGCGAGAATCTGCGCGACCCGTTCATCGGCCTCAATCCGCGCGGCACCGTGCCCGTGTTGCAGCTCGACAGCGGCGAATGCATCGCGGACTCCGTCGCCATCTGCCGTTATCTGGAGGCGCTCCACCCCGATCCGCCGCTGTTCGGCCGCTCGCCCGAAGAGATCGCCCGGATCGAGGCTTGGACCCGCAAGATCGAGAGCGAAGGCTATGCCGGCGTGGTCTACGCCTTCCGCAACCGCAACAAGCACATGACCGACCGCGCCTTGTCGGGCCGCTGGCCGCCGGTGCCGCAGCTGCCTGAACTCGTCATGCGCGGCCAGAATATGTGGGGCTGGTTCGTCGAGACGCTCGACGAGCATCTCGAGGGCAGGGAGTGGATCGCCACGGATGATTACAGCTTCGCCGACCTGACTGCGCTGATGACGATCGACTTCGCCAAGGCAACCCGACTTTCGGACGGCGTCTTCCCGCCGGCGATTGCCGCCTGGTACGCCCGCGTCTCCGCCCGGCCGAGCGCCACCGCATGACGCCGGAGTTCGGCAGCCCGCGCACTGCGATCGTCACCGGCGGTGCGCGCCGGATGGGCTGCTCGATCAGCCGCGCGCTTGCAGCGGACGGCTGGCACGTACTGATCCACCACCACAGCTCGACAGGGCAGGCCGCGGAACTGGCCGAAGAGCTTGGCGCCTCGACGGTGCAGGCCGATCTCGCCGATCCTCAAGCACCCGCCCATATCATTGCCGCGCTCGATGGGCTGCCGCCGCCTGCTTTGCTGGTGAACAGCGCCGCCGGCTTCGAACTCGATCAGTTCGGCGACTTCACCGCAGAGCTTTGGGACCGGCACATGGCGGTCAACGCCCGCGCGCCCGCGCTGCTGACGCAAGCTTTTGCGGGAGCAGTGCCGAAGGGGCAGGGGGCGCTGGTCGTCAACCTGCTCGACGCCAAGCTCGCCCAGCCCAACCCGGACTTCTTCACCTACACCGTCGCCAAGTCCGCCTTTGCCGCGGTAACTGAACTCAGCGCCCGGGTGCTGGCCGCGCGCGGCATCCGCGTCTGCGCCATCGCGCCCTCCGTCACTTTGGTGTCAGGCCCGCAGACCCGCGAGAATTTCGATCAGGTGCATCGTCTGAATGCACTTGGTCGCGGCGTTACCGTGGAGCAGATCGTCGACACGCTCCGCTTCGTCGTAGCCACGCCGACGCTTACGGGCCAGACGATCACAATCGATGCTGGCCAGCGCTTCCTGGGACTGCAGCGTGACGTGCAGTTTCTCTAGCGCTCGCGGCGGTTACTTCTGCGCCTTCAGCCAGGCGATCAGCTTCGCGCGCTTCGCCTTGTCGGGCATGCCGACATAAACCATCCGCGTACCCGGCACCTTGGCCCGCGGGTTGGCGATATAGGCGTCGAGCTCGGCCTCGCTCCACACGCCTTTCTGCGCCTTGAGCGCCGGCGAGTAATTGAAGTTCGGCACCGCCGCCTTCTTAGCGCCCACGATCCGATGAAGCGTCGGACCCAAGCGATTTTGTCCGGGCTTCACCGTGTGACAGGCCGCGCAAGGCGCGAAGGCGGGGTCGGTCTGTGCCTGTGCCGTGCTCCCGACCATCAATGCCGCGCCGATCAGCAGAATGCGCATAGTTCCACCCGCTCCAGTTCTTGTTGCTCGGGGCTCCTAAGCCGCTGTTCGTGAATGGCAAGTGAGCAAGAAACGGTCACTATTGTTACCGACTTAGCAATTGCGAAACAAATCTCTTCGCACCTGCACAATTTTCATTGACGACGTTGCAGCCCGTGTGAAACATTCGTGCCCGGGACATAAGGGACACGCGCGATGAAGCTCGTCACCGCCATCATCAAGCCCTTCAAGCTGGACGAAGTCCGCGAAGCGCTCACGGCGCTCGGCATTTCCGGCCTTACCGTCACTGAAGTCCAGGGTTTCGGCCGGCAGAAGGGCCAGAAGGAAATCTACCGCGGAGCCGAATACACCACCAACACCGTCCCCAAGATCAAGGTCGAAGTGGTCTGCCCCTCGAATCAGCTCGACCGAGTTATCGAGGCGATCCAGCAGGCGGCGCACACCGGCTCGATCGGCGACGGCAAAATCTTCGTGATCGAGGTCGGCCACGCCGTCCGCATCCGTACCGGAGAGACCGACGATGCGGCGATCTGAACATGGGGGACATATGATGAAGATGAAGCCTGCGGCGGCCGCATTGCTCGGCCTAGCGGCGGCGCCTAGCTGGGCGCAGGGTGGGCCGGTCAAGGCGCCGACTCCTGAACAGATGGCAGGCATGGTCGACAAGGGCGATGTCGCCTGGATGCTGGTCTCCTCGGCGCTGGTGCTGATGATGTCGGTGCCCGCGCTCGCGCTCTTCTACGGCGGCCTCGTGCGCACCAAAAACATGCTGAGCCTGTTGATGCAGGTGTTGATGATCGTCAGCGTGGCGGCGCTCGTCTGGGTGTCCTGGGGATATAGCCTGACCTTCACCGGCGGCTCGCCCTTCATCGGCAACCTGTCCAAGGCGTTCTTGCAGGGCGTGTCGACCGGCACCTATGCCGCGACCTTCAGCAACAACATCTATCTGCCCGAATATGTCTATGTCGTCTTCCAGATGACGTTCGCGTGCATCACGCCGGCACTGATCGTCGGCGCCTTTGCAGAGCGGGTGAAGTTTACTTCGCTGATGATCTTCGTCGTGGCGTGGCTGACGCTGGTTTACTTCCCCATCGCGCACATGGTCTGGTATTTTGCCGGGCCCGACTTCCTCACCGATGCGCCGAAGGATGCGGGCTATCTCTATGCGATGGGAGCGTTGGATTTCGCCGGTGGCACGGTGGTCCACATCAACGCCGGAATTGCCGGGCTGGTGGGCGCGATCATGATCGGCAAGCGGCTCGGGTGGCCGCGCGAAGCGACCCCGCCGCATTCGCTCACCATGACCATGATCGGCGCCTCTTTGCTCTGGGTCGGCTGGTTCGGCTTCAACGCCGGCTCCAACCTCGAGGCTAACGGCGTCACTGGGCTGGCTTTCCTCAACACCTTCGTCGCGACCGCCGCAGCGGCGATCAGCTGGGCGATCGTCGAGCAGATCAAGCATGGCAAGCCGTCGATGCTGGGTGCGGCGACCGGCGCCGTCGCGGGCCTGGTCGCGATCACTCCGGCTTCGGGCTTCGGCGCACCGGGCACGTCGATCCTGATCGGCCTGCTCGTTTCGCCGATCTGCTTCTTCTTCGTCTCGACCGTGAAGAACCGGTTGAAATATGACGATACCCTGGACGTGTTCGGCGTCCACTGCGTGGGCGGCATCGTCGGCGCGCTCGCGACCGCAATAGTCGCCGATCCGGCGCTCGGCGGGCAGGGCTGGCTCGACTATACCCAGTTCCCGGCCGTGCCCGGCGAGTATGTCATGGGCGCGCAGTTGCTGACCCAGCTCAAGGCCGTGCTGATCACGCTCGCATGGTCGGGTCTGGTCTCGGCCATCCTCTTCTTCGTCATCGGCAAGACTTTGGGCCTGCGCCCGAGCGAGGACGCCGAGCGCGAAGGTCTCGACCTCTCCTCCCATGGCGAGCGCGCCTATAACTATTGACGAGGTCCACCTGCGAGGGACTGACTGGCCGGCGGGGCAACTCGCCGGCCCTCTTTTTGCTGCAATGCAGCATGATTCCTCTTGTGCGCTGCGGAAAGCCTGTCATCATCCTGTTACGGCGGCACTTGCCCGAATGAGGCAAGGCCCCGCCGGCGCAGGCTGGACGTGACGATAACCCCTAGCAAGGTGGGATTTATGCGCACGTCTTCCCGGGCTCTGACCATGGCTCTTCTTTCGATCGCTTCGCCTGGCTTCGCGCAGGACGAGGAGGCTTCCGACTTCACCGTCAGCGGCAGCGTCGCCGGCCTGTCCGACTATCGCTTCCGCGGCGTTTCCCAGACGGACAAGGATCCGTCGATCCAAGGCACGATCACCGTCACGCACAAGAGCGGGCTGTACATCGGCGTCTTCGGCTCCAATCTCGCCGGCTGGGGCACGTTCGGCGGCCCCAATCTCGAGTCCGACATCTTCGGCGGCTTCAAATTTCCGGTCGGCGAGGGCGCCTCGGTCGATATCGGCCTGACCTGGTACATGTATGCCGGCGGCGCCAACGAGACGGACTTCGCCGAGCCCTATGTGAAGGTGAACGCCAGCGTGGGCTCGGTCGCGCTGACCGCAGGGGTCGCCTATGCGCCAAAGCAGCAGGCGCTCGGCCGCGTCTATCGCACCGGCACCGAGTTCGTCAGCGGCACGCCGTTTGATCCCGGCGACAAGGACGACAACCTCTACGTCTGGGGCGATGCCGCGCTGCCGATCGCTTCGACGCCGCTGACCGTCAAAGGCCATCTCGGCTATTCGGACGGCAATCCCGGGCTCGGACCCAATGGCACCAGCGTGGCGCCGACCGGCAAATATCTCGACTGGCTGCTGGGCGTGGACGCGACCTGGAAGAACCTGACGCTGGGTGTGGCCTATATCGACACCGATATCAGCAGTGCCGACCGTGCCCAGCTGCTGCCGAACTTCGGCACGGTCGCAAGCGGCAAGTCCATCTCGGACTCGACGGTGGTCTTCTCCCTCACCGCCGCTTTTTGAGGTGTTTAACAGACCATTAGCCATGTCCGCCTATGACCCTCCGTCAGCCCGGAGGAGGCGCGTCGTTTGGCACGGTGGTTCAACCTGAATATGTGGAGCGCGTCCTCGGCCGATCTGGTCGAGACGCAGCTCCGCTCGGTCGGCCGCTCCTATCCGCTGACCTTTGTCGCCACGGCCGCGGTCAGCATCAGCTTCATGTGGGCGCTGCGCGAGCTGCCCAATCATCGCTGGATCGTCGCCGGTGCGCTGCTCCACCTGTTCGTCAGCTGCGGCGTGCTGACGCGCTGGTTCATTCAGCGGCGGTCGAACTGGCGCGTGAACGACGCCGCCCGCCAGGCGCGGCTGATCACGATCGAATCCGCCTGCGTCGCCGTCGGCTGGTTCCTGTTCCTCTCCATCGCCGGCCTTCGCGCGCAGCCGAGCGACCAGGTGCTGGTCACCACGGTCATGGCAGGCGTGATGGCCGTCGGAGCGCTGCGCTACGCCGCCGTCCCCGCTGCCGGCCTGATCTTCCTGGTCATCGCTTATGGCGTCTCGGCGGCTTTTGCCGTCGCGTCTGCGATCCCCTTCGCCGTCTATTTCTGCCTCGCCGTCTTCGTCCTGATGCTGGCTCGGACGGTGCTCGCCCAAGGCACGGCCTTGCGCCACCAGCATGAAGTCGGCGCCGACCTCGAGCGCGCCGCCCGGGAACGCGACCTACTCGCTAACGAAGCCAAATATGCCGCCGCCCAGGCGCAGCTGCGCGAGGCCGAAGAGCTGAACCGCCAACGCGAAGCCCAGGAGGTGTCGCGCCGCGCCCTGAACGAGGAGATGGCGGCGAAGCTGAAAAGCTCCATCCTCCAGGCGCTGGACGAACTCAGCCGCGGCGCCGAGCAGACCGGAGGCAACGCCCAGGCGCTAGCCGCGCAGTCTGCCGAAACGTCCGACCAGATCGTCCGCCTCGCCGCCCGCGCCCGCACCGCCGATGTCGATGCCGGGCATCTCCTGCAGGCGACCGACGATCTCGGCGCCGCGCTAGCCATGGTGCTGACCCGGGCCGAAGACCAAAGGCGCACCACGCTGCAGATGCAGGACCTCGCCTCCGAAGCCGATCAAACGCTGCGCAGCTTCGTCGAGGCGGCGTCGAGCATTTCCTCGATCGTCGACGCGATCTCAGGGCTCGCCCAACAAACCAACCTGCTCGCGCTCAACGCCACGATCGAGGCGGCGCGCGCGGGCGAGGCGGGGCGCGGCTTCGCCGTCGTCGCCAATGAAGTGAAGGCGCTCGCCGGCCAGGCCGCCGCCGCCACAGAGGATGTGAAGAGCCGCTTCGCCACGCTTTCCAGCGCCGTCGGCCGCACCTCCGGCATCGTGGACGAAATCCGCGGCAGCTTCGACCTGCTCCAGGAAGTGGCCGAGCTCGTGTCGTCGGCAACCGAGAACCAGCAGCAGCTCGTCCACACCGTCCACCGCTATGCCGACGCCGCCGCCTCGGTCGCCTCCGAACTCCAGACCGGCGCCGCCCGCGCGGAAGAAGCGGCGAACGGCACCACCGGGCTCATCACCAGCATCGAGTCCTCGATCGCCCAACTCACCACCCACGCCCACAACCTGCGCGGCGAGGCGCAGTCGTTCGTGGCGGAGCTGAAAGCGGCATAACGCCAGGCAACCGGCAGGTCGCCGCCTTCTACCCGGATGCCTGCTTTTGACCCATAGCGGACCTAAGCCAACCACCAGAAGAATAGTGCTGTGAGGGCCACTCCGATGATGGCCAAGCAGCCGCGTCCGGACACTGGCTTGCTGTCGCTGCATTCGCCGGTTTCAGCGAAGCGCCTGATTTCAAACCGCTGATGGCGACCATATTCGGCATCCTTCCCCCTGATGTCCGCGTCCGTGAGAAAATGCCAAAGAATGTGAGGGCAATCCGGGTTGGGGTCATTGTGAAGGTCATCCGCGAGCCTCGTGCAAAGGCCCTCGACTGCCACCCAATCGACATCCAGCCGCTCTTCTTGATCGAGGATGTTAGTCACCCCTTGGCGGAGCGTCGCGGTGTCCATCGGCAGACCTTATGCAGTTAGTCCCGACGTGCAATGACTGGAAACCACCCGTTCCAGACATTGCCGGCGAGACTAGAGCGGCCTAGCTGGCGCGATGGCAGCCATCCGAGCAGAAATGTTGTCGTTGCAGCCTGACGGTGCGGAGCAGCATCGCGGAGCGGCAGAATCGATCATTGCCGATCTATTATCTGCACTCTCCGGCTTCGCCCGCGAACAAGCAGGTGTGCGTATTCGGGGTGGCAATCTGCGGCCCTGGCTCGATCCTGCTGGTGCCATCGGCTCCATTGCTGCCGGTGCGATAGGTCAGCATTGCAGGCCGGTTCGTGTCATTTTGTTCGACAAGACTGCCGACACGAACTGGTCTTTGGGCTGGCATCAGGACCGCACGATTGGCGTTCGGGAACGAGTGGACGCTGACGGATACGGCCCTTGGACGACGAAGGCGGGCATGCAGCACGTGGAGCCACCCTTCGAGCTGCTGACGCGCATGGTGACGTTGCGCGTTCACCTAGATGATGTGCCGGCTACAAACGCGCCTCTGCTGATCGCGCCTGGATCACACGCGATTGGGAGGGTTCCGGTCAACATGATCGGCAATGTTGTGCGGGATCACGGCATTATCCCTTGTCTCGCGGATGCCGGCGACGTGTGGCTTTACTCCACTCCGATCATCCACGCGTCCGAAGCAGCAATGGTGCCAGCACGCCGCCGTGTTCTGCAGGTGGATTACGCAGCCGAGGCGCTTCCGGATGGGCTGGAATGGCTTGAAATATGAAGTCGGCTATCGACCCGTTGCGGACATTCCCCGAGGGCAGCTATCGTGCCTGCGTGACGAACGATCTCAGAAACTCGCTGAAGCTGTGGGGCGGCGGTATCCTCTTCGCGGCGCTGTTTTGGCTGACGCTGCATTTCGATTTGCTCGGCGGGCTGACCGATGACGTGACTCCGGACTGGTTTTGGTTCGCGGTGGGTCTTTTGGCGATGTTGAACTTGGCGCAGTTTGCGTGGGGTTTATGGCAGCGACGGGCACCCAACCCGCGCAATCCGAACCATCGATAGCATCGGCTATCCACCCATTGCGGACGTTTCGCCCGCCTATCATCCTGCATCGGGATTTGCGGCGGAGGCGTATGACATGATGATGAAGTATAAGCCCTTGGAGACGCCGGAGTGAGCGATGAAATAGAGCCGCGGCGGCTAACCGGTCCATTGTTGCTCGGGATGCTCACGTTACCTGTGGTATTCGTCTGGTTTTTGCTTCGGAAGGGTTACCCTGCCTCAACGCGCACAGCGGGGTTCGCTTACACCGGCATAACGACCGCGGTCATCCTTCTGGGCCGCGGGCTGTAAGCTAAGCACCGCGACGCAGCGCCTTGTCGGTTCGGGCGTGAGCGTCTGCTTACCATCTGTGGACGCCCCTAAAGGTGCAAGCGGTTTTGTTAGGGTGGTGCGTAGTCGGGTGCTGCCATCTGTCCGGCCTTTGGTGCAGCGTGCTGCTGCGGGCCCGTATGGGAGTTCGCGGATCGGG